>Ga0307477_10004578_pt1 | contig 10033 bp, 10 predicted proteins | sample atmos_gasesECM2C_FD_203316 | JGI IMG/M metagenome (GOLD analysis project Ga0307477, IMG submission 203316) | Hardwood forest soil microbial communities from Morgan-Monroe State Forest, Indiana, United States - atmos_gasesECM2C_515 | ecosystem: Environmental > Terrestrial > Soil > Temperate... | reverse complement strand
TCTATCAGGCCCGTCCATCGGCTGCAGGAAAAAGTGCTCGAACCCGAGCTGCTCGACTTCGGCAGGGCTCAACGAAGGTTGGGGGAAAACGAGCTTGAGCTCGTTGCCGTGCCGGAGGACAAGTTGCGCGCCGGCCTTGGGGCTTACGCAGATCCAGTCGATATTGGCTGGAGGTTCGCACGTCCCGTTGGTTTCTATGGCGATCCTGAAACCATGGGCGTGAAAGGCTTCCACTAACGCCTCGTCGAGTTGGAGGAGGGGTTCACCACCGGTACAGACGACGAAACGGTGCGCAGCGGACTGTGGGCGCCACATGGACTCGACAGCGCTCGCCAGCTCGCCGGCGGTCTTGAAGTGGCCGCCCCCGGGGCCGTCGGTCCCGACGAAGTCGGTGTCGCAGAACTGGCAGATGGCGATCGAACGCTGTTTCTCGTGGCCGGTCCAGAGGTTGCAGCCCGCGAAGCGGCAGAAAACGGCGGGTGTGCCTGTGTTGTACCCCTCCCCTTGCAGGGTAAAAAAGATCGACTTCACCAGGTAGGTCATCGGGCCTATCGATTGGCTGAAGACGGGACCGACGAGGTGATCTGGTGGCAAAAGGCGTTCTGGTGACAGAAATTGTCGTCTATCGCGCTTTTTGGTCCCGAGATGGCCTTTATGCGCCCTAGTTCCCGGGCAGACCTCACACCTCGCTCCGGCTCTGCCGCCCGCTCCGCCCCCAGCTCCGGCTCCGCCCCCGGCTCCGGCCCCGCTCCCCGCTCGGGCTCCGCCCCCGGCTCCGGCCCCGCTCCCCGCTCGGGCTCCGCCCCCAGCTCCGCCCCCGAAATGGCGGTCACTCGCCAAGCCGTTCGAATGTGGTCGCTTGGCTCAGCAGTGCCACGCAGCGCTCCTCCTCGGGTCGGGAGAGGTCCGGCGCAGACCTGACGGCGAGGGGCTTTATCGCTATGCCGCCTCGCGCGTTGAAGTCGCCGTAGACGCGCAGGTACCTGGGCGAAAGTCTCACGAAGAGGTCGTCGGCTACCCGGTTGACGCAGGCCTCATGGAAGGTACCTTCGTTGCGGTACCGCATCAGGTACAGCTTCAGGCTCTTGCTCTCAACGCAAAGGCCGCCCGGGACGTAATCGACCCGGAGCCGGCCATAATCGGGCTGGCCGGTCACGGGGCACAGCGTTGTGAACTCGTTGCAAAGCAGTGCCACCACCCAGGCCGATGTGGGGTACGGGTTGTCAAATGTCTCGAGCACACTGGCGTCGGGCTCGCTGTAGCGGTACTCGGTCGGGTTCCCGAGAGCCCCGAGGCGCGGTGCTATGGTCACTCGTCAAGCGTATGCGCCGCGCTCGGTTGTCCGCCCTCATCAACGCCCGGCCCGCTGACGGCACGCGTCCCTGCCCAGACGTTGGCGCGATTGGGATCGGGCCCGCGGCTTTGACTAGAAAGTAAGGGTCATGACAGCCATCACGACTGCCGGCCCTCCCTCCAGCGCCGCAAGGCCGCTGAAGCCCGCTGAGTACCGGCCGGCGCTGGTCAACGTCGGCACGATTGTGTGGCTTGCCTCGGAACTGATGTTCTTCAGTGGGCTCTTCGCTGCCTACCTGACCTTACGTTCAGCGACCGTGGTCTGGCCGCCCTTCCACGACGTGGTGGACGCAAAGACCGTTGGCGTTGCCACCGTTGTCCTCGTGTTGTCGTCGGGGACCATGCAGTTCGCGGTGAGGGCAGTGCACCGCAACAGGTTGGCGGAGTTCCGAGCCTGGTTGGCGTTCACGTGGGCCCTCGGAGCGATCTTCGAGGGTATGCAGGTCGTCGACTACGCCACCCGTAACTTCTCGCTCCAGCAGAGCGCATTCAGCGGGGCTTTCTACGTCCTTACAGGCGTTCACTTCCTGCACGTCCTGGGCGGCCTCGCCGCCATGGTCTTCATGTACTTTCGTTCGCTCAACCCGCGGATCCGCTTCGGTGGGCATCGCAGTGCCCCGCACGTCGAGATGCTTTCTTATTACTGGCACTTCGTAGACGTGGTGTGGATCGGCCTTTACGCAATGATCTGGCTCCTCCCATCGACCAAATGACCATGCCAACCGGATCACGACGGCCCACCTGAATGACGACCAATAAGCTCGTGGCCCGCAGGGCGAAGAACTCCTCTGGCAGTCGCTTGCGCCACGCGCTGGTCGGGCCTGCAGCTCTGGTCGGGGCTGCAATGGCGATGTTCGCAGTGCTGTTCTGGACCGCCGCCGCGCCAGCACAGATGAAGCCCGTCACGCTGAGCCCCGTCAGCATTCAGGCGGGCCAGACGCTGTTCGACCAGCACTGTGCCGCCTGCCACGGTGTGGGAGGCATCGGTGGGAGGGGCCCGGAGCTACTCAACGTCGGGGCGGCGGCCGTGGACTTCTTCGTCTCCACCGGCCGGATGCCTCTCAGCTCGCCCAACCTCGAACCGACCAGCCACGCGCCATTTTTCAACAAAAACCAGATCGCCGACATCGTTGCGTACGTCAACGCCCTCGACATCGAACACGGTACGCCCGGGCCAGGTATCCCCGACATCACGCCAGCCTGTAACAACGAGACGCCCACCTGCCCGACCTTGTCAGAGGGCAACTCCCTGTTCATGATGAACTGCGCCCAGTGCCACGACGCCTCTGGGTCCGGCGGGCTTCTCAGTCACGGGTACGTGGTGCCCAGCCTGCGACAGGCGACGCGCACCCAGGTCGGCGAGGCGGTCCGGGTAGGCCCCCGGCCGATGCCCAACTGGGGCCCCGGCCAGTTCACCGACCAGCAGGTTTCTGCGATAGCTGACTACGTCTATTACCTGGGCCACACCCCGGACCCTGGCGGGCTCGGGATAGCTCACTTCGGCCCGGTCCCGGAGGGTTTTGTAGGTGTGATCTTCGGGCTCGGGGTACTGCTCCTATGCTCGAGGTTGATAGGGAACCGTGGGTAGGCCATGACTGCGACCAAGTCCCCCAAGATCTTCACAGGTACGCACGGACCTGACGACGGTGCTGGCGAAGCCACCCCGTGGCCCGACGACGTCCCTCCGGACCAGGACGACACCTGGTACCCACTGCGCGACGACCCGTGGCGGGCGAAGCGGATGGAGTACTTCATAGCCTTTCTGTGGGTAATCGCAGGGGGATGCGCTGTCGGGTTCGTGATCGTTTACCTTTTGGGTGGCCAAGCTGAGCTCGAGGGGCTGCTCCTGCTATTTGCGTTCGGCCTCCTCGGGACCGGCCTGGTGCTCTGGGCCCGCAACCTGATCCCTGGCCACGACGTCATAGCCAGCCGAGGCACTGACCACCGTACTTCGGACCCAGAGGAGCGAGCGGCGGTGGTCGAATCGTTGTCGCGGGGGACCGACGCGATGATGTCCCGGCGCGGCTTCCTCGTGAAGAAGGTGCTCGTGCCTGTCGGCGGGATTTTCGGGCTCGCAGCGATCTTCCCTCTCGCCTCGCTCGGTGCCCGTCCCGGGCAGGCTCTCTACCACACCAAATGGTACAAAGGCGCGAGGCTGGTGACCGAAGACAACGTCGCCCTCCACGTGGACGACATCATGGTCGACGGGATCATGACCGTGTTCCCGGAGGGCTACATAGACGACCCGACTTCCCCGGTGGTGGTGCTGAACATCGGGGGCGACCCGATCAAAGCTCGCACCGGCCAGGCGGGTTTCGAAGTGATCTCGGGCGCGAACGGCATTGTCGCCTTTTCAAAGATTTGTACGCACGCCGGCTGCGCAGTCAGCTTGTTCAACGTCTTGTCGATGCAGCTGATCTGCCCTTGCCACCAGTCGACGTTCAATATCCTCCAGGACGCTGCGCCTGCGTTCGGGCCGGCGCCGAGGCCGCTACCTCAGTTGCCTCTAGGTGTCCGCTCTGACGGCTACCTGATCGCCTTGAGCGATTTCATCGAGCCAATTGGCCCAGGCTTCTGGAACAGGTCAGGGGACTGAGCATGGGCGTCGCTCGCCTGAACTTGGGACTGGACGGCTTATGAGCACCGTCGCAGAGCGTTCAGCCGCCCGCAAGAGGGCCAAGCTCGAACAGCAGGCATTGGACTGGGCGGACGACCGCTTTGGCTCCTCCAAATGGGTTCGTTCGGCACTCGACAAGATCTTCCCGGACCACTGGTCGTTCATGGTCGGCGAGATCGCCATGTACTGCTTCGTGCTGTTGATTGCGACGGGCATCTACCTGGCGCTGTTCTACAAAGCGTCCGATGCGGTGGTGATTTACCACGGGCCTTACAAGCCCCTCGACGGCCAGTCGATGACCGAGGCGTTCGCATCGACGCTCAACATATCCTTCAGTGTCCGAGCGGGCCTCGTAATGCGCCAGGCGCACCACTGGGCCGCGAACATATTTTTGGCCGCAGTTGCGTTCCACATGTGCCGGGTATTTTTCACGGGAGCGTTCCGGCGTCCCCGGGAGGTCAACTGGGTAATTGGCGTAACGCTGTTGCTGATTGCGATGCTCGAAGGTTTCTCCGGCTACTCCCTACCGGATGACCTGCTCTCGGGCTCTGGCCTCCGGGTGGTTTTCTCCATTGTGCAGTCGATCCCTCTGGTGGGCCCCTGGCTGGCGTTCAATGTGTGGGGCGGCGCGTTCCCGGGCACCGTGTTCTTCGCCAGGCTGTTCGTCATTCATGAGTTCCTGTTCCCATTGGCCCTCGCGGGCCTCCTCGGTGGCCACCTGGCAATTCTCTGGCACCAGAAGCACACGGACTTCGCCGGGCCTGGCAAGACCGAGCACAATATCGTCGGGAGCCGGCTCTGGCCGCAGTACACGATCAAGTCCACGGCGCTGCTCATGTTTATAGCGGCCGTGATCTTCGGCCTCGGCGGCCTCATCCAGATAAACCCCATCTGGGTTTACGGCCCGTTCGAAGCAGCCCGGGCGAGCGCCGGCACTCAACCCGACTGGTACGTCGGATGGCTCGACGGCGGCCTGCGGCTCTGGCCGCACTGGGAGTTCCGCAGCTTCGGTCACGAGATCCCCAACCCGTTCTTCCCGGGCATCGTCCTGCCAGGGATCGTCTTCAACGTGATATACGTCTGGCCCTGGATCGACAAGCGGCTTTTCGGGGATTACGAGGAGCACAACCTCCTGGACAGGCCACGGGACAAGCCGTTGCGTACTGCGATCGGCGTCGCGGCTCTCCTGTTCTTCTTCGACCTGACGCTCGCGAGCGCGACCGACCTGATCGGCAACGCACTCCAGATGTCATTCGAGCTGCTGATCGAAATCCTCCAGTACGGCTCATTCATAGGCCCGATAGTGGGGGGCATCATCGCCTACCGGACGTGCGTGCTCTTGAAGAACACCGATGCGCACCCGATCCAGCGGCCCGTCGGCGGGATTATGGTCCGTGACGCCCGCGGGGGTTATCACACCCTCGGCGCCTCACACGACGGCCACAACGGCAGCGAGGGTCACGAGGGCAACGGCCATGACGGTAACGGCCATGACGGTAACGGCCACGACGGTAGCGCTCACAGCGAGGGGACGACCCTCGAGCGAGCGGCCGGCCCGCACTCCGGCGAAGACTAACTAACCCCGTCCCGTTTGAGCCCGTGCTTTCGGCGGGGGGTTCAAGCCGCCGTCGGCTTCAAGCCGCCGTCGGCTTCAAGCCGACATCGGTGAAAGCCCGTCGAGCAGGGCCACTTCGTCGGCATTCAGCGACCACCCCCACAGGTCGAAGTTCTGTTCGATGCGCTTCGGGTTGTGTGACCTAGGGATGACCACAACTCGGTGCTCGATGTGCCACCTCAGCACCACCTGAGCCGGCGTCACCTCGTGCCGCTCGGCCAAACCGACTAGGCGCGGGTCGCCGAGAGGCGTCGAGCGCAAAGGGCTGTAGCCCTCGAGGACTACCGCCCGCTGGGAGCTTTCAGCCGCAAAGGCCGGGTCGTAAATAGCCGGGCCCCAGCGCACCTGGTTGACTGTCGGAGCGTCGCCAGTGGCGGCGATGAGCTCATCGACCTGGCCCGTCGAGTAGTTGCTCACCCCGGCCGCTCTTGTTTTGCCGAGCTCGCGCTGAAAGAGCACCTGCTCCCAGGTCTTCGGGCTTGCGCGCCCGCCGGGTGGCCAATGGATGAGCCACAGGTCGACGTGGTCCGTGCCCAGGCGCCGCAGGCTTGCGTCGATCGCCCGGGCTGGGTTGTCGGCATCGTCCTGGAGAAGCTTGGTGGTGAGGAAGATCTCTTCCCTGCCGAGCCCGCTGTCGCGCATGGCCTGGCCGACTTCGGTCTCGTTGTCGTACATGGTTGCCGTGTCGATGTGGCGGTAACCGGTGGCCAGGGCGTGCAGCACCGCCTCGTAACTGCTCCGGCCCGACAGGCGCCACGTACCGAAGCCAACTAGCGGTATAGCCCCGCCGGTCCGTAGCGGGATGGCTTCTTGGCCGGGGAAAGTCATGGCCCATTATCCCTGATTATCGGGCGAACGTTGCCTGCCGTGGCAGTAGCGTGGCCTTGTGGCGCGAGTGCTGTCCATAGTCCTCGCAGGAGGAGAAGGCAAACGCCTTCTCCCGCTGACCCTTGACCGCGCAAAGCCCGCCGTACCCTTTGGCGGCCACTACCGTCTGATCGATTTCGCGCTGTCCAACCTGGCCAACGCCGGCTTGCTGCGGGTCGTTGTGCTGACCCAGTACAAGAGCCACAGCCTCGACCTCCACATCACGCGCACGTGGCGTCTCTCCACTCTCCTCGGTTCCTATGTGACCCCGGTACCAGCCCAGATGCGCAGGGGGCCGTGGTGGTTCTCCGGTTCGGCGGACGCCATCTATCAGAACCTCAACATCGTCGGCGACGAGCGCCCGGACTACGTACTGGTCTTCGGGGCGGACCACATCTACCGGATGGACCCGCGCCAGATGCTGGCGCAGCACATCGAAACGGGCGCCGAAGCCACGGTCGCTGCGATACGAGTGCCGCCGGCGCAGGCGAAGGGCTTCGGCGTGATCGAGCCTGGCAAAGGGACGTTGATCGAGCGTTTCATAGAAAAGCCGCCCGACCCCGTGGCCCTCGCCGCCGGGCGCCCGCACCTTTTTGCGTCGATGGGCAATTATATTTTCAACGCAAATGCCCTTAGCGACGCACTGCGCGAGGACGCGCAGGACTCCAATAGCCGCCATGACATGGGCCGTGACGTCGTCCCGCGCTTCGTGGAGAGCGGCGACGCCCATTTTTACGACTTCCATGACAACGAGGTACCGGGCTGTACGGACCTCGACCACGGTTACTGGCGTGATGTCGGCACCCTCGACAGCTATTACGAAGCCAGCATGGATCTTATTGCAGTACAGCCTGTTTTCAACCTCTACAATACCGAGTGGCCGATTTTTACGAGCGCTCCCCAACTGCCTCCCGCAAAATTTGTCTTCGAGGAACCAGGTCGTTCAGGGCTTGCCTACAATTCGATCGTATCCGGGGGCACCATAATTTCTGGCGGCACTGTGCGGGGTTCTGTCATCTCCCCGGGCGTCATTGTGCAACAGGGAGCCTTGGTCGAGGGCTCCGTTTTGATGGACAATGTCCGCATCGGTGAGGGTGCAGTCGTGCGCCGGGCCATCATCGACAAGAATGTGACGGTCGAACCTGGTGCTCGCGTGGGAGTGGAGCCGGAGATCGACGCCAGCCGGTTCACGATTTCTGCAAGAGGGATCGTCGTAATTGGCAAGGGCGAAAAGGTCGTCGGTTGACCCGTGTTGCTCTTCTTACAAAGGAGTACCCGCCGGAGATTTATGGGGGGGCCGGCGTGCACGTGGAGCACCTCTCGCGGGAGCTCGCCAAGCTGGTCGATGTAGGCGTCTACTGCTTCGGAGCTCCCCGGGACGACGCGCTTGTGGCGGGTTCGTACGAGCCCTGGGATGCTCTCGCCAAGGACGGGAAAGGGACGGCGCTGCGAGCACTTTCGGCCGACCTCCGGATGGCCTCCGACGTCGCGGCCGCCGACGTGGTCCACAGCCACACTTGGTACGCCAACTTCGCCGGGTACTTGGCGCATGTCCTCTACGACGTACCGCACGTCATGACCTCGCACAGCCTCGAGCCGCTGCGCCCCTGGAAGGCCGAGCAGCTCGGCGCCGGGTACCGCCTGTCCAGCTGGGTGGAACGTACAGCCATCGAGAGCGCCGACGCCGTGATCGCAGTGTCCAGAGCCATGCGCGACGACGTCCTGCGGGTGTACCCGTCGGTGGGCCCCGCGAAGGTGAAGGTGGTGCACAACGGCATCGACACAGACGAGTTCTTCCCGGACCCGTCGACCGTTGGCGTGGAGAGCCATGATATTGACCCTCACGCCCCCTACGTGCTGTTCGTAGGGCGGGTGACCCGCCAAAAGGGGATCACCTACCTCCTCGAAGCCGCCAGGTTCTTCGACCCGGCCGCCCAGGTCGTGTTTTGCGTCGGCGCCCCCGACACACCCGAGATCGAACGGGAGGTGCGAGCGCAGGTGGCCGAGCTGGCGGAGGCGCGCAAGGGGGTCTTCTGGGTCGAACAGATGGTGCCTCGAGCCGCGCTCGTTCAAATAATCAGCCATGCCAGCGTGTTCGTGTGCCCGTCGATATACGAGCCTTTCGGGTTGATCAACGTCGAGGCGATGGCCTGTGCCGTGCCGGTCGTGGCGAGCGCGGTGGGCGGGGTGCCCGAGATCGTTGTGGACGGCGAGACCGGCTTCCTGGTGCCGTTTGTGCCAAGCGGGGATGCCTTTGGTACGCCTGCAGAGCCGGACTTGTTCTCGGCAGACATCGCGGAAAGGGTCAACCGGCTGCTCTCGGCGCCCGCCCTCGGCAGGGCGTTCGGTGCCGCCGGGCGTGAACGCGTGCTCGCCCAGTTCACTTGGAAGGCGGTGGCCCGCCAGACTGTCGACGTATACGACCAGGTCACAGGCGGGTAGCCTGTCGTCTGGGCTTTTGGCCGCTATGCTCGATTAGTGCCCATTGTTGGATCTGAAACCGGCACATCAAACTTATGATCCGTTTCAACCAAGTCACCAAGACCTACAAAGGGACCGTCGCAGCTTTACGAGAGGTCTCGGTGGATATCAAACGCGGGGAGTTCGTGTTCATTGTCGGGCCCTCGGGGTCGGGCAAGACTACATTCCTGCGGCTTGTGACGAAGGAAGAGCGCGCCGATACGGGCGAGATCTGGGTGGCCGGCAAGGAAGTTGGTTCGCTCGCCCCATGGAAAGTGCCCTATTTGCGCCGCAACATCGGTTGCATCTTCCAGGATTACAGGCTGTTGCCAGAGCGCACGGTGTACGAAAATGTCGCCTTTGCTCTCGAGGTAATCGGGCGCTCCAGGAGTTTCGTGCGTTCTCAGGTACCCCAGATCCTCGAGCTCGTCGGTTTGGGAAAGAAGATGGAGAGCCGTCCCAACGAGCTATCGGGTGGCGAACAGCAGCGTGTTGCCGTCGCGCGGGCGTTCGTCAACCGCCCTTTGATACTGCTGGCCGACGAGCCGACAGGGAACCTCGACCCGGGCACCACTGCCGGCATTATGCGGCTTCTCGAACGCATCAACCTCTACGGCACCACGGTGGTTATGGCGACCCACCAGCAGGATGTCGTCGACGCTATGCGCAAGAGGGTCATCGAACTGGACCGGGGCAATGTTGTGCGCGACCAGGCAAGAGGCGTCTACGGCATGGTCGACGCCTAAAGGCCCGGCGGGGCCTGCGAGATAAGAAAAGGGGCAACCGATGACGATGGCGAGCCCGTATGTGCTGCGCGAGACGGGGGGCAACCTTCTCCGCAACGTAGTCATGACGGTCGCTGCGATCGTAACGATGGCCGTATCGCTCACAGCCTTGGGTGGGGTCTTGATCATGCGCCAGGCCGTCAACACGGCGACGGTCCAGTGGCAGGGCGGGGTCGAGATGATCATCTTCATGGAGCCGCGAGCCAGCGCCCAGGAGATTGCCGCCATCAACCACGAGCTTGGCGGCATGACGCCCACGGAAATAAAGAGCTGCCGCTTTCTCGACAAGGACCAGGCGTGGGCCGAGTTCAAAGATCTGTTCAATGGCCAGCCGGA
>Ga0307477_10004577_pt1 | contig 10033 bp, 8 predicted proteins | sample atmos_gasesECM2C_FD_203316 | JGI IMG/M metagenome (GOLD analysis project Ga0307477, IMG submission 203316) | Hardwood forest soil microbial communities from Morgan-Monroe State Forest, Indiana, United States - atmos_gasesECM2C_515 | ecosystem: Environmental > Terrestrial > Soil > Temperate... | reverse complement strand
CGCGCGCTCAAAAGACAGGAACCTGGCAGAAGTATTTTCGCCACGCCGCGATGTTAACAGGCTCGCCCGCTTCTTGGTACAAATCGGAAGCGAGCCATCACCTGCGCGGCAACTGCCGAGTTTTACTCGTGGCCGGGTTGATCTTCGTCGTCGGTATATACCTTGACGCCGATGCTGGTGACAGGTATGAAGATGCGGTTGTTCTCGCTATCTGCCGCGATCGAGTGTGTATCCCCGGCGTCGAAGCTGGTTATCACCTGGTAGCTCGAAGCGTCGACCACGAAAACGGGCTCATTGCCGAAGTAAACGCGGTTGTCTCCCGAGTTGTACCAGATCTCGTCGCCAGCTACGCCAGCGATCGTTGCCAGTGTGGCGCCTGTCTTCGCGTCGAAGACCACACCCGTGCTCGTGATGAGACGCTGTCCGGGTAACAGGGCGAGACCAGCCGGACCGGCGAAGGCTGGATCGGTAACAGCGAAGACTCGCGTAACGCTCTCGGTCTTCGGATTGATTTAGTCAACTTCTCCATTCGGGTTCGCCACCGTAGCCGGTATCGAGATGTAGAACCTATGCCTCTGCGAATCCCAGACGGGCTGCTCGATGCCCCCGGTGGATTGGGGATAGGAAAGGCGCCCCAGCACGGTACGAGTTTCCGCGGAGATAAAAGTAACAAACGGAACCGGGGTGTCCGCATCGTTGGCGATCAAGATGATTTTGTCCACCGGATCATAGGCGAGTTCATCGGCGCGGTGATTTCCGCCGGTAGAGATGCTATCCACAATGGAGTTCGTCTCCAGGTCGATCACTTTCACCGTGCTGTCGCCGTCGCCCGCCCATAGCTCGGCACGATCGTGGCCTTCTCCGGCACCGAACTTGCCTCGCTTATGGATCACCACTACGCCGTCCGGCCCGGAGATGTCGGGGCCTCGGTTCCCTACAAAGCCGGTGATGGTGGTGATGAAGGTGTCGCTCTCGGCATCAATGACGTCGACGCCTCCAGCGCTGCGATCCGCAAAATAATACCTGCCGCTTGCGGAATCGACCCAGCTTATGTCAAAGCTGGCGAGTGCTGGATTAGGGATTGTGGCTATCTGTGTGTAGGGTCCGAGCTCGTCTGCAGACGAAGTTGAAACGGTGAAAAGCGCCAGTAGCGTGAAAAACAGCAGCGGAATGGCAAACAATAGTCGTTCGCGTTTCATCGTGAAGTCACCTCCGGTAATTTTCCCTAAAGCTGGGGTTTTATGTCGCGAAGTAGACACCCGTACATTCCGGCGTGTCAAGAGGACATGATTCGAACGCGAGCGTCACGCGAGGCGCACTTCCATTCGAACGATTCGATCGTTCGAACATTCTCACAACCTGCCTTTAATTCGAATGATCTGTGCAGTAACGACAGTTGATTTGTAGTTACCTTTATGCTATCCTCCGACATGTTCGCTGGCGCTACCTGTCTGCGCGCACTCTGCTCGTCCTACCTTGCCGCCCCCGCTCGGACCGCGTTGCTGCCCTTTCCGGAAATTCAGCCTGTCTTTGCCGCTTCCGGCTTCTTCGGTCTTCATCTGTCGTCGATCCTCCTATGGGAGACGCCATCCCAACCGTGCGAGACGCCGCCCCAACCTGCCCTCCGCGTACGAACCAACGCATTGGTTGGTTCGCGACGCATGCTTACGCCGCGAGCTCTCGCTGCACAGGAAGTCTTTCAGAATGAACACTTGCACAAAAGGGGGGGTCCCTATCCCGCATGGTGTAAAGTGATCCCCGGCGCGCCCTCGTGGGGAGCGGCGCCGCAGGGGGCAAGGATGAAACTGGGCGAGATCGCGCAAAAACTGGGCTGCAAACTGGAGGGCGATGCGCAGGCGGAAATTCACGGCGTCGCCGGCATCGAATCGGCCAAAGCCGGCGAGCTGACGTTCGTCTCCAATCGCCGCTATCGCCAGGCCACGCGCACGACGCGCGCCTCTGCCGTACTGGTCGCGCACGACACGGCCGTCGAGCGCGAACCCAGCCTGCCGCCGCTCGCTCTGCTGCGCTCGGACGATCCCTATCTCGATTTTGCGCGCGCTATCGGCTTCTTTTATGTGCCTCCGCGCTATGCGCCATCGATCCATCCCACCGCCGTCATCGCCGCCTCCGCGCAAATCGGCGCCGGCGCGCACGTTGGTCCTTACTGCTTCGTGGACGAAGGCGCCGTGATCGGCCGCAATGCCGTGCTGCATAGCTTTGTCGCCATTTATCGCGGGGCGCGCATCGGCGACGACTTCTTCGCGCACGCGCACGCCGTGGTGCGCGAAAACTGCCGTATCGGAGACCGCGTGATCCTGCAAAACGGGGTGGTTGTGGGGGGCGACGGCTTCGGCTTCGCCAAGCAGTCCGACGGCCGCTGGTACAAGATGCTGCAGTCAGGGATCGCCGTGATTGGCGACGACGTGGAGATTCAGGCCAACGCCTGCGTTGACCGCGCCACCGTCGGCGAGACGCGCATCGGCAATGGCGCCAAGCTCGATGATCTCGTACTCGTCGGCCACGGCAGCACGGTCGGCGAAAATACTCTGCTGTGCGGACAAGTGGGCCTCGCGGGCAGCACGAAAATCGGCAACAACTGCATGCTCGCGGGCCAGGTCGGCTGCTCAGGACACCTCAGCGTGAACGATGGCGCGATCGTTAGCGCGCAAAGCGGCGTGCACGGCGACGTGCCGCCCGGCGCGCTCTATTCCGGCTATCCGGCCGTCGAAAACCGAGAGTGGCTCAAGCATAGCGCGGCCGTCCACCGCCTGCCGGAGTTGACGAAAACGGTTCGCCAGCTCGAAGCCGAAATCGCCAAGCTCAAGTCTCGCGTCGGCACCTGATGGTGCCGTGGTTGTCATCACGAGTAAGCGGGACGCCATCGTGCGCTCTTGTGCACGATGGCGTGCGAGCGAGGGATCTGCTTTTGCGCGAGATGTACGTATTTTTTTGTAGCCCATCCTTTCCGCAGACCGGGGTCCCCAAGACACGCCGATTTTGCGTGGATTGGGGTGGTAGGAAAGGGTGGGGATTTTCCAACAGGTCGCGAGCAGGAAGGAAGAAGCCCCAGCCTTTGCGACTTTCACGCGCAAGCAGAACTTGTGCTGGCCCGCAAAGGCTGGGCTACAGAATGAACGCGGCGCGCTCAAGGTACTGCTTCAACTTGGCAGCGACGCCTCGCCTTTCGTAACGACCGCGGGTTGCTGATCGGGGGGCAGGGCCGCGGCGATGGCGGCGTGGACGCGCTCGGCGAGTTCGTTGCGGTGTGCGACCGAATATTGCGCTGAATCGATGGCCGGGCAAAAGCGCACCACGACTTCGCCGGGAGTGATGCGATAGGACTTCTTGGGAATCACGCGGTGCGCTCCGCTGCACGCCACGGGCACGACCGGCGCGCCCGCCTTGATGGCGAGCACAAAAGCGCCGCGCCGGAACGGCAGCAGGCGGCCGTCGAGGCTGCGCGTTCCCTCGGGATAAATTAAAAACGAGACGCCGTTTTTCATTTTCTCCGCGGCAACCTCGATGCTCGCGGCGGCTTGCCCGCGATTGTGGCGATCCACGGGCACGAAGTGCGCCATCCGAAACGCAGTGCCCACGATGGGAATGGCGAAAAGCGATTTCTTACCCAGAATGGCGATGCGCCGCGGAATTGCGCCCACGATCGCGGGCCCATCAGAGTTACTGGTGTGATTGGCGGCAAAGAGAACGGTGCCGGGCGGAATATTTTCCAGGCCTTCGACCCGCGTAAGCATTCCGGCGATGCGGCAGATCCATACAACGGCTGCGACTCCGGCGTTGTACAGCGGTTCGATATTGCCCGTGAGCGCAGCGTAGAGCACAAGAGGCGGGCCCACCGCGATAGTGACGATCGCCAGAGAGATAGCGACAAACGCGGAGCGAATCATTTGGCCTGATGAAGCTGGGGGATCATCGCGGGGCGGGAGCGCGGTCCGTGGTGCCCTGGAACAAGCCGTTGCGGATGCGCAGTTGGCGTTCGCTGGGCCGCGGCATTTCCTCCACGGCGAAAACCTGCGCCGCTTCGCTACCCAGCGCGAACACCATCTCGCTTTCGCGCCCGCCGCGCCGGATGCGCATGCGCACCATTTCCCCAGGCGAGCGCCCGCGAAGCCAGCGCTCGACGTTGCGCGGCAGGTCCGCGCCGTCGAGGCTCACGATCACGTCGCCTTCGCGAACGCCAATTCGAGCGGCGGCGCTGGAAAGATCGAGATCGCTGACGAGCGCCGTCCCGGCGGAATCGCGCCCGACGGCGAAGCCTAAAGCGGCGCGCTTTCCACCTTCGGTTTTGAGGGCGAACCCGGCGCGGGAGAGTAGATCGGCGAAAGGCATTTCGTCTGTGCCGCTCACGTAGCGCTTGAAGAATCCGGGAAAATCGCCTGCCGCGGGATTTTCCGAACCCGTATTTGCCGTGCGGACAACTTCTTCCACGGCCTCTTCGATTCCGGCGCTATCGGGGTAAAAGCGGCCGCGCTGCGCGTATTGCTGATTCAGCCGGCGCAGCACGTCGTCGAGGCTGGCGCGATTATCGGTGGCGTCGCGAATCAGGATATCGAGCGCGACGCCCAGCAACTGGCCCTTGTTGTAATACGAGATGCTGAAATCGGGGCGATCGTAGAGCGGATATTTGTCGAACCATGTGTCCAGGCTCGATTCCTCGGCGCTCTGCCACGTTCGTGCCGGGCGCGATTCGAGTTCGGTAATTTGCGAGCCGAGATCGGCGAGGAATTGCATGTGGTTCCAGATGCCCGTGCGCTCGAGCGTGTAAGCCGCGTAGGTGCTGGTGACACCTTCGGCGAACCACAGCACGGGCGTCCACATTTCGCGCGTGTAGTCCACCGGCTCGAGCGATTGCGGGCTGATGCGCTTGACGTTCCAGAGATGAAAGAATTCGTGCGCGCTGACGTTGACAAGCGTGGCGTAGGAGCCCACTGAGATCGCAGTGGAGTTGGCGTGCTCCATTCCGCCGCCGCCGTAATTCTGGGCCACGTGCAGGATGAAGGTGTACTCGGGAAACGGCGCATCGCCCATCAGGCGCGTCTCATAGTTCACGATTTCGGAGAGCATGCGCGTGAGCGCGGAGTGGTCTACGGCATCGCCGTGAAGTACGACGCGAATCGTTCTTTCTGTCAGCCCACTGCCGGCCTGAAACGACCACTCCTCGAAGCGCCCAATCTCGACGGGCGCATCCACGAGCGCGTCGTAGTTGGCGGCTTGATAGGCGCTGCCGTTGTCAGCGGCGGGCGGTAATTCAACTGCAATATGCCAGCCTTGCGGAACATCGGCGAAACGCACGACCGTGTCTTCGCCGCGGCGCTCGGGAATGTAGCAGAGCACCATGGCCAGATTCAGGAAGGCGTGGTCGTCGTTGAGTTGCGTATCGAAGGGGCCGGGGTCGTCCCAGAAACTGTTGTACTCGATTCGAATTTCGGCGGGCCCGCTCGTGGGGGCCGCTGCAGGTACCTCGATGCGCCAGGTTTCTTTGTCCAGGCGGCGGACATCGAGCGCGTTTCCCGAGGCGTCCACAGCGCGGAAGTCACTCACGCGATACGCGAAGTCGCGGATTTGATACAGCGCGTTCCAGGCCGGCATTTGCACCGTGACGCTGCCGCGCACGCCGGGGATGATCATCGCGACGTGGAATTGGTGCTCCGCGGGATGCGCGAGCGAGATTTCGTAGCGGATCGTGGCGCGCGCCGGCGCGGGCGCCGCCAGCACAAAAGTGACGGCACAAAGAAGGATTCCGATTAAGAAAAGTGGAGGATCCCACCCTTCGCGGTTATTCGGGTCACGATTGTGCCTACTCGCGACTTCCTCTTGACCAGTGGGCAGTGCTCCAGCGTGGGCGCGAAGGATGGGGCACCCGAAAATGACGATTGCTGTCAGCCCGAGGTCGCCGAAGCGACCGAGGGATCTGCTTTTAGCAAGAGAAGGCAAAAGCAGATTCCTCGTCGCTACGACCCCAGCACGCGCGACTTTTTTGAAGCGCGCGAGCGCTGTTAGGAGCGCTTGTGCCGACGTGCTCACCGAGCGCCGCGGGGGGCGGGCGAGCGCGAATTGAGGAGCGCGAGCAGTTTGTCGCATAGGCCGTCGAAACTGCCGTTCGAGAGCACCAGCATGATATCGCCCTCGCGCAATTCGCCGGCAAGGAATTCGGCGATCTCGCTCGCCGAATTCAGAGCCTCGGCGCGGCGGCCGGCGGCACGGACGGCTTTCACGACGCGTTCCGGCGAAAGCCGCTCGGCATCGGAGAGCATTTGCGCGCGATTCACTGGGCCCAGCACGGCGCCATCAGCCGTGGCGAGCGCGGCCGCGAGGTCGTCTTCAAAGACGCGGCGGCGCATGGTGTTGGATCGCGGCTCGAAGGCCACCCACAGCCGTCGGCGAGGCCAGCGCGTGCGCGCGCCCTCGATCGTGGCGCGAATGGCGGTGGGATGATGCGCGAAATCGTCGACGATAGTGACGCCGCCGGCTTCACCGCGAACCTGCATGCGGCGGGCCACGCCGCGGAAAGTGTGCAGCGCCTCTTCGATGGCCTCGCGCGGAATGCCGCGGCCATCGGCAATGGCAATGGTGGCGAGCGCGTTCAGCACGTTATGGCGGCCGACGAGGGGAAGCGCAGCGCGCGCCCGCTCTTCGCCTTTTCGCGCCACGCGAAAATGTGTGGCTTCATCGCGGAATTCGAGGTCACCGGCGATCCACATGTTGTCGCCGCCGAAACCGTAGGTTTCGACGGGACAGAACGCCTGCGCGACCGCTCCGCGCACCGTTGGGCTTTCGCCCCAACAGACGATGCGTCCACGGCGAGGAACCAGGTTGACCAGGCGGCGGAATTGCAACTCGATAGCCGCGAGATCGGCGTAAATATCCGCGTGATCGAATTCGAGCGAGGTGATGATCAGGTCGTCGGGACGGTAGTGCAGGAATTTCGGGCCCTTGTCGAAGAACGCGGAATCATATTCGTCGCCTTCGATGATGAATTCCCTGCCCCCACCCAGGCCGTAGCTCTTGCCGAAATTTTCGGCCACGCCGCCGATCAGGAAGTCGGGCCGGCGTCCTGCTACGTGAAAAATCCAGGCGAGCAGCGAAGTCGTGGTCGTTTTGCCATGCGTGCCGGTGACCACCAACGAGTCGTGGCCCGGAAGAAAGTATTCCTTGATCACTTCGGGCAACGAGCGGTACGGGATTTTACTGTCGAGAACGAATTCGAGTTCGGGGTTGCCTCGAGAGATGGCGTTGCCGATGACCACCAGATCGGGGCGCGGCGCGAGATTGGTCTCGCGGAAGCCGTTTTTCCAGCTGATACCCAATTTCTCGAGCAGCGTGGAAGCGGGCGGATAGACGCCAGTGTCGGAGCCGGTGACGGTGTAGCCGCGTTCGGCGAGCATGCCGGCGAGCGGCGCCATGGCGGCTCCGCCGATGCCGATCAGGTAGATCGAGTGGATGTTTGAGTCATTCATTGTGCGTCAGGGGCTAAAGCCCCTCATTTTTCGTCACTTTACGTCGCGGTTATCGAGTCGCTGCGCTCACCATAAAAATCCGCGACCCACAATGCCGGAGAGATTCTTCGTCGCTGCGCTCCTCAGAATGACAAGCAAAGACAAAGCCCCAGGGCCGCTCGCAAAAAGCGCGAGCGTATGCTGCGCCGCAACGTGGGAAAAGCAGATCCCTCGCCAAAAACGGGCTCGTGATGACAACCGTTGCGGGGAGCGCTGCTCTCATCTGCGCATGGCTACGGCGGGCTCGAGGATGTCGAGCCGGCCTTCTCCGGCGGCGCGCAGGCGCGCGCGCACGCCGAACGGAATGGTCAGCATCGGCCGCACCGTGTGGCCGATAGGCGCGCCGAAAATGATGGGCACGCGCAGCGGCATCAGGATTCGCCTGCAAACGTCGCGCACCGATGGGCTGCACTCCTGCGGCGGCTCGGAATCGGGGAAATCGCCCAAGACAATACCGCGCACGCCGCGAAATTTTCCGGCTTGCAGCAAGTGCAGCAACATCCGATCGAGCTGATACGGCTTCACGCCGCGATCTTCGAGGAACAGGATCGCGCCGCGCGTGTCAAATTCCCAAGGTGTGCCCAGCGTCGTCTCGAGCAGCGAGATGCAGCCGCCGAGCAGCAAGCCCGAAGCTTCGCCGCGCGAAAGCGGCTCGGCATCGAGCGCAAGCGACCACGAATCGCGCTTTCCTGCCGAAGCATCAACGAACGACGCGAGATCATATCCCGAACGTGCGCCTGCGCCATTGTTGAACCCGGCGGCGACCATGGGGCCGTGCAGCGAAGTCCAACCGAAGCGGGTCCAAAGATATGCTTGCAGCATGGTCACATCGCTGTAGCCGACGAGCAGCTTGGGTCGCAGCCGGCCCGGCAGGCGGATTTGGTCCAGCAGAGTAGCCGTGCCGTAACCGCCGCGCGCGCAGATGACCGCACTGGCGTCAGGATCCTGGAGCGCCCCTTCGAGTTCGGCCTTGCGGCGCAGGGTCGAGCCGGCGAAGTAGCCCTCCGGCTGCATCGTCGAACCCGTGCGCACCTGATAGCCGAGCCGTTCGAGCTCCGCGATGCCGCGGCCGAGGGCGTCGCGATCGGCGGGGCTGGCGGTAGAGATCACGCGCACCAGGCTGCCGGGAACGAGCGGGGCGGGTTTGATGGCAGCGGTCACGGAGCCCTTGGGAAGATTTGGCGTACGCGGCGTAGGCAAGCGGCGAGTATACACTGCCGCTCGCCGCGGCAAGCCGACGGGCCGGGCGCGTGCGCAGTGCAAGTAAACGGCCGTCTCGGGACGCAGGGCGGAGCCCCGTGTGTTCCCAAAGCCGACCAAAAATCCCCAGGGCCGGCTGAGAAACGCCGCGCCCTGGGCTACAATTCCGCGCGTGACGCGTCTACGCCGGGTCGCTGATCGTGACCGGTTTTTTTTCGTCACCACTAATCTGCGTCGTCAGGTGCTCCCACTAACCCACAGAGAACGCGACCTCATACTCAAACAAATCGAACGACAACGCGCTGCCGATGAGTTCTTTATATTTGGCTACGTCATTATGCCAAGTCACGTGCACCTTCTCTTCGCTCCAAACCGCGTCGGACTCATCGCGATCATGCGCGAATTCAAAAGCTGCACCGCACTGCAATTGACAGTGAGACGGCGTTCGCACGGGGCCATCTGGCAACCCCGATATTTCGATTTTGTGCTGCGCAGGGCGGGCGATTTCTCGGACAAACTTGCATACATTCATGAGAATCCCGTTGAGGCCGGCTTGGTGCAAAAGCCCGAGAGTTGGCGTTGGTCGAGCGTGGCACATTACGTTCACGGCACGGCGGTTCCGGTTCCCATCGATCCAATCGACCTACCTCTTAATCGCCGGGCTTGGCTCCGAACCTTGTAGCCCAGGGCGCGGCGCTTTTCAGCCGGCCCTGGGGCTTTTAGAGTACAAGACGCTGAACGTGCAGGTCATCAGCGCAGGCGGAACTGCGTGAGCTTGTGGAAATGGCGGGCGCGGGCGTCGATTTCGCGGCGCTTGAGCTGGCGAATGCGTTCGAGGCCAAAGCGCTCCACGGCAAAGCTGCCCATCACCGAGCCGTAGACCATAGCGCGGCGCATCACGTCATCGTTCATGCGCGAAGCGTTCGCAAGGTAGCCCATGAAGCCGCCGGCGAAGCTATCGCCGGCGCCGGTGGGATCGCGCACTTCTTCGAGCGGAAACGCGGGAACCGAAAAAACGCCGCCAGCGTGCACCATCATGGCTCCGTATTCGCCGCGCTTGATGACCAGCGCCTTGGGGCCGAGTTTGAAAATATGGCGGGCGGCGCGCAGCAAGTTGTGTTCGTTCGAGAGCATGCGCGTTTCGGTGTCGTTGATCATCAGTATCTGCGTGCGCTTCAGGATTTCGCGCAGTTCGGCCGGAGTTTTCTCGATCCAGTAGTTCATTGTGTCGAGCGCGACCATCCGGGGCTTGCCGTTGATCTGTTCGAGGACGAGGCGCTGCAGCGTCGGATCGATATTCGCGAGGAAAACGTGCT
>Ga0307477_10004575_pt1 | contig 10034 bp, 6 predicted proteins | sample atmos_gasesECM2C_FD_203316 | JGI IMG/M metagenome (GOLD analysis project Ga0307477, IMG submission 203316) | Hardwood forest soil microbial communities from Morgan-Monroe State Forest, Indiana, United States - atmos_gasesECM2C_515 | ecosystem: Environmental > Terrestrial > Soil > Temperate... | reverse complement strand
CGGAGTTGATCTTCCGGAATGCCGCGTGCTTTTGCGACGCGTGGAATCTGAAAAAGGGCGGCGGCAGGCGTGATGTCGGGATCAAGCCCACTCGCTGAGGTCGTCACGAGGTCGACCGGGATGACCGTAGTGGGGTTTTCTGCCTGAAGGGTGCCCGCATCCTTCTTGACCCGGTCCACCAAGGCTTTGGACGTGGGTCCAAGATTCGAACCCGAGGAATTGGCGGCGTTGTAGGGCGCGTCCACCGTCTTTGACGGATCTTTCGGATCGGGCGCAGAAGTCGCGGAAGGCCGGCCGTGAAAATATTTGCCGGATGCGAAGTTCTGGCCGATCAGTTCCGAGCCTGCCACTTTTCCATTCTGTTCTATCAGGCTGCCATTGGCTTGGTGCGGAAACAGCGCCTGCGCAAGTCCGGTCATGCCCAGCGGGTAAATTAGGCCCGTGATAATGGTCATGACGATTATCATCAGGATGGCGGGTCGGATTTGGTTCCACATCGAAATTTTCCTCACGCAAGACCAATGGCAGAGATGAGCATGTCGATCAGCTTGATGCCGGCGAACGGGACAGCGATTCCGCCCAAGCCATAAACCAACAGATTTCGCCGCAGGATGCTCGCCGCGCCAGTGGGCCGATAAGCCACGCCCTTCAAGGCGAGCGGGATGAGCGCGACGATGATCAGCGCATTGAAGATGATCGCGGACAGAATTGCGCTTTGCGGAGTCGCGAGATGCATGACGTTCAGCGCCTGAAGCTGCGGATAAAAGGCAATGAACATCGCCGGAATAATGGCAAAATATTTCGCAACGTCATTGGCGATGGAAAATGTCGTCAAGGCGCCTCGCGTCATCAGGAGCTGTTTGCCGATCTCCACGATCTCGATCAGCTTGGTGGGATCGGAATCGAGATCGACCATATTGCCGGCTTCACGCGCAGCCATGGTCCCGGTGTTCATGGCAACGCCGACATCGGCTTGAGCCAGCGCTGGGGCATCATTGGTGCCGTCACCACACATGGCGACGAGCTTGCCTTGCGACTGTTCCTCGCGAATGAGCTTCAGTTTGGCCTCGGGCGTTGCTTGCGCCAGGAAATCGTCGACGCCTGATTCGGCGGCGATCGCAGCGGCGGTGAGGGCATTGTCGCCGGTTATCATAACCGTGCGGATACCCATTTTTCGCAACGCTACGAAGCGCTCGCGGATACCGCCCTTTACGATATCTTTGAGATGGATCACCCCAAGCAATTGCTTGTTCCTGGCAACGGCAAGCGGCGTACCGCCCGATTTTGCGATTCGTTCGGCTGCGGCATTCAACTCGCGCACAGCCGCGCTAGCACCCGCCGTGACCCCGGCATAAGCCAACACGGCATCGACCGCGCCCTTGCGAATGGACGTGCCGTCATAATCGATGCCTGAGATACGCGTCTGCGCCGAAAATGGGATGAATTGCGCGTTGAGAGGTGCCATGTCGCGGCCGCGAATTGCGTATTTCTCCTTCGCCAGCACCACAATGGAGCGGCCTTCCGGCGTCTCATCGGAAAGGGAGGCGAGTTGGGCTGCGTCGGCCAAGTCGCGCTGACCGATACCCGACAGCGCCAGGAATTCGGTCGCCTGCCGGTTGCCCAGTGTAATCGTGCCGGTCTTGTCGAGCAGCAACGTATCCACGTCTCCGGCTGCCTCGACAGCGCGGCCCGACATGGCGAGCACGTTGAAGCGCACCAGCCGGTCCATGCCGGCAATGCCGATCGCCGAAAGCAGCGCGCCGATGGTGGTCGGAATCAAAGTCACAAACAGAGCAACCAATACCAGCACAGAGAGCTTGCCGCCGGCGTAGGCGGCGAAGCTCGGAATGGTCGCCACCGCAAACACGAATATCAGTGTCATTCCGGCGAGCAGAATATTGAGCGCGATTTCGTTCGGCGTCTTTTGCCGCTCCGCGCCTTCCACCAGGGCGATCATTCGGTCGAGAAAGGTCGACCCTTGCGCGGCTGTGATCTTAATCTTGATCTGGTCCGAAATCACTTGGGTGCCGCCGGTCACCGCCGAGCGATCGCCGCCGCTCTCGCGAATGACCGGCGCGGATTCTCCCGTAATTGCTGCTTCGTTGACTGAGGCGATGCCCTGGATGACTTCGCCATCGCTTGGGATCAGATCTCCGGCTTCGACCAGCACGACGTCGCCGGGTTTCAGAGCCGAAGCTGAAACCCAACGCCAATTCGTCCCTTCCCGCTGCAACAGCTTCGCCTTGGTGTCGGTCTTGGTCTTTCGGAGCGTCGCTGCCTGGGCCTTTCCCCGGCCTTCTGCGACGGCTTCGGCGAAATTTGCAAACAGCACAGTGAACCAGAGCCAGAGATTGATCTGGAAGGAAAAAGCCAGATTCGTACCGCCGGTGAAAAGATCGCGGATGAACAGGACTGTAGTGAGCGTGGCAACGATTTCCACCACGAACATCACCGGATTCTTGACCATGCTATGGGGATGAAGTTTTTTCACGGCGTCCCCGATTGCAGGCCAGAGAATTTTCGGGTCCGTCAGCGTCGCGGTAGGCATCTGCTTGCGCAGCCTATCGGCGCCCAAAGATTTAGAAACGATCGCGTCCATGAGGTTCGATCCTTAGAAGAGATTGCCGGCGTTCATCGCTAGGTGTTCGACGGCAGGACCAAGCGAAAGCGCCGGAAAATAGGTAAGGCCTCCGACGATCAGGATCACTCCGGTAAGCAGGCCAACGAACAGCGGCGTATGGGTAGGGAATGTTCCGGCGGAAGGCGGAATGATCTTCTTCGCGGCAAGCGAACCGGCGACGGCCAGCATCGGCACGATCATCAAGAACCGGCCGATGACCATCGCGAACCCGATGGTCACATTATAGAATAGCGTGTTGGCGGATATGCCGGCGAATGCACTACCGTTGTTACCGGTTGCTGACGTATAGGCATAGAGAATTTCGCTGAACCCGTGTGGGCCCATATTGTTTCGGCCCGCTAGCCCGGCATCGAGCACCACAGCCAGCGCCGTCCAGCCCAGCATCGAGAGTGGGAGGACAAGGATGGCGAGGATTGCCATCTTGACTTCCCGCGATTCGAGTTTCTTGCCGAGATATTCGGGTGTGCGCCCTACCATTAGCCCCGCAACGAACATGGCAATGATGGCGAACAGGAGCATGCCGTAAAGGCCCGATCCGACCCCGCCGAAGATGATTTCCCCAAGCTGGATGTTGAGCATGGGAATCATTCCGCCCAGCGGCATCAGACTGTCATGCATGGTATTGACCGCGCCGCAGGACGCATCTGTGGTGACGGTGGTGAAGAGCGCAGAATTGGCGATTCCGAAACGGACCTCCTTGCCCTCCATATTGCCGCCGGCTTGCAAGGCGTTTGCCGTTTGGTCAACATGAAACGGCAGGAACGCGGGGTTGCCCGGCGCTTCGGCCCAGTAAACCGTCGTGACGCCGGCGAGGAAAAGAATGCCCATAACCGCGAAAATCGCCCAGCCTTGACGCTGGTCTCCGACCATGCGGCCAAACAAATTGGTCAGCGCGCCGCCGATGGAGAAGATCAGGACAAGCTGAGCCAGATTCGTGACGGCATTCGGATTCTCGTAAGGGTGCGAGGAGTTTGCGTTGAAAAATCCACCGCCATTGGTGCCCAGCATCTTGATCACCTCCTGTGAGGCGACAGGTCCCATCGCGATGGTCTGCTTGGCGCCTTCGAGCGTAGTCGCATCGACATAGGCGCTAAGATTCTGCGGCATCCCCTGCCAGACGAAGAACAGCCCGACGACGATGGAAATGGGCAGAAGCAGGTAAAGCGTGCAGCGCGTGAGATCGACCCAGAAATTGCCGATACTCTTGGCCGAGCGGCGCGCAAAACCCCGGACCAATGCAACTGCGAGCGCAATCCCTGTGGCGGCCGACAGGAAATTATGCACCGTGAGCCCCGCCATCTGGACGAGATAGCTCATGGTGGTTTCGGGCACGTAAGATTGCCAATTGGTGTTGGTGACGAAACTCAACGCCGTATTGAATGCGAGGTCCTGGCCGACAGCGGGAAAGCTCTGCGGGTTGAAGGGCAATACGGCCTGCAGGCGCTGCAATGCGTAAAGCGATAGAAAGCCGGCAAGGCTGAAGAGCAGCATCGCCACGCCGTAGGTCACCCAATGCTGCTCTTCATTTTCCTTGACGCCGCAGATTGCATAAATACCGCGCTCGATCGGACGAAACACGGGCGAGAGCCAGTTGCGCTCGCCATTGAAGATTCGCGTCATATAACCGCCAAGCGGTTTGGCGATCGCGATCACGATCACGCCAAACAGCGCAATCTGAATCCAGCCGTTCATTGTCATGGCGGAATTTCCTCAAAACCGCTCGGGGCGGATCAGCGCGTAAACCAGGTAGGCCAGCACTGCGACGGTCACCACAGCGCCAAGCGAATAGTCGAAGATCATGGCTTCATTCCTTAGAAGTGGTCGCAAGCAAACTCGTACAGGATCGCGACAATGAAGAATCCAACGCCGGCGGCGATCAGGATGATGTCAAGCATTGTGCACTCCGTTTTTGTCGCGCCGGCCTAGGGGAAATCGAAGATGCGGCTTACGCGCATATAAATTCCATATGAATCTCGAACGTCCCAAGCGGTTGGTTTGCATTTCGTTGAGATAAAGTTTGAAGCGTCACGGAACAGCCATAACCAATTGGGCCACAAGAGCTGCGCTCAACGCGACGGCGAGCACGCTTCCGGTTTCAAACAGCAACTCCGCCGGAGTGGGCGAAAGACCGGTTCCTTCAGCAAGCTTGCGAGACAAGGCATTCGTATCGGCCGCCGAATTCCGGTCCTCACCTTTGGCCGTCTGTCACAACATGAACCAGGTCCCTTTCGCCCTTCAGTACTGATTGGCGACTAGATGGACGAGACGGCGTATAAATTCGATGTCGGAAAAAACCGGCGGCAAATATAGACGGCATATAGAGCAAGCACGTTCCTTATGAGCATCTATTTTTGCACTCTTTGCGCGCCATCCAAATCCAATGTGCGCATGACCAATTGTCACTTTCGAAACAGAGAGCACTTGTCGTCCGCTGTTGGCGATACCCAGCCCTGACGCGACTTGCCGGCCGCGTCAGATGTTCGGTGGCATACCGGGCGTTTTGAGCATCCGCGGGCCGGGAAGGCTGATTTCCTGCACACACCGGACCTAGGCCGAGCGCCGCGGATCGGCTGAGGTTGACCCTTTGCGGACGCCGAGCATGTCCAATCGGACACGCGGCGGGCACCTCGCAGCCGTTTCTCATCCCTCAGGCAAGTACCCTCTTGTCGAAGAATGAAGCATTACCGTATTTGCGAAGACGATGCTCGAGCGCGTGCTGCCTCAAATTTGTCCACGCCGCCTAGGACCTTTTCATCGGCACCGGTTCGCCGGCGATTTTCAGCTTCACCGCAACGACCGTGCTGCGCGTCACGTAATAGAGCGTTTTCCAATCGTCACCGCCGAAGGCGCAGTTGATCGGGAATTCTTCGGTCACGACGATGCCGAGCGGCTTTCCGGCCGCGCTAACGATCCACTGTCCGCCGCTGCCGCTGGTGTGGATGTTGCCCTTCGAGTCGACTTTAAAGCCGTCGGGACGCCCCGGCGCGCCGGTTCCGCGCACGTCGGCGGCAACCCGCTTCGAAGCTTTGTCGATCAGCCCGTTCGGCAAAACGTTCCAGGCAAAGACCGCGAGCTCAATGCCCGAACAGACATACAAGGTCTTCTCGTCCGGCGACAACGCGATGCCGTTCGGGAAGCTGCCGCCATCGTCGGTCAGAAGGTCGAGCTGCTTGCCATCTGGCGTCACGCGATAGACGCCGTTAAAGCCCAATTGCTTCGGCGTGAAGGTCGGATCGGTGAAGTAGATCGAACCGTCGGTGTGAATGCAGAGATCATTCGTCCCGTTGAACGGCACGCCCTTGTAGTTGTCGACGATAGTCGTGACGCTGCCGTCCGGTTCCTCGCGCCTGATCCTCGTGCCGCCTGTCGCCACGATCCGTCCTTGCGGATCGAGGGTAAGGCCGCCGCCCTGAACGTTCTCCTTGTTGGTGGTGATACCTTTGCCCGGCGTGTAGAGGAGACGCTTGCCACCGTTGCAGATCAACAATCCGCCGTCCTTCTTCGACCACAGCGGACCTTCAAGGGATGGGGGTATGTCCTTGGCGACGATCTCGACTTCGCCCGTCACGACATCGTCGAGCTCGGGAGCCAAACGTTCGATGCGCGGGTAGGGACCGGGGAGCGGCGGCGCCGTCGCTACTTGGCGCTGGATGACGCCCGCCGCGGCGCCAAACGAACTCCGCGTTCCGGCCGCGAAGGCCAAGCCACCGGCGGTTGCTTGCAACAGACGGCGGCGCGTTACGTCATTAAGGCCATTCATCGCGGGCTCCCCAAGAAACATCCGCCGTGGATCGTCAACGTCCCGGCTTTTGGAAGCCTATGTTACCTGGGTGCTCCAGGGGTGACAACGAAGTGCAGCCTGAGGAATTCAGTAGACGAGTCCAATTGCCGGTAGGTTGTCCGCCCGCTGACGATTACACCTTTCCCCCGGCTACCGCCGTGATTTCACGGGTCGCGGGATAGTCAGGTGGTCTCGTTGCGCTACTTGGGGCCAGGGACGCTCATGCCTTTGTACAAGAGCCTTTCCGCGGTCGGCTTTCCCTTGCCCAGGCCAAGGCTGTTGCCGGTCACGTAGATATTGCCCTTTTGATCGATGGCGATCTGGTGCCCGCCGCCGCCCGGCGTTTTCACCGTCCCGAGATAGGTCATCGATTTGCGGTCGATAATGGCAATCCCATTGCCGTAGCCCCCGTAGATATAGGTCTGATCGGGGTCGGGCGAGAACGCGATATTGTGGGCAAAGGGCGCATCATAGAGCGCAAGTTGGCGGACGTATTTTCCCTCCGGCGTGAACACTTGAATGCGCCGGTTGTCGCGATCGGCGACGTACAACAGATTATCGTGGCTCAGGAGGAGCACGTGCGGCGTGCTGAAATTCGCCGGTCCTTCGCCTTCAAACGTTTTCGGTTCGCCCGAGCCGAAACACCCGGCCTGCTGGTTTGTGACCGAGGGCTGTTTGCCGAACGCGCCCCACATCCGCTTGAATTTGCCGGTGTCGGCGTCAAACACGATGACCCGGTGATTGCCGTAGCCGTCCACCACAAATAATTCGTTAGTGAGCGGACTGACCTGCATATTCGGCGGACGGCGGAAATTCTCGGTGTCGTCGTCGCCCTTGCCGGCGTTTCTGTGCCCGATCTGCATGACGAACTTGCCGTCCTGCGTGAATTTCACGATGTCGTCGTCATCGTCGGAATTGGGCCTTTTGCAGGAATCGCCGCTAACCCAGACAAAGCCCTTGTAGTCGATATAGGCGCTGTGAGGGGACTCCGGCCACTCATAGCCTTCGCCCTGTCCGCCAAAGCCGCGGATGTAATTTCCGTCCGGGTCCAAAATCATGAGCGACGGGCCGTCGATTTTGTTGGAGTCTTTGTCTTGGCTGTGCCCCGGCCGGGTTGTCAGCCAGGCATCGCCTTTAGAGTCGATCAGGACGCCGGAGACGAACGGCGCCTTGAAGTTAGCAGGAATTTTGGGCCAATCCGGATCGAGCTCGAACATCGGCATTGGCCGGCTCGCCGCCCCCGGCGGTTGCGGCGGCGTGACGGTGGACTGCGCGGCGGCCCACACGGCGGACGGAATTCCGAGAGCGGCAATGAGGGCCGCTAAAATTGCAGATACCTGTTTCAATTTTTCCTCCCGCAATCTGCCCGACGCGACAGCCAATCCTAACGCATTGCCAAGCCTTCTGGAACAAAGATGGTGGTACAGTTTGACATTGCTAGCGTCACCTTCAACGTCTGATGGATGCGCACGAAATTGTAGTGCATGAAGTGGATCGCCATCATGTGCGCGTGGTTAGACGAAGGCCTACTTCTCGCGCCGGAAATCCACAGTGCTGTCAGCTAGAATGGAGAGCGTTGCCACCCAGGCTGCCACATTCTGTTTTAGTTGCTGCGGGTCAACGATTGCCAACGTATCGTCGGCGGAGTGGTGGTAGTCGAAATACCGCGTCGCATCCTGGTTGAGCGCCAATATCGGCACACCCGCGCGGTGGATATTTTCTATGTCGGAACCCGCGTCGGTTGCCGGCACCGGTGAGGCAATCACTTTAAGGGGCGCCAGGACGGCTTCTAGCGGGGCGATGAAAGGGTCCGACCAGGCGCCTGCAGGAAGCTGAAGGCTGTAGACTCTATCTGCACCCAGGTCGCTTTCACCTGCGATCACGATACTGTCCAGATCGTTCTTGTGGGCAGCGAGATAAGCCGCTCCGGAGCCTCCGGTTTCTTCTGAGCCCCACATGACTACCCGGATCGTCCTTCGGGGATGGGTGGTCGCCACCAGTTTAGCGGCCGCCACGGTGATAGCAATTCCCGCGCCGTCATCGATCGCGCCGGTACCGGGATCCCAGCTGTCGAGATGACCGCCAATGACGATTACGCCTGCTTTGGGATCGGTCCCCGGAATGTCGCCACTGACGGTCCAGGCTGTGGTGTCGGTCAATGTCGATTGCAACGACAGGTGCACACTGACCGGTCCGCGCGCTGCCAGATGCGCCAGAAGTTCAGCGTCGGGTACGCCTATCGCGGCGGCAGACACCGTCTTTTCGCCCGCCCGAGGAGGATTCATAAAGCCGGTATGGGGGTTGCGATTAGTCGAGGTGGATATAGAGCGCACAAGATAGGCGATAGCGCCGCGCTTGGCAGCTTGAGGCGCGGCTGAACGCGCCTTTACCGCGATGTCGTAACCGGAAGGGTCCTGGGTGCGGGTCATAGGCTGATTGACCAGCACGATTTTACCAGTGCAGCAGTCAAGTGGCGCCGCTTGTAACTCGGCCAGGCTGGCGAAGACTACCACTTGTCCGGTCAGGCCACCTTCCGGAGTAGGTGGGCTCATGCCAAGACCGAGCAGCGCCAGCTTGCGTGGCTCCGGACCTATGATCTCGCCGCTTTCCGGGCCCCGGACCCATGCCTGTTTCGCAAAAGGCTCGATGTGCACATTGGCGAAACCCATGGCACTCAGCTTGGCTACACCCCAATCACGAGCGCGCGCTATGGTGGCTGAACCGGCGGGCCGCGGACCAATTTCGGTGGTCAGCGACTCAAGAACATTCCAGGCCGTCTCATCATTGAGCGCCTGGTCACGCAGGTGTGCCGCCGTATCGGCGTCGGCCCAAGCTGTTGAGGCGGCAAGGCAGAGGCACAGAAAAGCGGCACAGAGCTTCATTCGATCCCCCGGTTGGAAAAGACTAGATCAGGCTTGGCTAAGTCCGGCCAGAGCGTTTTCACAATCCGGCCCTCGACTGTCGCATCTTCCGGCTTAGTTACCATCTCGGCTCGAATCGGCAACCGAATCGATGTCCGCTATCGGCGAACCCCAGCCTAGGATGACTGGCAGAGCATGTCTGCTCTATCCGGGTAGCGTTGATGCGGATGCCAGCCCGGGAGACCGCCCGTTGAAGGCGTTCCACTTATCGGGAAGTCGTGACCGGCAGCTACGGCGTTTGTGATGTCCATTCCAAAACAGTGGACCAACCTGGGTCAAACTGGGCACTGGGTTTTGACCTTCCCGATAAAGAAGAACCGGAGTCGGAGGTAGGCGGAGCGGTATTCATGGGCGGTCTCGCCCACCTGCGGTGCGCATTTCGCCGTCCCTGGGGAGCGCGTGTGGCGTTGTATCGTCGAAAGCGCAAAACGTCCCGCGGCCACCTCAATTCCGGAATAGACTAGCCCGGAATTACGCACGATCTATTCCGAAACTATGCTAGCCTCTCACCCCGGAGAGAGTCGGATGGATCGCTTCGAAGGCATCAAGATATTCGTGCGCGTTGTCGAAAGCGGGAGCTTTTCGGCGGTCGCTCGCGAGCTTGGGACAGGGCAGCCGGCGATCAGCAAACAGGTTGCAGCGCTCGAAGAACATCTCGGTGCCCAGCTTCTTGTGCGCACCTCCCGCAGTC
>Ga0307477_10004574_pt1 | contig 10035 bp, 7 predicted proteins | sample atmos_gasesECM2C_FD_203316 | JGI IMG/M metagenome (GOLD analysis project Ga0307477, IMG submission 203316) | Hardwood forest soil microbial communities from Morgan-Monroe State Forest, Indiana, United States - atmos_gasesECM2C_515 | ecosystem: Environmental > Terrestrial > Soil > Temperate... | reverse complement strand
TGCCCAGTGGATGCTGCAGCCGGACCAGGTCGCCCTCGCCATCCTGGTCGCCAAACACGAACAGGTCTTCGCCGACCAGCGTTCGCACCAGCTTGGTGGTGAGATCGATGTCGCGCACCGCGCTGACCTCGGCGTCGGCGACGTACAGGTGACCGCCGGCAAGCACCAGTCCACTGGATTGGGCAAACCAGGCCTGCTCGAGCGCGCCATCGCGCAGGCCCTCGCGGCCGGTGCCGGCGAAGGGCGCCACCCACCCTGTATCCAGTTGCAGCGACCAGATCTGGTGGGTCCCGGCCATGGCCATGTAGAGCACCGATCCGGCAAGCGCCAGGTCCCAGGGCGAGCTGAGCGCCGTCGTACGACCGGGGCCTCCCGAGGCGGCGTGCGCCGACTGCTGCCCCGTACCGGCCAGTGTGGTCACGATGCCACTCGCCAGGTCGATGGAACGAATCGCGTGATTCTCGGTGTCCGCGACGTACAGCGTCGACCCCGAGCGCGCCATCCCCTGCGGCTGCTGAAAGGCGGCCGCCGCCGGAGGGCCGTCGATCAGAGCCGGCTCGCCACTGCCAAACGTGCGCTGGATCGCTCCGTCGAGGCCGGCCACCAGCACCCGGTGGTGGTTGGTGTCGGCGATGTAGAGCGCGTCGTCAGCCGCCAGCACTTTGCCCGGAAAGCTCAGCGTGCGCGCCGGCTCGCGCATCTCCTCCAGCGCAATCGGTGAGGCCGCCGGGTCGAGGAGGCCGCGCGCGGCGAAGTCCCGCAACATGCCACCCACCAGGGGATCGAACTGTTCGAAGGGAAGCTCGCCCTCGTGCTTGCCGATCACCCGCCCCTGGGGGTCGATGAACACCAGGGTCGGCCAGGCGCGGCCGCCGAACCGCTGCCAGACCAAAAAGTCCCGATCGTTGACCACGGGGTGCTCGATTCGATAGCGCAGCACCGCCTCTCGCAAGTTGGCCGTCTCTCGCTCGGCTGGGAACTTCGGCGAGTGGACCCCAACCACGATCACCCGGTCGCCGTACGTCCGCTCGATCTTCCGCTACTGCGGAAAGGTGTGCATGCAGTTGATTCAGCAAAAGGTCCAGAAGTCGATGATCGCCAGCCGTCCCCGGAGGTCACTGATGTGCAGCGGGCGGGCGACGTTCAGCCAGTCCAAGCCCTCCGGGAAGTCAGGGGCACGGACACTGCCGCCGTAAGTGCGGACGGCCACAGGGCAATGGTACGGGCCGGCGAAAGCCCCGCAGGTCAAAAGCTTATAATAATGATGACACAATGTCTGCTAACGTTTCAGGGATACCCATCGGGGTTCGGCGGGCCAGGCGGCCGGCATGGCCGCCCGCCCGCGCCCTGCTGGTCGCCCTCCTGTCCGTTGGGCTGGCACTGGGCAGCCGGGGCACGAGCGGCATCGCGCTGACGACCGAATCGATGGGGGTCGCCGGTTCCGGCCGAGCGGATGATGGACGCGCCAGCGAGTTGGCCGGCCTGCGGCCGGATGCCGGCAGGCTGGCGACGCAATATGCCGGCAACCTGCCGGCCCTCCGCGAGCTGGGCCGGACCACGCTGGTCGCTGGACGGAACGACGCCACCATCGCCGACTTCCTCAAACTCCGCTGGATTGGGCGGCTCAACGCCGGGCTCGAACGATACGGCGCTGGGCTGGCGGCGAGTGACCCGGTCCGGCTGGCGCTCGCGGTGGCCGGCGTTCAGCATTACCGCAGCGAGATCCGCAACGGGCTGCTCCACGACGGGCCCAACCGGCTGATCACGGTCTCCTGGCAAGCGCAGCGGCTGGTCGCCTACGACAACGGCCAGGTGATCGTCGATACCCCGGTGACCACCGGCCGGCCGTCGCTCCCGACCGACGTCGGCGCCATGCAGGTCTTGCGCAAGGATGCCCCCTGGACCATGCACTCGCCCTGGCCGAAAGGATCGCCGGAATGGTACCCCGACACACCGGTGCAGATGGTGCTCTGGTTCACGAAAAACGGCGAAGGCCTGCATGACGCCAGCTGGCAACCGGACTCGACTCTGGGTCCCGGATCGCAGAATGGCCCCTACGCTAGCCATGGTTGCATCCACCTGCCGCTGGCGGCCGTTCGAACGCTGTTCGCGTGGGCGCCGCTTGGAACGCCGGTAGTTGTCTACCCGGGCGACGGGTCGCCGCTAGCCGCCCAGGCATCCCAGCAATCGGTCGACGCATCAGGCAACCCGGTGGGCGGCGTGCGAGGCGCCTGACCCGGGGGAACCTTTTGGGGCGGTCCGCGTCCTAGCCATCGAGGCGCAATGAAACGGCTGATCGCGTCATTCGTGTCTGCTCTCTTGCTGGCTGCCTGTGGGACCGCGGCGGCGCAACCCGGGACCGGGATCGAGGGCATCGTCCAGGTGGGTCCCACCTGCCCGGTGGAGCGGCTCAACTCGCCCTGCCCGCCGCGCCCCTTGTCCGCCACCATCGTCGTCCGTGACCGGAGCGGCACCGAGGTGACGCGTTTCCGCTCCGGCGCCGATGGCCGATTCAGAGTCGACGTGTCGCCGGGAACCTACACCCTGGTTGGCCAGAACGTGGGCTCCGGCTTCCTACCCAGGCCGATCCCGACCTCAGTCAGCGTGACGCCCGGGAACTACGCCTTCGTCACCGTCGAGTACGACAGCGGCATCCGCTGATCGGCTATTCGCCGATGTGGATCGCGGGGATCGTCCCCATCCGCCCGCGGCGGTAGTCGTCGAACGCCTGGGCAAGCTCGGCGTGGGTGTTCATGACGAACGGTCCGTACCAGGCGACTGGCTCGCCGATCGGCGCCCCACCGAGCACGAGCAGCTCGAGGTTGGGTGAACGGCTTTCCTGCACGAGGTCCGCCGTAGCGCTGATCACGTCACCCGCGCCGAAGGCGGCCAACTGGCCGGTGCGGATGACGGCGTGGGCTGGCCCGACAGTTCCGCGCCCAGCGAGCACGTAGACCAGCCCGTTGAAATCGCGCCGCCAGGGAAGGCGCAGCTGCGCGCCGGGAGTCAGGGTGGCGTGCAGCAGGGTGATGGCGGTGTGCGTGATGCCGGGCCCGGCGTGACCGGCGACCTCACCCGCAATGACGCGGACCAGGGCGCCGCCGTCTGATGAGGCGAGCAGCGTGACCCGACCTGCCCCGATGTCCTGGTAGCGGGGCGCCGTCCACTTTTGCTCGGCGGGTAGGTTGACCCAGAGTTGGATGCCGTGGAACAGGCCGCCGCTGGCGACCAGGGACTCGGGCGGCCGCTCGATGTGCAGAATGCCGGCGCCCGCCGTCATCCATTGGGTGGCGCCGTTGCTGATCAGGCCGCCGCCGCCAGTAGAGTCCTGATGCTGAAAGGTGCCGTCGATCATGTAGGTCACCGTTTCAAAGCCACGGTGCGGATGCCAGGCGGTGCCCTTCGGCTCGCCCGGCCCGTACTCCACCTCGCCCATCTGGTCCATGTGAATGAAGGGATCGAGGTACTGTTGGTCGAGCCCATAAAAGGCGCGCCGCACCGGAAAGCCCTCACCTTCGAGGCCTTTCGGCGCAGTCGTGATGGCGAGCACCGGTCGGTCGACAGACAGCGCCCGGTCCGGATCGGGAACGCGCGGGAGGATCAGGACGTTCTCGACGGTTACGGCCGGCATGGCATCAACGGTAACCGTCGAATGCCGACCGGTATTCCGCGGTTTCAGGCTCGAGTGCCGACACCGCTGAAATATTCGGGCAGATTCGCGCGTAGCAGGTCGCCGCGTGCGACTTTCGGCTAAGGTCAACAGTCATGCGGATCGGGGTGATGATCGAGGCGCAGGAAGGCCTCACCTGGGAGCGATGGTTTCGCATCGCCGAACGGGTCGAGTCGCTCGGTCTCGACTCGCTCTGGCGCTCTGATCATTTCTTCAGCCTGAGCGGGCACCCTGAGCGGCCGGCGCTCGAGTGCTGGACCTCGCTGACCGCCCTGGCGCAACGGACCCAGCGGATCCGGTTCGGTCCGCTGGTGAGCCCGATGACATTCCGCCACCCGGCCCTGCTGGCGCGGATGGCCGCCGCCGTCGACGGCCTATCGGATGGACGGCTGGTGCTGGGCGTCGGCGCCGGATGGAACGAGGCCGAGCATGCGGCCTTCGGCATCAGCCTCCCACCGCTCAAGGAGCGATTCGATCGGCTCGAGGAAGGCATCGCGGTGATCAAGGCGCTCTGGACGGGTGGACCGGTCGACCTCGACGGCCGCTACTATCCGCTGCACCATGCCAGCGCCTTCCCGCGCCCGGTCCAGCAACCGGCGCCCCCATTGCTGATCGGCGGCGACGGCGAGGTTCGGCTGCTGCGGATCGTGGCCGAGCACGCGGATGAGTGGAACAGTCATGCCCCCGGGCCGGAGGCGTACCGGGCGAAGCGCGCCCGGCTGGAAGAACACTGCCGCGCGGTCGGTCGCGATCCCAACGCGATCCACCGCTCCTGGATGGGCGGCATCCTGATCGGTCGCGACCACAACGAGGTCGCCGAGAAGGGCCGCTGGTTCCATTCGTTTCTGTCGCTCGGCGGCGTTCCTCCGGAGGCGGTCCCGGCCGCGCTCCGGCAGCGGAACTGGTTGGTGGGCACCCCCGATGAGGTTGCCACCCAGCTGGGCGCCTGGGCGGCGGTCGGCATCGAACGAGTGATGTTCCAGTGGTATCAGCTGGACGACCTCGACGGGTTGTCGCTGGTGGCGCGGCTGGCGCCACGTGAGCGGCTTGCGAGCGGCGACCGCTCCCGTTAAGGGCTCGCCGTCGCGGTCGCCGAGGCGCTCGGGGTGCTGGTCGCGCTCGGCGACGAGGTGGCCGTGACCGTCGAGCTCGGGGATGGGGTGGCGGTCGGGGTCGGCGTGGGTGCCGTGACCGGCAGCTTGTTCTGGGTGATGCTGCCGATGGTCGGAAGGTCAGCCTGCCCCGTGGGGGGACGTTCCACCGGTGCGTTGAGCAGGCCGTAAGCGAGCACGCTGGCGACCAGCACCGCCAGCGCGCCGGGAATGATACCGGCGCGGCTGGGCCGCTCCGGCCGCTCGCCGGTGTTCTGCGCCGAGCGCCCGTAGATCCGCCGGTAGGGCGTGAGCTGGATGCCTTCCGCCGCGAAGCTGGCCCAGGGAGCGCTGCCAAAGATCCAGGCTTCGAACAGCAGCATCACCGCCAGCACGGCGGTGGCGATCGCCGGTGCCGTGACCAGCATCACGATGGCGCCGATCAGGGCCAGCAGGGCGAGCAGGGACTCGACCGCGGAGGATCGAATCGCCGGCCAGATCCGGCGCCCACCCTCCTTCTGTTTCGGCGTGCGCAGAAAGGCGGCCTCGCCACTCCACAAGCCGCGCACCACCGCCAGCGTATCGACCCAGCTGAGCGCGAACCAGATGCCCATCGCCCGGAACGCATCGCCCCAGCTGCAGCGTTCCGCTCGACGCAGGGCCCACAGTCCGCGAAGCACACCGGTGACCAGGAAGGCGAGGGGAACGATCAGGACCGGGCCGGTGAGCTCGCGAATCGGCAGCCGGTGATGGATGGCCGAGGCGACCGCGGTCAACAGCAGCAAGAGCGTGAAGCCGACGGTGAGCAGATCGCCGAACCAGTGCACACTGCCGAACAGATAGTGGAGCCGCTGTCCCCAGCTGAGCCGCAGCCGGTGGGGGGCCAGTGGGACGAGCTCGCGCCATTGCCGGCGCAGGATCTGGATGCCACCGAGCGCCCACCGAAATCGCTGCTTCTTGAGACCGTCGAAGCTCAATGGCATCAGGCCTTCGCCCCAGGCGGTCGGCTCGAAGACACCAATGGTGCCCAACCCGAGCATGCGCAAGCTCGCCTCGGCGTCTTCCGTGATGACGTTCTCGTCCCAGCCGCCGATTTGTTCGAGGACGGCGCGACGGATCAATCCCATGGTGCCCGCGAAGATGATGGCGTTGCGGTTGGCGCGGGCCGGCATGGTGATGTCGAAGAAGTACCGGTAACTGTAGAAGAGGCCCCGCAGGTACCCGCTGTCCCTCCAGTCACGATAGTTCTGCGGCGTTTGCACGAACGCGACCCGTTCATCGGCGAAGTGACCGACCATCGCCTTGAGGAAGCCCGGCTTGACGACGTAGTCGGCATCGACGATCCCCAGGATGCTCACCTCGGCCGGCAGGCGCCGGGTGGCCTCATTGAGGGCGCCCGCTTTGTAGCCGGGCCAGGGCTCGAGGTGGATGAAGTGAAACCGCTCGCCCAGCTCCTTGCATAGCGCTTCGAGCGCCCGCCAGACCTGCGGGTCCTTGGTGTTGTTGTCGACCACCTGGACGATCACGTTCGGGTACTCGAGGCGGGAGAGCGCGGTCAGCGTCTCGCGCACCACCTCGATCGGCTCGTTGTAGCAGGGGACCTGGATCGCCACCGCCGGCTGGTGGGTTGGCTCCGCGCGATGGGCGATTCGGGTGCGGCGGCTGAAGACGTCGAGGATCTCGAACAGGTAGTAGACGCTGAGCGCGAGCGCGGCGACCTCGAGCAGCAGCAGCAGGAACGACACCACGATGCCCAGCACGCCGAGGCCATCGACGAAGGGCTGGGCGGCCGCATAGATCAGGTAGACGCTCGATGCCACCAGCAGGGTGGCGAACATCTGGGCCGCCAGCATGCTCCACTGCGGCAGATGCCGGCGAGTCTCGATCACCGCGCCGATCCCGAAGAGGGGCAGGATGGTGCCGGCGACCGGGTCGTGAGTGATCAGGCCGGTCAAAAACCCCGACCCGCCGAGGATGACGAGGCCAATCGGAATGCTGGCCCACGCCCGCGCCCGGATCAGTCCGGGGATCATGACGGCGACCGTCGTGATCGCCGTGGCGAGCGTGAAAAAGAGGACGAGCTCGAGCAGCATCCTTCGACTACGCTGCCATAGAGCTCCCCTGGGGCGCTACTGTTCGCTTCGCAATATCCGGGTGACCAGGCTCGCCTGCTGCATCAGGAGCCGAGGCGCCAGGAACTCCCGCCGGACGCGCGCCCTGGCGGCGGCGCCGAGCCGCTGCGCTTCAGCCGGGTGGTTCAGCAGCTCGACGATGGTCCCGCCGAAGCCGGCCAGGTTGCGCGGATCGTCGATCAGCCGGCCACTTAACCCGTCTTCGATCTGGTCCTGGATCCCGCCCACCCGGCTGGCGACCACCGGCCGCGCCTTCCACATCGCCTCCGCCACCGTCAGACCGAAGCCTTCACGAAGGCTCTTCTGAACCACGACCTCGGCCTGCCGCTGCAGGGCGTTGACAATCGCGGCATTCTCGTCCTCGTCCTCCATCGGAAGACGGGCCAGATGAATCCGCTCGCGTACCGCGGGTGAGAGGCGCTGCCATCGATCCTGGACGTCGCCCAGCACGGCCGGCTCTTCCGGATCGTCCGCTACCGCGCTGGCGCCGGGACCGGCGAGGAGCAGGTGGCTGTCCACCCTGGGTGCGACAAAGCTCGCGAATCCATCCATCACCCCAACCGGATCCTTGAGCCGGTCCCAGCGGGAGACTTGAACGACCAGGCGGGCATCGGCCGGGAGCTGCGCCCTGGGAAAGAGCTCGGTGATGCGCGCCACCCGCGCCGGTGAACCGTCGCGCCGACGAAAGGCCGGCTGCGCGGCCTGGGTCGCGTCCGATACGATCCCAGTGGCACGAAGGATGGCGAGCACCGTGTTGTCATCGATCTCCTGGTTCTTGGGAGTGAACGCATCGATGGCGGGCGGGATGATCTCCACCTTCGTCGCATCGAGGCCTTCCCACACGTAGGCCCGCCGCGAAAACACCGTGGCGTCCGCGCCGCTGACAAACGGCAGCAAAAAGCTCCATGCGTCCCTGGCGACCTGATTCGGCTGGTCGACACCGATGTGACAGCGCCAGACGACCCGACATCCCCGGCCCAGCAGGCTGGGAATGAGTCCGGCGGGCTGCGGATCGTGCACGATCACCACGTCGCTCGGTCGAATCCGGTCCGCCAGCACCTCGAAGTTGCGGGTCAGCGTTTGCTCGTAGGTGGTGCGCTCCTCCGGGCTGATCGTCGATCCGTCCGCGGCAACGCCATGCAGGAGCGTATGCAGGCGTTTGGTCAAACCAAAGAAGCGGGCATCCCCCTCGATCACCAGCCAGCGGCTATCCAACCCGCAGCCACGTTCGTACGGAATTTGCCAGGCGAGTATCTCGGCCACCCCACCGCCGTGCGCGGTTGAGTTGATATTCCAGAGGATGCGGCCGTCGAGCTGGGCAGCGACCTGGCGCATGGTGCCAAGGAAGGTTTCCCACTCGTCCGGCTCGAGCAGGGTTCGAAGCGGCTCGATCGAGGCTGCGCGCAGCGCAACGGTGCTCACCTCCAGCGACATGCCCTCTCGATCGATCAGCCGAAGTTGATCATGACGTTCTTGACCTGGGTGTAGCTGGCCAGCGCCTCGACGCCCTGCTCGCGGCCGAAACCGCTGCGCCGGTAGCCGCCGAACGGCAGACCGATACTGCCTTCGACGCTATAGGCGTTCACCCGCACCTGCCCCGACTTGATCGCGGTCGCGACCGTCAGCGCCTTGTCGAGGTCTTTCGTCCAGATCCCGGTGACCAGGCCGTAGGGGGTCCCGTTTCCGATGGCGATCGCTTCGTCGACGGAGTCGAAGCTGGTCACGGTCAACACCGGACCGAAGATTTCTTCTTGCTCGAGGGCGGTCCCACGCGGCACCCGGTCGAGCAGGGTCGGCTCGATAAAGTAGCCGCGGGCGAGCTCGGGCCTGGTCGAGCGGCCGCCACCGGTGAGTGCGCTCGCTCCGTCTTTGACGCCACTCTCCAGGAACCCCAACACGCGATGCATTTGACGCTCGCTCACCACCGGTCCCATATCGGGGTTGTCGAGACCGCGGCCGAGGCGGATGGAACGGATGCGCTGCGTCAGCAGCTCGACGAAGCGATCGTGGGCCGCGCTCTCCAGCAGAAGGCGGGTGGGCGCAGTGCAGGTCTGCGCCGAGTTCTGCATCAAGGTGGTCGCGGCGGAGGCCGCGGCGCGCTCCAGGTCGGCATCGGCGAAGACGATGTTGGGCGACTTGCCGCCCAACTCCAGGGTGATGGGCACGACGTTGTCGGCAGCCGCCTTCATGATCGCGATCCCGGTCTTAACCGAACCGGTGAAGGTGATGTGATTGATGCCGGGATGTGCCGAAAGCGCGGCCCCGGTCTCCCGCCCGCCGGTGACGACGTTGAGGACGCCGGGCGGAAGGCCGGCCTCGGTCGCCAGCTCGGCCAGCCGGACGACGCTCAAGCCGGCTTCGGCGGCGGGCTTGGCCACCACCGTATTGCCGCAGGCGAGCGCCGGAGCGATCCCCCGCGAGGCGAGGCGCAGCGGGTAATTCCAGGGCACGATCTGGGCCGAGACCCCGAGCGGCTCACGCAAGGTGAAGTCCACGAAGCCTTTGCCGAGTGGGATGCTCGAACCGAACACTTTGTCGGCCACCCCGGCGAAGAACTCGAAATAGCCGGCGGCGGCGGCGACGTCGTCCTCCGCCTGGCGCAGCGGCTTCCCAACGTCGAGGCTCTCCAGCTCGGCGAATTCCGCCCGCCGCTCGCGCAGCAAGCTGGCCAACCGGTTCAGGAGGCGAACCCGCCGGACCGGCGGCAGGCCGGCCCAGCCGGCGCCGATGGCAGCCTGGGCGGCCTCCACCGCGCCCCCGACGTCGCCCGGGCCGGCAAGCGCCACCGCGGTGAACACCTGCGCGGTGGCAGGATCGATGGCGTCGAAGGTCGACCCCGAGCTCGCCCAGCAGCGTTGCCCGTTGACGTACATCCGCCCGTCGATGGCGGTCAGCTCCACGCCATAAGCCTACGAGCACGTTGCAGCCGGCCGAGAATAGGGTATGTAGAGGAATGCTGAAGGGAAACATGCTGCTGCGCCGCATCGCGCACTACTTGACCAGCCGCAGGCACCTGGCGGGCACGGGGCTCGCGCTCGTCGGGGCGGCGCTGGCGCTCGCCGATCCGGTCGGACCATCCGGGGCCGTGCTGGTGATCGGCTTCTACCTGCTGGGGGTGGCCGCCGTTCCCACCAATCCCGCG
>Ga0307477_10004573_pt1 | contig 10036 bp, 9 predicted proteins | sample atmos_gasesECM2C_FD_203316 | JGI IMG/M metagenome (GOLD analysis project Ga0307477, IMG submission 203316) | Hardwood forest soil microbial communities from Morgan-Monroe State Forest, Indiana, United States - atmos_gasesECM2C_515 | ecosystem: Environmental > Terrestrial > Soil > Temperate... | reverse complement strand
CCCGCGGCGAGGAGCGCCCTCAGGTCGTCGGTCAGCGGGCAGTCGCCGACGGTGACGGAGTCGACCGCCACACCGTGGCCCGCCTCGACCTCGTATTCGATCACCGACACGGCCTGCGCCACCGTCGTCACCTGCGTGGCGTCGAAGGAACCGGGAGCCCGGCCTTCGAACAGCCAGGCCCGCAGCTCGCGCTCCTGCGCTCGGGCGAGACGGGTCACCTCGCGCGCGTCGCCGGCGGCACGCTGGATCATGGCCAAGGTCTGCAGCACCGAATCGTGGACCGTCGCCGCCATGGTGGCCCGCTCCTCGCTGCGCACGCGCTCGCGCCGTTCGAGGGCGAGGTCACGCGCCAACCGCAGCCACCACGGGCCGAACACCACCAGGAAGCCGACGATGACGAGGTTCGCGGCCAGGACCGTCCCGAGCGTGGCGAGCGTCGGGTGGCGTCGGACGAAGAGCCCGCCCAGTCCGACCAGGACGAGCACCACGCCGAGCACAACGCGCGCCACGGTGCCGCGGCGCGTGCGCCGTTCAGGCGGGCTGAGGATCGGGGCCTGCTGGGCCAGCTCGCGTAGGTACGCCTTTTCCTCGTCGTCGGCGCCACGCCACACGAGGACCAGGCCTCCGGCCGCGATCGACACCGGCCACACCAGGTTGGCGGCGAAGCTGAGACCCAGCGCGCTGACCGTGAGGAGCACGCCCACGAGCGCGGTGCCGTAGGCGATCGCCACCGCCACCGTGCGCCGGTCCGCCAGAGCGCGACGGGCGATCGAACTTGAGGTCCCCTCGCGCGGGATCATCAGCCAGGCCACGACATACAGGGCGAGCCCGAACCCGCTGGCGACGGTCAGGAGGACGAAGCCGACCCGGATGAGGTTGGCGTCGACACCCAGGCGGGCCGAGGCACCTCCCGCGACCCCTCCCGCCACTCGCTCGGTGCCGCTGCGCCGGAGCGGCCCCCGGACCCGAGGCGCCCGCCACCATGCATGCCGGTGGCCACGGCGTTCCGGCTCGACTTCGGGGGCCGGAGGCGCGGGTGGCAGCGGCAACGACCGCGAAGGCGGCGGGGGCGGTGGGCTCGAGGCCGACGGCGAGGCCGCGCCAGGCGGCGGGGCCGCGCCAGGCGGCGGGGCCGCGCCAGGCGGTGGGGCCGCGCCAGGCGGCGGGGTCGGCGCGGGCGGCGGGGCCGCGCCGGGAGGCGGCGGCGCGGGCGACGGCGGGGGCGGCGGGGGCCGCGGGGACGCGGCAGGAGGCGGCCCGCCGGGCCATCCGGCGATCCCGGTCGGTTCGATCTGTCGGGCGCGCTCGACGATCAACCGATGATCCCATGCGCACCCGGCCCCGACCACGGGGACGACCCCTGACCCTCGGACGCGGTGGTCGGGGAAGACTGGGGGCGATCCCCGATTCCGGGCGGCGTCCGCACTCTCCAAGATGGCGGCATGGAACAAGCGCCCACCTTGTCGCTCCCCTTGCCCGGCGGCGACGCACCGCTCACCGCGGCCCCCTCCGGGGACGCACCGCCGTTTCCTCCTCCCGGCGAGGCGTCACCGCCACCTCCGCCCGGCGACGTGCCGCCACCCCCGCCGGGCGGAGACCTCCCGCCCTCCGGCCCTCCGCCGCCACCGCCTCCCCCCGGGCAAGAGCGGCACCGCGCCCTGCGGCGGGACACGGAGCACCGGGTGATCGGTGGCGTCGCCGCCGGGCTGGCTGAGTACCTCGACATCGACCCGGTCTTCGTCCGGCTGGCCTTCGTGGTGCTGGCCCTGATCGGAGGTTCGGGCGTGCTCCTGTACCTGGCAGGGTGGCTCCTCATCCCCGACGGATCCTCGGGGCACACCGTGGCGCACGACTGGATGCAGCGTCAGCCCCGCCGTCGCAGCGTCCTCGGCGTCGTGCTCGGGATCGTCATCGCCATCGTGGCGGTGTCGAACCTCGTGTCGAGCGGTCCGTGGTGGCACTGGGGGTGGAACGGGGGGTTCGGGTTCTTTTTCGGCCTGAGCGCGCTGGCGCTCGCCCTCTTGCTCGTGTTGTCGCCCGGCCGGGCCGGGTCCTCGGCGCTGCGTGCCCTCTTGGTAACCGCTCTCGTTGCGGCGACGGCCCTCGTCGTGGTCGTAGCGGCCACGCTGTTCACGGCCGAAGCGGTGAGCGGCGTGCCCCTGCGGGGCGGGATCGGCGACTCGCACTGGGAGCCCACCGCCGCGGCGCAGGTGCACCGGCAGTACCGGCTGGCCATCGGGAACCTCACCGTGGACCTCCGCAACGTGGTCTTCCCGGCCGGGACGACGCACGTCACCGCCACGGTCGGCATTGGCCATGTCGAGGTGGACATCCCACCGGGACCGAGCGTCAGCGTGACCGCCCACAGCGGGGTCGGGCACGTCCAGGTGTTCGGTCAGAACGACAGCGGGTTCTCGGCCGGCCAGGCCGTGTCGTCGGACGGGGCGCTGGGCAGTCCGGACAACTCCGCACGCACCGCCAACTCCGGAGCCACCGCCCCCACCGGAGCCACACCCAACTCCGGAGGCACAGCCGCCACCGGCACCCTCGGCAACGCGTCGCACATCGTCCTCGACGTCGAGGCGGGGGTCGGCCAGGTGCAGGTCACCCGGTGACGGCGCGCCCCACGACCAACTGGCGCATGTGCCAGCGGATGACGCCGAGCGAGTCGTCGGCACGCCGGGCCTCCAGATGCCCGAGGAGCGTCCGGACCTCACCCGGCTCGACGACCCCCGACAACGCGGGGTCGTCTCCCCACGTCGACAGGTTCAGGGCGAAGATGCTTGCGGCGGACCCGGTGGCCACGTCCAACGTCGCCCGCCCGCCCCTCACCGTGCCCGGCAGCAAGGCGAGGCCACCCAATCGGGTCAGGTCGGCCAGCTGGCGCCCGGCGTAGAGGTCGCCGCCGCGGTCGGCCACCACGACCGACGCCAGCTCGAGATAGCGACCGAACGCTTCGTCCCCGGTTTCGATGTCCTCGGGCTCCTCGACCACGACGGCTCCGCCCGGTCGCAGCTCGCCCGCCCACCGGATCACCACTGCACGGGGATCGGGAAGGTGGACGAGAAGGAAGCGGGCGTAGACGACGTCGGCCGGCGCGCACGGGAGCGGGGGCCGGGAGGCGTCGCCCACCACGAACGCGCACCGGTCGGGCGAACGGGCCGCCGCTTCGGCCACGAACGCGGCCGAGCTGTCGATCCCGACGACCCGGGCTGACTCGAACACGCCGGCCAGCATGGCGGTGGTGTGGCCGGGGCCGCAGCCGAGGTCGAGCACCAGCTCGGGCGGGCGCGCCCCTCGCCGTCCGTCCCGGGCGCGCGCCACCTCGGACAGGAGCGCCCGGCTGGTGGGCGCGAAGACCGACGCCAGGACGTCGAGGCGGGCTGACGCGGTGGGCGTGTCCCCGAAGGCGTAGGCGCGTGACACGCCGGGCCGGGGAGCCCGCCGCTCGGCTCAGCGGTTGGGCTGGGGCGTCACCCGCAGGTAGGGCTTCAGCCGCTTGAAGCCGCGGGGGAACTTCTTCTCGGCGTCCTCGTCGGAGACGGCCGTGGTGATGATGACGTCCTCACCGTCTTTCCAGTTGACCGGGGTGGCCACCTGGTACTCGGCCGTGAGCTGGAGGGAGTCGAGGACGCGCAGCACCTCGTCCACGTTCCTTCCCGTCGAGGCCGGATAGGTGATGATCAGCTTGACCTTCTTGTCCGGGCCGATGACGTAGACCGAGCGCACGGTCAGGGTGTCGTTGGCGTTCGGGTGGATCATGTCGTAGAGGTCGGCCACCTTGTGGTCCGGGTCGCCGATGACCGGGAAGTTGACCGCCTGGCCCTGGGTCTCCTCGATGTCCTTGTCCCAGGCCTTGTGGGACTCGACCGAGTCCACCGACAGGCCGATCAGCTTGGTGTTGCGCTTGTCGAACTGGCCCTTGGCCTTGGAGAACGCGGCCAGCTCGGTGGTGCAGACGGGCGTGAAGTCCTTGGGATGCGAGAACAGGATCCCCCACGAGTCGCCGAGCCATTCGTGGAAGTTGATCGTGCCTTCGGTCGTGTCGGCGGTGAAATCGGGCGCCGTGTCACCGATGCGGACTGCCATCGCTCCTCCTGGGGGATTGTCGCGGTTCCTGTGATCTTGGTGTCGTTCGCGCCGTCGCAGGGACGGCATGTGGGGCTGACTACTGGGGCTCAACTGGGGCTGACCCGCGGCAGCATACCGGCCGGGCGCGCAATTGTCGACCGGTCAGGTCAGCTTTCTGGGTCGGTTGGTGCCAAGCCGTGACCCCGGCCGGCACCGGGACCGCGCCACGCACTGCGGAACTCGCTGCGACCTTCTTCAGGCCTCTGCGAGAATGCAGGTTCGTGCCCCAGCCCACCCCGACCGGGATCGACGTCACCCGGGACGGCCCCGTCACCGTCGTCACCATCTGCCGCCCCGAACGGCGCAACGCCGTCGACTCGGTGGCCGCCGCCGCGCTGCTCGAGGCGTTCGAGGCGTTCGACCACGACGAGGACGCGTCGGTGGCGGTGCTCACCGGGACCGGGCGGACCTTCTGTGCCGGCGCCGACCTGAAGGCGCTGGCCGAGGGGGACCGCCGCCCCGTCCCCGACCAGGGCCCCGGGCCCATGGGGCCCACCCGCCTCGAGCTGTCGAAGCCGGTGATCGCCGCCATCGAGGGCCACGCCGTGGCGGGCGGGCTCGAGCTCGCCCTGTGGTGCGACCTGCGGGTGGCGGCGACCGACGCCGTCCTCGGCGTGTACTGCCGGCGCTTCGGCGTGCCCCTCGTGGACGGCGGGACGGTCCGTCTCCCCCGCCTGGTGGGCCAGAGCCACGCGCTCGACCTGGTGCTCACCGGACGCGGCGTGGCCGGCGCCGAGGCGCTGCGGATGGGCCTGGTCAACCGGGTCGTGGCGCCCGGGACCGCGCTCGCCGCCGCCGTGGCCCTCGCCCACGAGCTCGCCGCGCTCCCCCAGACCTGCCTGCGCAACGACCGGCGCTCGCTCCTCGGGCAGTGGTCGATGTCCGAGCCCGAGGCCCTGACGGCCGAGGCGCGCCTGGGTCGGGCCACCATCTCGAGCGGCGAGACCCTCGAGGGCGCGGCGCGCTTCGCATCGGGCGCGGGCCGCCACGGCGCGTCGGCGTGACGACCGCCGATCCGTCCCGCCCTCCCGGCGAGCCCGCCCCTCCCCCCGTGTCGGACCGGCCGGTCGTCGCCGCGTTCGACTTCGACGGCACCCTGACCCGGGGCGAGAGCGTCTGGAAGTTCCTGGCATCGGCGGCGGGGGCGACAAAGGTGGCGGCCGCCACCGCCCTCCTCGCCCCCCAGCTCGCCTCGGCCGCGCTGCTCGGCGGGCGGGCCGCGGACGACGGCAAGGAGGCGCTGTTCGTGCGCACGCTGCGGGGCCTGCCCGCCGAGGACGTCGCCCGCCGGAGCGCGGCGTTCGGTCTCGACCACCTGCGCCGCCGGGGCCGCCCCGATGTCCTCGCCCGGGTGGCGTGGCACCAGGCCCAGGGGCACCGGACCGTCATCGTCTCGGCCTCGCCCGAGTACTACGTCGCCCCGGTCGGCGCCGAGCTCGGGGTCGACGGGGTCCTGGCGACCCGGCTCGAGGTCGGACCGGACGGCAAGCTGACCGGCCGTTACGACGGGCGCAACACCCGCGGCGCGCAGAAGGTGGCGCGGCTGCAGGAGTGGATCGACTCCTCGTCGGCGGACGACGGGGCCCGTGAGGGTGCCCCCGACGGGCGCGCCCGACCGTTCGTGTGGGCGTACGGAAACAGCTCGGGCGACCGTCGTCTGCTCGCCGCGGCCGACATCGGGGTGGACGTCGGGCGCCTCGGCCCCGTGGGCCGGCTGCACGCTTTTCGCCGGCTGGCCGACGTCATCTCGTCGTCGGGCCTGCCTTCGTAGTCGCGGCCCGGTCTGGCCGGGCCCCGTTTCAGGCGCGCGGCATCGGGAAGATGTGCTCCTCCGACGCCATGGCGGCGGCCGCGCCGGCGCGCTCGGCCTCGTCCATGGGGACGAAGCGGCGCGCCGCGTCGACGACGCGTGCCGCCAGTGCCGGGTCGCTCGGCGTGCACAGGGCGTGGACGCCGGGCACCGACAATGCGAAACGCACTCCCCGCGCGATGGCGTCGTCGTCGGTGTAGGGCTCGTACCACGTGGTGGTGGTGTGGGGCCGGCCGTCCCACGGCCGGGCCGCCACCGCCTTGATCGCCATCACCCCGACGTCGCGCTCGGCCGCCAGCTCGAGCAGGGCCTCGGCGTCGTGCCGGTAGACGGGGTCGGCCCACAGGCGCGGGTTCACCGGGAACATCACGGTGTCGAGGTCGTAGCGGCGCAGCGCCTCGAGCTGGGCGGCGGGCGTGGTGAGCTCGTGTCCCGTGATGCCGATGCACCGGCACAGCCCCTCGTCGCGTGCCGCCGTGATCGCCTCCACCGCGCCCGCACGTGCGTCGAGCTCGGCCATGTCGGTCACGGCGTGCAGCTGGTAGAGGTCGAACGACTCGCAGTGCAGGAGCGTGAGCGACTCCTCGAGCTGGGCCCGCACTCCGTCGCGGTTCTTGCGCAGGCTCTTGCACGCCACGAAGAGGTCGTCGCGCACGGGCGGCAGGAGCGGGCCGAGCAATTCCTGGGCCCGGCCGTACTGCGGGGCCACGTCGAGGTGGTTGACGCCCGCGTCCAGCGCGCGCTCGAACGCCCGCGCCGTGTCGTCAGGAGTGGTGCCCCAGAACGCCGCGCCGCCCAGGACGGCGAGCGACGACAGATGCCCGGTCCGCCCCAGCCGGCGCGTCGGCATGGATGCCGTGGCTCCCGGGGCCGTCACCGACCGCACCGTAGTTCGGCCCGCCCCTCACCGCCGTCGTGGCCGCGGGCTCCTCACCACGTACGCCGCAGCCGGTGGTAGGCGCGGGGCGCCACCACCCGGAACACCGTGGCGAAGTCGATGAGCCGTGACGCGCTGATCTCCAGACGGGGCCCGCCCAGGCGAGCCAGCACGAGCCGCTCGACCTCCTCCTCGGTCCGTCGGGTGAAGCGGGGCGGGTGGCGCAGGCCCCGCTGCAACGCGCCGAGACCCATCGACGTCGGCATCCACGCCGGGTAGACGACGTGCATATGCACGCCGTGGCGTTCGACCCGGAAGCTCACGCTCTCGGTGAACGCCGACAGCGCCGCCTTCGACGAAGGGTACGCCCCCGGTCCGGGCGAGGGCAGGCGGCCGCCGTCCGACGACACGTTGGCGACGATCCCGCTGCGCCGGGCGCGCATGCCGGGAAGCACGGCCAAGGTGCCCGCCACCGCCGAGATGAAGTTCACCTCGATGGCCCGGCGGAAATCGTCCACGTCGATCTCCGACAGGCGGACGCCCGGGTCCATCCCGGCGTTGTTGACGAGGATGTCGACGCGGCCGTGGGCCTCCTCGGTCTCGGACAACAGGGTCGTCCACGCCTCGGTGTCGCGCACGTCGCATACGGCGGCGTGCGAGCCCGCGGTGAGAGCGCGCAGCTCGTTCTCGAGTTCCCACAGGACGTCCTTTCGCCTACCGACGGCGATCACCACCGCGCCGGCTCGCGCCAGGCCCACCGAAAGGTGCCGGCCCAGACCCGAGGACGCCCCCGTCACGACGGCGACGCTCCCCCGGTACCGGCCGCCGTAGTCGGGGGGACGGCCGTTCGGACGCCTCATCCCGCCACCGTCGCGGCGTCGACGAGCGCCCCGGCCCAACCCGTCACCGATCCCGCCACGTCACCGAATTGCGGTGCGTCGCCGAACGGCACGACCCGCCCGCCGGCCGTCACGATCAGGTAGCCGGTTCCGGTGCGGGTGGGCCGCAGCGCCACGGCACGCCCCATCACCCGCGCCCCCGGGAGCGATCCTTCGTACCCGGCGTCGCCGAACGAGAACACCCCGCCGTCGGATGCCACGGTCCAGTACCCGCCGCCGTCGGGCGTCGGCGCCATGCCGACCATGGGCGCGTTGAGGCGCGTGGCGCCCATCGACCCGTGGAACGCGGCGTCGCCGAACGAGAACACCCCGCCGTCGGATGCCACGGTCCAGTACCCGCCTCCGTCGGGCGTCGGCGCCATGCCGACCATGGGCGCGTTGAGGCGCGTGGCGCCCATCGACCCGTGGAACGCGGCGGACCCGAACGAGAACACCCCCCCGTCGGACGCCACGGTCCAGTACCCGCCGCCGTCGGGCGTCGGCGCCATGCCGACCATGGGCGCGTTGAGGCGCGTGGCGCCCATCGACCCGTGGAACGCGGCCGACCCGAACGAGAACACCCCGCCGTCGGTTCCGAGGAGCCAGTAGCCGCCCACCCCGCCGCTCGGTTGGCCCGTGATGGCGAACCAGTTGGACTGCACGCCGTTGCCCGCGAATTGCGCCGCGAACGCGTCGCCGCTCACGGTCACCGTCGACGCGCTCCCCACGATCGACACCTGCAGGACCCGCCCGCCGAAGTCGCCCAGGCCGTTTCTCTGCGCCACGCCGATCGAGACGAGTGTGCCGATCTGCGGGTAGGCGGCTTCGACCGCCGGCACGGGCACCTGCGCCTGCCACGAGTGATGGGTGTTGCACGCGCCGGCCACGCACACCGCGTCGCCCGTGTCGGGGACCGGGGCGAACGTACCCCCCGCGGTGTAGCCGCCTGTCGACGACGAGTACTGCGTCGTGGCGACCGCGCCGTTCGGGAGGACCACCACGGCGTCGGCCGTGGCCGTCGTGGCCGCGTCGGTGGTCGGGTTCTCGTTGGTGATGCCCGGGTACGTCTGGCACGTCGAATCGCAGATGTCCGCGTACCCGAACCAACCCTGCAGGCTGCCGTACGTGCTCATCACGTAGGAGCGGACCGCCACGGCTTGTGCCTCGAGCTCCTGGAAACCCCATGGGCGGCCTTGCGGTCCCGCCCCGCCCAATCCGCCCCACGACGCGGGCGACTCCGAGGGCGTGACGTCGGCCACGTACGGACCGAGGCCCACCAGGTCCACGCTGCGCGCCTGGCCGTTCGAATTCACGGTGGCTTCGATGCTGCCGCGCATCGCCACGTTGCCGCCCAGCTGGCACAGCGCGACGACTTCGTGGGCGAGGCTCCCGTCGTCGGGGAACGGCTCGGGTCCCGGGACCGCCTGGGGGGACACGACGTTGGTGGCGGCCGGCGATCCCCACGCGTTGGTGCCCCCCGCGCACCCGTTGGTGGACGCCACGAACACGCTCCACCGGTTGGCGGCCGGATCGGTGAGGACGAAGCGCGCCCCGCCGAAGGCGGGGACGGACAGCCCCGCGGCGGTGAAGGGCGAGTCGGAGGTGACGATGACGTCGTTGCCCGAGTTGGCCGTGATGGCGACCGCCACCACGGTCGAGGTGTCGTGCCACCCGTTGGGCATCGGCCCGAGCGTCGTGGACCCGCCGGCCGACAGCGACCCGTAGAACGAGGACAGGACCTGTTGGTAGGGCATGCCGCCCAAGGCGTCGCCGAGCGCGCCCCACTGGCCCATGCCGTGGCCGTGTCCCCAACCGTGCCCCGAGATCGACACGTTCGGATACGGATAGGCCGCCGCGGGTGTGCCGCCGACGCCGACGATCACGCCGCCCACCGCCATCGCGGTGGCGAGGGCGGGTGTGAACCGAGCGAAGGCGCGGTGACGCCGAGACGACCCATGGATGGCGTCGATGGTATCGACGTGGGCCATCGCGACCGCGGACGGTGGCCACGACGGCACAGCGCAAGCTGTCGTGCGCGGCGCCCTGGCACTAGCGTGCCGAACCGCGAGGCGCCACAACGAGTGGCGCGTGCGCCCGTTCGTCGGGTGCCCCCGGAGCACGATCCGAGGAGTCGCGCGTGAACCTGGGAACGCTGGGCCGCGAAGACCTCCGCCAGGTGTCGCGCCTGCACCGCCACCGCACGCCCGGTTGGGAGCGCATCCGCGTCCCGTGGTTCGTCTCGCCCCAGGCCGTCGTCCCGGCCGCGGTCGGCGCGGTGACGCTCGTCCTCCGCCTCGTGTATGGCGCCAACGGGCCGACCGACTGGGACGGGGTCCAGTA
>Ga0307477_10004572_pt1 | contig 10038 bp, 7 predicted proteins | sample atmos_gasesECM2C_FD_203316 | JGI IMG/M metagenome (GOLD analysis project Ga0307477, IMG submission 203316) | Hardwood forest soil microbial communities from Morgan-Monroe State Forest, Indiana, United States - atmos_gasesECM2C_515 | ecosystem: Environmental > Terrestrial > Soil > Temperate... | reverse complement strand
GATCGAGACCATCAAGGAGGACGCCGAGTGGGCCAGGCAGTTGACCAGGCGCAGCAAGAGCGGGAGCTGACCAAGCAGGCACTGGCCGCCGATGTCGACAGGCTCGAGGCGCGAGTGCGTGCCGAGCTCGACTGGCGCGCCCGGCTGCGTCGCGACGCCCCTCGGTATCTCGCCCTCGGGGCGGGCGCGGTGCTTCTCGTCGGCGCCGTGGTCGCGCTGCGGGCGCGGCTCCGTAAGCGTCCTGGCAACCAACCCGAGACAGCCCCGGCCTCGCTGGACGACGTCGCGGCGGAGCTCAGGGAAATCCGGCACCGGCTCGAACGCCGCGAGACGCCGCCGGTGTGGCAGCGGGCCGTGCTGCGCGGGGTGACGTCGGCCGCGGCGGCGGGGGGCACGCTGGTCGCCCGCCGGGTGATGGAGCGCGGCTCCGGCACAGACGAGGGATCCACAGGCACGCATGGCTGATGATCGCTGGCGAGATCGCCAGCGTCGGGTGCTCGGCACCGGCCCGGTTCCGCGGCGACGTCGAGCCCGCCTGAACCCAGACGGGTCCGCTCGGCAGCGGGGCCCCGACAAACGCTTCGGTCTCGGCCGGCGCACCCGCCGCGCCCTGCTCGTCGGTGGCGCGGTGGTGGCTGCGCTGATCCTGACCATGGCGGGGCTGGTCGTCTATGCAGCGTTCACGCTGCCGAACATCGACGACATCAACAAGGCGACCGGCACGATCAAGATCCTCGACCGCCACGGGGCCCTCATCGCCGAGGTCGGCCGCAACGGCCAGAACCAGACGACCGTGCCGATCGGCCAGATCGCGCCCATCCTTCAACAGGCGACCGTCGCTGCCGAGGATCGCAACTTCTACAACGAGGGTGCGTTCGACTTCAAACGCGTCGTCAAAGCCGTCATCGACGACTTCATCCTGCACCGGCCGGCCGAGGGCGCGAGCACGATCACGCAGCAGCTGGTCAAGGAGTCGTTCTTCGGACAGCAGGCGTCGAAGTCGCCGCTGCGCAAGATTCGTGAAGCTCTGCTTGCGCAGGAGATCGAGGGTAAGTGGAGCAAGCAGCAGATCCTCGACCAGTACCTGAACATCACGTACTACGGCGAGAACGCATACGGAGTTGAGAATGCGTCCGAGCGGTACTTTGGAAAGCACGCGAGCCAGCTGACGCTGCCGGAAGCGGCGCTGCTCGCGGGACTGCCGCAAGCCCCGTCGTACAACGATCCGTACGCCAATCCCGACGCTGCCTACGCACGGATGCACTACGTGCTCGTCGGCCTCGTGGCCATGGGTGCGGTCACGCAGCCTCAGGCAGCCGGGGTCGATCCGCTCGTCGGAGGCGACTCACCCACGCCGGCACAAGCGGCTGCTCAGCAGCAGAACCAGCAAAGCATCCACGCGGATCTGCTCAACGGTCAGCCCAACGTGACGACCAGCCCAGCCCCGCATTTCGTGCAGTACATCGAGAACCAGCTGGCGCAGCAGTTCGCGGCCGACCCGAGCTACCTCAACGGCAGTCTCCTCGTCACCACCACGCTCGATCTGAACACCCAGAGCAAAGCGCAGAAGGCCGTCGCCGACGGCGTCGCCAAGATCGGCCACGGTGTGAACAACGGCGCGCTGCTGATGCTCGACGCTTACACCGGCCAGATCCTCGCGATGGTCGGATCGGCCGACTTCAACGACAACAGCATCGCGGGGCAGTTCAATGTCGCGATCGACGGGGAACGCCGGCCCGGGTCGTCATTCAAGCCGTACGTGTATGAAGAAGGTTTCAAGGAAGGGGTGCTCACGCCGTCGACGATGCTCGACGACACGTACCAGCAGTCACTGGCGCTCGGCGGGGTGCCGGACTTTGACGGCCGCTATCTCGGAAGGATCACCGCGGCGCGGGCGTTGCTCCTCTCGCGGAACATCGCGACCGAGCAGGCGATGGAGATCGCCGGTGTCAAGAACGTGATCAACTTCGCGCGCTCCCTGGGGATCACCACTCCTCTCGCCGCGAACGCGAGCACCGCCATCGGTACCAACCAGGTTTTCATGTCGGAGCACGCCGCTGCCTATGCGGCCTTCGCCAACGGAGGCCACAAAGTCTCCGCGTACGGAATCCTGCGCGTGGTCGACGGCAGCGGCAACGTGCTTGCTGACAACACGCAGCCGCCTGGAGAGGGGACGGTGATGACGCCGTCGCAGGCATGGGCGATCACCAACATCCTGCGTGGCTACGCCCACTACTGGGGACTGCCCATCAAGTGGGACACCGCCGGCAAATCAGGGACGACCGACCAGTACAAGGACGCGTGGTACATGGCGTATACGCCGAGCTGGGTGGTGGCCACATGGGCCGGGCACACGTCGAGCCAGAGCAGCGCCGAAGTCCCCACCGATGGCGTCTTCGGAACGACCACCGGGACGTACATCGCCGCCCCGTTCATCGATTCGCTTCCCAAGCCTGGCCGGTTCGTACCGGTGAACGGGTCGCCGTCCGACTGCGCGTCCCCGGATGCGTCAGTGGTCAATCAGTCGGGATGCCCGAGTCCTTCGGCATCGGCGAGTCCGACGCCGTCGCCGAGTGAGAGTGCGACGCCTGTCCCCACAGAGTCCTTCTCCCCCGCGCCGAGCTGTCCAACCGGGTCGCCATCGCCATCAATCGGTCCAATAGGCACCCCGTCACCCTGCGTCACACCCACGCCGCCATAGCGCGACAGGCTGCGGCTCAGCGCTTGCTGAGGAGTTCGGTCAGGCTTCCCTCGTGACCAGCGAGCACGGAGTGCAGATCGAGCAGTTCGTCGCTGCTGATGGGCACAGAAACCTCAGGGAAGCCTTCGTCGATCGTAGGCTTGCGGGGTTCATCGGCCTCGGTCTGGAATATGATCTGCAAAAGATTCTCGTCGTTGCACGACGCGCAAGTGACGCGCACGAGCGCGCGGTTTCCCTGTTGGGCGAGGACGTTGATGCCGCAGTCGGCCATGTTCTCACCGCACGCCGAGCAGCGATAGCGGCGGGCCTGAAACCGAAGGAGCTCGAGCAGATCCATCGCGCTCCAGTATAAGCCGATCGCCGCGGCGCCAAACCAAGCCGACGGGCTGTCCGAAAACTCCGAACGAGCCCTCCGCCCGAGTTCTACGGGAGCGCGAAATTGGCTGGGGTACACTCGGAGACCGCGTGCCACTGGGGAGTGGCCAAGTGGTAAGGCAGCTGACTCTGGATCAGCCAATCAGAGGTTCGAATCCTCTCTCCCCAGCCAATCTCGTGTGAAAGTTCGGGTGACGCGTCCCAAAAGGGCTTCGGGTGATGCGTCCCGCACCTTCGGTTGATCTGTCTCACCGACTTCGGTTGATTCGTCACAGTCGCGCCCATGAGGCACCCAGCCACTGAGTTTTTGTAGTGATTCCGGCTGATCCCTGACAGAAGGTTCGGCGGATTCTTTACCGAGTTTCGGTTGACGGTTTACAGCGGTTTCGCCTGACTCTTGACCCTTTCCTCTGAAAGCCCTTGTGCATGAGGTTACGGCTTATTGCGGCTCAGTGCGGTTTTATGCTTGAATGTGCGGAGTGCTGACCGCCGAGCGCCGACAGGTGATCCTCGACCAGTTGCTCCGTGATGGCAAGGTGGTTGCGGTTGAGCTGTCCTCGGCGCTCGCCGTCTCTCCAGACACCGTCCGGCGCGACCTCCAGGAACTCGCGGCAACGGGGTTGGTGCGACGCGTCCACGGCGGCGCGCTGCCTCCAGCATCGGGCGCTCGCCCCTACGCGGCGCGGCGTGAGCAGGCCCCGATGGCCAAAGCGGCGATCGCTCGCGCGACTTGTCGGCTACTCCGCTCCGGACAGGTCATCCTGCTGGACGCGGGTACGACAACCCTCGAGGTCGCCCGGCACCTGCCGACAGACCTCCACGCGACCGTGGTGACCAACAGCCCACCAATCGCCGTCGTGCTCGCGGAGCACCCCAGCGTCGAGGTCACAATGCTCGGCGGACGGCTCGACAAAGAGGCACGTGCCACGGTGGGGGCCGCGACCATCGAGGTGTTGCGCACCATCCGCGCCGACATCCTTGTGCTCGGAGTCTGCAGCCTGCATCCCGACATCGGGATCACGGTGAACGACCTCGAAGAGTCGTACATCAAGCGGGCGATGATCGCGAACGCCGCAGAGGTCGTGGCGGTGTCCTCCGTTGACAAGCTCGGCTCGGCGGCGCCGTTCGTCGTCGGCCCAGTCGAGGAGCTAACGCATCTGATCACCGAGCGATCGTCGTCGCAGGCGCAGCTCGACTTGTATCGCTCGCACGGTGTCGAGGTGGTGGTGGCTTAGTGCGCGCGACGCGCGTCGCCGTGGCCGTCTTTTTCTTTGGCGACGGGCTGTTGCTCGGGTCCTGGGCGTCGCGGATTCCCGCGGTGCAGGCGCAAACGCACATCACCAACGCTGAGCTTGGCGTGGCGCTCTTCGGGTCATCGCTCGGCGCGCTTGTCGCCATGCCCCTCGCCGGCCGATTGTGTGAGCGGATAGGGAGCCGTCGGGTGACCGTGGCGGGGCTCGTGGTCGCGAGCGCGTCGTTGTTCGGCGCTTCGAGCGCCGGCGGGTTACCGGCGCTTGGCGCCGCGCTGTTCGGGTTCGGTGCGGGCTTCGGTTCCGTCAACGTGGCCGCGAACGTACAGGGCATCGCTCTCGAGCGGTTGTATCGCCGCACCATCTTGTCGTCGTTTCACGCTGTGTTCAGCGTCGGCGGGTTGGTGGGCGCTGGCTTGGGCGCGCTCGCCGCGCGACTCAGCGTCACGCCGCGTGCGCACCTGGGCGCGCTGGCGCTTCTTCTGACGACGGTCGGGCTCGTGCTGGCACGGCGCCTGCTCCCACCGGTCGCCGCCGACACAGCTCGGACACGGATCCTGGTGCGACCGCCTCGTGCGCTCCTCGTCCTCGGCGTGGCGGCGTTCTCCACACTTCTCGCCGAGGGCGCGGCGGCCGATTGGAGCGCGTCGTATCTCTCGCAATCGGTACACGCGCCGGCGGCTGTGGCAGGGCTCGGATACGCGGCGTTCTCACTGGCGATGGCGACGAGCCGCACGCTCGGAGACCCTCTCCACTCACGCTTCGGTCCGGCGACGCTCGCGCGAGCCGGGGGCCTGGTCGCTGCGTCGGGCCTGAGCGCGGCACTTGTCGTCGGCTCCGAACCGGTCGCGCTGGCCGGCTTCGCGGCCATGGGTTCAGGCCTCGGCGTGGTCGTGCCCCTCCTGTTCCGCGCCGCGGCGTCGGCACCGGGTGTGTCGGCGAGTCTCGGGGTCGCCGCGGTCTCGACGATCGGTTGGCTGGGGTTCCTCGCCGGACCGCCGGCGATCGGGTTCGCGGCTGGGGCGATCGGCCTTCGCGAGGCGCTCGCGATAGTTGTCGTGGCGATTGTCAGCCTCGTCTTCCTCGCAGGCGGCGCGACGCTACAGACGGGCGGACGTGTCCGCATTGACCAAAACCCTGCGCGAGCTCGTGCAGTTCCTCCAGCCGCTTGAAGCTACGCATGGAATCAGGTCTCAGAGGGGCAGTCGCACGGAGCGTGTCGCAATGCTGCTCGATCGTCCCGGCTACCAGCCCCCAATGAGTCCCGCAATCGGCGTGTAGCATCGGGGTCAGATGAAGGGGGCTGACCTTACCCTCGAGGGGGCGGAGGCTGCACTCGATCGCGGCGACTGGCGGCATGCGGCCGCGACCATTGAACGGGTGCTCGCAATCGAGGATTCCGCCGACGGTCACTTACTGCTGTCGGTCGCCCTGTGGTGCGGCTATGAAATCGATCGTGCGATCTCACAGATGAAGGTTGCCTATCAACGTTTCCTCAGCGAGGCGCGGCCCGAGCGGGCGGCGTGGCTGGCGTCGTGGATCGCTATCGAGGAGCACTCCACGCGGGGCAACCCGGCGGTGGCGCGCGGCTGGCTGCAGCGCGCCAAACGGTTGCTCGAGGGCCGGGAAGCCACCCCGGAGTACGGCTGGTATCTCATCTGGCAGGCAGGCGTGGACAACGGCGGCCCCGGCCTCGAGGCGGCGACCGTTCAGGCGCTGGGGATTGCTCGCGCGTGCGGCGACCGCGACCTCGAGATCGAGTGCGAAGTGGTGCAGGGCCTCCTTCTCGTGCTGGACGGACGGGTCGACGAGGGCATGGCGCGGCTCGATGAGGTGATGGCGGCGGTCACGGGAGGCGAGACGAACACCCCGCTCGTGGTCGGCGACTGCTTCTGCTTCGTGCTCACCGCCTGCGAGCAAGCGGCCGACTACAGCCGGGCCGAGGAGTGGTGCCGAGTCGGTCTGCGAGCGGCGGACAGCCGGGCCAACGGCTTTCTCAAGGCGAACTGCCTCGTGCACTACGGCTGGCTCCTCACCGTCCTGGGTAGGTGGCGAGAGGGGGAAACCCACCTGACCGAGGCGATCGGACTCTTCAAGACGGGTCACCGCCGTCTGCTGCCGGAGGCCACGGTGAAGCTCGCCGAGCTGCGCCGGCGGCAGGGACGCGGGGTCGAGGCGCGCCGGCTGCTCCGCGATGTTCCCCGCTCACACTCCGCACTTCGGCTCCGGGCGGAGATGGCGCTCGACGACGGTGACGCGGTCGGTGCGCTGGCAATCGCGCGCGAGATGACGGCGCAGAGGGGACCGATTACCGAGCAGGTCGTTGCGCTCCACCTGCTGGTTCTCGCGGCGGCTGGTGCCGGCAACATGGACATGGCGCGGACGGCGCTCGAAGAGCTCGAGCGCAAGTCGTCGACGATTCGCACCGACAGCGTGTGCGGAACGGTCTGGCTGGCGCGCGCGGCGATCTTCCGAGCGTCCGGTACCTTCGACTCGGCTGCGGCCGCCTGCGCAGCAGCGGTCGGCTTCTTCGAGCGCGCCGGCGCTGCGTACGAGGCAGCCCATGCCGCGCTGGAGCAGGCGTCTGCGCTGCGCGCCGCCGGATGCATAAATGAAGCGGATGCAATTACACGGACGGCGCGTGAACAGCTGCGCCGGCTCGGCCACGACACCCGCGCCGATCCGTTGACGCGCCGCGAGCGCGACGTGCTGAGCCTGCTCGCGCGTGGCCAGAGCAACGCCGCAATTGCCGTCACCCTCGGGCTGAGCACACACACGGTGCACCGGCACGTGGCAAACATGCTCCAGAAACTCGACGTGCCGACGCGGGCCGCTGCGGTAGCGGAGGCGGCGCGGCTCGGCATCGTGTAGGGATGGCCTGATCGGGCCATCCGCACCCGATCTGTCATATGGCCCCATCGGGGGAAGCGCGGCCGGCGTTTGGCAGAGAACATGGTGAAGTCCTGACGCCACGCAACTCGCGCGGTGTCGCCACCCCGAGAGGAGGAGCCGACGTGACCGAAGCCGTCGTGTACCACACCGAGACGTCCGACATGCTCATACCCCACAACATGTTTCGCTCTGCCTTGTCCTCGTCCGCGCAGGTCATCCAGCCGGTGCGTGACGGCGACTCGGCGCACGTCGCAGCGGTGAGCTCCTACTTCGACAACATCCTGCGGTTCCTCGACGCTCACCACGGCGGGGAGGACGAGATCGTGTGGCCCGTCCTCGTTGAGCGCTGCGTTGAGGCGCGCGAGCTGATCGGGCGCATGGAAGGTGAGCACGCAGCCATTCACGAGCTTCGCACGCGCGCCGGTGACCTGCTTGATAGCTGGTCGGAGTCCGCCGACGCGGTGACGGGACGGCGCTTGGCCGACGCGCTCGCCAGCTTGCGCGACGAGCTCGAGGTACATTTCGGCGAGGAGGAGGCCGAGATCCTACCGCTCGCCTCGGCGAACATGTCTCCGGAGGAGTGGGGTGCACTTCCCGGCCATGCGATGGCGCACTTCAGCGGTGACAAGATCTGGCTCATCCTCGGGCTCGTGCTCGAGCAGATGAGCGATGAGGCGCGCGCAACCACGCTGAAGCTGTTGCCGCCTCCGGCTGTCGAGATGTGGACGACGATGGGAGAGGCCGCGTTCAACGATTTCATCGCCCGAGTGCGACAGACAGCCTGAATGTCTCAGACACGGGGAGCTTGGCGAAGGCCCTCCGTCAGAACGGCTGCGACACCGGCGGCGGCCCGAGCGGGGCGCCGCCGTAGATCACTCCTCCGGTTGCCGTTTGGTACGTCAGCCACGAGACGGTCGGTTGCTGGTCCACCGCCGACTTCGAGTAGTCGCACACACCGTTCGGGAATATCGCCTGCAGTTCGGCCCATTGCGCATCGGTGAACGGCAGCAGGTACGCGGAGCGGTCGAGGGGCTTCAGCTGACACTTGTTGGCGTCGGTGGTGATCCCGTCGCCGGCGACCGTCCTCGGTGTGCCGTACACGGGAACCACGCCGGGCGGGCACAGGCCATTGAGGACCTTGGTCCCGCCGCCGTCCCAGCACTCGTCGGTGAGATCGCTGGGCTTGTCGCGGATGATCTTGGCCGGTAGCGACGTGGTGCTCGTGTCGCGCGCGACGGCCGACATCCATCGATCCATTGCCAGCAAGCTGTTCAGGTTGCACGCACTGTCGCCGATGATCGGGGTCGGTCCCTCCCAGATGAGCTGGTTGGCGTGGGTGCCGTGCTCGCGATCGAGTCGCGCGCGGATTGCGAACGCCCGATATGAGTCGTGGGCGGCTCCCGGGTCCGGTCCGCGGCAGTCGATGATCGCGGTCTGATCGAGGTTGGTGGTCTCGTTGATCATCCCGCTGCGGTACGCGTTGGCAAGCGCCGGCTGATCAGCGCTGATGCGGCTCTGCGTCGGATTGATGTCGATGTCGAGTCCACCGATCGCCGCGTTCAGGTCAACGAACTGTCCGGGAGTGATCTGCGCGCTCTGGAGCGCACTGAGCCCGTACTGGACGCCCACATTGTCCACCGGGACACCGGCGAATCCGTGCCCGAGCAATCGCTCGTTCGCTGACCACACCGTGCTTGGCCGTTGCCCGAACACGTTGAGAGCCAGGTCTGCGATCGAGCAGCGCACGCCGGCGGGATTCGTCTGTGGCTGGTAGCGCTGCTGCGCGGATATGCCCGGACACGCGTGCGTTGGCACGATCGCGTTGAAGAACCCGATGTCACTGACGATGGCGTCGACGGGAAGGAGATTGCCCTCCACCGCAGCGAACTGAGACGGTGACCACACGATGCCCGGGCCCCAGTGCGACGGATTCTCGAAGTACGCGCGCAGCAGGTGGTAGTCCATGACCTGCGTAGCGCTGGACCACGTGTCCGGGAACGAGCACGTCGGCAGGATGCCCTGGTAAATCCCGGGGTACGCGTTGGCGATCCACTGCTGTGCAAGCGAGCCACCTGAGCAACCGGTGCCGATGGTGTATCGCAGCGTGCCGTAGTTGTCGATGAGGTGCTCTTTGGCCATGAGCAGCGATTCGGCCTGGATGACGACGTCGCAGTCGTGTCCGTTGTTGTCCAGCGCTGTCGACATGACGGCGAAACCTGCGCCGAGCGCGTACATGGCACTGTCCGTCCCGGCGGTGACTGACCCGGCGCCGACGACATCTGCGGGGTTGTACCTGGTGACGCTGGGCGCACTGGCCGTCTGATAGCTCAAGTCGCAGCTTGCTCCGTGAGTGATGAGCAGCTTGTGGTTGAACTGCCGCTGTGGTGCTAGTGCGCTCCAGGCCCGACCGGGTTGGAAGAGAACGGCGATTGCGTACTGGTCGCGATCCTGGTACCCGGTTTCAACACGTACGATGAAGGGGACCGTGATCCCCTGATCCGTTGTCGTCGTGGCGACGTCGGTCGCCGGATGCGCTGGGTCGTACGGCTGGAACCCGCTCTTGGTGGGATCGCTCGACTTGTAGACGAACGTGTACTGCGGCGACTGGTCGCACTGCCCATCGACTGCACCCGGTTCGCAGGTCCACGGTTGCAGCTGCGGACCGGAGAACAGGGGGCCGCCGCTGGGATGGTTGGTGATCGTGATCTGAGCGCCGGACCCGCTCGGCAGCTGCGCTGCGAGCACGTTTGGGCCTAACGAGAGGTTCTGCACGAGGCCTTCGAGGACCCGACCCGAACGTAAGGTGAACGCGCTGGTGAC
>Ga0307477_10004571_pt1 | contig 10040 bp, 4 predicted proteins | sample atmos_gasesECM2C_FD_203316 | JGI IMG/M metagenome (GOLD analysis project Ga0307477, IMG submission 203316) | Hardwood forest soil microbial communities from Morgan-Monroe State Forest, Indiana, United States - atmos_gasesECM2C_515 | ecosystem: Environmental > Terrestrial > Soil > Temperate... | reverse complement strand
TACGGTCCAGTTTACGCCTCGGGTTTCCGCATTGGAGCCTTGGGACACGCCAATCGCTCCGCTTGGATATAGGCTGGCGAACCCTCTCACGGTCAAGTACTGGATGGTGACGTTATTGGCAGATCCACCAAAGGCGTTGTCGAGCACGCTGGTCTCGACGTTATGGCCAGCCGGATTGTCGTGGAAGAAGATGATGTGTTCTGTGTAATCGAACCACCACTGGTGCGTCCCGATGACGGGCAGACTAGCCGAACTTAAATGCTTGTACGGTACACCGTCGAAGAACAGATCCTCTGGATAAACGCAACCCGGCCAGCCGGCATCGCAGAGAACTTCCTTCTCGATAGGGATCGCTATTTTGCCGTGCTGGGTTTGATTAATTACTTGGTAGTTGACTCCGTTGAACCTGGCCAGGGACCCTATGACTCTAGATCCAGTCAGAATCGCTGGGCACGAAGTCTTGGGTGGCGCACAAGCGGTTTGGCCGATGAAGCGGTCACCATTTTTAGGAACGATATGAGCCGTCAGCCGGTATGTGCCAGGATAGATGACAAAAGTGGTTCCGGCGGGATGCTGTGAAACTATGGTCGGAATATCCTGCCCTGGATGAATGTTGACGGTAGCGGCGTGGGCCATTCCTGCGGTACAGAAAGCTACAAGAACGAATGTAAATATTTTCCCGTGCACGTACGAGGGGGAGTGGGCGCTCATTGCGGTACATCTCCTTTGGGATTTTACCGGGGGTCCGTCGCTGCTTTCGTGCAGTAGCCGTGAGACCGACCCCTGCGTTATAACCAGTCCATCCCGAGGAATCTAGGTCTCACAGGTACATGACCGGTACATGACCAAATTCGGGAAACATCGCTCCGCCATTCAGGGGCGATGTTAGGGCATCGGGCTCAGCTACTGGAATAAAGGCGATTCCCGCATTCCTGCCCGGCCAGAATCGCTAGCCAGGTAATCTGAACACTTTCCAATTTGGAGCTCTTGGCAGGCGATCAGGCCAGAAAACCGCGGGCTACGCAGAAAATCATGCGACAACGGACCTGAGCGATTAGCGGCGTCTGCGACAACGTCAAGATCGCGAAATACAGAAAGTGTCACCGCCTTGGCGACCTGGAGCTCCGGCAACACCGCCGCGGCCACCAACAGGACAAAACTCAGAGCCTAGCGACCGGGGCGGCGCTGGGTACAACCACGATCACGGCGACCGTAAAATCCGTCGAGAGTTCGAACCTCATTGACCGTGCAAAATAGCACGACGATGGCGGCTCACCCTTATAGCAACCCGTCCACGTGTCAGTCAAGCGTTCTGTTCACGGACCACGTTCTCGCCCAGCCTGTCTACCGGACTGTGCGGCTCCCGAACGGCGGCAACCTCTTTGGTCGCGGGGGCGAACAAAGCCGTGAGGACAGGAGGGCCTGACGGCCTCTGAAAACAAACGAATGACAAAACCACAATTGCTACAAAGTTGCTGGTGCGTCGGCGGTTAAGCCTTAAGGGTTGATGTTTGTGGGTAGAAGCGGCAATCCGTAACAGAAAAGACCTTTGGCTGACAAAGGCACGCAGACTCGATCGGGTGTCGATTTCCGCATGCCTTCTAACCCGCACAGCAGGCTAGCGCCATTTTCGAACTTGCTCACTGCTCGTTTAGTGTGACTGCATAGCAAGCCCGGATCCCCGCGTTGCTATAAGCCATCGCGGCCACAGTGTGCTGTCCGGAAGAGCTGGGAGTCAAGGTCACAGTGTAAGGCGCAGCTGTCACTGTGGCCTGCAGGGCCCAATCCACATAAAACTCCAGCTTGCTGATTCCGCTTTTGTCGGATGCCGCCCCCGTAATCGTAACTGATTTGGAGAACGACGACTGGTCCGCCGGGGACATAATCGCTACCTTGGGAAATCCGCTCGCGTAGTTGGTGTCGACGCTACCATGAACATCAGCACCGGCGGCTTGGTAATTGACGAAGGTTTTGAGTGTGTTCTTCCCGGAATCGTTGTTGTCGTACTTGAACAAAACCGCGCTCATATTGGACAGATGGTACTGGTTGTGGTCGGGCGGTCTGTTGTTGGCGAAGAAGTCGGGCTGATTTACCGGATCGCCCAAATGGAAACCCGTTATTCCATTCGCTCCCGAGTCCCAGATCACTGTGTTGTGATGGAAGGAGCTCCCGGTGGTCGTCAGGTATTGGTAAGGTGGAAATGGGCTATACCCGCGATCGTCGCTTCCTATGCCCCAGGCGCCGATGCCTTTCCCGCTCGGCACCTCTAACGTGTTGCAGTAGCTCTCCACTCCCGCGCTGGTGCTCACATGGATCTGGAAGGAGAAATAATTGTTGTTCACCTGGGCGCCGTTCCGGAGTATCACGTTGTTGCGGAACGTCGAGGTTCCGTAGCCCTTCTCCTGGTTCACTCCGTCTAAATCAGAGTTGTCCGTGATGATGTTGTCTTCTAGCAACTCGTTCGTGCTGTAGTCATCGAAATGAACGCCTGAGCCCTCGTTGTGCTGGATGGTGTTGCCGCGAATGGTTACGCCGGAAGTAGCCCCAATCTTGATGCCTCCGGAGCCGAAGTCGGGAGAGAAGTGGGCATAGTCATTATGGGTGATGAGGTTGTCCTGGATCAGAATTCCAGAGTTGATGGATTGAGTCCATGGAGTCGACTTTATTCCGATGCCGCCTCCAACACCCGTCTGTCCGTTATCGTGAATGTAGTTGTTGAGGATATGGATGCTATAGCCAACTCGCACTCCGAAACCATGATTCAGCATGATTTCGCAGTCCTGCACTGTCCAGTTTGTGCCTTGCGTCTGTGGGTTGACACCCTGATACACGCCGATCGTTCCGTCGGGATACATATCGGCGAACTCTTTCACGGTTAGGTACTGAATGGTGACGTTGTTGGCGGTTCCGCCGAAGGCGTTCTGGAGCAAACTGGTCTCGACCGTGTGGCCGGACGGATTGTCGTGGAAGTAGATGACGTGGTTCGTGTAGTCGAACCACCACTGGCCGGGACCAATGGCTGGCAGAGTAGACGAGGACAAATGCTGGTAAGGTACGCCGTCGAAGAACAAGTCCTCGGGATAAGTGCAACGTTCCCAGCCGGAATCGCAATACGCCGTGAGACCTCTTTGGCCCTGCTGAGTCTGGTTCGTCACCTTGTAGTTCCTGCCGTCAAATGAGGCGAGCGGCCCGATAACACGCGAGCCGCTAATCACGGCCGGGCAAGCAGTAGCCGGTGGGGCACACGCGGTTTGACCGATGAAACTGTCGCCATTCTTCGGAAGGATCGATTGTTTCAGACGATACGTGCCGGGATTGATGAGGAAGGTAGTGCCGGCTGGAGATGCCTGGACCACGCTGGGGATGTCCTGACCGGGATAAATGTTCACCGTGGAAGTGGAAACTTGGGAGGCAAAGAAGTTCAGGCCTGTGACGTTTGCAGCACTCACGGTCGTGCTTTGACTCGATGGATTGAACTGGACCTTGCCCTTGCTTGGAGTCACCGTATAAGTGCCATTGGGGAGGCCGCTGAAACTGTAGTTGCCGGAACTGTCGGTGGTCGTCGAAGCGGCGGCTGCACCGCCGAGAGTCACCGTCGCTCCACTTCCATTTGTTGCCGGGCTGATCGTGCCCGTGATGCGGTACGTAGTCGTCGAAACAACTTGCGAGGCCGAAAAATTCACCCCCGTCACGCTGGTCTCACTTAGGGCAGCGCGGTGACTGGCAGGATTGAAGTTAAAACCGTCCTTGCTCGGGGTGAGGGTGTACAGCCCGGCGGACAGCCCCAAAAAAGTGAAGTTCCCCAAGCTGTCCGTGGTAGTTACATCGCTAGCTGCGCCGCTCAGGATTACGGTCGTCGCCCGGCCGTTCGCCGCTGGGCTGATACGGCCCGAGATGGTAAGGCCACCAGTTGGGTGGGTTTGTGAGACGCTGAAGTTCACTCCAGCAACATCGGAGTTCCCGACGTTCATACTCTGGCTGGCCGGACTGAAGGTGAACTGGCTCTTGCTGGGAGTAACCGTGTAAGCACCACTAGAAAGGCTGCTGAAACTGAAGTGACCGGAACTGTCGGCGGTCGTCGTGGCGCTGGTCGCGCCGCTGAGGGTGACCGTCGCACCACTGGAATCCGCGGCCGGACTTATCGTGCCCATCATGGTGTACTTGGTTGTCGAACCAACTCGCCAAGCCGAAAAGCTCACGCCCTCTAGATTGAGCGTACTGAGTGTTATGTGTTGGCTGGCGGGACTAAAGGTGAACCCGTTCTTGTTCGGAGTCAGGGCGTAATCCCCGCCCGATAGGCCCGAGAACGTGAAGTTCCCCTGGCTGTCGGTGGTGGTGGTCGCGCTGGCCGCGCCGCTGAGGGTTACGGTGGTTGCGCCGCCGTTCGCTGTTGGAATGACCGCGCCCGAGATGCTCAACGTTGTCGCCGGAACATTTTTGACCGCGGCAGCATTCGACGATGAGAACCCAGCACAGCCAACGAACAGGCAGCACAAGCACACCGTTGCGAAAAGAGCGCTCGCACGAACAGCAGTAATCGACACGTGAATTAGCCCTCCATGGGGGTGAAGGTTCCACGCCATTTCTTAGAAATGGTCGAGGTTCATCGTGTCATCGGGGTATCGCTCGAACTAGATAACGGAGGGGTTAGCCCAGATGAGAAGCACGGACATGTCCGAAGGGCGGGAGGGAAATTGATCGATTGTGAGTTTCAGTGGCGCAAAGTAGGACTTGCGGCCACACTGCTCCCATCCGGGACAGCCGATCTACAATACCGGTGTGCAGGTTGTACAACTTACGGGATGTTACTCGAGTTCTTGTTGCGAAGATACTTCCAGTGTTTCGACGCCCGTGCAATCGTATGTCCGTTCAGTCGTCATCTGGATCCACCGCGGGGCGGCTATCGTTCAGAAAGTGTTGGGCGCTCAAGGGCGCCGCGATCGTATGAAACTGCAGAGGCGTCTGAGTAAAGTCAAAGCAATCGGAAAAGTCATCGGCGGGTGCGTCCGCATAACCCAAACTGGCTAGCCCGTAGGTCTCTTCAATAAATTTCAGGATGCTACCAAAGTCGTGGGTGGCGTGCGATATGTAGCCTGCCTTCGCATACGGGGAGACCACGATCAGCGGAACGCGGAATCCGTATTCGTAGGAGTTGACGATCTTTGGCGGAACGTGGTCATACCAGCCGCCCCAGTCGTCCCAGGTGATGAAGATTACCGTGTGAGCCCAGTAAGGGCTGTTGCCCATGGCATTCACGATCGAAGCCACCCAGGAGGGCCCGGATCCATCGTTCAACCCCGCGTGATCGGAGTATTTACCATCGGGGATCACCCAACTTACTTGGGCGAGTCGGTTAAGGGAGATGTCGGTCAACACATCGGTCGGAGTGCCACGCGGCGGAACATATACATTGTTCCAGGCACTGCCGGTGCATGCCAACTGGCCGTTCTGCGTCTGCGGTTGGCACATGTGCTGGATGGCGTCCGGTCCCGTCCAGATGGAGCCGGCCGAGGGGGCGTAGTAACGCCATGAGATGCCCTTAGCGTCGAGCAGATCAGTAATGGTGGGGTGCTCGAAGCAGGGATACTGGGTCGCGCTTTCGTTGCCCGACGGGTCGATCAATCTCACGATGCTTCCGGGCGGCGCGATGCAGCCCACGCTCGTGCCTGGGAACACATTCTCGGCTGCGAACAAATTGCTGGTTGCGGTGGGCGCCGACGTCCCGGAAATAATAAATTGATGCGCCGGAAAACTTGGCCCCTGGTTGCTCTGAAACATCCGATCACCAAACGTGTATTGTTCGGCGAGTTGGAAATAAGGCTGCACCTCGGCCGGGTTTATATACATGAATTGGGGATTGGGTGGCGGAATGCTGGGGGGGCAATTGAGCTGGCCAGGGTCGCAGGTAGTCGGGATTAAGTCTGCGCCATCCATCTTGCCTCCGTCGTACATGTCGACGAACGCCTTATGGTTATGCGCGAGGTCGTAGTCACCGGTCAGGCTGATCGGGCTGAGAGGGATGGTCTGGCCGGTGGAGTTCAATCCCGATTGGGCAATATCGGCATGCCGTGAAATCAGAACGGGGTCCTGGAAGAGATTGTCCGTTGACCGATTTTCCTGAAAAATAATCACGACGTGCTGCTGGACCAGTGGCGAGCTCCCGCCACAGCCGTTCAGGCTGAGCAGTACTCCGGCCACCACACTCAACCCAATCAGCGATAGCAAACCAGATAGTCGTGTCATGACAATTCTCTCTCTCGTGGCACGCAAATTCCTGCTCCTTGAAACAGAACCCGTGGAGTCGCACTTCCACTCGGTAACTTATCCACAATTTTTGGCCCAGAGTCTTGGATGCTCCCCCCTATTTGTTCGTACATGAAGGGAACGGCATTTTAACATCTGGTTTTTGACATACTTTTCCATATGATTCTTGGCATACAATGCGCAGAGACGAGACGGATCTCGCAGGCGTCAGGCAGGGCCATCGGGCCAGATAGCTGGTCGGGCAGGGCGTATGGGTATGAAGACCTCGGTATTTTACAGTATGGGATGCCGATTAGGTTTGGGGGTATTTTTGTGGCCTGGTTCGTGCCATGGGGGCGCGCGGGCGTGGCTTCTGCCGTGTTAGCGAGTTTGTGTCATCGTTACAAGTTTTGCACAACGCCCTTGATTACCAAGAAATAAACCGTATATAAACAGAGGGAATTTTGCACTCAACACGCATGTGCCCCGGGGGAACCCTTTATGTTAAATCGCAGTGAGTTACCTTTGCGCGCCTTCTCGTCGGCTGCGCTAATTGTTGTCCTTTTTTCCAGCTTGAGTTATGCCGCCACGGGGGACCGCATCTCCGGCGCCCTGAGCGCCGGTCAGACCGTGGCCCTGCAGGGATATGTTCATCGCCACGCTCAGCCGCAGTTTGATCGCGGGCCGGCGGACCCTGCACTGCGCTTTGGGTCCATCATGTTGCTGACCGTTCCCACCGCCAGCCAGCAAAAAGATCTCAACCGTCTCCTGGCCGAGCAACAAGATCACAAGTCGCCGAACTATCACAAGTGGCTCACGCCCGAGCAGTGGGCGGATCGTTTCGGGTTGAGCCGCAATGACGTGAACAAGCTCACGGCTTGGCTCAAATCGCAGGGATTCAGCGGCATTCACGTGGCGCGCGGGCGCAACTGGATTCGGTTCAGTGGAACCGCGTTCCAGGTTCAGAGTGCGTTTGGAACCGAAATTCACCGGTTCAATGTCAATGGCGAGATGCACGTTGCCAATGCCACATCCCCGAAGATTCCAAGGGCGCTGGCAGGCGTGGTGACCGGCATCCATGGATTGGACGATTTTTTCCTCAAACCGATGAGCCACCCGCGGGTGCGCCCGTATTTCACCGACAGCACAGCGGGCTACGCGGAGCTGATCGCTCCGGGTGATGTCGCCACCATGTACGACATCAATGCTCTCTACACAGCCGGAATCGACGGCACGGGACAGACGCTGGCCGTCATTGGTCAGACGGACGTTTACCAGGCTGATCTGGTGGACTTCCGCACGGGTTTTGGACTCTCCTCCATCAGTTGCACTACGAGCACCACTACCCCCGATCTCATCACCGCCTGCTCCGATGCTCACTTTCAGTACGTGCTGGTCGGAACCGATCCGGGAGCGCCCACGAGCCACTTCGACCTGTTTGAGGCTGATCTTGACATCGAATGGGCAGGCGCCGTTGCGCGGGGTGCGCAGATCGTTTACGTCAACGCGCCGCTAATTACTAACAACGGCACCTACGTCAGCGGTGGAGTAGATGTCGCTTTGCACGACGCGGTGGACAATAACCGGGCTGCCGTGATCACCATGAGCTACGGCAACTGCGAGTTCTTCTATCCCGCTAGCGTGGCTGGTTCGGCGGATGAGACCGAACTGCAGTTGGCGAACTCGATGGGAATTACGTTCGTGGCCTCCAGCGGAGACAGCGGCGCAGCGGCGTGCGACAACCAAAACCCAACCGCAGGGGGTAACCCCGTACCGGGCAACCTTGCTCAAGGTGGAATTGCAGTGAGTTATCCGGCCAGCAGTCCGGAAGCGACTGCAGTGGGGGGAACCTCCATCGACGTCACTAACCTCCCCAACCCTCCCGCCGCCCCTTTCTGGGGAACGACCAGCGGGACCGATGGGGGCTCAATGCTGTCTCCCCCTCCTCCGGAGATCGCATGGAATGACGATACGGAATGGCCTGTCTTCTGCGCCAGCAACCCCACTAACTTCTGTACTACCAACAACATCACGAATGCGCAACAAGCGCAAGCAGTGAATCAAATCGGACTGGAGGCCGGCGGTGGAGGCGTGAGCAACTGCGCCAATCAGCTCAACAACGCTTGCGTTTCCGGTTTCACGCAGCCGTCTTATCAGTCCGCCTTGTCCATTGGGCAGCCGGCCGCGCGCTACGTGCCCGATGTTGCGCTATTAGCTTCACCGAATTTCCCTGGTTACATTTTTTGCACCAACGTCGCTGTTTTGGGGGACCCCGGCACAGGAAGCACCTGTGATCCGGGAGGCGCTGCCGGAATCACCAATGCTCTACTCCTCAGCAACTCGCCAATCGCTGGAGGGACGTCAGTGGCGACGCCGGTGTTTGCCGGCATGGTGGCGCTGCTCAACCAGTTTCTGGCTGGGCCCGCTACGCCTGGGCTGGGAAACATCAACCCGATGCTGTATTCGTTGGCGGCAGCGCCGGCGAACAATTACTTTCACCACGTCAACACCGGCACCAACAACCTCTACTGCACGGCGGGGACCGGGGCGATTCCGTGCCCCGCTGGCGGAATCCTCGGTTTCGATTCAGCAGCCGCCGATTCAACCACGGGATACAACCTGGTGACGGGCCTCGGTTCGGTGGACCTGAACAACCTGGCTACCGCTTGGGGAAGCACGGGAGCCGCTACCACGTTAGCGCTCACCGCGTCGGCTACGACAGCCAGCCTAGGGGCCAGCGTAACATTCACGGCCACTCCCTCGTCGACGACCGCCACGGGCGAGGTGGTTTTCCTTGATAACGGAACCTCTATTGGTGCGGCGTTACTGACCAGCGGCGTAGCGACGCTCGCAACAACTTCTCTTACGCAAGGTTCGAATAGCGTAACCGCCACGTATCTCGGCGACGGTTCTAACGCCCGGTCCACCTCGAGCGCTGTCAGCGTCACGGTCTCGGCAGCGACCTTCACCTTGACGCCGCCGACCGCCGCAGTCACGGTGACGCAGGGCTCGGCCGTTGACGTGACCGTCGCCTTCGGCGGCTTTAGCGCGCCGGTCACCTTTACTTGCACCGAGCCGGCGACCCTGACCGAGTCGGTCTGTACCGCGCCGGCAGCTGCACAAGCGGCGGGGAACGTTTCCTTCCACATCACCACCATGGCTCCCTCGTTCGCGTCGAACCTAAATTCCGACCGGGGCGCGCGAATCTTCTACGCTGTGCTGCTGCCAGGTCTACTGGGAATCATGTTCACGGTAGGCTCGCGCAAACGTTCGATGCGTGGTATGCGGATGCTGGGCCTGATTGTGGTCCTTGGGGTCTCGACCATGTGGCTGGGATCCTGCGGCGGGAGCAGCAACAACAGTCAGAAGAACCCAGGCACACCGAAAGGCAACTACACCGTCACGGTCGGCGGCAAGTCGGGCGCGACCACCGTTACGAACACGTTCAGGTTGACGGTCCAGTAGGGATTTTCGTTAGAGATGGGAACTGAGCGCTCCGCTAATTGCGGGGCGCTTCTTTTCTACTCCGCCTGTTGGGTGGGATTGGCGTCAATGCCGTTACGAGTTTGTGAGGAATAAGCACAGCGATCGGCGGAGGCTCCATCGTCGTCGCAACGACCTTCTGGAAGGCAGGGCGGATGCGGCAACCCGGACGGCGTTTTTCGACTCTGTTTATTGCGTCACCAAACAAAAACTGGAGGTAGCATTAGCAGGATGCAGATCCGAATGCGGGTTCCCTGGGTTTTGGCCTTTGGAGTGTTGCTTGCAGGAGCATCTTTCAGTTGGGCGCAAGGCCA
>Ga0307477_10004570_pt1 | contig 10042 bp, 11 predicted proteins | sample atmos_gasesECM2C_FD_203316 | JGI IMG/M metagenome (GOLD analysis project Ga0307477, IMG submission 203316) | Hardwood forest soil microbial communities from Morgan-Monroe State Forest, Indiana, United States - atmos_gasesECM2C_515 | ecosystem: Environmental > Terrestrial > Soil > Temperate... | reverse complement strand
TCATCCGACAGGGGCAGCAGAATGGATTGGACAGAGCGGCGGGAGCGCTTGCGCTCGCTTATCGCGGGACCGCGTTGCATCTATCCGGGATCGGTCTACGACGCCATCTCGGCGCGCATCGCCGAAGATCTCGGCTTCGAAGCCGGCATGTTCGCCGGCTCGATTGCCTCATTCGCGGTGCTCGGCGCACCCGACGTGGTGGTCCTGACGCTGACCGAATTCGCGCAGCAGGCCTATCGCATCAATCGCGCCGGCAAATTGCCGCTGCTGGTCGACGCCGACCACGGCTATGGCAACGCGCTGAGCGTCAAACGCACCGTCGAGGAACTTGAAACTGCCGGCGTCGCCGCTATGACGATCGAGGACACCGCGCTGCCGACCTGCTATGGCGCGAGCGGTCCGAGCTTGATCCCGATCGCGGAGGGCGTCGGCAAGATGAAAGCGGCGCTGGCCGGCCGGCAGGACAAGCGGCTTGTCATCGTCGGCCGCACCAGCGCCATGGCGATCACCGGCGTCGAGGACACCGTCGCGCGACTGAAAGCCTATGAGCAGGCCGGCGTCGACATGTTGTTCATGGCAGGAGTCAAGACCCGGGCGCAGCTCGACGCGGTGGCCAGCGCCGTCAAGCTGCCGCTGTTTCTCGGCAGCCCGGGTGCGGAGCTTTACGATCTCGATTATCTCAGCGCGCGCAAAGTTCGTGTTTGCCTGCAAGGTCACTTGCCCTTCATGGCCGCCGTGAACGCAGTCCACGAAACGCTCAAAGCGCTGCGCGCCGGCACGCCGCCGGCCAATATAAAATCCGTCGCATCGCCCGATCTGATGAAACAAGTGACACGTCAGGCCGACTACGTACGGTGGTCAAAGGAGTTTCTGAGTGCGGGTCTGGGCGGCGGGTGAGCGCGGTCAGACTGCGGCCGGGCTTGATCGCGGCGCAGAACGTCAACACATAGCGTGAGCCGGCATCTTGCCGAATGCCTTGCCTAGGCTGCAAAATCGCAATCGGGTCCTGCCGCTGCGAGCGGGAATGAAGAATGCCGTCCGTCAGCAATTGGAAAGTACCATCCGCGGTGCAACCAAAGCCCGAAGACTACGGCTATGACCTCGACCACGCCTTATCATGCGTGGTCGGACTGCATGCCACAGTACCCTCGGATGCATTCACGGCCGAGACCCTCGGCACCGAGCGTGCCGGCAACGGCGTGTTCATTCGCGGCAACGGGCTGGTCCTGACCATCGGCTATTTGATCACCGAAGCCGACACGATCTGGATCGCGCTGAACGACGGACGCGCTGTGCCTGGCCACGTGCTTGGCTATGACCAGGAAAGCGGCTTCGGGCTGGTGCAGGCGCTGGCCAAGCTCGATGTGCCGTCGCTGGGGATCGGCGACTCGGCCGCGGCATCGATTGGCGAGCGTGTCGTTGTCGGCGGCTTCGGCGGACGGCAGCGCTCCGTCGCGGCGCGCATCGTCGCCAAACAGGAGTTCGCCGGCTACTGGGAATATGTGCTCGAAGAAGCGATCTTCACCGCGCCGGCGCATCCGAATTGGGGCGGCACCGCCTTGATCGGACCGGCCGGCGATCTCCTCGGCATCGGCTCACTGCAGCTGCAGCACGCCGCCGAGCGTGGTCAGACCCAGAACATCAACATGACAGTGCCGATCGATTTGTTGAAGCCGATTGTTGACGATCTCATGAAATTCGGCCGCCGCGACGCGCCCCCGCGGCCGTGGCTCGGCCTCTATGCGACCGAAGTCGAGAATCGCCTGGTCATTGTCGGTCTCGCCGATCGCGGACCGGCGAAGAAGGCCGACCTGCGCACCGGCGACATCGTGATCTCGGTCGCCGGCAAGGACGTGCGCGACCTCGCCGGTTTCTTCCGCCGCATCTGGGCGCAAGGCCAGGCCGGCGTGGAAATCCCGCTGACGATCTATCGTGACGGCGAGACCATGCAGCTGCGCATCCAATCGGGGGAGCGCAGCCGGTTTCTCAAAGGTCCGAGCCTGCATTGATTTCTGCAAACAAGGCCCGCAACCCCTCGCGGTAGGTCGGATAACGCAGCGTAACGCCAAGTTCGCGCTTGAGCTTGACATTGCGCACGCGCCTGCACTCCTGCCAGAAGCTTAAGCCCATTTCCGACATTGACGGCGCGGCCCGCGCGAACGGAATTTCCGGCGGCGGCGCGCGACCCATCAGCTCGGCGGCGAACACGATCGGATCGGCGGGCGGCGATGGCTCACCGTCCGCGACGTTGCACACGCCGCTGGCGCGGCGCGCGAAAGCGGCCTCGATCGCCTGCGCGATATCGCCGACGTGAATACGATTGAAAACCTGTCCCGGCTTGATGATGCGGCGCGCTTTGGCGCGCGCGAGCGCAACGAGCGCATTCTGTCCGGGACCGTAAATGCCGGCAAGACGCAATACCGCGACGGGGACTCCGTGGCGCGCGCCGAATTGCTGCCAGGCTTGCTCGGCGGCTACACGCCAGCGGCTACGCTCCGATCTTGGCGCCGGCGGCGTTTGCTCGTCGACCCAGCCGCCGCCGTGGTCGCCATAAACCCCCACCGTCGAGAGATAGACAACCGAGCGCAGATTACGTGTCGCGGCGAGCGCACGACCGCATGCGGCTAGCACCGGATCGCCACTTCGGTCTGGCGGGATCGAGATGAGCGCATCGTCCGCCGCGGCGATCGCGCTATCAAGCTCCCGCGTCGCCTGCGTACCGTCAAACACCAGCGCGCGCACGGTTCCGGCCTGATAAGCATTCAAAATCCCAGCACGCTCGGCGTGGCGCACGGTGCCGATGACGCGTTCGAACTTGCCGCCGAATTCCGCAATGAAGTGTTCGGCGCAATAGCCGAAGCCAAAACAGAGGAGTGTGGCCATTAGCGCCGAGCCTCGCCAAGAGTCTCGCCAAGCGCCGCGGCCCATTCGGCGCGCAGTTCCGGATCGGCCTCCTTGTCGCAACGCGTCTTCGCGCATTGTCTGAGCCGGTCGCGATCGAGCCGGCCGAGCGCCCACACCGCGGCGCCGCGAATGAGCGGCGATTGATCATCGAGCAACCGCTCGGCTTGCGCGGCGAGATCGGCGTCGCCGGAATTGCCGATCGCGATCAGCACATTGCGGACAAAACGCGCGCGCCCGATCCGTTTGACCGCGCTCTTGGCGAACAAGGCACGAAATCCGCCGTCATCAAGCCGGGCGAGATCGGCAAGCGGCGGCCCGCGCAGCGCCTCACGCGCGGCGAGTTTTGCTTCGCGGCCGGCCACGGCGAACTTGTTCCAGGGACAGACCGCCAGACAATCGTCACAGCCGTAAATGCGATTGCCCATCAGCGGACGAAGTTCGCGCGGGATTTGACCCTTGTGCTCGATGGTCAGGTAAGAGATGCACCGCCGCGCATCGAGCCGGTACGGCGCGGGGAATGCCGCGGTCGGACAAATATCGAGGCAGGCGCGGCATTGGCCGCAATGATCGCTCTCCGGCGCGTCGGGCGGCAGATCGAGCGTGGTAAAGAGCGCGCCGAGAAACAGCCACGAGCCGAATTGCCGCGACACCAAATTGGTGTGCTTACCTTGCCAGCCCAGCCCGGCAGCGGCAGCCAGCGGCTTTTCCATCACCGGCGCGGTATCGACGAAAACTTTGACGTCGCCGCCGGCGCGATCGATCAGCCAGCGCCCGATCTGCTTGAGCCGCGATTTGATCAGGTCGTGATAGTCGTCGCCGCGCGAATAAACGGAAATGGCGCCGCGATTGCGTTCCTGAAGCACGGTAAGCGGATCGCAATCCGGCCCGTAATTGACGCCGAGCATCAGAATCGAACGCACCTCGGACCACAGCGCGCGAGGGTCGCCGCGCCGCTCGGCGTTCGCCGCCATCCACGCCATGTCGCCGTGGGCGCCGGCGGCGAGAAACTCCCGCAAGCGCGACGCCGCCAGCGGGATGGCGTCGGGCCGAACGACACCAGCGACGTCAAAGCCTAACGCCCGCGCGGCGCCGGTCAGTTCCGCCTTAAGGGCGGCGAGATCTAAAAATCGAGATCGGCGTAAGTCTTGGACGGCGCCAGGCCGGGCAGCGCCTCGGCCAGCAGTCCGCGGAACGACGGCCGCGATTTGATCCTCGCGTACCAGCTTTTGGCGGTCTCGTCCTCGTCCCACGGCACATCGCCCAAATAGTCGGCGACGGACAAGTGCGCCGCCGCGCTCAAATCGGCATAGGTCAGATTGTCGCCGGCGAGCCAGTCGCGTTTACGCACGAGCCAGCCGATATAAGCTAGATGGTACTTGATGTTGCTCTTCGCAGCACGCAGGGTTTCGGTATCCGGTGGTCCGCCGCCGCGTCCGGCTGTCATGTAGCGCTTGTAAACCCGCTCCATGACCAAGGGGCCACTCGCCTCCTCGAAGAATTTGTCGTTAAACCAGCTCATCAGGCGCCGCACCTCAACACGCGCGCCGTGTTCAGCGGGCAAAAGGCGGCGCTCCGCCGCCGTGGCGCCGCGGGTCTCATCGAGATATTCGGCAATCACACCCGCGCCGGGAACTGCGGGTGTACTCTCTTCCACCAGAACGGGCGTGGTTCCCGCGGGATTGAGCATCAAGAACTCGGCCCGCCGCTCCCACACCCGCTCTTCGACAAGTTCCGACGCCAAACCGTATTCCTCGAGCACTAGGCGCACGAACCGGGAATGTGGACAAATCGGATGGTGGAACAGCGTCAACATTGGACAGCGAGCCTTGCCGAAAAATCGGCCTTACCGCATGATCTTCCAAGAATCGCGCTCACGAAAAAACCCTAGAGGCCGGTTTTGCTTTCGTCAAAACCGGCCTCTAAAGCACGCTCGCAAATGTAGACAGCGCGTTTTCGAACCCATTTGCCACGCGGTCCGAGAAACTAGCGCGGCAAACCGGCATATCCCCTCCGTCGTGGAGCTTACATGACATTGGACCTTATCAAGGCGGTCTTCCTCGGCATCGTCGAAGGCCTGACTGAATTCATTCCGGTATCGTCGACCGGCCATCTTCTGCTGGTCGGCCACTTCTTTGGCTTCGACGACGAATCCTTCGGCAAGAGCTTCGACGTGCTGATCCAGCTCGGCGCTATCTTGGCGTTGTTATCGATCTACTTCTCACGGCTGTGGCGCCTTTTTATCGGCATGTTCACCAATCGCGACGATCAGCGTTTCGTTATCGGAGTGCTAATCGCCTTCCTTCCGGCCATGGTGATCGGGGCCTTGGCTTACGGGGCCATCAAGAGCGTGCTGTTCAATGTCTGGATCGTTTGCACAATGCTTGTGGCCGGCGGCCTCGTGCTGTTGTGGGTCGATCGCCTCAAGCTCAAGCCGCGCTATCACGACGCGACCAAATTCACGCTGCCGATGTATTTGGGGATTGGCGCGATACAGTGCCTCTCCATGGTGCCGGGCGTGTCGCGCGCCGGGGCTACGATTGTCGGCGCCATGTTGTTTGGCGCTGACAAGAGGGCCGCCACCGAATTCTCGTTCTGGCTAGCGATGCCGACAATGGTCGGCGCATTCGCTTTCGAGGCCTTTAAGAATCGCGGTGAGTTCACCAGCGGCAATACGCTGATCATTGCCGTCGGCTTTGCCGTCTCGTTCATCTGCGGCTGGTTCGTGGTCAAGACGCTGCTCGGTTACGTTGCCCGCCATGGTTTTGCGCTGTTCGCCTGGTGGCGGATCGCGGTCGGCGCCCTGGGTCTACTTGCCCTGTTCATTGGCCTGTGAAGCACATCCGGCGGCGGCTAAGATCACACTCGCACGGGGTAGGGGTCTGGACAGCCTCGAAAGGATCACTCCATGGCCAAGAAGCAATCGGCGGAGAGCGTCTACCGCATTGTCGACGTGGTCGGCGTCAGCGAGAAATCCTGGGAAGATGCAGGCCGGCGCGCCATCGAAACGGCCGCGACCTCGCTACGCGACCTGCGCGTCGCCGAAGTCACGCAGATGGACATGAAAGTCGAAGACGGCAAAGTGACCGCCTTTCGCACGCGGGTGGCGCTGTCGTTTAAATACGAAGGTTGAAATTCGCGGGATCGCGTGCTGGGTCGAGGCCCGCACCGCACTCGCAAGATATTACCGTCGCTTCCGTCTGCCAGGCGGAAGCGGCGCCGCGTTTGCATGCGTGCAAGTGATTAGGCGACGTGCGGATTGAATTGGCCGGATTTGCGGAACCGCCACAGATAGGTCGGCACGATTGCCTCGATCGATTCCGGCGTGATGCCGATGCCTTCCAGCGTGCGGCCGTCGCGCCTGGCCTCCTCCGACACGATATTGTCGCGCTTGAGCAGTTCGACCTGATCGGGAGTGATCGGCGGCTTGGGCAAGAATTGCAACATCGTCGCCTGCAACTTCATCAGCGCGAACGGCGCCGGGACCAAGAGGCGGCGTCGCTGCGTGGTGAGAAGGACAAACTGCATCAATTCCTTGAACGTGCGCACGCCGGGGCCGCCAAGCTCGTAGACAGAACCCGGCGGCAAATCGCCGTCGACCGCTCGGGCGATCGCCTCGGCGACGTCACCGGCAAATACCGGCTGCATGCGCGTGAGCCCGCCGCCGACCAAAGGCAGCGCCGGCGCGATGCGCGCGAGGGCGGCGAAGCGATTGAAGAAATCATCCTCCGGACCAAAGACGATCGAGGGCCGCACGATCACCGCGGCCTGTTGCGCGCCCAGTACCAGCCGTTCGCCTTCGGCTTTGGCCTGGGCGTAGCGGGAGCTCGATTTTTCGTCGGCGCCGATGGCGGAGACATGAACGAGCGGCGCGGAGACGGCTTGCGCCGCGCGAGCCACCGTTTGCGCGCCGTCTGCCATCACCGCGTCAAAGCGCTGGCGGCCGCGTTCGAACAGAATGCCGACCAGATTGATCACCACATCGGCATCGCGCACCGCCGCCGTGACCGAGTCTGGGTAGCGAAGGTTGGCCTGCACGGCGTGGATCTGGCCGACGCGGCCCATCGGCTGCAAATACCCGGCTAATTCCGGCCGGCGCACCGCGACCCGGACGCGATAGCCGCGCTTGGCGAGCGCGCGCACCACGTGACGGCCGAGAAAACCCGAGCCGCCGAATACCGCGACGAGCGTTTCCAGCCTGTTCCGCAGCGCCATGCGCGGCGAGATACATGATCGGTTCCGCGCTGTATAGGGGATCGCCGCCTCGGCTGACGGCTTCGACAACCCCTTCGATTGACAAGGCGGCGGGCGCTTTCTACCTATCGCCGCGATCGACCATCGCCCCTCGCCGAACTGACGAAAGCAGTGGCGAAAGCCCAGGTGGCGGAATTGGTAGACGCACTAGTTTCAGGTACTAGCGCCGCGAGGCGTGGAGGTTCGAGTCCTCTCCTGGGCACCAACAACCACGGCCTACAAAAGCAGCCGCGTTCGCAATAGGCGGCAGCCCGACCGGTTGCTGCAGTGTCGGCGCGCAGCAAGGCCGCCACCACAGGCGGCCTCGCGACGCATAAGCGCTGTCGGCGCTTCAGCGAAAAAGACAAAAATCAAAATTGCGCGCGCAGAGGTGTCGCGGCCGCATTGTCACTCATCACAGGAATGGCCGAACTGCGCCAAGGCTTCGTCGAGGTAGTCGGCCAAAAGCGGCATGCCGAGCAGATATGAAGCGGTGCGCTTGTTGTGAGCGCGCGCGGCTTCGGCGCGTAGCTCGTCCCAATCCTCGAGCGAACCGTCGGCGCGGCCGAGCCAAGCGAGCGTAACCAGATCGACCTGCTCGTCCTCGCTCATAGCGAACATCGCGGCGGCGATTTCCTGCACCACCGGGTCGTCGCGGTGGTCTTCCAGCACCGCGACCATCGCGTCGTCGGTCGGGTTGGAGCCGTCGTCCGGATCGGTCACGACATCCTTGGCGTCGAATTCGCGCGCCTTGGCGATGATGTAGCAGACCTTGTCCGGCGAGATCGACAGATCCGGCGTGTTCTCGACGTCTTCGTCCGCCATGGCGATCCTCAACAAGCCGAGCGAGCAAATACCGGCCGGACTCCAGGGTCCGGCAGGACCTGGCCTGCCCCGGCAAAATCCCTTGACGCGCAAGAACGTTCCAGCCGCGAACGGGAAAAATCAACCCTGCGCGACGATTGTGCAAATAAGGCCTTGGAATCTCGTGAATCGCGCGCGATAACGGCCGCATGACGATCCGACTGCATCGCGGCGATTTGCCGGACATTTCACGCTACAGGGGTGCCGTCGCGATCGATACCGAGACCATGGGGCTCGACGTCACGCGCGACCGGCTGTGCGTGGTGCAACTGTCGCCCGGCGACGGCTCCGCCGATGTCGTGCAGATCCCGCCGCGCGGCGGCGATGCGCCCAATCTGAAACAGCTGCTGGCCGACAAGTCGTTGCTCAAGATCTTTCATTTCGCCCGCTTCGATGTCGCGGTTCTCTTCAAGGCTTTCGGCGTCATGCCCGAGCCGATCTATTGCACCAAGATCGCCTCACGGCTGGCGCGGACCTATACCGACAAACACGGGCTGAAGGACCTGGTGCGCGAAATCCTCGGGCAGGAGCTGTCCAAGCAACAGCAATCCTCCGATTGGGGCGCGCCTGAATTAAGCGAAGCCCAGGTTGCTTACGCGGCCGCCGATGTCGTTCATCTGCACGCGCTCAAAGCGCGCCTCGATGTCATGCTCGCCCGCGAAAGCCGCGAACAATTGGCGCAGACCTGCTTTCGGTTCCTGCCGGATCGGGTCCGGCTCGACCTAGCCGGTTTCGCCGGCGAGGACATTTTTGCCCATTCGTAAGGCGCAAAGCCACCTAAGTACCTGAAATAACGGGCTTTGCCGAGCCATATTGGCAGGCGCATTTTTGCAAGACAAACCGACCCAAACCGTGGTCTAAGTCCGACTCAAGGGGCGGCGTGAAGGGGATCAGTGCTTGGCCATTTTCTACCCCGGGCGCACGGCGACAGCACTTTCGGCAAATTCCCGCGGCAGCTTCGAGCGCAGCTATCGCGCGGCGTTGCGGCACAGCCGGTATGTGCGCTGGCTACGCATCTGCGTCCCCGCCGGAATTGCGGCGCTGCTTTTGACTGTGATCGGCATTAATTACATGCCGCCGATCGGCGGCTTTCGGCTGCCCGGCGAACTCGGCAAGCTCGTCATCCACGGCACGCGGATAACGATGCAGCAACCGCGGTTGGCCGGCTACACAAACGATTCCCGCGCCTATGAATTTTCGGCGGATGCGGCCGGGCAAGACATCACCAAGCCCAACCTGGTCGAACTGCACCAACTTCACGCCAAGATGGAGTTGCAGGATAACAGCATGGTTGAGATGTCAGCGGTGTCCGGCGTCTACGACGCCAAGACGGAAATGCTGACGTTGCGCGAGGATATCCAACTCGTTTCCTCGACCGGGTATGAGGGACGTCTGATCGAGGCCGTGATCGACGTGCGCAAAGGCAATGTGGTCTCGGATAAGCCAGTGTCGGTGAAAATGCTCGACGGCTTTCTCAACGCCAAGCGGCTCGACATCGTGGACCGCGGTAGCGTCGTGCGTTTCAGTGGCGTCGCCATGACGCTCTTGCCTGGTAAACGCGCGTCTGCCGAGGCCGCCAAATCGGGCGAGCCATGACGCGGCGGTTCGCCACCACTGTCGCCAAGGCGGCGTTCTGCTCCGTAATCATCGCCGCGGCGCCACAGAGTTTTGCGCAAACACGCCTCGCCCAAGGAGGAGCCCCTTCCAGCCCGGCCAAACCGGGCCAGTTCGAGAACAAGGATGCCCCGGTCCAGATCGAGGCCGCCACGCTCGAGGTTCACGACAAGAGCAAGACCGCAACCTTTTCCGGCAATGTGCAGGTGGTCCAGGGCGACACCACGATGCGGTGCCGCAGCCTTGTTGTTTTTTACGGCCAGGAAGTCGGCATTGGCGAAGCGGGTGGGGAAGCAAACACGGGCACGGCCGCGAAATCTCAGCTCGGCGGAACGAAGGGCGCTCAAAATATCCGCCGCATTGAAGCGCGTGGCAGCGTGACCGTCCTCACTAAAGATCAGAGCGCGAGCGGCGACCTCGGCATCTACGA
>Ga0307477_10004569_pt1 | contig 10043 bp, 8 predicted proteins | sample atmos_gasesECM2C_FD_203316 | JGI IMG/M metagenome (GOLD analysis project Ga0307477, IMG submission 203316) | Hardwood forest soil microbial communities from Morgan-Monroe State Forest, Indiana, United States - atmos_gasesECM2C_515 | ecosystem: Environmental > Terrestrial > Soil > Temperate... | reverse complement strand
GACGTAGCAGTGAAACGACATGATCTTGCCGTCCTTCAGATGAAAGACGTCGCAACAGGGCGCATGCATCTCCCTTCCGGTTGGGGGAATTACGCCCTTGGGCAAATCGAGATCGCCCTTGTGAGTGCCGTTGAGAGTCAGTTCGACCACGACGACGTCGGCGGCGGTGTAGACACCGATGAAGTCCCTGTGCATATCCGGAAACGCGGTGGCGTAGTTATCGACGGTAACGCCGATGTCCTGGCCGTAGTATTTCTTTCCGGCACCGACGTCGTAGAAGTACCCGCCATTACCGAACATGGCCACGAATCCGGGCGTGTCCTTGGTGGCGGCGTTCGCGAGAGAATACAGTTTACGGATCGTCCGCTCGTTGGCGGCTTCCTGAGGAGTCTGGGCCTTCATAGTAGGTCCTCCGACGTGAGTTGTGGCCTAAGCGCCATTGGCTTTGCTGGCGTGAAGCAGCTGCGTTTCCCACGCGAGCGCCGAACCAGTGGCGCCTGCGCGTTCGGCGAAGATCCTGGCGAGGTCTCCGAGATACTGGGTGCGCGCCCAATCGCGCTGAAGTTCTCCGGCCATCGCGAGCCAGGTGATCGGCTGGGCGCCTGCCGCAACGACGCGGCGGATGCCCATGTCGTGTGCCTCCACCGACACGCCGCCGGAGGCATCTGTAACGACATAAACATCGTAGCCGTCGGCCATCGCGTGGATGGCCGGCATCGCCAAGCACATTTCCGTCCAGAGGGCGGCGAAGACGACCTTTTTTCGACCCGTCTTTTTTACGGCTTCGACAACGCGCTGGTCTTCCCAGGCATTGATATAGGTGCGGTTGATCGTCTTATGGTCGGGGAAGACGTCCTGAACGCCCTTGAAAATCCGGCCGCCACTGTCTTCGTTCACTGTTGTCAGGATCGTGGGGATGCCATAGGCCTTCGCCGTCATGGCGAGCCCGATGGCGTTGTTGATCACCATCGTCGGCTCATGGCTGTTGACATTCGCGAGTTGAAACGGCTGGTGGTCAATCATCACCACCACGCAATTGTCAGGCGTGAGAAGCGCATCCAGCCCGACTTTCGTATATGCCTGCATGACGCAGTCCCTTTCTGGAAACAGTTGTTGGAACAGGCGCGGATCGTCGTCCGCAGATCAGCGGAACTGGGCGAAGCTCCTGCGCAATTCGGCGACGAAGATTTCCGGTTGCTCGAAGGCGGCAAAGTGCCCTCCTTTCGCAACCTCGTTCCAGTAATAGAGCTTGCTATAGGCTCGCTCCCCCCAGACTTTCAGTGGCCGATATAGTTCTCCGGGGAAAACACTCACGGCCACGGGTATGTCGAGCTTCTGGGTGGAGAAGTCGGTCGCGAAACTCTCGAAATATAACCGCGCTGAAGAGGCCGCCGTGTTCGAGAGCCAATAGAGCATGATGTTGTCGAGCATCTCGTCGCGCGACAGCGCCGGTGCGTCGTTGGGGTCGGACCACTGGACTAATTTTTCGTAGATCCATGCGGCTTGACCGACCGGAGAGTCGGAAAGGCTGTAGCCAATCGTCTGCGGCCTCGTGCCCTGTAGCCTCGCATAGGCCGAGCCGTTGTCGGCGTACGCCTGAAGCTTGGCGAGGGCAGCCTTCTCCTCTGAGCTGGGCTCTCCTTCCAGAGGCGGCGGAAACAGAATGGGAAGGTTGAGGTGAATGGCCTTCAGGCCCTCCACATGCTGCTTCGCCATCCATGTCGTTACGCCGGCGCCCCAGTCGCCGCCCTGGGCGACATAGCTTGTGTAGCCCAGGCGCTTCATCAGAACGGCCCACGCCCGCGCAATGCGCGGCAAACCCCATCCGCGTTCGGCCGGCTTATCGGAGAATCCGAAGCCGGGAAGCGACGGCACGATGACGTGGAAAGCGTCGTCGGCTTTGCCACCGTAAGCCGTTGGATCGGTCAGCGGAGCGACGACCTTGAGGAATTCTATTACTGACCCCGGCCATCCATGCGTCAGAATGATCGGGAGCGCGTTCGGATGTTTCGATTGTATGTGCAGGAAATGAATACCGAGACCATCGATCCTGGTCCGGTATTGAGGCACTGCATTGAGCCGTCGCTCAAGACGGCGCATGTCGTAGCCCGATCGCCAATACTCCGTGAGCGCCTCCATCGTCGCCAAGGGCACGCCTTCGGACCAGTCGTTGACCGTCTCCTTTTCCGGCCCGCGAGTTGCACCAAGCCGCGCTCGCAGATCGGCGAGAGCAGGCGCTGGAATGGCCACGCGAAATTTCGTCAGCGCCTCGGAGACCGGCGGCACTAAGATCCCCGTGATTTTCGCTTCCGCTTCGCACGGGTCAGTGAAAACAGCCATCAACCCGACCGCGCTCAGCGCGGCTGCGATGCGAAGCGTGACGCGACGCGAGGTTGCTTCGGGTGATCCCGGAGGGATCGATGAAGGCTGTGTCATGCTAACCTCCGTTGGAGCGTGGGTCGGCCCAAGAACGAAGCTTGATCATTGAAGCTTGAACACCAGGATGGTGCCGTCCTGCGGCACGGCGGTCGCTGGCGCGCCGGCCTTTTCGAGGCCGGTCTGGAGTCCTCGTGCGTCAAGGTCCCAGCCGGTCGTCACGGCGACATACTGCTCGCCATCGACAGCAAATGTCGTCGGGACCCCTTCAGCGCCGGACGGCAGCGGGAAGCTCCACAATTGGGCGCCAGTGCGTGCGTCAAACGCCCTGAACTGGCGATCCGGAGTGCCGCCGGCGAAGACGATGCCCCCACCCGTGACCAGCAACGGCGACCAGAGCACGGTCTTAAAATTGTGCTGCCAAACCCGCTTGCCCGTGTTCAGGTCCCAGGCTTGCAGTTCTCCGACGTGATCGGCTGCGCCAGGGCCGGCCCGGACCGATCCGAAAATGCTCTCGGCCTCATAACCCACGTAGAACCCCTTGGAGTCTTCGTCTGGGACCTGACCTTTCGGCAGGTAAGCACAGACATTGTTGTTCGCCGGGATGTAGAGGAGCTTCGTCTGCGGGCTCCACGCCTCGGGCGGCCAGTCCTTGCCACCGCCAATGCTCGGGCAGAACTCTGCGCCCTGCTGTGCCCCCGGCCGCTTGGACTCGTCGACTGTAGGACGGCCGGTCTTCGGGTCTATCGACGTGAATACGTTGTTGTTGGAGAACGGGAAGGCGTGCAGGAACTTGAGGCCATCACGATCCAGGATCCAAAGATAACCGTTCCGGCCCGCATGCGTGGCCGTCTTCGTGAGCTTTCCGTCGACCTCAGTATCGATCAGGAGAGGCGCCGACACTTCGTCCCAGTCAAAGCTGTCATGCGGTGTATACTGATGATAGCTCTTCATCCGGCCGGTATCCGCGTCGAGCGCAAGTGTCGAATCCGTGTACAGATTGTCGCCGGGCCGGTCGTCGGCGACCCATGGCCCCGGATTCCCGGTCCCCCAGTAGGTCGTGTTTGAGGCGGGATCGTAGACCCCGGTGATCCAGGTCGATCCGCCGCCTCGCTTGTAGGTATCGCCTTTCCAGGAATCCCCGCCCGGCTCGTTCGGCGCCGGCACCGTGTAGGTTTTCCAGATGCGTTTTCCGGTGGCCGCGTCGAAGGCGTTTACCGAGCCGCGAACGCCCAGCTCACCGCCCGAGTAGCCGAGGATGATTTTGCCGCGCACAGCAAGCGGCGCCAGGGTCGAGTAGCAGCCGGTCTTGTAGTCATCGAGCCGGACGGTCCAGACCTCCTTACCCGTCGCAGCATCAAGGGCCACGAGGGCACAGTCGGTAGTCGCCATGTAGACGTTGTCGCCGTAGAGCGCGACTCCACGGTTTGTCGGATGAAGCTGGAACAGATCGTCCGGGTACTTCCTGGCGTAGCGCCAAAGTTGAGTCCCGGTCCTGGCGTCAAGCGCGATGATGTTGTTTTGGGGCGTTGTGATGAACATACGGCCACGGTTGACGATGGGCGTCGTCTCGTGAGCGCCAAGGAGGTCGGTGCTCACAGACCAGGCCAGCGTCAGCCGGCGAATGTTGCCCGGCGTGATTTGCTTCAACGGGCTGAAACCCGAGCCGTCATAGGTTCGCCGATACATGAGCCAATCGCCGGCGTCCGGATGCTCGAGCCGCTGGCCGGTGACCGTCGGATACGCGGCGGGTGCGGCGTGTGATTGGTGCGCAAGAAGCAACACCGCAGTCAGCGCACCAGAGACTCGGAAGCATGGCTTGCAATCAAGTTTCATTGGGTCGGTCCTTTGTTTAGCGGGACGGCGTAGATCCGAAATGGCAGGGATGGTGGCTGGCTTTTTTGTGAGCGGTCGAAGAAGGACGACAGCTGGCCTTCACTGACCCAGGCGGTTGAACCGACCTGCGTGACGGATGTCGGCGTTCGGAACGCGCCACGTATGGTCACGGCTTTGAATCCGTCGCCTTCGATATCCACCCGGTCCAGGGTTCCTGCGCCTTCGACCAGGAGGAAGCTTCCCTGACCCAACGGGCGGAGCGCATCCGGCAGGGCGAGGGGCGCTCCGCGAAGCCTGGTCACACGGCCGGCCTTTCCTTTTTCGACATCAATGCGAAAGAGGCCGCCGGCTGCGTAAGTCGTGACGTACAGGTTGCCGTCGCCGCCGAAGGCGATCCCATCGAGCCCGGCGCTGCCTGCCTTCGGCGGCAGAAACTGCGGGTTTGAGGCAAAGACTTCAAACGTCGCCCCTCGCGCAGGGAGACGAAGGACGTTTGGTGCGGCGCTATCGGTAACATAGACCGCGCCACTCGCATCGACAGCGATGTCATTGCAAAAAGCATCAGGGCCCGGCAGGGGGACGCTGCGCTTGCCGGCGCCCGTTCGAAGATCGAACCCTTTCAGAGCGCTGCCGCGATCCCCACCGCTTGAGGCGCCGCCCAGTGCACTTAAATCATTCGAGCAGGCCCAGAGGGTTCTGGAGGCCTCGTCTGCAAACACTCCGGTGATCGACCGCGAGCCGGCAGCGCCCGGCGCAACGAACAGCGCAGACTCGCCGGTACGAGAATTGGCGCGGACGATGCCGCCTTCACCAAGCCGGCCAACGAACAGCGTCCCATCAGGCGTCGAAGTGATGCTCTCCGGGAACGCTCTCGCTCCTGGAAGTGCAATCGATAACGGCCCGGCGATCGCCGCGGTCATCCAAAGGACGGATGATAATAGGGCGGTAGCGATCACCGTTTGTGTGAGGCGCGGCGCAGATGAGGGGAAGGAACGCATTATCAACATGTCCGGGGTGGCATTTGAACGTCAGTTGGATCGAGCCTCACGCTAAGAATGAGCCGCCGTTGCAAACCTTCGTTTCAGATTTGGTGCGCGGCGGAACACCTGCGCGGTGCGGACGACAGCCGATCCCTAACCTCGCCGCGACGTGAAGGCCTTCCGCATTTCCTGGGTGAAAATCTTTGGCTGCTCAAAGGCGGCGAAGTGCCCGCCCCTGTCGAGCTCATTCCAGTAGAACAGGTTGGGCCACAGCGCCTCAGCCCAGGCCTTTGGCGGGACGAATATCTCGTGTGGAAAGACCGACGCCGCCATTGGCAGTTCGATCCTTCCGGCAGACAGGCCCGCCATGCCGGCGCGGTTATTCTCCCAGTAGATGCGGGCCGACGACGCGGCGGTGTCGGTGAACCAGTAAAGGCTGATATCGTCCAGCATCGCATCGACCGCAAGCGCATCTTCAGGATTGCCGTGGTTGTCGGTCCACGCCTGGAACTTCTCGTAAATCCACAGCGCCTGGCCCGCGGCCGAGTCTGCAAGCGGATAGCCTATGGTCTGCGGGCGCGTCGCCTGTTCGCGAAAATAGCCGCTCCAGTCGTTGGCGAACCGCGACGCGCCGTCGATGGCTTTTTGCTCGGCAGGCGTGGGATGCTCCGGCAGCTTTTCGGGAAAGACGAACTGCCAGTTCACATGGGCCGCGATCAGACCCTGGGGCCGCTGATGCGCTAGGGCGTGTGTTACGCCCGCCCCCCAATCGCCTCCCTGCGCCACCCAGCGGTCGTAGCCAACGCGCTGCATCAGCGTCGCCCAGGCACGGGCGATTCTGTTCACGTCCCAACCCGTCTCGACAGGCTTGTCGGAGAAGCCAAAGCCCGGGAGCGACGGCACGACGACATGGAACGCGTCTTCCGCAGCCCCCCCATAGCGGGTGGGATCGCTGAGCGGGCCAATGACCTCCATGAACTCTACGACCGATCCCGGCCATCCGTGCGTGAAAATAATCGGCAGCGCGTTCTGTTGAGGGGAGCGCACGTGGATGAAATGAATGCCAACCCCGTCGATCTGGGTCCGGTATTGCGGGAAGGCGTTGATGCGAGCCTCAAAGCGTCGCCAGTCATACTTGTCTCGCCAGTAGGCAACGAGCGCCTGAGCCTTCTGGAGGGGCACGCCCTGCGACCAGTCACCGACGGTTTCCTTGTTCGGCCAGCGAGTATTGCCAAGTCTCCTTTTGAGATCGTCGATCGCGCTTTGCGGCACTGACACCTTGAACGGTTCGACGCCTTGGGTCGCCTTCGGAAGCCCGAATACGGTGGCCTGAGCCAACGCTCCGGAAGCACCGATCGTTGGGCTAAGCACCGCGCCCGCCGCCAGGGCGAGCACTCCGCGGCGAGACGGTGCGATCGAATTGGCGAGTGTTGTCATGGAGTCTGTCCTTTGCTTAAGAGCGCAGTCGGGCAGAGCCAGGAGCCCATAGTAGTTTGGGTCCGACTGACGGCGTTTTCTCTCAAGCAGACTAGTCGCCGGAAACCGATAAGGATGGAACGGTTTCGGCGTTCGTTGACAAAAAACGCTGTCGCATGTCCCAGGGCACAAAATTTTTAAGTCAAAGACTGCAGCAAGAAGTAATCATTTGACGGCAGTCAGGATGCGCGACCGCTATTGCCTTGACTCTCGATGCGATGATTGACAGGTGGAGAACACTTCAGACGTGACATCGTGCGCGGGTGCGAAGTTGCAACTGGTCTGCTGATGGCAACCCGATGCTAATAGTTTCCGGCAGTCGCAGACTTAGATTCGTCTTCAACGAGACAATATTGTAATGGGACGAATGATACGTGATCAGCCAAATGCCTGACGCCATTCCCGATCTGATGTCCGTCAATCTGCATCGTATCTTCAACGAACGGAACCGCCGGCGCCGCGCCGCCGCTATCAGGGCCATGTATGCCAAAGACTGCTTCTTTGCCGACGAGAGCGAATCCGTTTCTGGTTGGGGCGGCGTAAGCGACAAGGTGGACCGCCTGCATGCGGCGCATCCCGGCTTCGTCTTTCAGCCGAGCGGACCAGCCCTCGCACATCACGGATTGGCGTGTCAGCGATGGACGTTCGGGCCACCGGACGCGAGCGATGTCATCACTGGCATCGATGTCGCCATCTTCGAAAAGGCATCGATTAAAGCGCTATATGTCTTCATTGATCGCGACGTGGACGCAAACAGAGCGCGCGGATGATCGCGTTCCGTGCGATCGCGAATTTAACTTCGCCGGTCTCGCTGCCAGGTTCCCGGAGAAACACCAACGATGCTCCGAAACACCCGAGTAAGATGGCTCTGCTCCGAGAACCCAGTCACCAACGCGATTTGGGCCAGCGAAAGTTCTCCGTCTAGCAGAAGTTGTTGAGCCCGAATAATTCGAAGATTCATCTGCCAGCGATGAGGGGCCAGTCCCGTAGACGCCTTGAACGCGCGGCCGAATTGAGATTGTGATAGTCTCGTAATCTCCGCCAAATCGCGTAGCCGAACGCCGGTCGACAAGTTGGCCTCCATGAATTCTTTCGCCCGATGGAGCTGCCACGGCGCCAGTGTGCCTTGTTTCTTTTCTTCGGTTCGATCCTTTCCGAAACGCAGAAAATCGATGACTAGAGCCGCGACGAGGCTGTCGCCGTAGAGATCGGACACATCGCGTGGCCGCGTGCATTCAGCGGCGAGCAATGAACCAATTCGAATAATACGCTCGTCGAAGAACTGAAGATGTGGCGTCCCAGTTTGCTGAAGATCGATGCGTTCACCCAGTGTCGATTCCAAAGAGGGAAAATCAAATGCGAAGTCCGCCCCTCGAAAACTGCGAATGTTGTCCGTGTATCCCCAAACGGGCAAACCCGCTGGCGCGTAATCGATGTATTGTGGGCCCAACCAGTTGGATTGAGACGGCTGATCCTTCTTCGTCCGTGGCTCAACACGGCCGCCGACCTGCTCCAAAACGATTGCCATCCTATCTTGTGGGGGAGTGATATCGTGCCAAGCTCGACCAGGAGAGCATAACATATCGGCAACGGACACAGCGACGCCGTTCCAGTTCCGGGCGTCGCGCCTCAGAAGCTGAACGCCATGCGCAGATTTCAGCTTGAACTCAGAATTTTCGTGCATGGTAGACGGTCTCACGCCTGAACCTCAAATCCCCAATCAAACAGGACATTTGATGTCCGCACCCAGAGAATACGCGCACTACGACTCGTTGCCATAAACGCCGCCGTCGGTTTCACGCGAGCTGCATTTTGGGATGGGCTGCCAACGTTCTGCCGACAGCTAACACAATAAAAGAGGCCAGTGCGAATCCAAGAGCGACCGCTAACATACTGGAGGCATAGAAGCCGCTGCTTTGCTTCAGAACGCCGAAGAGCGCCGGTCCAAAGAAACCGCCGATATTGCCAAACGTACCAAAAAGGGCGATGCCGCCGGCTGCCGCATCACCACGCAGGAACGACGAAGGCAAACTTAAGAAAGCGCCATACGCCGCAAACAGACCAATCAGGCCAAACGCGAGCGCCATGAGCACGACGGCATTGGCCTGCGCAACTCCTGCAAGCGCAAAACCCGAAGCCGCTAGAAGCCATGGCAACCCCACATGCCAAACACGTTCGCCCGTCCTGGAACTCGAACGCCCGCCCAGTATCATCGCGGGAATTCCCGCAACAAAGCACGACGAGACGATGAAGCCCGTCGCGCGATTTGAGAAGCCCATAGCCTGTGCCATCTGCGGCAACCACAACACGACACCGTACCCCGCTGCCTGCACCGCGAAATTGGATATGCCCATCGCAAACACTCGGGGATCGCGTAAGGCCGGCCACAGATTGGGCGGGCCTTGCGGCTCCGCCGCGGTCACATACAAGGCAATCGAGTGTTTCTCGCCAGCGGCGAGCCATGGGGCATCGACCGGGCCGTCCGGCAGGAATTTGAGAACGGCGAAAGCAAGGAGAAAGGCAGGCACTCCTTCGATGAGAAATAGCCATTGCCAGCCGTGAATGCCCGCGACGCCGTCAAATCCCAGGAAGAGACTGGCAAGCGGTCCGCCAACAACAAAAGATAGTGGAACGGCAAGCGTGAAATACGCTGTGTAGTGTGCAAGCAGCGGCCGCGGAAACCAATAGGTCAGATAAAGCAGCATGCCAGAGAAAAATCCCGCCTCGGCCACACCGAGGAAAAAGCGCACCGCATAGAAACTCATTGGGCTTTGCACAAAGGCGTTCAGAGTCGACAGAACACCCCACATGGCCACAATGCAGAAAACCCAGCGACGTGCTCCGATACGTTGAAGGAGCACATTTGCAGGCACTTGAAACAGCGCATAGCCGATAAAGAAAACACCCGCACCCAGACCAAAAACCGTAGGCGAGAAACCTAGATCCTTGTTCATGGTGAGGGCTGCAAAGCCAACATTTGTCCGGTCAATAGAATTCACCAGCAACAGCAGTCCCATGAACGGGATCAGCCGCCACCCGCACTTCGCAAAGACTCGTTGCTCACTCATTCAGGCACCCCATGAGCGAGGCAAACGCTATCACGTTTGGCTGGCCGTGAGATCGCTGAACGTCTCCTATTGACCCATAGCGGTCCTTAGCCGAAAGGTGACGCGCCAATGATCTGCTTCCCGCCACCCAAGCAAGGAAAGGCCGCTGGATAGGACCTTCCGCTACACGCACTGTCGCAAGTCGTTGGCCGTGGAGCCGGACCGATTCGTTCTTCTGTGTCGAGGGAGAGCTCACGGATGGAGAAATCCCAACAGTAACGGGCCATTGCCTTGACCCTATTTTGCCGTGTCACAATCAACTATAAAT
>Ga0307477_10004565_pt1 | contig 10047 bp, 10 predicted proteins | sample atmos_gasesECM2C_FD_203316 | JGI IMG/M metagenome (GOLD analysis project Ga0307477, IMG submission 203316) | Hardwood forest soil microbial communities from Morgan-Monroe State Forest, Indiana, United States - atmos_gasesECM2C_515 | ecosystem: Environmental > Terrestrial > Soil > Temperate... | reverse complement strand
CCGGAATGCACCTGTACATCCCGGTCGAGCCTGTCTACACATACGAGCAGTTGCGGACATTCGCCGAGATCGTCGCGCGCACCGTATCCACGAAGCACCAGAATCTCGTCACCAACGAGCGGTCCGTCGCCCGCCGTCCCGCCGGCCGCGTCTTGATCGACGTTCAGCAGAATGCGCATGGCCGCCCGCTGGCTGCACCCTATGCCGTGCGCGCATTTCCCAAAGCGCCGGTTTCTGCGCCGATCCTTCCTCGCGAACTGCGGCCGAATCTCCGGCCTGAAAACTTGAATATGGCGACCGTCTTTCCTCGGCTCAAAGAAAAAGGCGACCTTTGGGCCGACTTCTGGAACGACCGCCAAAGACTGGAACAAGCCATTGAACTTCTCAGCCAGCGCATGCCCCCGCGAACGAAAAAAGCGTAGGCGGGGATTGTAGCGCCGGCTTCGGAATCGGCAGCTTTCTTTTGCAGTACTGCCAGGATGGCGCAAGACGGCGGCGCTACAGGCAATCAAGGATAGTAGGCAGACTCCGATCTTTGCCTTTTGCCGCCCACGGTGACTGTGATTAAATCGCACCGCACGGAGGTGCACCATTCCTCGCTCGGGCCAGCTTCGCGTAGGCACTTCGGGATACTCCTACAAGCAGTGGAAGGGGAATTTCTATCCGGAGAAACTTCCAGATCGCGAGATGCTCAGCTTTTATGCCAAGCAATTCTCGACGGTCGAAATTAATCACAGTTTTTACCGGATGCCCACGGAGACGACCCTGCTCAATTGGGCGAAAAGCGTGCCGCAGGGCTTCCGGTTCGCCCTGAAGGCCAACCAACAGATCACGCACATTAAAAGGCTCCGCAACTGCGAAGACACCCTCAAGCGCTTCCTCGAAGTCGCCAGTGTGCTACAGGACGGTGACCACCTCGGGCCGGTGCTGGTGCAGCTTCCACCTACGTTCAAGTTCGACAAGCCGTTGCTCGAAGAGTTTCTGGCGCTGCGCCCGCCGGCCTTCCTGTTCGCCTTCGAGGTGCGTCACCCGTCCTGGTATACGGAGGAAACATACGCCCTGCTGCGTGAGCGCGGGACGGCTCTTTGTCTCGCAGAAACGGAAAAGGAAACGCCGCTCGAAGTGCTCACCGCCGATTTCACCTACGTCCGGCTGAGGCGCGAAGAGTACACGCCCAAACAGCTCAAGGAATGGCGGAAACGATTCGACAGCTGGCTGGCAGAGGGAGTGGACTCCTACGTCTACTGCAAACACGAAGACGAGGGTAGGGCTCCCGCCTACGCGCACCAGCTTCTAGGTAAGGAAACGTGAAAGGTTACGATTCGCCGCTTACCGGGCAGGCGGCCGGCCCGGACCGCTTCAACCCTCTTCGGACAGCGTCGTCAGCGCCTGGAGGTCACAGACTACTACGGCTTCTCGCCGGCTGCTGACAATTCCGAGCTTTTCCCACTGGCTCAAGAGGCGACTCACGGTGAAAAGCGTGGTGCCGGTCAGCTGCGCCAATTCCTCTCGCGAGAGCCCAATCTCCACCGTCTGATCCGAGCCTCGACCGAGCTGATTTAGCAGCCGGATCAGCTGATGGCTCAAGCGGGGCGCGACTTTCTGTGTGGAGATTTCCCGAAAGCGCTCTTCCATTTCCTGCAACCGTTCTCCCAAGATGCGAGCGGTATTGCGGCGCATCGACGGAATGCGGTCGGAAATCGATTCGAAAACCGAGGCTTCCCACACAAGCGCCGTGGACGTCTGTATGGCTCGAGCCGTGGCCAGGTGATGCTTGCCGGCGGACAGGCCCTGTGCGCCGATCAGTTCGCTAGGTCCGTTGAGTCTCAGGATTACCTCTTGTCCGTTTGGACCGAGTTGGGTGACTTTCACGCACCCAGAGGTAAGCAGGAATACTTCACGAATCGGATCGCCCTCGACATAAATGGTCTCGCGGCGGGGCAAAAGTTTCTCATGAGCAGCTGAAGTGACTTCCCTAAGCTCGGATGTCGAAAGGTTGGCAAACACGGGAAATTGCTGCGTAGCCATGGCCCTGCGTCCCAAGGGGGATGTGCTGCCAGAGCCATTGATCCTCGCCGATCCAGAAACGGCAGGACCCTTAGGCTGGAAATCAGTCATTGCGCGGCCTCCAAGCATCGTTCACCTTCTTTTTCTTCAAGAATTCTGCAACACATACCCTTATCCTCGAGCTACAAGCCTCAATCAGAGCGCTCGGGGACGGACGTGCTCCAACCTGTTTTCTGGGTGCTACTTACCCTAACCTAACCTAACCTGTGGCTCCGTCTTAAGGCTCAGGCAAAAAGACCATGTTCCGCACATCGCCATCGATCACCCACTTCGCTAGCCATGCCTGCCCTACGAGGGAGCCTTGCGTACCCAACCAAATTTCGAAGAGTTACCTATCTGAATCTAAGCCTGCTCTGCGTAAAACCCCGGCCGTCAAGGTCCGGATGCGGTTGATGAGAGCAACTTCCCTACCAAATGAGTCCGGAATCTAATACCTGCATTTCCAAGAACTTAAAACAGTTCTGGTCGGAAATCCGACCAAGCGTCATTCGCTGGATTGCGAACATAGGGAAATTTTTTGGCCTTCGTGACACGGATTTTGCAAACTACTTACCATTTTTTTTCAGGTTCTTTCAGGCACCCGTCACTTCGACGACGCTGCTCCGTGCGTCTTCAGACGCGAAATCGCGCTGAGAGCCAGTCACAGGGGCTAAAGTACCTTGAATCAGTGAGTTCGCTGCGTACCGGCAACCGTCGGGCGGCGTTACTGCGGTGTCCCTGAACGCGGCGGTACTTGGGTCAACGGTCTTTGCGGTGGATAGGCCGCTTGGGGAGCCGGTGGAGGTACTTGCTGCTGCGGCTGCGGCACCTGCTGAGGCACTGGAATTTGCGCCACGGGCTGTTTGGGCTGGCCTGCTGCCTTCGCTGCACCTTCAGCCTGCGGCTTCGCCGGTGCCTCCTTCGTACGAATCCCGACGTTAGTGCCTGTGCCGACATCAACGAGCTTGAGGTTGTCCTCCGTGATGTCCTGGGCACGAACAATGTGAGGAGTGATGGCGAAGACGACTTCGTTCTCCTGGCGCTCCTTGTCTTCCTGAGCAAAGAGATACTTCAAGACCGGGAGGTGTGCGAGGTAAGGATAACCGGAAAGGGATTTCGTGTCCGTGTCTTGCAGGATTCCGGCAATCAGGCTTACTTCGCCGTCACCAAGGCGGGCCTGCTCTTCAATACGGCGCTGGCCGATGGTGGGCTGGCTGATTCCGCCGATGTTCACGTTCCCGGTGACCGAGGAGACCTCGAGCGACATCTTCAAGGTAACGTCACGCTCGGAATGAATGTGCGGGGTAATGTCGATGTTCACACCAACGTCAATATACTGAAATTGAGTGCTGACCAATGGGCTGATGCCGCCGCCGCCACCCCCGGGAGCGAAGGAACCCGTTGCAACAGGGATACGATCGCCAATCTTCAGGCTGGCGCGCTCATTATCCATGGCCCGAATCTCCGGGTTCTGGATTACCTTGGTGTTACTGTCGCTCATCAGATAGGTAAGCGAAGCTCCGGGGATGGTGATAAGAACGTCATTCGCGGTGAGCTGGCCGAAGCCATTCAGCGTGAACGAATTGCCGCTGCCCGTGGTTCCGCTAACCGTGTTATTCGGCACTACCTGGACGCTGATCGAGGTGGGTAAGTTCGTGCCGATGTTCCTGATCCGGTTGCGGTCTACTTCGAGCACCGCCACTTCAATCACGACCTCGGGTTTGGGTTTGTCCAGATCCGACAACAGTTTTTCGGCAAGCACCAATTGGTCGCGAGTACCACGAAAGATCATGGCATTTTGCTGGGGCACGAGCTGGACCCGGGTCAGCTCGAGCAACGAGCTGATCGTCTTCGATGCTTCCTGCAAGTCGGCGGCACTCGAGCTGTTTTTCATGAAAAACATCTTCATGGAGGTATGCTCGTATTCCTTGCGCTTTGCCGTGGTGTCTGCCGCAACGATAATTGTGTTGGCGGAGATGGGTTGATAGAAGCTTTTTGATTCGAGGGAAACCATCGACAGGGCTTCGCGCGCGGTCACATCGTTCAATTCCACGCTGATGCGCTGCGGCTTGAAATCGGGGTCGAACAGCACGTTAAACCCCGCAAGTTTGCCGACCACTTTATAAATCTGATCCGCATTCGAACTCATGCGCATGTTGATGGGCGTGTTCGAAGTCGGGTGAAACTCGATGGGGCCCTCGACAGAAGCGGCCAGGCTGGCTAAGGGGGATTGCGGTCTCGCGCTCACCGGCACGTCTTTACGCGCCTGCACCTTGATCATGTCGGCGGTTTTTTGCAGCTCGGCCTTGGCCACCATATTGGTCGAATCGGTGGCCACGGCGCGTTCAAACTCGACAGCCGCGTCGTTGAGCTTCCCGGCGTCACGGAGTTCCACGCCCGCGTGTACGTGCTGCATAGCCGCGTAGAACCGCAACCGCGTGACCGCCGCCATGTACTTCGCATTCTTTGGTTCCAGCTTCAAAGCTTCGGAATACGAGTGGAAGGCGCCATCGTAGTCGTTCTTTGATTCGGCCTTTTGCCCTTGCTTGTAGGCTGCCTCGGCCTGGTTTGCTAAAACCGGAAAACTTATCGCCAGCGCGAGCAGCAAAGCCACAACGCAGCGCAACACATTCCAATGCATCACGGAACCGTCCTTATCCCAAACGCCGGCAGCGGTACCGCCGGATCTCAACTCTTTGCCCTTTTCTACCCTTACGAGCTCTCGCGTAGAACCGCGGTCGTCAGTCGATGGGCGCATGTTGCTCTTTCTTGCGGATGAGGTACTCATAGCTCACCGTTTTGCAGACGTATTTGCTCTAGCGCAAAGACGGCCTTCGTCTTTGGATATTCTCTAGCACGATAGAGACCGTTGTATTCGCGCTGCTGAGGGTGCCGCCACCAGTCATGCCTTCAGCTAGGCGCAATGGAGTCTCGCGTGCCGGCAAAATGTCGCCTATGAAACTTGGTCTCATGCTGTTCTTGATGCCCACCTTGTTCGCTGGGGCCGCGATTTCGGCTGCCGCGGCCGAAACCGCTACCCTGCGCAATGGGTACTCCATTCAGTTTGACCGGCGAGAGCTTCGCGGGGATTGGACGCGCCTGTATTTAAGCGCTTCTCCTGAGGATTTTGTGGATGTCCGTACGGACGAAATTGTCGGCTTCGAAGTGGAAGGCATGGAGCCGATTCCGCCAAGACAGCCGGCCCCGCACGCCACTGGCGCAAACGCCACCGATATCGAAGAACTCGTGAGCGCCGCAAGCGCGCACACGAATCTCTCTCCGAATCTGATCAAAAGTGTGATTCGCGCAGAAAGCGGATTCAATCCGAACGCTGTCTCGCCTAAAGGCGCTCAGGGACTCATGCAATTAATGCCGCAAACGGCTGCGCGCATGGGCGTGCAGAACGTCCTGGACCCTTCGGAAAATGTCGAGGGAGGCGCGCGATATTTGAGCGAATTACTTGGCTTTTTTCACAATGACGTGGTGAAAGCGCTGGCCGCCTACAACGCCGGTCCGCAGCGTGTCGAGCAGTATCATGGCGTCCCTCCCTATCCGGAGACGGTTGCGTATGTCCGCAAGGTGATTCGAGACTTGAATCAGACGGCCGCTCCCTCCCACGATCCCGCAAAAGCTGAAGCCGGTCACTCGAGTTGGCACGGCGCGAAAGCTACTGCCCTGATGCCGCGGAAACCGGCCCGCGCTACGGAGCCAGCCGTGGCTTCGAGTCCGGAGTCTTACTTCGAGCGTCACCCGCTATCCAGGGAGTGAGCGGTTTCAATGCGGCCCACAAAGCCATAATTGGGCAAAACAGTTCCCAACTTGCGTAACTTCCTTCCCTGCCCTTTCCCACCGCGCGTCTTGGCAGTTCCGAGCACTACACGTGCTGAACGTCCTCGGTTCTGTCCGTCCGCTCGCATCCAAAGCTCGGCGTTTTCCTTCATTTGGCCGAACCTTTTGCGCCCGGTTGATTGAGAGCAAAGAAGGCATTTCCTGAGAGAGTACTATCAAACGACGTAGCCAAACGCGTGTTAGGGATTGAGGCAAAAAAGCTGACGAGGCCTCAAGAACTAGGCTAGGATTCAACGCGTAGAACATGTTTTCACCGACGGGGCATAGGTATCGTTGTGTTCCCTCGGCCCTGCGTGGTGTTCTGGAACGGGCTGGTAAAGGTTGTCAACCTGAGACAAGCGCTCGCGTTGGAGTTTATTGTCCCGCAGTATGGCGAGACAGTTGCTCACGTGATCCGAATACTGCGTAATCTAGGAGTCGAGAAACTGGATGAATGCTGATTGACGCCGATGCCGGGCAGCAACCGGGTGCCCGACAGCCGGGAGGCTTTGAAATCGCGGGTCTCGGGAATGATATCTCCTGCAGAGAATGAACCTGACGTACGAGGACAGACAACACAAATTTGGAGCGCGTGAGAAATGCAAGCAAGCAGAATGCGTTACGGCGGCAGCCACTTCTATCCAGATCATTCTTTTCTCGAAGAATCAATTTGCCCAAAGTCTTCTGAGGGAAAAACCAAATCCTTCGCGCGCTCGGAAGGGACTGGAGGCTTAATGCGCAGTTTTGTTCTATTCAGTGCGGCATTGCTGGCGTGCACCACGCAGGCAATCGCGCAAAATTCAACCGGCGCCGGATCCGCTGTGAACCAGGGGACAACAACCATGAATCGGCAGACGGCTCACCGCCCCACACAAGCCGCGCAGCCAGCCGCGACTGCTGTGGAACTACCCGCCGAAACGCCAGTCGTGACTATAAAGGGAGTGTGCGATCCCGGAGAGAAATCGGACAGCCCGGGTTGCAAGACCGTGATTACGCGCGGGCAGATGGACCAAATCGTAGAACGGTTGGTGCCAAGCGCTTCCCCAGCCTCTCATCCGCAGTTGGCGATCAGTTACGTGCGAATGCTCGCCGCAGCGAAATTGGCCGAGGAGCGCAAGCTCGAAGATAATCCAGTCGTCGCGGCGGAGTTGCGGAAAAAAGTGGGACCGGCCCGCGCCGAGGTGCTGGCGAAGGCGTTTTACCAGCAACTGGAAGAAGCCGCTGCAAACCCGACCGACAGCGAGCTTAGGCAATATTACGCCGAACATCCCTCCGAATTTGAGGAGGGCGAAGTGTGGCGATTGTCTCTGCCAATATCTGGATACTCGAGAAGTGGCGTGCGATTGAACGGCGCAATCATGAAAACCGAGGTTGACAGCCTGCGCAACCGAGCGGTTCTTGGCTACGATTTCGACCAGCTGCAGGCGCAGGCTTACAGCGATCTGGGGATCCCGCAACCGCCCCCACCGACGAGGTTGACCATGGCACGCCGCAACAGCATGCCGGAGGATCAAGCACAGGTGTTTGACTTGCAGCCCGGGGAAATTACGCCGGTGATCGAATCTTACACAAAGCTGGCAATTCTCAAGTTGGTCTCGAAACGCATCGCCCCGTTCGAATCCGTGTTGCCGGAAATCAAGGATGAGATCAAGCGGAAACGGCTTACGCAGGAACTCGAAAATGCCTCCAAAAGCGTGACAGCGGATTTTAATCTGCAGTATTTGGGCATGCGCGCTCAACCGGCACTATTTACGCTTCACGGAGACAAACAATCCCTTAATGCGGCGACCCCGCCAAACCAACAGAGGCGGATGGCTCGTCGACCAATGACCACGAACACGGCCCCGGTTACAATGCCGCCTCAGACGCAAGCGCGCCCGTAAGAGTGCGTTTCGACCACGCGCTGTGCTCGAAGTATGCAGAACTGTTCCACAATTTGTGAAACTCAGTTCCATGCGGAGGCGAATCGAGACCGGAAGATAGTTCTCCGCGCTTTCTTCCGGTTCGAGTTGGATTCCGCACCAACAGCGGCGCACATCACCCTGCGAGTCATTTGTAGATAAGCCTTGTTTCAGCAATAAGTTACGGATGGCAGAATGGCGCCTATCAGTGTCTCGAAGGGTCGAAGAGCAGATTTCTCCGGATTCTTAGATCCGATCGACCCGAGCCGTCTACTTCTCCTCTAAACCCGTCTACAACCCCGACCGACCTCGAACCCAAAGTCACTCAGTTAAGCTCCGGAGCAATGGAGGCCGAAATGCTACGAGTTTGTTGTCAGGCGTTTTGAAGCTGCCGGCAGCATTTGCGCATGCGCAAAGATGCTCCGTCTCATTCTTACTTATCATTAGGGTCCATCGTTTGTGTATGCCGCAGTGCTCTTCTCGGCGCCGGAACCGTGGTTGTTGCCGAAATCCTTGAGTGCGAAGCTCCGGAGGCGAACTGAACGAAAGCGCATTGTCAGCGAGCCGCGGGCGTTTCTCGCAATGGCTCATACAGTTGCGTTTCGTTGATCCAGAGCCAGGGAGATGGAGAGGAGAAGGAGCCAGATGCGGAGGATAGGTCTTGCAATACTGGGAGTTGCGGCGATTGCTGCTTCCTACGGGCTCGGTCGGCACCACTCCCATTCGCAAACAGGCGGCCAGATTGGGCGACACGTGCTTTATTACGTTGACCCCATGCATCCCGCCTACAAATCGGACAAGCCCGGCGTTGCACCCGATTGCGGGATGCCGCTCGAACCGGTCTATGCCGAAGACCTCAGGAATGCACCTTCGGCTTCCGCCCTCGCGGAACTCCCCGCAGGAGCAGTCAGCATTGACGGCCCCACGCAACGAATGCTCGGAATCCGGCTCGCGCTGGTGGAGAAAGCACGCGCCACCCGCGTTATCCGCGTAGTGGGCCGTGTCGTTCCAGAAGATACAAGAGTGTACCGGCTTAACGCCGGCGTGGACGGATTTATTCGAGAGACCTCCAACGATTCGGTGGGAACACCGGTCAAAAAGGACCAGAAATTGGCGACTTACTATTCCCCTGATTTTTTGGCCGTTGCTTCCGGGTTCCTGGCCGCTATCCAACAGGTGCCGGGCGCCGTGGGCCAAGACGGTTCACGGACCATGCCTTACCCCGGCACGTTGTCCAAGCAAGGAGTAAGCAGCACGCAGGGCTATGCCGATCGCCTGCGCAATCTGGGGATGAGCGGTCTGCAGATCAAGGAGATCGCCGATCACCGTCAACTTCCCGAGAGTATTGATATCGTCTCGCCCGTCGACGGATTCATTTTCGCTCGGAGCGTAACTCCCGGACAGCATTTCGACCGCGACATGGAATTTTACCGCATCGCCGATCTCAGCCACGTCTGGGTCCTGGCGGAGGTTTCCGAACAGGAGGCATCGAATCTGCGTCCCGGCGTCACGGCTCAGATCAACTTGAGAGACGAAGGACGTCAGTTGCCCGCGCGCATCAGCAACAGTTTGCCGCAATCGGAGTCTGGTGGTGGGACCGTCAAGCTTCGTCTGGAGGTTGACAATCCCAAATTCACCCTGCGGCCCGAAGAGTTGGTTGACGTCGAACTGCCTGTCCATTTGCCTCCCGCGGTCACCATACCGCTCGACGCATTGGTCGATTCTGGAGCGCGTGCGCGTGTCTACGTCGAGCATGGCGAGGGCATTTTCGAACCTCGCGACGTTGAAACTGGCCGGCGTTTTGACGAGCGGGTCGAGATCCTGCAGGGAGTGCAGCCAGGAGAGCGGGTTGTAGCTGCGGCCACTTTTCTCGTCGACTCAGAAAGTCGGCTCAGGGCACCAGCGCTGGCGCCAGCTCGCGAGCAAACCGCAAAGAGACTCGCACACCGGTCCGAACCTGTGGCGACAGCCAAAACGGTGAAAGATCCGATGTGTGGTCTGCTTGTCGATCCATCCAAGGCAGCGGCTACCGGCAACACCTTCGATTATCGCGGCACCACTTATTATTTCTGTTCCAGGCAGCACAAACTGGCATTCCAAAACAATCCCGCCAGCTCCCTCAGCAAGCACCAGGGAGATTGACGATGATTAACAAAATCATCGATTTCTCCGTACAGCATAAGCTTGCCGTATTGGCCATTATCGCTGTTGCCTGCATTGGCGGATGGTGGGCGATGGTTGCCTTGCCTCTCGATGCCACGCCTGACCTTAG
>Ga0307477_10004563_pt1 | contig 10048 bp, 7 predicted proteins | sample atmos_gasesECM2C_FD_203316 | JGI IMG/M metagenome (GOLD analysis project Ga0307477, IMG submission 203316) | Hardwood forest soil microbial communities from Morgan-Monroe State Forest, Indiana, United States - atmos_gasesECM2C_515 | ecosystem: Environmental > Terrestrial > Soil > Temperate... | reverse complement strand
TCAAGTGAACGATCACTTCTGTATCGCTCGTGGTTTGAAAAATCGAGCCACGATGTTCCAGCCGGCGCCGCACTTCCAACGCATTGGTCAAATTGCCGTTGTGTCCCAGCGCCAGCTTGCCTTTATTGCAATCAATCACCACGGGCTGCGCATTCATTAACGAAGTATCGCCGGCGGTGGAATAACGCGTGTGCCCGATGGCGGCATCGCCAGGAAGCCGTGCAATCACTCCCGGCGTGAAAATATCCTGCACGTGGCCCAGGCTTTTGTGCACGTGAACGTCAACACCGTCGGTAGAAGCGATTCCGGCGGATTCCTGCCCGCGATGCTGGAGCGCGTACAGCCCGAGATAGGTCATTTTCGCAGCCTCGGGGTGCCCAAAAATACCGAACACGCCGCAATGGTCGTGAAAATGATCGTCGACTTGTATCAAACGATTCATGCCTGTATTAGCGAGCCTCAATTGTCTCAATACGACTTGCCCAGATTTTCCGGAACGAATCGATGTCCCCGTGGATTACTGGCGTGCCGTTGTATTGGATGCGAAATTCCCCGTGTGAGACTGTACCAATTGATTCAACTTCAACACCATATTGTGCCGCAATCGCACGGACGCTAGCAAGGGAAGCGGGAGTTAGTGATACAACGGCGCGGCCTCCTCGTTCGCCAAAAAGTGCGAATTCGACAGATCCGCGCTCTCTCGCAGGCTCGGAACGAATCTCGACCTGTGCGGATAGTCCCTTACGATGGAAGCAGCATTCCGCCAGCGTAACAGCGAGGCCCCCATCGCTCACATCGTGAGCAGATAGGACGACCTTCTCGCTGGCGAGTTTGACCAGACATTCGATGAGGCGTTTTTCAGCGTCGAGATCGATGGCAGGCGGCGATCCAGCGACAATTCCGTGAATCGTTTTGGCATATTCGCTCGAGGCAAAGTGTTTCGCTCGCGCTTCCGCCGTCTGCAGGCCGGCATCTGTCCCTTTTCCTTCGAGCAACAGAATCACATCTCTCTCGTGGTGAAATCCAGAAGCAAGCGCGAAATCCCCGTCTTCGAGCAAGCCCAGAACGCCCAGCACCGGCGTGGGATATATCGGCTTGCCCAGCGTTTCGTTGTAGAAACTTACATTACCGCCCGTGATGGGAATGCCGAGGGAGCGGCACGCCTCTGAAATACCGTCGATAGCTTCCGAGAATTGCCACATTACTTCCGCCTTTTCGGGATTGCCGAAATTCAGACAATTGGTCGCGGCCATGGGCCGCGCGCCTGTACAAGCCACGTTGCGCGCGGCTTCTACGACGGCGTGCATAGCGCCAAGGCGCGGGTCAAGAAAGCACCAGCGGCCATTACCGTCTGTGGCCAGGGCAATCGCGCGCTTGGTTTCCTTCAGACGCAATACCGCAGCGTCACCGGAGCCGGGACCGATGCGCGTATTCGTACGCACCATGGAGTCGTATTGTTCGGTGATCCAGTATTTCGATGCGATCGTTGGCGAAGCGAGCAACTGCTTAAAATTTTCTGTAAGCGAAGTACCTTCTGGCGCAAATGTTATGAATGGCGCAGGTGCCTCGGGAGCGGGTGCCTGCGGTGCGGCGATGGGACGGTTGTAACGCGGACCATCCTCCGCAATTGCGTGCGCAGGAATTTCAGCCGCTAGACGGCCATGATCCAGGACGCGAAGTTTGCCGTCGGCTGTCACGCGGCCAACTTCTACCGCGTCAAGCCCCCATTTGTGAAAAACTTCGAACACCTCGCGCTCGCGCCCGCGCTCGGCCACCAGCAGCATGCGCTCCTGCGATTCACTCAGCATGATCTCGTACGGAGTCATTCCGATTTCGCGTTGCGGCACTCGCGCGAGATCAATTTCGATTCCCAGGTCGCCTCGCGAGGCCATTTCCGAGCTGGAACTAGTCAGCCCTGCGGCGCCCATGTCCTGAATCGCGACGACTGCCCCGGTACGCATGGCTTCCAAACACGCTTCGAGGAGCAATTTTTCCAGAAAGGGGTCGCCGACTTGCACGTTAGGACGCTTCTGCTGCGATTCCTCGCTGAACTCCGCGGAAGCCAGCAGCGAAGCGCCGTGAATTCCGTCGCGTCCGGTTTTCGCACCGGCGTAGATCACCGGATTTCCTTCGCCGCGCGCCTTCGCGAAAAACAATTCTTCGCGCCGCGCGATGCCGAGCGCCAGCGCATTCACTAGTGGATTGTTCGAGTAGCACGGTTCAAAAACCACTTCGCCGCCAACGGTGGGGACCCCGAAGCAATTTCCGTAAAATCCGATGCCGCGGGTAACGCCATCTAGGATGCGGCGATTGCGCGCTATTTCTTCGGGAGTTGCGCTTCCCGCACCAGGGCCGGGCGTGATGGGTCCGAAGCGCAGCGAATCCAGCACCGCGATGGGTCTCGCGCCCATGGTGAAAATATCGCGCAAGATTCCGCCCACGCCGGTGGCCGCACCCTGAAACGGCTCAACGAAGCTCGGATGATTGTGCGATTCGATCTTAAAAACGGCACAGAGACCGTCGCCGATGTCCACCACTCCGGCATTTTCTCCAGGCCCTTGCACCACCTGAGTTCCTTGCGTGGGGAGCCGCTTCAGATGCACGCGGCTGGATTTGTAAGAGCAATGCTCGCTCCACATGACGCTGAAAATGCCAAGCTCGGTAAAATTCGGATCACGACCAAGGATTTTCTGGATGCGCGCGTATTCGTCGGGCGTCAGGCCGTGCTCGGCGGCGACCTGTGGCGTTACTTTGATTTCAGTAGCTATCATTCTTCGTCCATCCGCCGATTCCGGCTACGGCATCGCCATTTTTAACCATGAAAGTGTCCCAGTAAATTAAAATTCGAGCAACAGATTGAAGGTGAAGACAGATCGAGGAGGCGATCAATTATGCGGAAACCGATTCGCGACGGGCTAAACTCGCAACCATCGAGCGAAAAATGATCCGGCCATCGGCGGATCCTAGTGGCGATTCGACAGCGCGTTCAGGATGTGGCATCAGACCGATCACGTTGCGCTCGCGATTGCAGATTCCGGCGATGGAATGAAGCGAACCGTTCGGATTCGCCAGGCGATCTTCCGCAGCCGGCATTTCGCCATTCGGTGTCACATAACGAAACACAATCTGTTGAGTACTTTCTAGTTCGGCGAGCGTCGCGGCATCGCAAAAATAATTTCCGTCCATATGTGCGATCGGAATTTGCAAAACTTGGCCCGGCTGTGCGGCGCAAGTAAATGGCGTGTCAGTGTTTTCCACGCGAATATGGACTTGGCGGCACAGGAACCGCAGGTTTTTGTTACGCGTCATCGCCCCAGGCAATAGTCCGGCTTCCAACAGAATTTGAAAGCCATTGCAGATTCCGAGCACCAAGCCGCCGGAACGCGCGAACCGATCCACCGCTTTCATCACTGGAGAAAAACGCGCAATGGCGCCCGTACGCAGATAGTCGCCGAAGGCAAAACCGCCCGGCAGAATGATGGCGTCGAGTCCGGAAACATTCTCGGATTGGTGCCAAACAAATTGAACGGGCTGCTCGATAATAGAGCCGATCGCGTGATAAGCGTCGTCGTCGCAATTCGAGCCGGGGAATTGGATCACACCGAATTTCATGTAACAATTTTAGCACATTTGGATTGTGCCACTCAGGAACTATACTCAATTGATTGTAAGTAGCAGGCCAACTCCGTCGCGCATGCGGGTTTTTTTTGAGAGCAAAGCAGCTACCTGCGGCGTCTTGTTTTGGTGCGACGTTTCGGCCGAGACCGAGAAACGCGATGCTTCGAAGACCCGAGCTTCTTGGCTTGTGCTAATTCCTTGCGGCGCGCGGCAGCCCATCCGGGCTTGTTGGCCTGGCGTCCACGTGCGATGGCCAGTGCGTCGGCCGGAACATTTTCTGTGATAGTCGAACCGGCAGCGACATAGGCGCCGCTTCCCACCCGCACAGGAGCCACCAGCGCGGTATCGCTACCGATGAAAACTCCCTCGCCAATCGTCGTAGGGTACTTCGCGAAGCCGTCATAGTTGCAAGTAATTGTTCCCGCTCCGATATTCGAGTCGCGCCCAATCGTCGCATCCCCAATGTAGCTGAGGTGCGGCACCTTCGCGCGTTCATGTATGACCGACTTCTTGATCTCGACGAAGCCCCCCACGTGCGCGCCCTGGCGAATATCAGAACCCGGGCGCAAACGAGAGAACGGCCCGATCTTCGCTTCAGGCCACACACGGCAGGAATCCAGAACGGAGTAGGCGGCGATCACGGCGTCATCGTCAATTCGAGAATCGAGCAAAAGGCTGCCCGTTTGGATTTTGCAGCGCGCCCCAATGCGCGTTTTGCCCAGGAGCTGAACGCCCGGCTCCACGATCGTGTCGGGGCCAGCAGTGACCTTTGGATCGATCACAACGGTTTCCGGCAGGTAAATCGTGACGCCCGATTCCATCAATTCGGCAGCTTTACGCGCGCGGAAAATGCGGTCCACGTCAGCCAAGGCTGCGCGAGTGTTGCATCCGAGGATTTCCTGTGAATCGGGCGCAATGTACGCCAGGACTCGTTCATTCTGTTGGCGCAGAAGTCCGATGACGTCGGTAAGGTACAGCTCGCGATGCGCATTTTCCGGACGCAGAGCGGTCAAGCAAGGCCACAATTTCGCGAGCGTAAAGCAATAGATGCTCGAATTCACTTCTCGTATGGCGCGCTGCTCCGGCGTGGCGCTTTTTTCCTCCACGATTGCCTGCACTCGACCTTCGGAATCGCGCAGGACGCGGCCGTAATCGGTGGGATCGTTGAGCTCGGCCGTGAGAATGGTGGCGGCAGCTTCGCCATGGCGATGCGCGTCGAGAAGCGCCGCAAGAGTCTCGGTGCGCAAGAGCGGAGCGTCCCCGGGGACCACAATCGCGAGCTTCGCACTCTTGCGAATGGCGCGCCGCGCGACCTGCATGGCGTGCCCGGTCCCCCTCTGAGGCTGCTGCAAAACGGTTTGCGCGCCAAGGGAGGTTATGACCGCGCTAACTTCCTCAGCTTGGTAGCCCACGACGACCAGTAACTGGGCTGGCTTGAGCGGCTGGCACGCGCGTACGACGTGCTCGACCAGCGGGAGTCCCCCGGCGCGATGCAACACTTTGGCGAGTTCCGAACGCATGCGCGTGCCCTTGCCGGCGCCTAACAACACGATTGCGGTATCTTTTGCGATCATTTCAGGTGGGAAGCGAACTGGCGACTGCGACAGCTTCGGTTATAGGGACCGACTCATGCCCCTGAGTGGTTTCGTTCCACAGGCTCCGGTCAGCTAGAAGGCGGGTTACGAGTTGGGTGTGTAATGCGTGGCCGGCTTTATGCGCCACCACCCGTGCTTTCAACGGGCGGCCGACTAATGCTAGGTCTCCGATAAGGTCCAGCGCTTTATGGCGCCCGAATTCGTCAGCAAATCGCAGGGGGCCGTTCAATACGCCGTCGTTGTCGAGTACGATAGCGTTCTCGACCGAGCCGCCACGAATCAAACCCATCGACTGCATTCCCGGGAAGTCCTTCATGAACCCGAATGTGCGAGCCGGAGCTAGCTCCCGGCTGAACGATTCGCGATCCACGATCATTTTCACTTCCTGGGGCCCGACAGCAGGATGGTGATAATCCACGAAGCAATGAACTTGAAATTCCGGGGCGGGGTATATTCCAATTCGGCGATCGCCATCGGAAAATTCCAGAGGCTTAGTGACCCGGATATAACGCCGGCGTCGACGAAGAGTGCGTGTACCCGCGCGGGCCAGCAGATCGATATAAGGCTGCGAAGACCCGTCGAGAATGGGCAGTTCCAGCGCGTCCAGCTCGACATAAACATTGTCGATGCCGCAGGAGTATAACGCTGCCAGTACATGCTCGACGGTGGAGAGCAGCACTCCTTGTTTCATCAGGCTGGTGGCATAACTAACGCGTGCTACGTTGCAAACGTGAGCTTCGATCTCAAATCCATCGAGATCCACGCGGCGGAATACGATGCCTGTATCGGCCGAAGCGGGGACTAGCCGGACATGGCTGGGGACTGCGGTGTGGAGGCCTAAACCGTCAATTTCCACCGGCCGCTGGATCGTGAGTTGAAAAGGCATGCGCTGAGCACGATTATACTAGCATTTCGGTAACCGCCCATTCTTCATTTTAAACTTTTGTAATCAGTGGGTTACCGGGGTTTATGGAGGGAAATTATTTTCCCCTGTTGTATACATACAACAGATGGCGCTATCGCATGTGTCCATCGGAACGGGTGGCCGGGCCTCGGGATAGACGGTTTGAGGTTCCGAAGTCGAGAATGGTTGAAAGGAATTCCGCACTAGTGAGCCGCGAATATTCGCAAAAAGGCGCCGATGTTGTTTCACAGGACGGCCCAGCGTAGAATTACTTTCGAACTCAGCAAATGGCGACTGCTTTCACCATTCTCTCGAACCACCCGACGCCTCCACCCTCGGCACATCCGCGACCGTCGTGGCTGCGCGTGAAGTATTTTGGCGGAACCAACTACCAGGAGCTGAAGGGGATCATGCGCACGCTGGACCTGCATACGGTCTGCGAGAGCGCGCGCTGCCCAAACATGGGTGAGTGCTGGGAACATCGCACGGCAACCTTCATGATCCTGGGCAACATCTGCACCCGCGCATGTGGATTCTGTGCGGTCCCCAGCGGGAAACCACTGGGCCCTCCTGAAAAAGACGAGCCGGAGCGCGTAGCTGAAGCCGTAGCACGCATGGGTTTACGGTACGCGGTGGTGACTTCGGTGAACCGCGACGATCAGCCGGACGGGGGAGCGGAAATCTTCGCACGCACGATTGCAAAGATTCGCGAGCGCGTCCCGGGATGCAGGGTGGAAGTGCTGATTCCGGATTTTCGCGGCGATTGGCGAGCACTGGAAACTGTTTTGACGGCGCGGCCGGATGTCTTGAACCACAATATGGAAACGGTGCCCCGGCTATATCGAGCGGTGCGCAAAGGCGCTGTGTACGAACGGTCGCTCGAGTTATTGCGCCGCGCCAGTCAATCGGTGCCCGCACTCGCGACCAAAACCGGGATGATGCTGGGCCTGGGCGAAAGGCGGGAAGAAGTTCTGCAGGCGATGCAAGAGATTTCTGCGCAGGGGACGCACATCCTCACGCTGGGGCAATATTTGCAGCCCACTCCCGAGCATTTGCCGATCGTGCGGTACGTCCATCCAGATGAATTTGCCGAATACAAACAGCTGGGGGAAACGATGGGGTTCAAGCACGTTGAAGCGGGTCCGCTAGTCCGATCTTCCTATCACGCCTTCGAGCAAGAAGAAGCCGCGCGCATCTAAACTGACTTGCCCCGACGGGGCTTCGCCCGTGACGAAATGCTCATGAATCCCTGGCGCGGCCTGCGACAACTTCCCCGGGAAATCTGGATTCTGTTCGCCGCGACTCTGGTTAACCGCTGCGGGACAATGGTGTTGCCGTTCCTGGTGCTGTACCTGACGCGAGAACTCAAAATCTCCGCTTCGCATGCTGCGCTTGCTCTCACGGTTTACGGAATCGCCGCACTTCTAACCATGCCCGCCTCGGGCTGGCTAACGGACCGGTTCGGCTCCCTATTCGTGATGCGCGGCTCGCTTCTTCTTTCCGGTATCATGCTGTTTTTGTTTCCGCTAGCGCACCATTTTGCGGCCATCCTGGTCATCACGTTTGCGTTTGCAATCCTGAACGAATCGGTGCGGCCGCCGAGCCTCGCGTTGGTTTCAGAGCTGGTGAAGCCCGCGCAGCGCAAACAGGCATTTGCGCTGAGCCGTCTCGCCGTGAATCTGGGGATGAGCGTGGGTCCGGCGATTGGCGGAATCCTGGCGCTTTACTCATTCCGAATTTTGTTTCTCGCCGACGGCGTGACATCGATTCTAGCCGCTCTGGTTCTTATGTTCGCTTGGCCCGCAACGCGGCGCACACAGGCAAGTGAGGTGAAGTGGGATGATGCGGAGGATTTAGGGCGCGAAATCGAGGCGGAAGGGGCCTCGTTGCTGCCTGCGTCACATCCCGTTGCGGACCTGCGCGCCTTCCGAAACCGGCGAATGCTTTATTTTCTGGCTGCGCTGATTCCTACCCAGCTTGTCTTCTTTCAATTGACCTCGACCGTACCGCTTTTTCTGGTGCACTATCTGCGGCTGCCGGAATCGATTTACGGCACCGTGTTCACCCTGAATACGCTCATGATCGTTGCGCTGGAACTTCCCTTGAACAATGCGATGGCGCAGTGGTCCCACCGACGAACTCTGACGCTCGGTGCGTTTCTTTACGCCATCGGTTTCGGGTCATTCGCGCTAGCCAGCGGGCCAATAGGAATTTTCGCAGCGGTAGCGGTATGGACTTTTGGTGAAATGATTCTGATGCCAGGCAGCGCGGCGTATGCGGCAGAAATCGCACCCGCCGGAAGACGCGGTGAATACATGGGGTTATACACCATGTCGTTTAGCTTCGCATTTTCACTGGGGCCGTGGTTAGGCGCGAGGCTGCTTGAAAGACATGGGCCGCAGGCGCTTTGGCGCGCAGCGCTTGTCTCCGGATGCGTTTCCACGTTGCTGATGAGCCGAATCGGACTAAAGAAAAATAACGTCCGGGACCCCGCGCTAATGGGGTGAAGCAAGAAAGGAATTCGCTATTTCACGCGCGCGGGAAGAGCAGCTTGCGCAGGTAGAGCAAGAAGTACAATCAGTACAGGTCGTCTCCGGGTGCGGTAGATTCAACACGGCATGAAAATACTCAGCAGCTTTGTCGCTGCGTGACAGCTCTGCATTTAGATTGCCCAGAAGCAGCAGGAAAATCGGGTTGGCCGGATACTTGGCTGCAAGCGGCTCGGCGATGGTTATGGCCTGCTCGTACTTTTGATCGTACCTGCGGAGATTTGCGGCGAGATAAAAACGTACATCGATTGAGATTAGCACGCCCCGTTCCATACCGATCGTCATCTGCCGAATGCCTTCTTGCTTATTTCCGCCAGGAATGCCCATAAAAAATCTGAGCATTTTCACGATGGACGAAAGTGAATCGACGTAATAGTTGTAGAGGCCCAGGCCGGCAGTTGCGTCCGCCATATCGGGATCGAGAGCAAGAGCACGCAGGAATTCAGTTCGCGCCGAAACTCCGGCGTGAGCGACGGCGTGATTTTCGTTTCGCAAAGCAAGAAGCCGCGCTTTAAGTGCATAGCCAACGCCGGAATATAGATGCATCTCGGCCGTCTCGTTCTTGCCGGTCCGAGCCTGGGCGAGTTCAATCACTTTGTCGGCCAACCTGAGATAAGCCTGGTCCTCGGCCTTCTTTCCGCGCTTCCAGGCTTCCACCATCCCATACTTGATTTCCGAGGCGGAGCAGTACGTCTGCCACCACCGGGCTTCGGCCTCGAGTACGAATCCAAGCGGATGGTCTGGCTGCGATTGCTGGAGATTTTTCGCGATGACAATGGCCGCCTCGGGATCGCCGTCATACATCCTAGCCATTGCCTGTGTAGCCTCAGGAGGCAGCGTGAGTTCTCCCGCACGAGCCGGTAATCCGCTAATCAGCGCAGCGAACGCCAGGGCTATAACGAGACGGAGCGATAGTGCGATGCGCGCCCTTTTCACGTTACGCTCACAGAAATAACCTACATCACGAAGGTTGCCGACGCAAACGGCGGAAACTTGCTATCCTTTGCCGTCTTGAAGTCTCCTGGGCCAGCGCGCCGATACACTAAAAATCATGAATGAGCCGGAAAAACTCGACCGTGGACTTGGACTGATCGAAGCCACCGCACTCAACATGACTTTTATGGTGGGGATCGGGCCGTTCATCGTGATCCCGTTCATCATTCGCGCGATGGGTGGTCCCCAGTGCATCCTGGCGTGGGTGGTGGGCGCGGGCTTGGCGGCGGTCGATGGATGCGTGTGGGCGGAACTGGGTGCGGCGATGCCTCAGGCCGGAGGGAGCTACGTTTTCCTGCGGGAAGCGTATGGAGCGAATAGCTGGGGACGCCTGCTGTCATTTCTTTTCATCTGGCAGACACTTTTCCAAGCGCCGCTTAGCATTTCAT
>Ga0307477_10004562_pt1 | contig 10048 bp, 11 predicted proteins | sample atmos_gasesECM2C_FD_203316 | JGI IMG/M metagenome (GOLD analysis project Ga0307477, IMG submission 203316) | Hardwood forest soil microbial communities from Morgan-Monroe State Forest, Indiana, United States - atmos_gasesECM2C_515 | ecosystem: Environmental > Terrestrial > Soil > Temperate... | reverse complement strand
ACCGTTCGCCCTTCCCGAACGCAGTTTCCAGGTGGCGCGCCATAAGGAACGTTCACTCAGCCGCAGCGCCGAGGCGATGTTGAAGCTGATTAAAATATCTTGACATAACAATAGCTTAAGAGAACGAACCCGCTGTTCGGTCGGACAAGCCAAAGCGGATAATTGATCTCGCTTCGAGAACATACTCATCAAAAATCAGAAATTTTTTTCTGCCGCTGCAGCGCTCATCTTCCAATCAGCGTTCGATCGGGCATCCCAGCTGATCCTATCCGCCCAAGGCGAACCGATGGAGGCTCAGATGAACAACAGCCCGCGCCTTGCGAACATCGCACAGTGTTCAGCTCAGATCAGATTCGTTTTGGTCAACGACCGCGCCCCTCGCACAGACACGACTTGTGCCTTGTGCTCTCTGAAAGTCAAAAATGAGTACGTGCGCGCTCCGCAGACTGGGCTGATCTTTTGCGACGCGCAGTGCTTCGCCGAGCACGAGAAGATGACTGCGTTGGCTCTCAAAAGCGATGTGAGGAAAGTGTCATGACACTTGAAAAACAAATCGGGGTCGCAGCAGGCGTGGTCGAATTCGTACGCAGGCTGGAGGCGCTCATAACCAAAGCGATGCAGTGCATGTATGCCTCTCACGTCGAAAAGACTCAAATGCGTTTGGCGCCGGTAAAGCTCGCCCGCAATCAAACACAACCTTATCGAGGCTGGTAGGTACTGAACAGAATCCGAGACTGAACCGCTTCGATTCAATAATCGATGGATCGCGTTTTGCAGGAGTTGATCTCATGATCAGTAACAACAATGCGTCCTTGTCGCGCTCGCAATTGCCGGAGTGGCCTGCAACGAAGAGCATGGATGCGGCACAGCTTGTCGCCGTGAGGAAATTACTTGGCAGATTGGAGGCTTTACTCAAGCGCCCTGACGAAATTCGAGAAACAACACTGAGCGTTGGACCGTTGCAGCTTGATCTTCTGACACGCACCGTGGCCCGCGGCCGGCGTTCGATCAATCTTCTGCCCCGCGAATTCCGCCTGCTTGAATACATGATGCGGCATCATGGCCAATTGGTCACTCGAGCGATGCTTTTCAGGGACGTCTGGAACTATAACTTTGTCCCGCAATCTAATCTGGTAGACGTCCACATGGGCCGGCTGCGTCGTAAGATCGACGAGTCTGCTGAGTCACCGATGATTTATAGCTTTCGCGGCCAAGGATTTATGTTGCGTACGCCTATCTGAACGCATTTGCTAAGCGGGCCGGCGCGCTCGCATGCGCCCATGCTCTAGTGATAACCAGCGGCGCCGCTGACCTTGCCGCGAAACACCCAATACGACCAGGCGGTGTACATCAAGATGACCGGCAGCAGGAACAGCGTGCCAATCAAGAAAAATGCCTGTGTGCTTGGGGACGAAGCCGTCTCCCACAGCGTGTAATGATAGGGGACGATCATCGGCCATAGGCTAATCGCAATTCCGATAAAGGACATCAGGAACAGCGCGACAGCGCCCAGGAAGGGTGTCAATTCATGGCGCCGGCGCAAAGCTTCCCATTCACCGAACGCGATCAGCGCCGTGACAATCGGCACCGGCGACAGGAACGCGATATTCGGCCAGCTGAACCAGCGCTGCGCAATTTCCACGCGCGCCAGCGGCGTCCAGATGCTGACTGCCGCGATCGCGACAAGCACGGCGACAAGGCAAATGCCGGCGGCGCGTCGCGCCCAGTCCTGCAATTCGCCTTCGGTTTTGAGGATCAGCCAGCATGCGCCGAGAAGGCCGTAGCCCAACATCAGCGCCACTCCGATCGCGATCGGAAACGGAGAGACCCAATCGAACGAACTGCCGGTAAAATGTCGGCCCTCGACTTTGAACCCCTGGATGAATGTGCCGAGGACGACGCCTTGCGCGAAAGTCGCAACCAACGAGCCGCCGCAGAACGCGCCATCCCACAGGCGCCGCAGCGCCGTATGCTTGAAACGAAATTCAAAGGCAACGCCGCGGAACACGAGCGCAAGCAGCATCATCAGAATCGGGAAATAAACCGCGGGAATGATGATCGCAAATGCGAGTGGAAAAGCGGTGAGAAGACCTAGTCCTCCAAAGACCAGCCATGTTTCGTTGCCGTCCCAGACCGGGGCGACCGAATTCATGGCGGTCGTGCGCGCGGCATCGTCCCGCAACAGGCCGTAAAGCATGCCGACGCCGAGATCGAAACCGTCGAACACCACGTAATAAAAGACCGCAAGGGCCAGAAGGATCGTCCACAGCGGTACAAGATCGAGTACCATCGACTTCCTCGATCACAATGGCGGCGCGGCACGCGCAGCGCTGTCGAATGGCTGGTGCGGTCGGCCGCTCTCGATCTCGGTAGGCGGTTCTTCGAGCTCCGCCTGCTGCGGACCGCGGCGGACGAGACCGGCCATGAACGCGATGCCGGTCGGAAACATGATCAGATAAACGGCGACATAGCAGGCGAGCGAGAACGCCACATTGCCACCGGTAAGCGACGGCGTGACCGAATCCGCAGTGCGCAAGAGGCCGTAGACCGTCCAGGGCTGCCGGCCAACTTCGGTGGTGATCCAGCCGGCAAGCACGGCAACAAAGCCGAGCGGAGCTACGAATTCGCAAAGCCGCAAGAACCAGGTCGCGCCCCATAGCCGGCCGCGGAGCTGCAAGAATTGTCCGGTTACGACAATGATCAACATGATGACCGCAATTCCGACCATGACCCGGAAGGCAAAGAATGGCGGAGTGACCGGCGGCCGCTCATCGGCTGGCCATTCCTTCAAGCCTTTGATCGCGCCGCTCCAGGAATGAGTGAGGACGAGACTGCCGAGGCGGGGGATTTCGATCGCGCCACGCATTGTCGCTGCGCTGTCGTCCGGAATACCGAACAGCGTGAGCGGAGCGGGTTGCGCGGTGTCATAGCGTCCCTCGATCGCTGCGAGCTTCGCCGGCTGGTATTCGAGCGTGTTAAGGCCGTGCTGGTCGCCGAGAAACATTTGCAGCGGCACCAGGATGATGAGCAAACCCAGCGCCATCCGGATCATCATTCGCGCGTCCTCGACGGCGCGCTCGCGGCGCAACAGCCAAGCGCCGACACCCATCACCACAAACGCGGTGGTGATGTAAAAAGCCGTGACATTGTGAAATAACCGATAGGGAAACGAAGGACTGAACACGATGGCCGCCCAGTCGACAGGCTCGAAACGGCCGTCGACCAGCTTGTATCCTGCAGGCGTTTGCATCCATGAGTTTGTCGCCAGGATCCAGAATGAGGACAGCAACGTCCCGAACGCGACCATGAAGGCCGCCAAAAAATGCGCCCAGGGTGGAACCAGCCGCCGCCCGAACAAAAGTACGCCCAGGAACGATGCCTCGAGAAAAAAGGCCATCAAGCCTTCATAGGCCAGCAATGGCGAAATCACGTTCGCAGTGGCGTCAGTAAAGCGACTCCAATTCGTGCCGAACTGGAACGGCATGATGATGCCGGACACCACGCCCATGCCGAACGAAACTGCAAAAATCCTGGTCCAGAAGCCGGATATTCGAAACCAAATATCCCAGCGTGTCACAAGATAGAGGCCCTCAAGCACCGCGATATACGACGCAAGCCCGATGGTGAACGCTGGCAAAAGGATGTGCCAGGCAATCACCCAAGCCCACTGCAAGCGCGACAGCAGCACGGGATCGAGGGTCATAGGGTGAAGATTCTAGCCACCCGCGAGGAACATGTCCCGTAAATTGTCGCGGGGTGGAGCAAAAATGGCCGATATCGGGAACGCTAACCCGGCGTAGCCGTGCTTGAGGCAGTGGATGCTTTCTGGTTACAATTCAGACTGGGGGTCTCCTGGGGGGCTTTAGCCGACAAGGGAGATCGCGATGAACATCGTTAGGGACTCGTCTCTGGCAATTATTTTTGGGCTGCTGGTCGCGGGGCCACTGCAAGCTCAAAGCCCAACACAGGGCGACTACTACGCACCGGGCCCGACAACGGTGGTACATGCGTCCCCTGAACAACTGAAATTAAATGAGCAGGGTGATTACTACGCCGGCGACAAGATGATCCTCAACAAACGCCGCAGTGAGGCCCTCAAAAAGTGTACTCATAACCAAGCATTTGAATCGGACCGTTACGTGGCGTGCATGGCGAAGGAGGGCCAGGCCCCCTAGACAATCGGGAGCAAGTTGCGAGCTCCCCCCCGATGAGACAACAGCTGCCCTTGCCGTCAGCGTTGTCTGACGTTGATCGCTGCCATTTTCATTAGATGCTGGCCGCGGCCGCGGCCAGCATCGGAGCGCAGCTATGTCATCAATCTTTCGTTTTTCAGTCGGCTCGCACCAAAGACGCGGTAAAATAGCAGTCTTCGCACTCGCCCGCGCGTCAGCTGGTTTTCTTGACCCAGAATTTACACCAGCCCGCTGGACTAATTTCACCGTCGACCAGCGTGCACGCCTTCGGCTCTTGGAACAGAGAGCAGTTTCAGTTGTTGACACCTTCCGCAGATTCGAGTGATGCGTTGTTGCGAAGGCTGACCTGCAATAAGAGATGGAACGAAACTAATACCAAGTGCTCTTGGCAATTGTTTTCCGGGGAAAGTGTATTCGGTGGCCGGCATCCGGCTGGTGCGGTATCCAAACAAAATGCCCCCCGCGCGCATGAGGTGCGCTTCTTTGTGAATGGAAACAGACGACCATGTCGTCAGCCTTTCACTTATCAATCGGTTCGCACGTGGCAGCGATTGCGGTTGGCGCCATTGCCGCAGTGGCAGGTTTGACTTATTCGGCGAAGTCGCAATCGCTCGCCGACTACATCTCAGCGATCTGCGCGAAGTCATTTGGTTCAGCACCTGCCGCGGAGGCTCCGTACCTCGCCGAGAATGTCAGCGCGATGACAAAGATGATGATCGACATGGGCATCAGGCCGTCGGGCGATGTCGATACTGACTTTGTGGCAATGATGGTGCCGCACCATCAGGGTGCTATCGAGATGGCGCAGGCTGAATTGCGTTACGGACGCAATGAGCCACTCAGGCGTATGGCGCAGGAAATCATCGTCACCCAGTTGCAAGAGATCACTGCAATGCGGTTGTCACTCGGCCAAGCCTTGCCGCCTTCCGCACCATCGACTGACCAGATCCCTCCCGCAGTAATGAACGGTTCGGAATCCGGTAATGCGCCAAACCTGGCAAAGGAGCCGTGATATGCGACGCAACATAATACTGACCGCTCTGTTGGTCGCGACAGGTATTGTTGGCGTCCGCTATGCTGTAGCCGGACAGGCTCCCGCGGCCGCTTCCGATCCCGACATTCCCATTAGCCATCAAGATCGGGTCTATTCCGCCGAACAGTACTCGAACACTGTTTCCGTCACCGATCCCGTCGACAACAAGCTCGTTGGCACCATCCGCCTTGGCGATCCATTGCCGGCCAATCTCAGTCCGCTCTACAAGGGCCAGTTGTTGGTGCACGGCATGGGATTTTCGCCCGATCATCGCACCATCGCGGTTGTCGCCATCGGCTCGAACGCGGTGAACTTCATCGATACCGCGACCAATAGTGTGAAGCACGTGACTTATGTCGGGCGCTCTCCGCACGAAGCGTTCTATACGACGGATGGCAAGGAAATCTGGGTCGTCGTCCGCGGCGAGAACTACGTCTCTGTACTCGATGGCACGACTTACGAGGAGAAGACGCGAATCACCGTTCCCAACGGTCCGGGCATGACCATCTTCTCGCCCGACGGCAAATACGGCTACGTCTGCTCCTCGTTTACGCCGGAGACCGAAGTCATCACTGTCGCCGATCACAAAATTGTCGGCAAGGTTCCGCAAGCCAGTCCGTTCTGTCCCAACATCGCCGCAACTCCGGACAGCAAGCAGGTCTGGTTTACCCTCAAGGACAGCGGCAAGACTCAAGTGTTCGATGGGCAACCGCCGTTTGCGCTCTTGAAGACCCTCGACACCGGTCCGATCACCAACCACGTCAACATCGTGCGCAATGCCAACGGCATGTTCGCTTACGTCACGATCGGCGGGCTCAACGAAGTTAAGGTGTTTCGCACCGATAACTTCGCGCCGGTCGCGACTATTCCAACGGGCAAGTTACCGCACGGCATCTGGCCATCCGGGGATGGCACGCGAGTCTATGTCGGCCTCGAGAACGAGGACAAAGTCGCCGCAATTGACACGTTAAAGAACGAAGTGATCGCGACGAGTCCCATCGGCCAAGCTCCGCAAGCGCTCGTCTACGTGCCCGACGCGGTACCCGCGGCGAGCGGCGCCCTTAACGCGGCAATGACCAGGATGCCGGAGGTTCCCGAAGGTCACGGAACCAACAATTTGCAGCCACTCGGGATAGCTGGCCAATCGGCGCAGCTGTCCCTTGCACCGCCCGGCGCAAAGAAGGAGGCAAAAGCGCCCACGAGCGTTTCGCTCTCCGACCAGGGGTTGGTACAAGTGCTGGAGGCCGCGGTCACTGGCCTTGAGCCGGGAAAGCCCTATGTGCTTGCGCTCGCCAGTGAGCCATCGGGCACCGGCGTGCTAGAGCCGCTGCAGGGCTTCATGACCAACCCTGCGGGCGCAGCCGTCGTCAATACAATCGGACCGATTCGCCAATTGGTGCGCGGCGAGGACAAGACCCCACCTCGCTATCTGGTGATCCTCGCTGGCACCGCCGATAACCACGGCGGTCCCGTTCAAGTCCAAAGCGAATAACAAGTCCTGACGCGTTTGCTAGACCTACACGGTGGTGCCGGGTCGGAACTTCATCACCGCGATGAGCGCAATAAGAATGAAAATCGCCAGCACGACGGCCTGCGTGATCGTGAACGGTGGCTCAGACTGCGTCGGGGCCAACGCATTGAGAGCTGACACTTTCACAAAGCTCTGCACGACGAGAACAAAGACGTTTAAGTAGAGCGATGCGACAGCGGTGATCACGAAGATCCAGCGCCATGCGCCCGCCAGGTCATCTTTGTATAAAGCAAACAGCGCGACTGCCAGGATCACGCAAGCCAAGATACCGACACGCAAAGCCGGCGTGAGGCCGTGAATGGGAAAAAGGAACCCAGTCAGGCTGGTCAGCGCCGTTGTGAAAAGAAACAGGGCAGTCGTGACTGGCAATCTGCGCGAAGCGAACATCCCACCAACAACGATCAGTCCACTTCCGATCGCAACCAGAGTAATAATGACATGCAGAAGCGTGAAAGCTCCGATCGACATCCCTAAGATCATGGAAACCTCCGCTGTTTGCTCGTACTAGACATTTACAGATCCAAACGCGCTCCTATTAAAGTCTTCTTCGCCAGGCGACAACGAGGTCGCTGTATGATGGGACCGCGCGCGCCGGATGCGGAGCACCGCAAATCGCCCGTAGTTCAATAGGAGATACTATTATGAACCGCCGGACATTGATTGGGGCTGCCGCCGTTAGTGCCACCCTTCCTCTGTTTAATCGGGTTGCTAACGCCCAAACATCGCCGAAAACAAGGAATGTTGTTTTCGTACACGGACTGTTTGCCGACGGTTCCTGCTGGTCGAAGGTCATCGCCAGGCTCCAGCAGAAGGGCGTCAACTGCACCAGCGTGCAGAATCCTCTGACGTCCGTGCAAGAGGCATCGGAGGCGGCACGGCGAGCGATCGCGGCGCAGCCGGGTCCGACAGTGCTGGTTGGCCACTCTTTCTCTGGAATGATCGTAACAGAGGTGGGAGTAGACCCGAAGATCACCGCCCTCGTCTACGTCGCTGCGCGGGCACCAGACGCCGGCGAAGACTATACGGCGCTAGCGAAGAACTACCCGACGCCCCCGGCCACCGCCGGCATTGTCTTTGATGGCGATTGGGGTCGACTGTCGGAGGAGGCATTCCTGCACGACTTCGCGGGCGATTTGCCGCCAGAGGAGGCGCGCGTCCTCTACGCGGTTCAGCAACCGTTCAAAAAGTCGCTCACGACGGAAAACACGACGAATGCCGCCTGGCGTAACAAGCCGACGTTCTATGCCGTGTCCGCGCAAGACCGAACGATCAATCCCGACCTGGAGCGGTTCATGGCTAGGCGGATGGGTGCGAAGACGATTGAGATCGAGGCGAGCCACCTGGCGCTGATCTCACACCCCAATGCAATCGCAAACCTGATCCTGGAGGCACTCGCCGTTTGAGACCCTGACCCGGTCGACAAGGCAAAAAGCGGTTGCCGCTTGTTTATGGAGCGGCGAATTTGTAGAACTTTTTCCGCTGGATTGTAAAAATGCCAAAAATGTTTAGATATTGCCGCACGTTAGATGGGGAATAGTTCAACGGTAGAACAGCGGACTCTGACTACGTTCTGCCGTTCTCAAAAGGTCCCTTTATATAATGACTTTCCGGGCCTATTAGGCGACGGATGATCCGGTTTTTGTGCGGCCTGATATCGAGGCGGCTACTTTTTCGGACTCCAGGAACGCATAACGCTGCTCGGTAACCTGCACCGACGAATGACCGAGCAGAATTGATACTTCCTCCATGCTCTTGCCGTCACGTTGTAGCCATCGGCAACCAGCGGTGCGGCGCAGATCATGCCATTGCAGAGGTGCGATCCCTGCCCGCCTTACAGCGCCCTTGAGTCCCTTATTCATCTGCACACAGCGCTTCTTGGTTTCGGGGTTGATCAGGACGTAATCATCGACTCCCGGAACTGCCGGGAGGACGCTGCGTGACCGCTCTGGCAAGGGGACTGAACGGGGACGGCCGCTCTTGGTTTTGGTCGTGGTCCTGATGATGCCACGGTCCAAATCAACCTGAGTGCAGCGGAGCGAAAACAGTTCCTCCCGACGCAACCCGGTGTCGATTGCGAGGATGATAGCTTTGCGGACCTCGGCTGTAGCCGCATTCAAAAGCAGCACTTCCTCAGCTTCGGGGAGATAGCGGGTCCGTGGTGCGCCTTCCTTGAGACCGCGTTTGGAGCGACGCCGCAAATATGCGGGAACGATATTGCTGTCGATCCATTCCCAATCGACGCATGAAGTCAGCAAAGACGACAGGCAGGCGAGATCGCGACGAATTGTTGATGGCGAGACGCCTTGCTGCCTGCGCTTGGTTTCAAAATCCGACAAAGTGGCGCTGGTGATCTGCTCGAGCGTCCTGTCACCGAAGTGCTCGGACAGATGCTTGAGACTGACACCGTATCGCTGCGCGGCGCGCGGCTTGATGGCTGTCAGATGTTCGCGGATAAACTTCTCCTCGGCCTCGGCATAGGAACGCCGTGGCTTCTCACCCCAGGCGACAGCATCAAGCTCGCCTAGCCACGCCCGAGCACGTCGATCAGCAATCGTTCGGTCCGTTGTCTTGAGGCTTCGGCGGTATTCTCGATTCTGACGCTGGGCGCGGACCCAATACGTTTTGCCCCTGCGATAGATACGCATGGCACCTCCTGTTGACGGCTGACCCACCAGCGACGGAAGACAGCCTTATCGAAGAACCATTTTCCATTTCTGCCTGTGGGCTGTGTTGCTCCAGGCACGATGCCGGATGCGGCGAGTCTCATCCAGTGCCGCGGTGTATAGCCGTACTCGCGCGCTAAGTCGGCGGCGGTAAATTGTTCACTCATGCCGCCATCCTCCTGCGCAATTGTAATCTTTCCCGGCCGTGCGCTCGATGATCAAGCGCCCACACTTATGTTCTCTCCGCAATCCACTGGCCGTCATCGAGCCGTCCGGGTAAGCAAGCGCGGCGGCTACATCCAAACGAAGCGGTGTGTCTGGACGGATCGTGTCAGTCCTGAGTGGTTCGCTGTGCGCAGGAATGCGGCGCGGCTGGCTCAGCCCGCTCATGCGGCCCTCCCGCTGCCGGTTCAGAACACCAAAACGAGCGAGATGGCTGCATTCTTGGCCCGCGGGCTGGCCATCGGCTTCGGTCCTCCGCGGATAGTCGAGGCAATCGCCTGCCGCCGGCGCCAGATAGACGTCATTGCGCGTTGCTTTCGCAACAAAATTGGGGTGGCTCAGAATCGGCGCAGGTCGCTGTTTGCGGGCGTGGTACTCACCTTCACGCTTGGCTCTGTCTCTATGA
>Ga0307477_10004561_pt1 | contig 10048 bp, 12 predicted proteins | sample atmos_gasesECM2C_FD_203316 | JGI IMG/M metagenome (GOLD analysis project Ga0307477, IMG submission 203316) | Hardwood forest soil microbial communities from Morgan-Monroe State Forest, Indiana, United States - atmos_gasesECM2C_515 | ecosystem: Environmental > Terrestrial > Soil > Temperate... | reverse complement strand
TTCTGCCTATCAGTTCAGCTACCGCCTGGCACTCCTGACTACGGATTCCGTCATCCTCATCGTGGCAGCGGCCGTGGGCTGGCGCATGTCCTACGGTATCTACGGCGCATGTATGGCCGTTGGAATGATCGCGACCTGGTTTGCGAAGGAACCGGAGCGCGCTGATGCGGTGATGGATGAAAAAAAGCGCGAAGCGCCGCTTTGGACGCAGCGCGGTTTCTTCGACGCTGTTGTGGGACCGTTCATCGCTTTCTTCCGCGCGCATGGCTGGCTCGCGCTTGTGATGTTAACGGCAATCAGCCTCTACCGGTTGCCGGACTTCATCATGGGTCCGATGGCGAATCCCTATTACCATGACATCGGTCTTTCGAAACAAACGGTCGGAGCGGTGCGCGGCTCAATCGGACTCATCGCTACGTTTGCAGGCATCGCAGCGGGCGGATTCTGCTCGCTGAAGCTTGGCTACATGCGCGCGCTCATCATCGGGGGCATTGTGCAGGCAGTCGCGACTGCCGCGTTTGCGACTCTCGCGTTCGCGGGCGCGAGCATTCCTCTCTTCGCGCTCGTGATGGCAGGTGACAACTTCGGCCTCAGCTTTGCTGGCGTTACGCTTGTCGCGTACATGTCGAGTCTCACCAATCTGGGATACACCGCCACGCAGTATGCGCTCTTGAGTTCAACCTATGCCTGGCTGGGAAAGATCTTGAAGGGATTTTCCGGTGCTGCGGTCGAAAGCTTGAGCACCACGCACGGCCTCATTCACGCCTACGGCATTTTCTTTATCGTTTGCGGACTGACCGGCGTGCCTGCGGTCCTTCTGTTCGCGGCATTGGGTTACTGGCACAGGCGGAAGCAACCGGCGCCAGCCGCTGCCTAGGAAAGTCTTCACTCGTAACGCGAAGCCACTGCCCGATCGACGCACGGGGTACGCTGAGCTTCCCCGGCCTCGGCGGCCTCGCGCCCGTCCCCAGTTGGGGTTCCATGCTCAATGACGCGCGAAGCCATCTGTTTGACGCTCCGCACATGGTGATTTTTCCGGCACTCGCGGTGATGATGGCGGTGCTGGCTTTCAACCTGCTTGGTGATGCGTGGCGCGATTGGCTGGACCCGCGCACGCGCTCGCAGCTGGCTGTGGCAGAACTCACTCGATAACTTGGACTGAGGCGAACCAGAAGTTCTGTAGGGACAGCAGAAGATTACTACGGGGCAAGGACGACGGGTGTACCGCGGCCGAGGGCAAGCGTGCGCGACGCATTGGATTTGTTGACGGCGATTTCGATGTAGCCGCTCGAGCCGACGTAGGCGACCGGTTCTCCATCACCACCTTGCGCGAAGGTGTGCACGAGCCGAGTAACCGCGTGATTGCCGACCTGAAATTTCACCGCGCCATTTTGTAGAGCTGTTTCCGGCAAGTCCTCGCTGCGAAAATTGGTGACCAGATTGCCGAAGGCATCCACACGCAACACAACGCCTTTGCTGACGCCGTCGGAAGCTTTTGGCCTGGGGATGGCAAAACGTTTGAAGTCGGTGATCTCTTCGCCCATGCTGGCGGTTTGCGCGCCTTTCGAAAGCCATGCGGCGACGGGAGCGAAAATATCGCGGCCGTGGAAGGTCTTGCTCAACGGCTGCAAAAAGTAGTGCTCGGCGTTGGCGTGGCGGACGATGAAAGTCGGCTCGCGCTCGTAGACGAGCGAAAGGACTCCATTGTCGGGCGCGATAAAATATTGATTCTCGCCGGACACAAGAAGGGGACGCCGCTCGGTGCCTACACCTGGATCTACCACCACGACGTGAATCGTTCGCGGAGGAAAATAAGCATAGGCCGCGCCAATCGCAAGCGCGCCGTCAAGCAAATCGTATGGCGTGACGTTATGGGTGATGTCGACGATTGTGGCGTCGGGATTGATCTTGAGGATGACGCCCTTCACCGTGCCAACCAGGTGGTCGTTTGTGCCGTAGTCGGTGGTGAGGGTGATGATGGGATTGGACACAGCGTTCTCCGTCAACTTCGACGCTAACGGACGAGCGGAAGGGAGTCAAGGCGGAGCGCAAGTGACGCTGCACAATTGCCAACGTCCGGCAAATGGCCCGGAGGGTTTCGGAATCAGCCGGTGCCCTGATCAGGGGCGCAGGAATGCCAGTCGGGGTCAGGGAAGTGAGCCCTGCAAAACCATAGACCACAGCGCTGGCAATACTGCTGTGCGCTTTGGTCGCAGGGTTCGTCCACGCGTGAGACTCCCTGACATAGCTGTTCTCTGGGTTTCACGGCTGTTGCGTTCATATCATCCTCCCAAACGCAGAGCACGATTTCGGCAGAGGAAAAGGGACCTCGTAGCCGACAACATGAGCCTGGCAGGCCCTTGCGCGGCCCACCAGCGTTTTGCTAGCGTAGTGCATAAAGCGGGCGTCGTACAATGGCAGTATAGAAGCTTCCCAAGCTTCGGACGTGGGTTCGATTCCCATCGCCCGCTCCATAAACCCTGATGTCTCAGTTGACCTTACACGGCTAAGTTAGCTAAATTCGACATAAAACTCGCCCATTTTGGACGGTAGTTGGAGGGTACTCAAGTCAATTGGACGAAGGTATTTTGCTATTGAGCCAGGGCCAATTGTCTTTAGGCAGTTTCTAACCTACGCAGGGATACCGACATCCAATGCTGCAAGCGTCAGTTGTGTGAGAGGATTGTCCGATGCGAACAGAAGAAGTTGCCGAGGGGTCTCGGCTTTCTGCTGCCACACGATACGAATTGCTCGTCGGGGTATCGAATGCTATCGGAACGCATCGAGATCCAAAGGACCTGTTTAGCGCGTTGGTGAGGGAACTGCACCCGGTCGTCCGTTTTGATTATTTCGGTGTGTTCATTCATGACGAGAAATCGAATACGTTTCACCGGCATTGCGTCGACGCCGAAACAGAAGCAGTTGTCCCTCCAGATCCGGAACTGGGGATACAGGAATCCGATGCCTGGTGGGTGTACCAGAACCAGGAGCCGTTGGTCACTTCGCTCGAGACCCATGATGCTCGATTTTCCAAATTCCAAGAGATTTTGAAGAAGTACGGAGTCCAGTGTGTGTGCACTCTCCCCCTAACGACAGCCCACCGCAAAGTTGGAACGCTCACCTTTGGCAGTAAGGCTCCGGATGTCTATACCGCCGAAGAAGTTCGCTTTCTTTTGGTCGTGGCTGAGCAGATCGCTCTCGCATTCGACAATGCGCTGCACTTTGATGCAGCGCAGGCCTCACAGCAGCAGTTGCTGAAGAAGAACGAGCGTCTTGGACTTCTCCTGGAATTGACCAATCATGTGGTTTCCAATCTCGAGTTCAGGGACCTTCTCCGGGCCGCGGCGGCTAGCACGCGCCGGGTTATGGGCTGCGATGGCGTCGGCATTACTCTTCCCGAAACGGACAACACACATTTGCGGATCTACGCCCTGGATTTTCCCTTTAGCGACGAATCCGTCCAAGAGGATAGCCTTGTCCCCATCGATGAATTTTCTTCGATGGGAGCGGCCTTTCGCACAGGCAAACTCTGGTGCGGCAGCGTCCAGGAGGCGAGGCGACTGGGAATGAAGGACCCCGCACAGGCCGAGGTTGGAACGGTCTGCATCCTTCCTCTTGCCAGCCGAGGTCGCGTGCTGGGGATATTCGGCGTGGTCAAATATCAGGACAACGCGTTCAACAGCGACGATATCGAGTTTCTGACCCAAATCGCAAATCAGGTTGCCATTGCCGTGGAGAATGCACTTGCTTTTGGGCAGATTCAAGAGCTGAAAGACAAGCTCGCGCAGGAAAAGCTCTATCTCGAAGATGAAATCCGTAGCGAAATGAATTTTGCGCAAATCGTCGGAAAGAGTGCTTCCTTGCGGCGTGTGCTGAAGCAAGTGGAAACGGTCTCTCCGACAGACTCGACCGTGCTCATCTACGGAGACACGGGCACAGGAAAGGAACTGATTGCGCGCGCCATCCATGATTTGAGTCCGCGGCGCTTGAAGCCGTTCGTCAAGCTCAACTGCGCGGCCATTCCGACAGGTTTGCTGGAAAGCGAGCTGTTCGGACACGAGAAAGGCGCATTCACGGGAGCGATTGCACAGCGGATTGGGCGCTTCGAAGTGGCCAACGGCGGCACGATTTTTCTGGACGAGATCGGAGAGATACCCCTGGAGTTGCAGACCAAACTGCTCCGGGTGCTGCAAGAGAGGGAGTTCGAGCGGCTGGGAAGCTCGCGTACGCTTCGTACAGATGCGCGTTTGATCGCCGCAACGAACCGCGATCTAGAAGCGATGGTGAGAGAGCAGAAATTCCGATCCGATCTCTTCTTTCGCTTGAATGTTTTTCCCGTCCACGTTCCGCCTTTACGGGAACGCCAGGGAGATATTCCGCTCCTGGTGCGGCACTTCACCCAGCAGTTTTCCCGCCGCATGAACAGAGTGATTGAAACGATTCCCTCCGCGACAATGGATGCCCTGAGCCGCTATCACTGGCCGGGGAACATCCGGGAACTTCAGAATGTGATCGAGCGCGCCGTAATTATATCGTCGGGTCCTGTTCTGAGTGTCGATGTTACCGATCTTAAGTTTCCCCAGACTGGCCCTCCGGTAGAAAAACCCGCTTCTCCGGAGTCGACAAACGGCTCGCTTCACAGCGTTTTGGAGGAAACGGAACGTCAACAGATTCTTAAAGCTCTTAAACAGAGCAATTGGGTTGTGGCCGGCCCTAATGGCGCAGCGGCACATCTTGCAATGAAGCGATCCACTCTCCAGTTGAGAATGCATAAGCTCGGAATCACACGCTCTACTGTTTAATTCTTCAGGCTTCATTTTTTCATCCGTACTTTTCCCCCAAAGCAGTTGCTGCCTGAGGGTGGCCTCGTGTGCCAGAGAACTGGCAGCGTACCATGTCGCTGGCAGTGCCACGTTGGCAGTTTGATTCGGAGAGTCCTCTCTCCGCGAGTTATCTCACGACAAATCAAGGAGTTCCGTTGTTGCCGAAACACGTCAAGTTCTGGCATCCGCGTTGCCCTTCCCATTGTCGCTCGAACGGAAAGCAGATAAGAGGGGAGGCCCTATGTCTTTGATTCTCATTTTCACTCGTAAGTGGAACAGGTGTTACCACGTCCTGCGCTACGGCAATGGATTTGGACTGGTTGATTCCCTGCGCTATGGGCTGTGGCTGGCACGTGGCTGAGCGTGAGGCGTTTGACATGGCTCAAAGACAAACCACGAACGGCCATTCAGATTTGCGGCTCCAGTTTCCGGGGAGACACGCAGGTTCGTTCTTCCAGATCGAGGCCTGGATGCCGAGTGAAATTAAGGCCATCTCGCCTCTGGTGGACCGGCTGATGCGACTGATCGAGGGATCGCACTGCATCGCCGGTGAGGAACCCGCCGTCGAACTGGCACTTTGGGAAGCTCTCAACAATGCGGTGGTTCATGGCAACGGTATGGATGGCCATAAGTTGGTTCAGGTTCGTTGCCGCTGTGACTTGGAAAAGGGAGTATCCCTCGTCGTCAAGGACCAAGGAAAAGGATTTGACCCGAATGCGGTGTCCGATCCCCTGAGTCCTGAAAATCTCAACGCCGACCACGGGCGTGGCATCCGGCTGATGAGAGTCGCGATGGACGAAGTCTACTTTGAACACGGCGGTACCGAAGTCCACATGAGGAAGGCGCCGAGACGCGGACCAAGAAGGGATTCCAGCAGTTCCGTAGACAGCGCTAAGCACGACTCCGCTTTAGTCGGGACGCGGTCCAATCCACTAGGCGGGCATGAGAGGTAAAAGTGTTGAAGATCACCATCAACGAGACGCCGACGGAAAGGCGATGGATTCTGCAAGGCCGGTTGGTGGGGCCGTGGGTCGGCGAGCTGAGAACATGTTGGAAAAAGACGCACCGCGACCACGGTGGACAAACATGCATTGTCGACCTTAATGATGTGACGTTCATCGACAAGGGTGGGGAAAGACTCTTGCGAACGATGTCAAAAGGGGGCGCGCAATTCATCGCCACCGGTATCTACATTAAGCACGTACTCGAGCAATTGAAACCCAGCGGTAAGCGGGGCCTGCTCAAAGTGATTTCCTGCTTGTTCGCTGCTCTGCTAGGGGGAGTCATCGTCCATTTGAACCAGTTTGCCGGCGACTCTTCCTTTTCCACGTGGATAACGCGCATCACGATCAATGAGGCGCTTACGTTGCTACGGAAGAATCGTGGGTCGCCCGGAGTGTCGATCGCTCCCCTGTCCTCTAAGCAAACGAGCCCGGAACGCCCCGAGACGAATGCAGCGCAAGGCTCGACCGTCGAACTCAATTCAACCAACCAGGAGCAGGGAATAACGGCAGCCAGTTTTTCCTCGAACTCGAAGAAGGAGCAACACCGTGCCAGTTGAACTCACAGCCCAGATAGAACGAGCGCAACCAGCAGGCGCTACCAGCGATCTTCGCGCCACCGAAGATGCAACGTTAGTTGCCGCCGCCAAGAGCGGGGAAGCCACAGCGTTTGCAACGTTGGTCGAACAATACGAGCGAAGAATTTTCTCCGTGGCGCTGCGTATGACTCGCAACAGAGAAGACGCCGAAGACGTCGTGCAGCAGAGCTTTCAAAAGGCGTTTGTCCACTTGAACAGTTTTGTGGGGAGATCCTCTTTTCCCACCTGGTTAACGCGTATCGCAATCAATGAAGCGCTCATGTTGCTGCGGAAGAATCGCGGATTGCGCGAGGTGTTGATCGACGATTTAAACGGGAATGAGGAAACCGCAACCGCGCTGGAGATCGCTGACTCGAGTCCGGATCCCGAAGCTATCTACTCACGCCGAGAGTGGGAGCGAATGCTGTCCTCGGCCATGAATGAGTTGCCGCACAGAACACGGAGGGCAATCCAGCTGTATGAGCTTGACGAGCGATCGTCCAAAGAGACAGCTCGAATAATGGGAATTTCCGTTTCCGCGTTGAAGGGCCGGATGTTTCATGGACGAAAGAGATTGCGCGAGAGATTGAAGCACTATGTCGGATCAGCTTGGACGTCCGGAAGGGAATCTTTACGAACGAGGGGTAACACGAGAGATATCTCGCAAGATCAGGTCGCCTGTAACGCGTGTGGTTAAAGCAGCGACGAAGGGAGACTCGGGTGGTCACTTTCCTGTTCGCGGTAGTATTGGCGATTTTGGGATTTCTGAGTTTCTTCGGCCCGTGCGGTGATATCGGCCCGAGGCATCGTCACTGAATCGAGTGCGTGACGATAGCATTCCGTCGGGAGAGCAGGTTGTCGGGGGAAGCGCGATCGAATTGGTTTGTCGCTGTGAAGTGAAATCCAAATGGGGAGAAAGAAAAACATGATTCGGAAACTTGTAGTTGCAGCGGTTCTTGGAATCCTAGTCAGCGCCTCAGGAGCTAAAGCCCAGGAGGGACGCTGGCAAGAAATTGGCTTCCAGGGGACTGGCTTCTTTACGAAAGACACGAACGGAAACGGGATCAACCAGCACGCAACAGACACCGGCGGTTTCCTCCTTAACTATCGTTATCACTTCAATCGCTGGCTGGCGGCTGATGCGAGCTACGGCTACGCCCGGAACACGCAACAGAACTTCACCTCCTCTGGTCCGTTCAGCGTCCAAGCCAATGTGCACCAGACTACGGGCGCGCTCGTGGTTACAGTCCCGCGCCGCGTTTTCAATCTCCATCCCTATGTTCTCGCGGGTGCCGGCGCCCTCGTATTTGACCCAACGGGTAAGGCGGGCGGATTTGTTTCCGGTGCTCGGACTCAGGCTCGCCCCGCATTTGTGTACGGAGGCGGTGCTGACTACGACCTCAGCAAGCACTTCACGCTTCGCGCCGAATATCGTGGTTTTGTGTATGAACGGCCCGACTTCCAATTGGATGCGCTGCACTCGGGCGCGACAACGCACACGGCCCAGCCCTCAGCCGGACTGGTCTTCCGTTTCTAACCGGTCCGCCACGCCGGTTCACGGCCGGTGCCAATTGAACCATGTGAGGTACTGGCCGTGGCCGGAATGAGATGGCGCCGCCGCTCCGTTCGATTGTGGATCTGATTCGCGAAACGACAGAAATACAGGAGGCACGAAAATGAGTTCAAAGAATGCAGTGAAGGAACGAATCGTTGGACATGAAGTCGAGTCTCAGACCGAAGAGCACGCTGTTTCACCCGTGCAGCACCCCAGTCCCGAGGAGATCCGACGAAGAGCCTTCGAGATCCACATCGAACGGGGCGGGCTGCATGGATGCGACCTCGATGACTGGCTCCAGGCAAAGAAAGAGCTAACGGAGAAGCTGCAACGAGGAAGGGAGTGAGCATGGCATCGAAAGGCAAGACAATTGAGATCTTGGAGCTTCACGCAGGCTCCATCCAGTCTCACGCAGAACATACTTCTGCAAACCACACGCCAAATCACGACGAGATCAGGCGCCGCGCTTACGAAATTTATCTTGAGCGCGGCGGCCTCTCAGGCCGTGAGCTTGATGATTGGCTACAGGCCGAGAGTGAAATCGGAAGAGCCGCGCTTTCCATCCGAACCAGAAAGGATGCACACCAGGAAGCATGAGACCAACCGATTTGAAAACTATCCGGCCAGAAATCTTGCCGATCGACAGACCTGCCCGAACGAGCCGTCTGCTATGCCTAACGCGCGGAAAGTTCAACTTAGCAACAGTGGTCCTGACGCTGGCCCTCGGCATTTTTGTCTCAGGGTGCAACCGGGTTCAGGCAACAACAGCGACGCCAGTGCCGGAGGTTGAAGTGGCCACAGTAGAAACACGCGACGTCCCGGTGTACAGCGAATGGGTGGCGACCTTGGACGGTTACGTCAACGCCCAGATCCGACCACAGTGCTCAGGCTACATAATCAGGCAAAACTACAAAGAGGGTTCGCTCGTCCACGAAGGTCAAGTGCTGTTCGAAATAGATCCGAGGCCCTTTCAGGCGACGCTCGACCGCGCGAAGGGCGATCTCGCGCAAGCGCAAGCTCAGCTAGGCAAGGCAACCCTCGACGTAGAGCGCGATACCCCGCTGGCAGAGGGCAGAGCCATCGCCAAGAGCCAATTAGATAACGAGGTTCAGGCCAAACTAGGTGCGCAGGCTGCCGTAGAATCGGCCAAGGCGGCGGTGGAGCAGGCGGCACTCAACCTGGAGTGGACTAGAGTCACCTCGCTGGTGGATGGAATCGCGGGGATTGCGCAGGTCCAGATCGGCAACCTCGTTGGAACCAACTCTATCTTGACTTCAGTTTCGCAAGTGGATCCCATTAAGGCTTTTTTCCCGATTAACGAACATGAGTATCTCATCGCCCAAAGGAAGAACAATGCCATTTCCAGCAATGAGACTATCCGTTTTTACGGAACCACTGTCGAACTGATCCTTGCTGACGGCAGTATCTATCCTCAAAAAGGCAAGGTCTTGCTGGCGGATCGGCAAGTGGATCCAAACACGGGCACGATTCGCATCGTTGCCGCCTTTCCCAATCCCGGCAACATTCTGCGTCCCGGCCAGTATGGACGTGTGCGTGTCCAAACCAGCATGAAAAATGGCGCTCTGTTGCTACCGCAGAGCGCCGTTGCGCAATCGCAGGGAAGCTACCAGGTGGCAGTTGTCGGCAGCGATCACAAAGTCAGCATGCGCACCGTGAAGCCCGGCGAAACGGTCGGGACGATGTGGGTTATCGACGAGGGCCTCAAACCGGGCGAGCAAGTTGTGGTCGAAGGGCTGCAACAACTCAAGGAGGGAACTCTCGTTACTCCCAAGCCCGTACGTCTTTCCGGGGAAGGAAACTGATCTATGCCGAAGTTCTTCATCAACCGTCCGATCGTGGCGATGGTGATCGCCATTCTAATGGTGATTGTGGGCGCGGTCACCATCACCAGCCTTCCCGTGGCGCAATTTCCTAACATCGTCCCACCGGAAATTCAGCTGCAGGCCACCTATGTCGGGGCGGACGCGCAAACCCTTGAGCAATCCGTCGCCACGCCCATCGAACAGCAAATCAACGGCGTGGATAACATGAACTACATGTACTCCCTGAACGCTACCGGCAACTCGCAAA
>Ga0307477_10004559_pt1 | contig 10050 bp, 9 predicted proteins | sample atmos_gasesECM2C_FD_203316 | JGI IMG/M metagenome (GOLD analysis project Ga0307477, IMG submission 203316) | Hardwood forest soil microbial communities from Morgan-Monroe State Forest, Indiana, United States - atmos_gasesECM2C_515 | ecosystem: Environmental > Terrestrial > Soil > Temperate... | reverse complement strand
TCCGCCGCATCGGCGCCGACCTGGTAGGAATGTCAACGGCCGCGGAAGTAATCGCCGCGCGTCACATGGGACTCAAGGTTCTGGCAATTTCCTGCGTCACAAACATGGCCGCTGGAATCCTCGACCAACCCCTCTCCCACGCAGAAGTAATGGAAACCGGCGAGCGAGTGAAGTCCACGTTCGAGTCACTCCTTAAAGCAGTCTTGCCGCGAATCGCACGCGAAGTCGACGACTAATCGGCTCATGTGGCGACGGCCGCCTTCGGCCGTCCCGCAAAGGCGAAGCCGAGCAGCCCTGACCAAACTGCCCGACCTTAGCTTCACCGCCCCGCCAGCGGAATCACCAGCGACACCGGCGGCCTAATCCCATAAGTCTCAGCAAAACTCTTCTGATTCACCGCCAGCCCCAGATGCCCGCGCGAATCGATATATAGCAACGGATCCCCCACCGGAACATCGCTGAACGTCTTCACGAATTTCATCTTCAACTCTTTGTCGCCGACCTTCACTGGAACTTCCTGCCCGTGCTTGTATCCGAGCTTCAGAAAATCGCCCCCATCCACGTTGGTCACAAGATTTCCGAATGGTCCATCCGTAGCAATCACAGAAGCCTTCAACCCGTGATCATCGGTCGTTGCGACTCTCAGATCAAGCCGCACCAGATCCCTTACCGGCACCTCCGGACCAACCTTGTTCCAGTCGTCGCCGCGTGCCAGATGCGCTCCCACCGGCGAAAAAATATCGCGTCCATGAAATGTCGACGACAGCTTGCTGCCGATCATCCACTCCGTGTTGGTAATTTCGCGAACCGCGTCAATCCCGTCGCGCTGCTCCACCAGCGTGATCACGCCATTGTCGGGCAATACAAAGTACTGTCCCTTCCTCGAATGGGCAACGACGGCCTTCCGCGAACTACCCACACCCGGGTCAACCACCACGACGAAGACCGTTCCGCTGGGATAATAAGGAGTCGCTCCAAATAGATAGCGAGCTCCTTCGAAGATCGAAAACGGCGTCACCTGATGCGTGAGATCCACGATACGCACGTCAGGCATGATTCCGTACATCACACCGCGGCAGATCGCCACCGAATCGTCGAGCACTCCGAAATCCGTCATGAACACAATGGTCGGTGGATATCTCGGTGCCGCGTCGTTCGCCGCCCACACCTCTGAAGGAAAAAGCGTCAGCAACAGAATCGCGAGGGTGACGGCGATGGTGTTTCGGACACAGGCCTGCCCCGGACTGAGTGAAGATGAAATCATCAACTTCTCCCTCTTCTTCAAGTTCAGCAACGAGATGTTTCTGGATTTTACACGCGACCGGCGAACACTCACCCAGAGATCTCACAGCTCAGAGCACTTGATTCTAAGTAAAATATCGCAACGCAGGAAGCCGAAACCCACCATCATTGCCCGTCCAGTTATAATCCAGCAGAGCACACTCCGCTGCTCGATCTCTATGTGGAGGCCTCATGCCGCAAGCCATTCCCGACAAATACAAGGATCTCTTCCAGAAACGGGCCTTTGCCAACCTCGCCACTCTCATGCCCGATGGCCGCCCCCAGGTCACTCCGGTCTGGGTCGACTTCGACGGTGAGCATGTCATCTTCAACTCGGCCCGTGGCCGCCAGAAGGATAAAAACGTCCGCCGCGATCCGCGTGTCGCGCTCGCCGTCGTCGATCCTGAGAATCCTTATCGCTACCTGGAAATCCGCGGCCGAGTCACCGAGATCACCGAGGACGGTGCCGACGAGAGCATCAATAAGCTCGCCAAGAAGTACCTTGGCGTCGATAAATACCCCTACGGCCAGCCCGGCGAAGTCCGCGTCCTCTACAAGATCAAGCCGGAACACACTACGGTAATGGGATAACTGCTGGAGTCAGCAAGAACCACGTAGGGACAGCCGCCTCGGCTGTCCCGCCGCTGAAAAAAAATGGGGCTTTAGCCCCGTGTGAGGCTCTATCCGCTCCTACAACCTCTGCTTCCTGGGCTACGGAAACGTTAACCGGACGCTAGTCCGCTTGCTCGACGACCGCTCCGCCGAACTCCGGGACCGCTACGGCATCAAGTTCCGTGTCACCGGCATCGCATCCCGCCGCTTAGGATGGATCGCCGATCCAACCGGCATCGATCCCGAAAAGTGTGGCGCGGGCACTCCTGCCCGCGAAATCTCACCAGGAAGCGTTAGTGTCTGGCTAAAGAAAGCCCAAGCCGACGTCCTCTTCGAAGCCACATCTCTCAACGTCGAGAACGGCCAGCCCGCCGTCGACCACATCCGCGCCGCCCTCCATCACGGAGCCCACGCCATCACTGCCAACAAAGGCCCCATCGTCCACGCCTACCGCGAACTCCGCGACCTGGCTGCGAACAAAGGCAAGCGCTTCCTCTTCGAACCAACCGTAATGGACGGCGTCCCGATCTTCTCTCTGTTCGACCAACTCCCCGCGATCCACTTGCAAGGCTTTCACGGAATCCTGAACTCGACGACAAACGTCATCCTCAGCCAGATGGAACGAGGCCTGAGTTTCGACGAAGCGCTAAAGAAAGCGCAGGAACTCGGCGTCGCCGAAACCGATGCCACCCACGATATCGACGGCTGGGACGCCGCGGTAAAAACCGCCGCCCTGATCACGGTCCTGATGGATACGCCAATCCGACTCGATCAGATCGAGCGCGAAGGCATCCGCGAGCTGACACCGCAGGCCGTCCGAAACGCGAAGCGCGATGGATGGCCCTTCAAACTGGTCTGCCGCGCCCGCCGCACCGTAAACGGCATCGAAGCGACCGTGAAGCCAGAAAAGATCCTGAGCACGCAACCGATGGCAAAGATTGCCAACACGTCTTCCTATATCTACTTCGAGACCGACATCTTCCCCGGCCTCGCGATCACCGAAGAAAATCCTGGCCTCTACGCTACCGCCTACGGCCTGCTGGCGGATTTTGTGAGCGCCGTCGGCATTATCAATTTGTAGGGCCACAGGGCTATGGCCACAGGGCTATGCCACAGGGCTATGCCTTGCACCCCTCGTAGCCTCGGGTTACACTTCCCCGGTCAAAGGCTTCCCCTGCCGATTCATGGTTGGGCGCTCGTTCGGCCCTGAACGGTGCGTGTCGCGGAGGGAAGTATGGATCATCTTGCTGACGCACCCATCGCCAATATTCTGATTCTGGCTGGAGTGATTTTCTGGGCGGTCGGACTTTTCGGTCGGATCGGTGGATTCATTGGAAGCATTTTCGGCAACATCGAAGCCGGAACGAACTCCCGCGTGCTAGCGGGAGTACTTGGATCAGTTCTAATTCTCGGCGGTGCGTGGATGCATCAGCAAAGCGTCAATTCTGCTTTCCACGCCGCCGCTCCCGCTGAATCCGCTACTAATTCGACGAGCAAAACGATTCCCGCACCGGTAGCGACCATGGACTCCAAAACAACACCTCCGGTCACCCGCAACGACGGCGGTCCTGCAAAAGCGAAGGTCACCGCTGACGCATCCGTTCCCAAGAAGACCCAGCCCTATCTTGCCCCGACAATCCCCCTCCGCCGACCGCGAGATGTTACCTGCGACGCCCGCCGCCGTTGGCGACGAACGCCTCATCGGCACCTGGACCAACCTGATGCCGCGCTCGGACGGCATCAGGAGATTCGAGATCGTTCGCGATCCACAGGGCATGAACGTTCACCTTTGGTACGACTGCCCGTCTGGGGATTGTGACGTGGGCCATTACCGGCTCGATTTTTCCGGAAGTACTCCGACCTATGAGTACAACAGTTCGAATCGGCGCCGAGTGACCCATCTGACGTTGCAGACTCTAAATGTGCTGCACGTGCGGATCGAGCTTTTTGAAAACGGCGCCTGGTACAAGCGGAACCACTGGGTGTTTACCAAGTCAACCATATCTGAGACTTTGAAGAGCGCCTTTTCGCGATACTTCGAAGCCTCCGGCGAAAAAGCTTTCGCCATGGCGCCCGGAATGTACTCCTATCAACATAGCCAGGCCTCGCTTGATAGCGCCAAGCAAAAGGCATTGGAGCACTGCGAAAAACGTGCCGCACGCAGTTGCTTCCTTATCCTGGTCAACAATGACCCAGCTGAGTGATCCCCTGAGTCCGACGGCTGGGTTGTTAGCGGCACCGCACCAAACCGAAATTGTCCCTGCAGAGTGTCGCGCCGGGCGGGCTCTCGTCTCCGCCCTCGCATCGCAGTGCAACAGCACTCGTGATAGAAATAATTCAATGCCGACTGCAACCACTGCCCTTTCCGCCCTCGACCTTGCTTATGTCCGCTCTCAGTTCCCGTCTCTCTCTCAGACGGTCAACGGCCACCCCGCCGCCTTCCTCGATGGCCCCGGAGGAACGCAAGTCCCGCAGCGCGTGATCGACGCTATCTCCTCCTACCTCAGCCACGACAACGCCAACACCGGCGGAGCCTACTCCACCAGCCGCCACACCGACGCGATGATCGCGCGCGCTCGCGCCGCCATGGCCGACTTTCTCCATTGCGGCGCTGACGAAGTTGTCTTCGGTCCCAACATGACAAGCCTGACCTTCGCTATCTCCCGCGCAATCGGTCGCGAGCTGAAGCCTGGAGACGAAATCCTTGTCACGCGCCTCGATCACGACGCCAACGTCTCTTCCTGGCTCGCGATGGCGGAAGATCGCGGCGTCACCGTCCGATGGGCCGAGATCCATGACGCGGATTGCACGCTCGACATGTCCGACCTCACCTCGAAGATCAATCCCAACACCAGGCTGGTCGCGGTGGGCTATGCCTCGAATGCGGTCGGCACCATCAATCCGGTCCGCGTGATCACGAAACTTGCGCACGCCGTGGGCGCATTGTGCTACATCGACGCCGTCCACTATGGCCCCCACGGATTGATCGATGTCGCCGCGCTCGATTGCGATTTACTTGCCTGCTCCACCTACAAATTCTTCGGCCCACACATGGGCGTGCTCTACGGCAAGCGTGAGCATCTCAAGCGCCTTCGGCCTTACAAGGTCCGCCCGAACACCAATGCGATCCCAAACTGCTGGGAATGGGGCACGCTGAACCACGAATGCATCGCCGGAATCGAAGCCTGCGTGGAATACATCGCCGACCTAGGCCGCCGAGCCGCGGAAGCAAGTGGGGACGGCCGCCTTGTTGCAGAACCATGTGGGGACGGCCGCCTCGGCCGTCCGTCGAGCGAAGCTCGACAGGTTTCATCCGCCCGCCGAGCAGCCATCGAAGCCGCCTACGCCGCCATCCACGAGCACGAGGGCGCGCTGTTGGAAAAAATGATGAACGGCCTGAAGGCAATCCCCGGCCTGAAAATCTACGGCATCACCGACCCCGCTCGCTTCAGCGACCGCTGCACCACGTTCGCCGTCCGCATCCAAGGTCACACCCCATTAGAACTCGCCACGAAACTAGGCGACCGCGGATTCTTCACCTGGGACGGCAACTACTACGCCCTGAATCTCACCGAGCACCTCGATGTAGAAAAATCCGGCGGCTTCCTCCGCATCGGCCTGGTTCACTACAACACCCCAGACGAAGTCGACCGCCTCCTAGCCGCCCTTCACGAAATCGTCGGAGAGTAGATCGCGCACAATCGCCGATTGGCTTGCTTCCTGAATTACATCGAGCGCGATTAAAAAGGGAATTTAAATCGGGCCGGATGCCCCATCCTTGTCCCGCCGTTTTTGGGCGGGACAGGGTGGGGAATTTGACTTCCCAAGAAGCCCTCACAAGGGATTCCTAACAGAGCGCAGTCGGAGATAGCGGCGGCGAGCAACTCAGCGCTCACTTCACTTCGTCAGACACCGAGCTTCGCCAGCTGCTCTCGAAAGAAGCTTATCCAACAAGCCCAGAGACCCCTCCCGACATAGTCGCTGTCATCACAGCTTCCCTAAAATCGACTTCCCAATCTGCGATCCCCTCATGCGCGCATCCGGAACAAACATCGTCGACATCGTGATGACCGCGTCCCCCTTCTGTACGTAGAACGCATGCCCAAAGGCTCCAATCATCGCGTGATCTCCGACTCCCGGAACCTCCTCGAAGCCCGGGACCGCCGCTTCCGTCACCCGCATTCCTGACCAGGCATCCGCGCTCACCCCGCGCTCCAACGTGAACGAAAAGACCCGGCCGTCCGCCGGCGGCTGGGTCATTCCCAGCGTCTTGACGATCCCTTCCAATTCATTCGCGTTCTTCATCAATGCAGGAAGGTTGTCAGGCTTCGGTCCCGGCCTCTGGTTCACTTCGTCGGTCTGCTTCTTGGCCTGCGCGATGGCCATCCGCTGCAACTGGCTGACAGACTGCGCGTCGGTGTAATACGCGCAGCCGGGTTGATTGTCGTCGACGATCTCCGCGCTCTTCTCGATCTTCACTCCGAGGATTTTTTGCAATTCCGCGGTTGACAGCATTCGGCAGCTATCTCCGGAAGCCACGACCTTCACGTTATCGCTCGATCCGCCGCTGATCGCTGACGCGTAGGTCGACACCTTGTGCTTCACCCAATAATCACCGTAGATGGCCGCTCCCGCCACCACCATGAACAGCACCAGAAAGATTCCGCCCACCCACAGCAGCACCTTACCGAGTCCAGAGCTCTTCGGCGCCGCCGTGACTGGCGCCTGCACCGGCTGGTACCCCTGGGCCGGCATGGGCGAGACGGGCTGCGAGGGAGTGCCCGGCACAACAACCGGCTGATAGCCCGCCTGAGATTGCGCTGGTGTCGAGGCCGGCGTTGCCTGCACCGGACTTCTTGGAGGAAGCGCTCGAGCCCCGCAGTTATTGCAAAATGGCCCGGTCAAAGGCGTGCCACAACTCACGCAAAACCCCGGCATACACCCCTCCTCGTCGGATCCAGGTGGATTTCGAATCGCCCCACACACCAAGTCACCCGCACTGCTGCCCCAAAAAACCGCACAATTGTACCCCCGAATTCCGGGGGCGGAGTACTCCAGAAACACGTCAGCCCGGGACGCGTCCCGGGCTGATCAAGTGCTTGAAACGAAGATCGATGTGGCTTACGGCCAGCGCTTTGCCGTATCTTCCCATCCCGCCGCACGCACAGGCTGCGGCGCCGGAATCGATGGACTCGTCGGAACCGGAATCCGCGCGGTCTGTGGCCCATTTACCGCGGTCGCCAGAGCCGGCTTCCCCATCTCAGACATGCTTTCCTTTTCCTCCGATAGCAGGGGAGCCACCAGCCGCAGTGCCTCCACTTCTTTCTCTAACCGAGTTAATTCCATCTCTTTCTGCCGTAATACCTCGTACACGTTTTTCATGGTCATGGCACCCGCACTCTGGTCGATGGTTTCGAGCCTTCCATCGCACTCTAGCAGAGTTGCCTGTATTGTCAAGGGTTTCGGCAGCTGTGTAGTACCTTCTTCTCGAGGTATGACGAATGGAAGATTGCCCTAGCGGAGTAGCAGAAAGGCGGCGGCTCCAAGGCCAATCACCAGCAGTACCACAACAATGTATTTGTTCGCTGAAAACCACGACCGCGAAGGCTCAAGCCCAGCGCTCAGAATGAGTTGCGGAGTCTCCACAGGCTCTGCCTCGCCGGTTGTGGCTGGAACGGCTATCGGCGTCTCAGCACGCTCAACCAGGAATGGACCCGGCTCCGGTAGAACCGTCGCCACTTGGGGCCCTGCATCGGCAGCTCGCTGAGTCGGGACCTCAGGAGCTTTAGCCATCGATACCGCGGCTGCCGAGAAAGCTCCTCCGGCAGATTTCGAAGCTTGAACTGGTCCAGTCGGCAGCTTCCGGGTCGGAGCCTGGGGCCGCAGTTGTCCACGCCACTTTTTCTCTTCACACTCCACGCAGAGTACCCGCCCGCCGGAAATCGGGAACCCGCAAGCCTCGCACTTCCGCAGCCCTCGCAGCACCGGAGGCACGTGGCTCTGGTCCGCGTCGATGGCCTTTGTCACTTCACCCTCATCCGCAGCCGACCAGAACAAAAGCTTCTTCGCCGGACTATGGCTCATTGGAACATCACTGACTGGAACATCACTGACTGGAACATCACTGACTGGAACATGGTTGGCGGAAGATATTGGCATGCTCTGAACTGGCGATGTCTGCGCCTGAGGCTCCGGCAAAGCCACATGCGGAGTCGCCTCAGCCAGGTCGGGAACTGCTTCGGCTAAAGGTGATTCCAGCGCAGCCGCTGCTGTCAGCTCAGGAGCATGATCCTCCCGATATTGTCTGACCTCTTCCACGACGAGGTCGCTCAGGAACTGACCTTCGAAAACCTCGGGATGCACCGCTTCCGCAATCGAACTCTCGCGCTCACTCAACTGCTGCGGCAGGATTTCGACTGCATGGGCCAGCCGGACCGCCGTCTCCACCATCTCGCTCAGCCGCTGTACCGCCGAGAGGTCGCGCTCCCCGAACGCGTGCGCTTTCCCGGAAAAAAGTTCGAAGACTCCAAGAACCTGGTCATCGTTCACGACCGGCATGACCAGCACCGATGCAATTCCCATCTGCCGGCACACCTCGCGATTCACGCGCGCGTCGCGCTCCGCGTCGTCGCAACGCAGAAGCTGGCGCGTCCGCACACTCTCGCCCGAGAGCCCGAACTCGGTGGAGAGCAGCGCACCCAACTCCGGCGCATTCGTCCCCGAACTGGCACGGCACAACATGTCATGGCGTCCATCGCGCCGTAGCGCAATCGCAGCCCCGCTCGCGCCCGTGATGTATTGCGCGCGATCGGCGAGTAACTGAAGCGCCGCATCGAGATCGCTTTGCGCCATCTCGGCCAGCGAACGTCCTCCATCTTTGCCCGGAAAACGAACCGACGCCGCCATAGCGGCCTGCGCCGCCAGTGCTGCCGAGACTCCCTGCCGACGACTTGGACTGTTCTCTTCCAGGATTGCTCTCCGGCGGACCAAAGCCCGCCCGTCAATCTTCATTCTATAAATTGTAGGGATACTTACTCTGGAGTCTCGCTCGCAGGAAGTACCGTGTCAAGGTTTCTTAAGGGCAGAGGTATTAAGCCAAAAGTGTCAAACGAAGCCTTCAGCACCCAGCATTCGGCACTCAGCCCATCGAGGAGAGCATTCAGCATTCGCAACGTGTCTTATAAATGCTTTTGAAAGGGCGCGGCTTCTCAGCCGCGCCGCAAAAAGCCAGAAAAGACGAGGGCTTTAATCCCTGAGGGAGGCCTTGGGTCCAGCAATCGAGCGAAAAGGACTAATTGCTGCTTTCCTACTTCCGCCGCAGCGCCGCCTGTGCCAGCCCATTGGCCTCGGCGTTTTCCTCTCGCCGCACGTGGGAAATGGAGAACGCCAGCGAGCGTGCCAGTTTGCGGCAGGTCCAGTGCAGGGAGTAAAGGCGGGCACTGCGGCAAACATATTCTCCGGTCATTTGCCGCACCACAACTTCGGAATCGGAATAGACGTGGAGCTTGTGGGCCTTCCGCTCCACCGCATATTGCAGGGCTTCCATCAAAGCGGCGTACTCGGCAACATTATTGTCCTGACGCCCGATCCACTTCGCGATCCGGACGGGACCTTCCGCCAGACCGCTGATTACTACGCCAATGCCCGCCGGACCCGGATTTCCCAGGCATCCGCCGTCCACATAGGCCACCAATTCTGACGTCACTTCGATTTTTCCAAGTCTACTCTGCACTGTGCCCTCATCAATCCTCACCGTCAAGACTATTATTTGGTTCCCTTTCAGCGTTTTGCAGTTGATCTTTTCACTGTGAATCCTTCTGTGCAAAAGGCGTACCAGAAGAAATCGCCTCGGACTAAGTTTTTCCATTACAACCATTTGCATTTTCGATTATGCACAGCTCGAGTCGTCGCTATTGCACCAATAGTTTGCGTTGACTTTTCTAGTTACTCTGGTAACTTTGCCTACGTCGACGGTCGAAAGGGTTGGCACAATAAAATGAGCTGGCCCGAAGTAGACTGAGTGATTAGCCGGGCGGGGCGACCCGCAAGGCGACCGGACCTGAAAAAACCGACGGATCTGCGAGGTTCAGTTGGGGTTCGGAACTGCGAAAGCAGTGATCGCATCAAGGGGCTGTGACGGTACATGCTTCCACGCTG
>Ga0307477_10004558_pt1 | contig 10052 bp, 9 predicted proteins | sample atmos_gasesECM2C_FD_203316 | JGI IMG/M metagenome (GOLD analysis project Ga0307477, IMG submission 203316) | Hardwood forest soil microbial communities from Morgan-Monroe State Forest, Indiana, United States - atmos_gasesECM2C_515 | ecosystem: Environmental > Terrestrial > Soil > Temperate... | reverse complement strand
CGCCGAGTTCCTCGGGGCGAACGCGATAGGGGACCCACATGTCGCGACCCTTCGGTCCCATGCTGGCCTGAAAGCCGAAATGCCAGACACCTGCCCTAAGCCTAGGTATGGCATGGGCGTGGACAGTCGCCGAGTCGACCAGGAAGATCGGATTGGCAAATGTCATGGTTTTGGCGTCCAGGTAGGCGAACAGGTACCAGAACAGCGGGTGGCTGACCAGTCGGCTTGCCTCCACGCTGAAGTGGACGTACAGGAGTGGTGTCACCAGGTGAGGACGAAGATGCAACTGCATCGTGGTCTTTATCTGCAGGGCCAGCGCCCTACCGAAGATTCCGCGGGCGTGGACTTCCTGGTCGCGACGATCGTCATCCGACATCGGAACCGCCACTTCGAGCTTCCCGTTGCTGCCCATCATCATCAGGATCGCTGCGAGGAACTGACCGATGGCGCCTTGCTGCACCTTGGAGATGGCCATCAACCAGCTCCAGAGCGACATTCAAAGATCGCGTGGACCGTCTGGGCTTCCAGGTCATCGGCCCTATCCGTGACCACGATCGCGTGCGCGCCACCAGACGAGCTCACGAGGTGCCGCCAAAGCAACAAGGCCTCGCGGTCCTCCGCGGTATCGATCAGGAAGTAGCTCTCCTTGAGGCCCATGAGAATGGCAGCAAGGCTTGAACCCCTCTCCCCAAACCCGACTCCCAGAGGGTTGGCCGCCTGCAGTTTCGCGGCAGTCGCCGCGGCCTGGCCGGCATCTAGCGATAGTTCCACGAGCGGGATCTGATCCAACTCCTCGAAGGCCAACTTTGCCGGCCGGATCAGCGGGGACCGCTCCCGCAGGCGGCAGTATTCCGACCACGGCACTGAGGTAAAGGTCAAACCGCCGTCGGCATCCGCAAAGAGATCATCGCGAGGCATGCTCATCAGCGGGACCAGGTCGCCGTCTCCAGCGGGCGCCCGGCGCGCCCGATATCGGCCGCGCGTCGCTCCTGGTAGCGTCAGCTCGCCGGCGACGTGGGGGTTCGCCGAGCCGTCGGTCGCCGCTGCGCAGTCCATGACGGCCGCGAAGGCCAGGGCCAGAAGCCGCGTCTGGGTGCGTTCGAGCGGCAGCCATCCGGAGGGCGTGATGGTCTGGAAGGCGGGAATCGGCCTCAGATCGGCGGGCCAATCGTAGCTCGCGATTTGGCTGAGTACGTGCGAGGAGGAGGGCTCGTCGATCAGCTCCACGAAGATGGTTCCCGCTGGTGGCTCGGACAGCCCCGCGCCCCGGAGATCGAGCATGGTCCGATGCCCTGGAAACAGGAACCCCACGGTCCGCGGCCCATTGATGTGCTGGAAGCATGCCTCGAGCCAGGACCCGACCTTCAGATCAAGGTAGAGCGCTGAGCTGGCCAGCCGCTCCCACGGTCGCGCCGAGACGTAGCGGCGAGCCTGCTGATACAGAAAGTGCAGGTCGGCGGGACTGGCCGTCATGGTACGAGAGTCACGGTAGGGGAGCAGATCGATTGACATGTCCCTTTCAACGTCGCGTCTGGCGAAGTCCGACAGGCATCAGTCGACGGAATTTCACTCAGCGTGGCTTCCGGTCAATAGGCATCCACTATATGTACGCGCCAGGGCGCCTGCACTCCCGGGCAGGCCGTGCTGCCCGGACGACTGCACACGAGCTTCTTGTTGCCGCCTCCCAGCGGGCACATTCTATTCAGAGCCGCCTGGGCGGCTTATTTACCCATGCGATCCAGGAAATACAAAGCGGAAGAGGTTCGTGACGAGCCGACACGGCAGGCCGCTTCCCGGCCCGAGAGCGCGAAGGTCACAGTAGACCCGACCGCCGGACCGGCAGCTCTGGGGCCGGCCGGGCTCCTGCACCTCCAGCGGCTGGCGGGCAACGATGCCGTCAACGCTCTGATGCCGACGTCATCCGACGGGAAGCGCACCGCGGTCCAGCGCGAGAACGGGGCGGTCGCCACCGTGGACAAACCGGTCGAGCTCGGCGAGGGAAGCCCTGAAATCCCGGCAACCGAAAAGGACGACGACGTGCTTGCCGAGGGCATTTTCGACGAGGAGCACGAAATCCTCAACCAGTGGGGGGTGGCGCTGGACGTCTTCAACAAGGTGCTCGAGAGCTCGTCAGACAAGGCGACCCGGCCCGATTTCAAGAAGGTCGTGGTCGAGTTCTTCCAGGACAAAATCATGGGCGAGCTGGCCAAGCGCTCCAACGTTCACGGCGCCAGCGAGGCGGTTGACCTGTTGAAGAAGTTCGATGATGAAATCAAGCGAGCCGAGGCGGCGAAGGAGTCGGCGGATCTCCGCGACTTCTATGACGAGCACAAGCGGGCGGTCGCCAATCTGGAGAAGGCCGTCATCGGGCAGAAGAGCAACTTCGTGACCCGGGTACGGAAGACCGCGAAGTCCCAGCACGCCTCGATGCGCAAGGACCTGGTGGCCCTGTTCGAGGATGTCGATGCCCGCTTCAAGGCCACCACCCAGGAATCGCTGTACCGCAGCCTGAGTGAAGCGTGGATCGCCGGCTCGACGACGACGGTGATCTCGTCAAAACGTCCGGCTTACATCACCATCCGAGTCGTCGGACGCGACCTGAAGGTGGTGGACGCCCAGATCCATGGCCCGGGCGGCCAAAAGATCGCCGAGCAGCTGCTAAAGGATTCACCCGACGGGGTCGACCTGATCAACATGTCCGTTCCGCGCGTCATCGCCTGGTACCAGCGGCCGAGCGATATGTACTCCAGCGCGGTGGTGAAGCTCGACGCTGACAGCAAGTTGGTCAACGAGGGCAGCTACATCGAAGGTAATTACTGGCCGCTATATACCCGGATCATGAACGACGGACTGGAGGGAGCGAAGAAGGTCACCGGAGACTGACCCGGCTCAGGTCGGCAGGACGGCGGCGCCGGCCTCGCAGCCGCCGATCAGCGTGGCGGGCAGCAGCAAAATGGCGGCGATCGGCCAGAGAGGTGGGCCAACGCGGTCAGGATCCGGGGCTGGAACCAGGGCGGCGGTGATGGCGCCGGCCAGGAGCCAGCCGTAGAGCAGAAAGCCGAAGAAGAGCGAGGCCGTTGCGCCGGCGTCGCGGTGTGCCGGGCCGAAGACGATGAGGGAGAGGAGGCTCGCGCTGACGAGCGCCAGGCCGACCCCGCCACTGGCGATCCCGAGCTGAAGCCAGCGCGGATGACCACGCATCCGGAGGATGGTGGCCGCCCAGCCACCCGCAACGACGGCGGGCCCAAGGCCGAAGGGGATAATCAGAACGCCATTCCCGGCGAGCGACCAGCCGTTACCCGCGAGGTGCAACCGGCTGGCTATCGCGGTCAGCAGCCATAAGACCGTACCCGAGACTATGCCGGCGACCACGGTCAGCCCTGTGAACCACCGATCACTTCGGACGTCGAGGAACGCAGACACGGCGACCAAATCGTAATCGGGCGAGGACCGGCCGGGGCTAGAGCGGCGGCTTCGCCCCTGCTGAACGAACAGACCAATCGGGAGGTGGACGACCGCAAGGCAAGCTTCGCCACCCGCCCGTGGGCGCTCTAACAAAAGCTATACGTCTGGCAAGGCCGATATTTGACAATGGGTTTACCCACAATCTACCCTCAGGATGACGAGGTGTTGCGGCACATGAATACCGAGCGGCAGGCCTGGCTCGCGGACTTATACGAATCGAACTTCGCGCCCATCTTCAGGACGTGCTCCAGAGTGCTCAAGAATCCTGATGACGCGGCCGACGCCTCACAGGAGGTCTTCCTTATCGCCGCGAATTCGCTACCACCTGGAACCGGCGGGGCGATCGCTCGTGCCTGGCTCCAAACTGTTGCCCGTAATCACTGCCTCGATGTGCTGCGGCGGCGGAAGCGGTTCGGGAAAGTGCTCGTGACCCTGGGCGCCGATGGCGACGAGAGTGGGGATATCGCTGCGACGGTCGCGGACCGCGACTTCGTCGGTGCGATCTTCAAGCGGCTTTCCCCGGTCGAGCGCCAGGCACTGTGGCATTCCGCCGTCGAGCATCGCGCGGTAAATGATATTGCAAGCCGCCTTCAACTCAGCTACATGGCGGCGGCCCAGGTAATCCATCGCGCTCGCCGGCACGCCCTCCAGTTCGCCACGCGGGTCGCGATAGTCCTGGGCATCATCCGGTTGAGCCGAAGCGCCAACCGTCCCAGTTTCAACTTCGTCCGAGCGGCGGCCTTACCAATGATCGCCGTCTCGGCGATCGCGATGCAGACCTCAGTCGGTCCGACTGCCGCGGATTCAACCATGCAGACCAGAAGTCTGCCCGCGATTTCGCGAACGCAAGCGGGGCCGATCTTGACGGGCGGAAGAGCTGTTAGCGCGCCCCCGGCAGTTGGGCGCGCGCCGGCGCTACAGGGTGTGTTGCCATCAAGCCCGAGCTCGACCATTAATGCAGCTGTCAATGCGATCCAGCAGTCGCTCCATATTCCGACGCCGGTACCTGTTCCGGGGATCGCGGTCCCGGTTCCCAGCCTGCCAGCTATTCCTCCGACTCCGAATCCGAATCTTCCCTAGCTTGAGGCCGGCTCGCCGGCTGTGAGCCCGCCCGCGGTGCCTGCAGGGATGAGCGAGGCCAGCGGTGCGTGCGGAAGATGGTAGAGGTGGCCGTCGTAGACCGCATATCCCGCTAGCCGCCCAAAGTACCCGCCACAGCGGGCACACCTCATTGCCTCCTGGAGGGGCGGAGCCTCGGGATGAACCTGGGTCCACCAGTCGCGGGCCATTTCGAGCGACTCGAATGATGCGAAAGTGCCAGTGGCTGGATCGCGAATAGCTTGAGGCTCCGGGTTACTTTCGTAGATCCGCCATCGACCCGCCTTGAGTTGTCTCGCCTCCGCCAATGGGTAAATTCGTCGCCTCCTCATTAAGAAGACGTCGCGTCGGGCCGGCATTTGACAGCTAGCTCATCCACAACAGTGGGCTGAAAAAGGAGCACGACCTCCGAATTGAAGAGCTTGGGTAAATCGCTGCGGTACTGATACAAATAGTGATGAAGCGTAGCGCGTAGAGCGATATTTCAAATCGTCTTGACAGGTAATTCACGATGTGTACTATCCGAGGTGACAGACCGGGACCTTGGTACTACCGCTGTCGGGAAGTGTCCTGCCACAAGTCGTGATCGCTGCGTCGTCGGAAGTGGCAGGCGCCTAGGCGACGAGGGAGGGCTTGAATGTTAGCGAAGGGCGATGGCACCACCAACCCCTTTGCAGGCGCACCTTTCGTCGGAGTCCCAGACCCCGACGGCGAAGACTTTTGTCATCGCCTACTAGTCAAAACCATCGAGGACGCGGGGGCCGATTTGGGATGGCTGTGCTGGTCGGGAGAGCCGGTCGCCGTAGTAGCTGGACGCGAGAAGGATCGAATTTCACCGTTGGCCTTCACCGCGTTGCCAGATGCGCCCTTAAAGCCATCTCTCGTCAATCCAGAATCATCAGATGATCCCTGGGCGCAATGGTGCGCTGATAATGCCATGCGCTGGTGCGCGGTCAATCCGATATTCGAGGATGACAGGCGCGTCGGGATGATCGGGGTTGCCCGCTCTTTGCCCGGTGAGGTTGCGCCGGGCGCGTTGCGGCGGCTTGCAATGGTGGGGTGGCTTGCGTACGAAGCTCGCAAAAGTGAAATGAGGATCAATCAACTGGAGTCACAACTCGAACAGGTGAACCGCGTCGTCGATACCCTTGCGATCGACCGGGTTGTTACTAACGTGTCCGATCAAAATTTGGCCGAGGCGGTAGGTCGCTCACTCGATGCCACCTATTGCCTCCTCGCTGCCCTGCGGCGAAGCACCCTCGTTGTTCTGGGTGGGGGTGGGCATCGGCCCCCCGGAGGACTGGTGCGCGGGACGAGCTGGCCGCTGGCGGCTGTCGCGAGTTGCGAGCGGGCGCTAGCCACGGGGCGGTCGGTCGTCCTGGACTTCGATCGGCCTGAGCTTCAATCGGAGCGCGATCGCGATCTCCTTTTCTCCCCGACCACCCGGACTGGAATCATTGTTCCCTTTCTTAGTGCCTCATCCCAGGGCGTCCTGCTAGTTGGCGAGGAGCGACGCAGTCAGCGCCAACCGACCGTTCACGACAATGAGCGCACTCTCGAATTTCTCGCGAAGCGGGTAGGGGAGATCCTGGGAACGACGACCCTGCTCCGGCATGCCCGGCGAAAGCAGCGCCGGCAACAGACGCTAATGATCCAGACGACCGAGCGCGCTCGGCTGGCGGTTGGATTGCACGATGACGTTGGCCAGTCGCTGAACGCCTTGCTTGTCCGAATCCGGTGGGCAATCAATCAGCGCGGGGCAACCACCGACGATTTGCATGCGCTAGAGGCCGCCGCCACGGATGCTCTCGGTGCGACCCGGGCCCTCGCCTACGGGTTGCGCCAAGCGGAAACAGACGCTGAACCGCTCGCGGCGGCTCGCCATTTCTCTGAGGCAATGCTTCAAGCTTCCGGCTGTCGACTTTCGTGGATCGACACTCGAAACGGGGCCACGCTCTCCCCGCAAGCCACGCGCGAGCTAGCACAGGTGATCAGGGAATCCATCGTCAACGTTGTGCGCCATGCCCACGCGACGACCGCGCACGTCAGTCTAGAGTCCCACGATTTTCGAGTCCGAGTCACCATCCAGGACGACGGCGTTGGCTTCGCCCCGGACTCAGTTCGCGTGAACAGAGACGGACGAGGCCTGGGGCTATTGGGGAACGCGGAGCGGCTAAAGCAGGTGGGCGGGCTCATGAAGATCGAGAGCTCGTCAGGTGCCGGCACCAGGGTCATCGTCGAAGTTCCGGCGAACAAAGTGGCGTGAGGGTTATCGGCTATGCGTATCGGTATCGTCGACGACCACCCTCTATTTCGGCTCGGTCTGCGTCAGGCCCTTGACTGCCAGACCGGCATCCGTGTCCAATGGGACGTGGGATCGGCCGGTCATGCGCGGCACCTTCTCGGTCAGGCGCCAGTTGACGTCGTCCTGATGGATGTCAACCTCGGCGGGTACCTCGACGGGCTCACTGCGACACGCTCGATATGCCGAGAGACTCCTGAAGTGAAGGTTGTGATGATCAGCGCAGCGGTTGACGATTACATCGTGCTCGCTGCACAACAAGCGGGAGCCGCCGGATACCTCTCGAAGGATATGAAGCCGGACGATGTGGCCCGCCATATTCTCGCCATGACCGAGGGTAGCGCGGTCGCGAGCACAAGCGGGACCGACCTGATGGAGCGGTTCCGAAACGGGGTACGGGCGAATGCGCGCCGCCGGCAGGAGGTTAGCCGGCTGGGACGGCTGACATTGCGTGAAACCCAGGTGCTGGTCGAGATGCGGCAGGGACGCACCAATCGGGAGATAGCCGTCCGGCTGGGCATATCGGTCAACACCATTAACAAGCACGTGCAGCATGTGCTCGACAAACTGAGAGTGAGAAACCGTTCCCAGGCCGCTACGCTTTTAGGCCAGCTCGATGAGACCGTCGCCCAGGTAGGGCGGGATCTGGTGCCCTGATCTCCCTGGGCGGCCAGGCCGTGAGCCAGGACCTTGACTGCCTTCCCGCCGCAAGATGGTCAGTTATGACCATTGCTCGCACGGACCTTTCGGGACTAACCTTCGCGCGGGACGAAGGGGTCCCTGCGTAGGTCTGGGCAGAAGTCCCGAGAACGGTTACGGGGGGCAGGAGGGATCTAGTTGAGTGTGCCCGCGACAGCCGTTCTGACGGAAGGCGTCCCACGTGCGACGGAGGTCGTCCCGCGCGTACTGATCGTCGACGACCAAACGCTTTTTCGTGCCGGGCTGGCTCGATTGCTCGATCTTGATCACCGGGTAAAAGTCGTGGGGGAGGCTGCCAATGGGCTGGAGGCCATCAAGATGGTGAGCACCCTCAGGGCCGACGTCGTGCTCATGGATCTCAAGATGCCCAACACCGATGGGCTGGAGGCCACCCGTCAGATCCTTAGCGCCCATCCCGAGGTCAAAATCCTCATTCTCACGACCTTCGAAACGGATACCTACGTCCTCCAAGCGCTGCGGGCCGGGGCGAGCGGCTACGTGCTCAAGGAATCGCAACCAGATGCCATCGTCTCGAGCATCGTGGCCGTCATGTCCGGCGAGCGAGTCATGGCCAGTGCTGTCGCGAACCGCGTCCTTCAAATGCTGAGCGGGGCGACGAGCCCGAAAGAGTTCTATGACGGGTTGACGAACCGCGAAATCGAGATCCTGAAATTGATCGCGGCTGGAAAGGCCAACAAGCAGATCGGCTACCGCCTGAGCATCAGCGAGAAGACGGTTCGCAATCATGTCAGCAACATGTACGAGAAGTTAAAAATCTACGACCGCACCCAAGCCGTGCTCTATGCCATACGAAAGGGTCTGGTCGAGATGTGACCCATGACGACTCTGGCTGAATATGTGGTACCAGCCAGGAAAAGCCCGGACGACCTGGAGGAGCCGCCGTCCGAGACCCGATTCCATCGGCGGCTGAGCCTGGCTGACGCGGCGCGAGAGCTGTGGGGTGCGAGGGCGTTGGTGCGGAGCCTGGCCGAGCGCGAGTTGCGGTCCCGCTACAAACAGGCCTTCCTCGGCTTCTCCTGGGCGATCCTCACCCCTTTTGCCTTGATGGTGGTCTTCACTGTCTTCTTCAACCGGATCGCGAAGGTGAACACGGGCGGATCGCCATACCCGGTGTTCGCCTATCTCGGGCTGATTCCATGGACCTTCTTCTCAGCCTCTGTCGCACAAGGGGGGATAAGCTTGCTGACCAACAGGTCTTTGCTCAACAAGATCTACTGCCCGCGGGAGGTCTTCCCGACCGCGAGTGTCGTCGTCGCTGCAATCGACAGCTGCGTAGCGGTCGTCGGTCTAGTGGTTCTCATGGCAGTGTTCCGAGTTGCACCGTCCCCCACGGTGATCTGGGTGCCTGTGCTCCTCTCCGTCCAGGTCGCCTTCTCTCTCGGAGTGGCGTGCCTGCTGTCGGCGGTCATCCTTTATTTCCGGGATCTGAAGCATGTCCTGCCGCTGATCCTGCAACTCGGTTTGTTTGCCTCGCCGGTCGCTTACGGTATGGACGTGGTGCCGCACTCGCTGCGCATCGTTTACGCGGCCATCAACCCGCTGGCGCCCGTTATCGACGGCTACCGCAAGACCGTTCTCTTGAACCAGGCGCCGGACCTCGGCTTGCTGGTAGCCGGGACAGTCACGAGCGTCGTCGCGCTCTTTGGTGGATACGTTGTTTTCAAGAAGCTGGAGCCTGGATTTGCCGACATTGCCTAATGGGACGATCACTGCATCCGGGGTCTGGAAGCGCTTCCACGCCGACCGCGGCCGCGGGCTACTCCGCGATGAGATCGAACGACTGCGCCGCCGGCTGCGCCGCGAGCCCTCGTCCGGCTGGCGATGGGCTTTGCGCGACGTAAACCTCCACGCTGATCCGGGAGAGTCAATCGGCATCGTAGGCGTGAACGGTTCCGGCAAGTCGACTCTGCTGAAGGTGCTGACCCGGGTCATGTACCCACATAGTGGGTCGGTGGCGGTGGGCGGCCGGGTTGGCGCACTGATCGAGGTGATAAGCGGAATCCACCACGAGCTCACCGGTCGGGAGAATCTCTATCTGTACGGCTCGCTAATGGGCCTGCCGCGGACCCAGGTAGCCGTGAAGTTTGATGAGCTGGTCGCCTTCGCCGAGCTGGAGAACGCAATCGATCGCCAGGTCAAGTTCTACTCATTGGGAATGCAGATGCGGCTGGGGTTCGCTGTGGCCGCCTTCCTGGACGCCGACGCCTTGCTAGTGGACGAAGTCCTGGCCGTGGGCGACGCCGCCTTTCAGCAAAAATGCCTCAACCGGATGCGGACGGTCCGCAGCCAGGGAACCACCCTCATCCTCGTGTCACACGACCTGGCGGCGGTAGAGGCAACCTGCGAGCGAGGTATCTGGATGCGGTCCGGGAGGGTTGCTATGGATGGACCCATCCGGGATGTGCTCCGCGGCTACCGCGCCTCGATCGAGGATGCGGCCCAGCTGCTTTCCCACGAAGAGAGCAAA
>Ga0307477_10004556_pt1 | contig 10055 bp, 7 predicted proteins | sample atmos_gasesECM2C_FD_203316 | JGI IMG/M metagenome (GOLD analysis project Ga0307477, IMG submission 203316) | Hardwood forest soil microbial communities from Morgan-Monroe State Forest, Indiana, United States - atmos_gasesECM2C_515 | ecosystem: Environmental > Terrestrial > Soil > Temperate... | reverse complement strand
GCTTCCCCAACGGCAACTCGATGAACGGTTTCGAGAATTTGTTCGGGGAGCGCTCCTTTCACCAGGTAACTTTTTGCGCCCGCCTGCAAGGCTCGGCGCACGTCGTCTTCGGTCTCATAGGTGGTCATCACGATTATCCGAGGCTTGGGCCGCCGGCTAGAGATGAGCTCGGTAACCACCTGGAGGCCGTCTTTCCGCGGCATCCGCAGGTCCAGAATCATCACGTCCGGGAGGTACTGGTCGTACAATGCGCAAGCCTGCGCACCATCCGTGGCCTCTGCGACAACTTGAATATCTGGTTCGGAGCGCAGGATAGCGGCCAATCCCTCTCGCACTACTGGATGATCGTCCGCAATCAGAACCCGAATAAACTTAGTGGGAGAGGATTTCATGAAACGGTAACTCCGAATGGGAAGCCTTCAATTCAGGTTACGCGTTTGTTACAATCCGAGAAAGGCGTTTTACCCTACTCGTTAGAGGGGGGTGCCGCCCCCGCCCCGTTGGACTCGCCTGAAGCTCGTCCGCATGACAAATGACAAATGACAGATGACAAAATTTTCCCTCGGCGCCCGGCCCCTCTAAAATCAGCACTCGGTCTTTCCGCGAGGGACTTTCTTTCCATGATCACCGCTCCAGTCTTCATCTGTCATTTGTCATTTGTCATTTGTCATGCGGACGAGCTTCAGGCGAGTCCGCAAGTTGCAAACGCACAATCACGCTGGTGCCGTGACCCGGCTTACTTTCAACATCCAACGCTGCTCCGAGATTTTTTGCTCGGGCGCGCATATTAGCGAAACCGAAGCCATGGCGTTCGCTCAGCGGCCGAGTCCTGGCTAATCCTGAGCCGTTATCCGTGACCCTAAGTACAAGATTTGACTGATTTGCCTTCAGACTAACCTTGATTTCACTGGGCTGCGCATGGCGAAGCGCATTACTAATCGCTTCCTGACCAATTCGTAAGAGATCCTGTTGAACCTGAGGCGACAAGGCGCGTTCGTCTACCCGGCTAGCGCGAAATGAACAGCTGATAAGACCTGGAATATTCGAGCGCTCCGTCAACTTGCGTAGCGCTTCAATCAGGCCTGATTCCTCGATAATGTTCGAGCGCAAGCTCAGCGCAGACCGGCGCGCCTCCGAGAGCCCAAAGCGGGCCAGTTCGTTGGCGCGTTCTACGTGGCCCCAGGCGTCTTTACTCTTTCGGACCATTGCCCGTCCCGCGGCAGAAAGCTGCATAGAAATACCGGCGAAACTTTGAGCCAAAGAATCATGGATCTCCCCGGCCAACCGGTTTCGCTCCTCGAGCACGGCAGATTCCCTGGCCGTTCTTGCTAGTTGCGTCAGCTGAATAGCCAAGCTCGCCTGAGTTCCTAAAGCTCTGGCAATCTCCAGCTCCTCCTCTTGAAACTGACGATCATCTTTAAACCGAAAGCTCAACATACCAGTGACCTGCCCCTTTGAGCTCAACGGTATGAGCAAGAGCGATTTAACGCCTTGCGCGACTAGATAGGTGCGTAGTCCTTCCGGCATCCGCATTGCTATCGAACTATCGAGACGTAATAGAGTGATAGGCTGGTCCAAGCGCGCCGGTGTCCAATCGGTCACTTCATCCAGCTTGAGAACACGCATGTGCTTTGGGTATTCGATTTCATCAAGCGATCTGACCCGTCCGTCTTGATAGATCAGTTCAAGTGCAAATGATTCGTCGTCGAGATTGAACATCCACAGATTGGAAGAAACCGCACCCAACTGCCCGGTAATGGCCGCCATGACCTGCCCAATGAACTCATCGAGCTGCGGAACTGAAGCGAGTGCATCGAGCGAACCACGTAAAGCTGCGTTCGTTTTCACCAGCTGCGTTACGCGCTGTTGGGCAAACATCTCCCGCTCGCGTGCCATCGCGGCTTGCAGTTCTTCTGCTCGTTTCGTCTCTGCGTACAAGCGAGCATGATCTAAAGAAATGGTGGCTTGAGAAGTCAACAGCTGCAGCAGCGCAAGCCGCTTCGCTGTGAAAACCCGAGGCGCCAAGTTGTTCTCGAGGTAAAGTGCGCCAATCAAATCAGTCCGTTTTATCAGCGGTAAACAGAGCACTGACCGGGGCCGCTTTTGCAGCACGTAAGGATCTTGAGAAAAAAGATTTTGGCTGGAGGCGTCGTCGAGAATCAAACTCTCCTGCGACCGGATTACGTAGCGGAGAAGCGACTCGGGCAGCTCACTGGGCGACGTCGGAGCGTGACGCAATTGAACTTCAACTCCGTTCGGACCGACGATAGCCTCAGCTTCAATCCGATATTCTTCGCCTTGCTGCAGTATCAGCAGGCCGCGCTCCGCACCAGCGTGCTCAACCGTAATCCTCATGAGCGTTTGCGTGAGCTTCTCTAACACGATCTCACTGGAAACGGCCTGAGATATCTTCACTACTGTCTGTAGATCCAGCTGATCAACGGGCGCTCCGATCGAGTTGGGATGCCCTATTATGGGTAGGTCTGCCAGGCCTACTAACTTCTGCTCCACCTGGGCAACCTTGCCCGCCGCCCCCCAACGAAGATAGCACTGCTGGGCGTTCCGGAAATAGGCATAGGCCGTCGTTTCATAGCCGCGATCGAGATAAAATCGAGCCGCCACTTCGTTACCGACGGCTTCGTTCTGGATGAATCCGTGTTTACGTGCAGACAGGATCGCGTCTTCGTACAGACGCATGGCTTCCGGGTCTCGGCCTTCAATCCGGGCTACCTCAGCTGACACTAACGCATACTTGTCAAAGAAAGTCGGAGGATGCGCTTCCGCCCACTCGCTTAACTTGGTTAGATACTGTTTAAGCGCCTTGGTTGAGCAGCTGGAGCAGGCCGCAGAAGGGCCAATCGTGGCCGCTGTGGCTAACGCGGCATAGTAATAATAGTCCGCTGCTTGAATATGGCATTGAGCGGACCAAAGCAACGGTTCTATTTCACGGGCTATGGTCACCGCGGCCTCATATTGGCCCGACATAAAACGCGTCCGCAGTTTCAGGATCAGACCAAAACAAACGGCTACAGGCGGAGAATCTTCGCTGAGTTCCAGACTTGGCGGGTTTGCTTCTTCACCGGCCAAACTGGAGATACTCCCATTGCCTCCGCGCAGGCTTTGAATGAAAGCCTGAGTACTAGTTAGAATGTTTACGACCTGGAGGAATTTGGCTTTCTGGGCGAAGTCCAGCGCTTTCTCCGATTCAAGCCAAAGCTGATCCAGGCTATCACCACGGGCCAGCATGTCCGTCACCATGTGTTCCAGACTGTAACCGACCAAAACAACATCTCCCGATTCGACGGCAGCCCGGAATGAGGTTCGTAGGAACTCAACGGCGACGGTAAGGGGCCGTGTCCAGACGACCACCATCTGCGACATCAAGTAGGTATCTGAGGTCCAAGCCGAGAGTTGATGTTTTTCGATAAGCCGCATGGCGAGCTCGGCAAAACGATCACCGTCGTGGTAGCGATGAAAAACCGGCCCGAGAAACAGTCCGAACCCCACATACCCATGGGCGGAAGCCTCCGTCGTCCCATACGTGAGACTAATGTTCACCATGTAGCAGACGATCAGTTGCGTGAGATTGGTATCAACGAGATACGCCGGTCGGAAAAAAATACGGAGCACACTCATGACCGTCTGCATCTCGGAGTTGGTCATCAGCGGAAGGTCAATGAGGCTCTCAATCGGTCGCACACCTAAGTTCAGCCAGACTTTGTCGTACTCGATGTGCACATCCTGTCGAGTTGGCTGGACTGGCATGAGCACGTCGAACATCTGCAAGCACTCGAGACCGGTCTGAATCGCCTCCAGTAGGGCCGATTCCACGATGTGCAATTGCATTTTCAAACGATAAGCAGCCGCCCGATCGATCTTCGATTTACCTCGAGAGAGAAGCTCTGAAATCAGCCGCCTGGTCTCGGCAAAATTGGCGCCGATGAACTCGCATTCTGCCATTTCATACCTCAAATCGAAGGCCAGTTTGGGTTGGGTCTCCCATCCCCAATCCCCGAGCAGCGCGATTCCATGCGAGAAAAAAGTACCGGCTGAAGCATAAGCGGCCGTGGTCTTTGCCTTTCTTCCGGCCCTGAGGTTCAATTCCGCTACCCGGGTCCTGTCGTCCTGATCGGAAATGAGCGAACCGCCCAAATTGAACTGGTTAACAATATCGAAGATATTTTCTACCACCTCGTCGGAAGACATTCGGGTAAGCAGCTGGCGACCGATAGTGAGATGGACCTGAGGGCGGGCCTCTTTCGGGATCAGGGCATAGGCGGCTTCCCGGATGCGGTCGTGGAGAAACTGGTAAGATTTGTCGGTGCGCAGAATTAATCCAGCGCGGACCGCCTCCCAAAAAGCGGCGTGCATTTCGTCTCCGGCTCCACCGGTAACCGCAAGTATGGTGTTGGCTTTGACTCCACTGCCCAGGCAGGAAAGGCATTTCATTGCTTCTTGCGTGACGCTGGGCAAACGCCGCAGTTTGACGATCATGAGATCTGCCACGTTATCGGTAAACCCTTTGGCGCGGATCCCATTCAAGTCCCAGCGCCAGGCTGCCTCTCGCGCCTCAAATCTCAAAAGCTGCTCTTCGGCCAGCGTGGTGAGAAATTGAATCGTAAAGAAAGGATTACCCCGGGTCTTTTTGTGGACCAGGGCCGCGAGCTGCCGGACGCGCGGCGGCTGGCTAAACAGCGCGTCTCCCAGCAGTTCTTCAGTGTCTTTTAAAGAAAGCGGTTCTAGCGCAATTTCATCAATGGCTGCACCAGCCGCCCGGGCGGCGTCCAGTGTTAGTCGCAAGGGATGGTTAGCTGTAACTTCGTTTTCGCGATACGCTCCTACTAACAATAGAAACTCGACTTGCGGATGGGTGAGAAACTGCTCGATCAGCCTAAGGGTTTCTGGATCCAACCATTGCAGGTCATCAATGAATAAAGCTAAAGGATGTTCCTTTCGGGCGAACACGCCGAGAAACCTTCGCCAAACTGCCTCGAACCGATTTTGTGCTTCCTGAGGAGGTAGATGAGGGAGGGCTGGTTGCTTTCCGACTACCAGCTCTAGTTCGGGGATCAGATTCACCATTAATTGACCGTATGATCCAAGCGCTTCCAAAATCAGGTTACGCCATTGAGTCACCCCCTCTTCGCTCAGGCTGAGTATTTGATTCACCAGCGTCCGAAACGCCTGCGCGAGTGTCGCGTACGGCACGCCCTGTTTACTCTGATCAAACTTCCCGGAAACAAAAATCCCGCGCGGCAACACGATCACCTTATGCAGCTCCTGCACGAGGGAGGATTTCCCGATCCCAGAATAGCCGGAGACTAGCACTAATTCCGGCTTGCCGGATCTGATGACCTTGTCAAAGGCCTGGAGTAAAGTTTGGCACTCCTGTTCCCGGCCATAAAGCTTCTCTGGAATCAGAAGCCGGTCTGGCACGTCCTGCCGGGCGATGGCGAACGGTTGGATTCCGCCGGTTGAGTCCCATTCCACCAGACATTTCCTAAGATCAGCCTCAAGGCCGGCCGCCGTCTGGTAGCGGTCTTCTGCTGTCTTCGCCAGAAGCTTCAACACCAGCGCCGAAACCGGTTCCGGGATTCCGGTGATCCGCTCGCGCGGTGGTGCCGGCGTTCTCGCGATATGACAGTGAATCCATTCAATCGGCTCAGAAGCAACGAACGGAAGCGAGCCAGTGAGCATTTGATAGAGCGTGATTCCAAGGGAATAGAGATCACTACGAGAATCGATCGACCTATTCATGCGTCCGGTTTGTTCCGGCGCCATATAGGCCAGTGTGCCGGCAATCACTTCGGGAGGCTCGAGGATCTGGCGTTCTCGGGGTAATTGCGAAGCGATCCCGAAACCGGTAAACCACACTTTATCGGTAGTCGTGTCGACCAGAATGTGAGCCGGTTTTATATCTTTGTGAATGAGACCTCGCCGATGAATCTCACTGAGGCCGGCTGCCAGGTTAATCGCTAGCCGAAGGAAACGTCCGAGTGCCATCGGCTGCCCCAACCAGCGATCCAGGCCGAAGACCTCGGGACCGGGATCTTGAAGAATCAGCATTGTCCGCCCTTCGTGCCGAATTAGTGATAGTGGTTTTAGGGCACAGCCTAAATCGAGCTCTTCCAGCAAAGAATACTCGTGCTCCAGCCGTCTAATTGCCCCTGGGTCCGGCTGTCTCGAAACCGGTGCTACCACCAGAATTGGTCGGAGCTCCTCGGTTCCGCTCCCTCGGTAGAGGTTCAGCGCCCCGTCTGTCCACAGATTCTCGAATGCATATTTCGAAATCTCAACCACTTCTGAGTCAGCTCTCTTTCTATAGAAAAGCTAGGAATTCGCCCGGATCAGTCCGCGGTTAAGCGCGATGGCAATGGCTTCAGAACGGCCCTTTGCGTCCAGCTTTTCTAGGATCGATCTCACGTGACCTTTGACGGTCAACTCGCTTACGTAAAGGATCGCACCGATCTCCTTGTTGCTTCTACCGTTGGCAAGATACTCTAGAACCTGACGTTCACGCTTACTGAGTTCCGGGTGCGCCACCGCTTCCACCAGTTTCAACGTGATCGCCGGGGGGAAAAAGCTGCCACCCGCGGCCACGGCGCGAAGCGTCTCTTCAATCTCGTCGAAATCTGCCGCCTTGACGAGATAACCCTTAGCTCCAGCCGTCAGTGCGCCGCGGATATCTTCTTCATCCTCATAAGTTGTTATCACAATGATCCGTGGTTTCGGAGGGCCGCCCGCCATCAGTTCTTCGACTACCTGTAGCCCATCTTTTTTTGGCATCCGGAGATCGACAATGAGGACGTCGGGAGAATGTTCGTGATAGAGTTTGCAGGCCTCCTCTCCGTCGGCGGCTTCAGCTACGACTTTAACATTATCCAGAGATCCGAGTATTGCCGACAGGCCTTGTCGGGCGACCGGGTGATCGTCGGCGATGACAACCCGGATTTGTCCAGGCGAGGTATTGGGTGGCGAGCTCGCCTCGATAGCTTCATTGCGACCTGACTTTGTCATCATAGAGACTTCCTGGCTGTCGGCGGCTTAAGTTTAGATGCTGAAGCTGATGGTCGTAACAACGTTTTTTGGCTTCGAAGAAATGCGAATTAACCAGTGGTAAAACAATTCCGCTAAAGCCTCTCTTTTGTTTCTGGGACAGCCTGGATGCTAACATAACTCTGACAAACTCTTGTTTTAAGCGGTGCCATCGGGTTGACTCGCGTGCTACCTGGTAGGCTACAGGGGCTGTTTACCAATGTCTTCCATGATCTTGCGGAGGTTTGACAGATTCTTGCGGAAATCCAAAACAGATGAAGGTTTTGGTTTAGGGTTGGTTAGAGGCATCTCCCAAAGTTGGGAGGAGCGTACTAAGCTGGCTAACTTGGGAAAGTGAAACTTATTCAAATGGCGATTGAAAACGATTCATTCTGCTTTCAGACAGAGGCTACCGGCGATGAAAGCCAAGTCTAGGAAGCGTAAGAACGGCGACGGATCGTGGAGTGAGAACGTCCAGACTCGAGTAGTCGATCTGAACCTGTTTCGAGTTTTCGATGCAGTCATGCACCAACGAAGCGTGAGCCGAGCAGCGAAAGCGCTATCGGTTACACCATCCGCGATCAGTCATTCGCTGAACCGATTGCGGGAAGCAATCGGTGACGAACTTTTTGTTCCGGGAGTTTCTGGCATGAAGCCAACACCACGCGCGATCGAGTTAGCTTCGGATATCCGGAGCGGGTTGCAGAATTTTCATTCTGCACTCCTGACGAAACCTTTTGTGCCAGAACACGCCGTCCGAACGTTTCGAATCGCTGCCAGTGACCATGTTTCCATTCTGGTCTTGCCACGATTGATCCAACGATTGGCAGAAACCGCACCGAATATCGATCTTCGTATTTTCCCCCTAAGCCGCCTGGACGCAGTCCGTCAGCTTGAAGGCGATCGATTGGATCTGCTGATCGGCTGGTTGGGCGGGTTACCCGATACGGTGCACCGATCGTCATTATACCGAGAGGAAGAAGCCATGGTGGTGCGAGTAGGCCATCCCCTAACCAAAGGCAAAATAAGCATGCGGAAGATCTTCCAGTTCCCTCATGTGGTCGTCGAAATGACCGGCACCGAGGAGCACGAGAAGGATGGCTTTCTCGATGACGAGGGAGTTTCTCGCCGGGTGTGGTGCGAGCGGGCTCTGCTGGAATTTGAAGACAAGAATGTCAGCCTCGTAGGTCGGGCCGCCGTTTGCGTGCCGTATTTTGGCGCCGTCGCTCCCATATTGGAAATGACTGACCTGGTGGCCACGTTGCCACGTAGACTTGCGGTTTGGCTAGCCAAGCGTAATTCGATAGTCCTACTAAAATTGCCTTACCAACCAATCAAGTTCGAAATCGAAATGGTCTGGCACGATCGACTCGCGGGCGACCCAGGCTTCCGCTGGATCCGCGAGGCATTAGCCTCTTCGGCGGCAGAGGTGGCTCCTAATGCACCAAGTCAGTGACTGGGGTAGTGGCGTCGCGATCAAAATGGGCCGCCGGTCCAGCAGTAACGAACTTCAGAGACATGCCGCAAGGCCACTATATGAAGAGCTACACGTTCGCCCGGATCAGCCCGCGTTTAACCGCGATCGCTATGGCTTCAGAACGCCCCCTTGCTTCTAGCTTGTCCAGGATTGATCTAGCGTGACCTTTGACCGTGAGCTCGCTGATGAAGAGCATACTGCCTATCTCCTTATTGCTTCGGCCATTGGCGATACACTGCAGAACTTCAAGTTCACGTTTACTGAGCTCCCGGCGCGCCACCGCTTCTACCAGCTTCAGAGCGATGGTCGTCGGGAACAGGCTGCGGCCAGCGGCGACTGCGCGAACCGCTTCTTCGATCTGCTCGCAACCTGCGACTTTGACCAGGTACCCTTTTGCTCCGGCTTTCACCGCCCGCCGAATATCCTCTTCGTCCTCATAAGTTGTTATCACAATGATCCGCGGTTTCGGAGGGCCGCCCGACATCAGTTCTTCGACCACCCGTAGACCATCTTTTTTTGGCATCCGGAGGTCGACAATGAGGACGTCGGGAGAATGTTGGTGATAGAGTTTGCAAGCCTCCTCTCCATCTGCGGCTTCACCTACGATTTTAACATCATCCAGAGAACCGAGTATTGCCGACAAGCCTTGTCGGGCCACCGGGTGATCGTCGGCGATGACAACCCGGATCTGTGGCGAGCTAGCCTTGATATCATCATTGCGGCCCGACTTTATCATCAAAGAGACTTCCTCGCTGTCGACTGCCATATGCTGCTTAATGCATCGCCTGCCTACTTTTTCTTGTAACTCCGTTCAAACAGAATGATGCAGGTCAGTGAGAGCGCGAAAGCGAAAAGACAGATAATCAGCCAAAAGTACCGCCAATCAGCTGATAAAGTCAGCACGGTGGTGTTTATCGCAGCGACGATTGAGAGCAGCCCGAAAAGCGTGGTCAAGCACAAAAGGGCTAGCGAACGTCGCTTTGGTGCTCCAACGCTTCGCGCGGATTTGAGATCACGATCTCCTGTAGACAGGTCTTTTCTAGAAGGTAATTCGTTCATAAATTTATGAAGCAGGCAGAAGCAATGCCGGTCCATGGCCGCGACGGTCATGCGCAACACATCGGCAGCCGTGCGAGGCGAGAAAAAACATCTGGTCTTCGAAAGCATCAGAACTCAAAACGCGATCCGTGACTGAAGAACGGGCTGACCGCTGCCCCAATCTTTATAGTAAATTCGGGTTCCGTCGTTGGTGATATCCCACTTCTAGCGGCACATTTTCTAAAACAGGCCGCGAAACGATTCCATTTGCCAACGCCCCGGCTCACTCAACGGAATCAGAAAGAACTCATGTCCTACTTGTGGCCCGGCAATATCCGCGAATTGCAGAACGTTATTGAGCGCGCAGTGATCTTGGCGAGAGGAGCAGGACTCCGATTTCAGTTAAAAGAAAGTTCGGGGCATTCGCTTGAACAAACGGCTTCGGTTCCGACAACCCAAAAGGAACGGTTGGAGTCGCAACGCGCGAGCATCAAGGCTGCCCTCG
>Ga0307477_10004555_pt1 | contig 10056 bp, 5 predicted proteins | sample atmos_gasesECM2C_FD_203316 | JGI IMG/M metagenome (GOLD analysis project Ga0307477, IMG submission 203316) | Hardwood forest soil microbial communities from Morgan-Monroe State Forest, Indiana, United States - atmos_gasesECM2C_515 | ecosystem: Environmental > Terrestrial > Soil > Temperate... | reverse complement strand
CCCGCCGTGCGAGCACACGTGGACCTCGTCACCCGGGGCGACCAAGGCGCCGGCGTCGCGGAACTCATTGACCGAATTGTCGGGGACGGCCTGTGCAGCTGGGATGGACGGCGAGGGCGGCACCGAAGCCGGTCCCCGGGCCAGTGATGTCCACCGGCCCCTTGTCTCCACGGTCGGAGGGTTCGTGCCCCATGCAGTTGCAGCCGCTGGGTGATCAGGCCGCCTTGGCGTACTTCCCGGACGAAGGCGCGGCGTTGCAGTTCGCTGCCGCGGTCCGCCGGGCCGGGGGACCCTGGCTCCTCGACGTCGTTCAGGCCTACACCAGCGTCGCCGTCTTCTTCGACCTGGACCGAACCAGTTTCCGCCAGGTGGCGGAGCGCCTCCAGGCGCTGCACGCCGGCGGGTCGCCGCCCGCGGCCGTCATGCAGGGCAAGCTGCGCTCCATTCCCTGCTGCTACGAATTCCAACTCGATCTGCACCGGGTCGCGGAGCGGACTGGCCTCGCGGCCGACGACGTCATGCGCCTGCACGCCGGGACGGAATACACCGTGTACGCCATCGGCTTCTGTCCGGGGTTCCCGTACTTGGGTTACCTGGCGCCGGCGCTGTGCGGTGTACCGCGCCTGGCCCGGCCGCGGCTGCAGGTCGAGCCGGGCAGCGTCGGCCTGACCGGGCGGCAGACCGGCATTTACCCGCTGGTCCGGCCGGGGGGCTGGAACCTGATCGGTCGCACGCCGCTGGAACTGGTGAACGTGGCCGACGGCTACTTCCCGCTGCGCACCGGGGACCGTGTGCGGTTCGTGCGCATCGACGAGGCCGAGTTCCGCCGCCTGGCCGGCCAGCGGCTGTGAGACCCAGGTGTGGGGTAGGTTTCCAAATCTGCCGGGTGTCAAGCGAGTTGGGCTTCCGGCGTCGGCGCACTGGTTGAGCGTCTCAATGGGCGTCATGCTACTTCCTCCGCTTCCTTCGCGTCGAGCACACAACATGGCGCGCCCCCGGATTACCGAATGAAGCTCGAAAGCACCTCACGGGGTCCCGGTCAGGTGCCCCGTTTGCTTCGGCGTGGCCCTTGCTTGCCCTTGCTGGCGTGCCGACGGTTTTCCGCTTCCACCTCGCGCCAGAAAACGTCGTGGGGAATGCCCCCGGTCTCTTCGATCTGGCGCCGGGACTTTTCGAGGATCGCCTGGAACTTGGGCAAGTGCGCCAACACCAGGCGTTCCAATTCCTCGTCAAGCCCCCACGGTCGGCGCAGCTCAGCGACTGCGCTCGAGGCGCCGCAGCGCCGTTAGGGCGAGGCGATCGGCAGAAAACGAAGCAGGCGATCCTGCAAGCATGCGGGATCGTTGTCGCCGCATTCTGCACCAGCCGCGACGATTCCACATTTTTTTGTGAACCCCGGACAACTTCCCGCGTCTATTGAATGTGAAGCCAGGCGGACGACGTCTTGAGGAAACCATGGCTGTCTACGGGTCGAGTTCGTTGGGGCAATGCATAAAGCCCGCGGGTAGCGCCGGCCGGCGGTCGGATGCCTTCCCGCGTCAGCACCTGCGTTTGTGACACCCGTCCGTTCTCGGACGAGCGCCTTTGGGCTGGGTGTCACGCCAGACGCCTGGCCTTTTTTTGTCGGGGCCGGCGGAGAGGGGCAACAGGGCAGACGGCGGCCCGTAGCTTAATGGCAGAGCGGGCTCCTTATAAGGGCCGGGCGAGGGTTCGATCCCCTCCGGGCCAAAAAACGGGACCAAGGTGTTAGCGGCAGCATTCCTGGCTCTTAACCAGAGACGTGAGGGTTCAAGTCCCTCTGGTCCCACTGCACGCACGACCGCTCTTTGACAACCCGGCAACGCCTCGAAGCACTCATGAGGTAATGGCAGCCTCCCTGCTCGCCGTGCAGGGTGTGCGGGTTCAAGTCCCGCTGGGTGCTCTCGATCCGCAATCTGCGGGAGGACAAGCCAACGGGCGATGGCAGCCATCTACTAAACGGCCGAGCGCAAGCCTTGAGGGTTCGACTCCCTCTCCTTCCGCCTTGTGTGCCCTTGGCCGAGCGGCAAAGGCATCGGTCTTCCAAACCGAACAGGTGGGTTCAACTCCCACAGGGTACTCTCGGGGATCGGCTAACGGTAGGCCGGCAGTCTTTGACACTGCTCATGAAAGTTCGAATCTTTCTCCCCGAACCTCATGGCACCGTCGGCTGTCAAGACCATACACGATCCGGGGCAGTCGCTGCTGGTAGTGACGCCTGCCTCTGAAGCAGGAGGTCGTTGGTTCGATTCCAACCCCCGGAGCTCGACGGCTCGGTAGGCAACCGGCAGACCACTCGGTTCGAGAGTCCGAGATGCTGTGGGTTCAACTCCCACCTGAGCCACTCGTTTTCGACGGCCCGTTCGGCGTCCGGTGATGCCACTACCCTCTCAAGGTAAGCAGGTGGGTTCGACTCCCATGCGGGCTACTACGTTTGGCCAGGTGATGGAATGGCAGACATGCGGCCCTCAAAAAGCCGTGCCCACAAAGCGTGAGGGTTCAAGTCCCTCCCTGGCTACTGTGGCCGAGTGGCGGAATGGCAGACGCGCCGCACTTAAAACGCGGTGTCCCGGACGTGCCGGTTCGAGTCCGGCCTCGGCTACTCATGGCGACGAGCCGGCGGGTTCAGCCCGCCGGGCCTGAGCGGTGTTCCCCGCGGCGGTCTGTAAAACCGTTGCCCCAAACGAAGCGGGGTGGCTGGCGCGAGGTTCAACTCCTCCACTGCTCACTGTGGCCGCCCGAAGGCAGGGCGCCTGGCTGTGAACCAGGCCATTGTCGGTTCGACTCCGACCGGCCACCCTGGACCGTGCCCAACGGCAAGAGCTTACAAACGTCAGTCTGTGGAACTGAAGCTGTTGCATAAGCTCTCGTGACTTGCACGGCCGACTTGCCCCGGTAGTGAAGCGGACATCACGCGACCCTCCGAAGGTCGAGTCCTGGGTTCAACTCCCGGCTGGGGTACTTCGAAGCCGGCGTGGCGCAATCGGCAGCGCACCGCACCCGTAATGCGGCTCGTGTGAGTTCGACTCTCACCGCTGGCTCTGAATGACCGACTCCGGCGTAGCTCAGAGGTGGAGCAACCCGCTGAAGACGGGTGGGCCGTTGGTTCGACTCCAACCGCCGGAACTGCTCGCGCGCCAACCCGGGATGTGGGGAAGTTTGGAGTTCCCGCCTCACTCGGACTGAGGAGAACGCTGGTTCAAATCCAGCCGTCCCGACTCGAACGGAAGGGCAAGCCAAAGCGGCGATGGCACCCGCCTTGAAAGCGGGCGAGCCTGTGGGCCTTGAGGGTTCGACTCCCTCTCCTTCCGCTGTGGAGGGGCTAGCCGACGGGCGACGGCAACCGCCTGGAACGCGGTCGAGCGGCGACGCCTTGCAGGTTCGACTCCTGTCCCTTCCGCTCGGGAAGAGTGGTCAGTGGTTAGTGGTCAGTGGTCAGCGAAGAGGCCGGTCCGTCGGCTTCGGGCTGTGCGGCACGCCTGTCTGATCTTCTTTCTTACTGACTACTGGCCACTGGCCACTAACCACTACTCCGGTGGTGAAACGGACATCATGCCCTGTTCCTAACTGGGCGTTCCGGGTTCGACTCCTGGCCGGGGTACTCGCTTCGGTGGTGAAACGGACATCATGCCTGTCTTCTAAACAGGCGTTCCGGGTTCGAGTCCTGGCCGAAGCGCTGTGTCGAGGTCCGGTCCGCCGACCTTCCGGCATTCAATTTGCACGCTTGATCCTTAGGGCGCGAGCGCCCCGGCGGACGGCCAAGAGCAGTTCCCGTCAGACTGTCCTACCTCGCGCGGCCACGAGCGCCGCCTGTCCGGCTTTTTCTTGTAGTTTTTGGTTGTGCATGCGATTGGATGCGGTACGATGGCGCGGAGCAGTTCCCGGCCTGAAGCAGTAACCTAGCCGCCATCCGCAGAGCCGGCGCCGTTGCGGCGCTCCCCTCCAGCACGGCGGCTGAACGACGCGCGCTCCGGTCAGACGCACCGGGCCGGGCGGCCTGCCGCGATCAACGCCATGAGCAAACTGCTTGGACGCCCCAGCGGGTCGAGGCTACAACCAGAGTGGAACCGGGAGAACGGCAACGGGTATGCCCTGCCCGTGCCGGCGTGCGGCCGACTGCCGCGGATCCTGGTCCTGTCGGTCTCGGTGGGCCACGGCCACCTGCGGGCCGCTGAGGCCATCGAGTTGGCCGTCCGCCGCCTCCTGCCGGATGCCTACGTCCGCAGCATCGACGTCTTGTCCCTGTCGACCGCCGTTTTCCGCCACTGCTACGGCCAGATGTACCTGAACCTCATCGGCCAGGCGCCGCAGGTGATCGGCTTCATCTACAACCTCATGGACCAACCCGTGCAGCTGAAGCACTCCCGCTGGGAGCGGCTGCGGGTGTCGCTGGAGAAGATGAGCATGCGGCCGTTCGTTCGCCTGCTCACCTCCGAGCCGTGGGACCTGGTTATCCACACCCACTTCCTGCCGGCCGAGATTGTCGCCTCGCTCCGCCGCCAGGGGCGGATCAGCACGCCTCACGTCATGGTGATCACGGATTTCGAGACCCACCGCATGTGGATCAACCAGCCGTGCGAGCATTACTTCACCGCCACGGCGGAGGCGGCCCTTTACCTTGAATGTTTTGGCGTGCCGCGGCGGGACGTGACGCCGGTCGGTATCCCCATTCACCCGGTCTTTGCCGAGGCCAAGCCCCGGGCCGCCTGCCTGCTCCGGCACGGGCTGAAGGGAGACCGCCCCATCGTGCTCCAGCTGGCCGGCGGCTACGGCGTCGGGCCTCTCGACACCATCTACCGGGCCCTGCTCGACGTGGAGGCGCCTCTGGAGATCGTGGCCGTCGCCGGCCGGAACGCCAAGGTGAAACAACGGCTGGAGGCGGTGGCCACGCCGCCGCGGCACCGCGTCAAGGTCCTCGGCTTCACCGACCAAATCGACGAGCTCATGGCGGTCGCCGACCTGGTCATGACCAAGCCGGGCGGGCTGACGACGTCCGAGGCGCTGGCGCGCGGCGCCGGCATCGTCATCGTCAACCCCGTCCCGGGGCAGGAGGAGCGGAACAGCGACTACCTGCTGGAGAACGGGGCTGCCATCAAGGTGAACCACATCGCGACGCTGGCCCACAAGGTTGGTGCCTTGCTGGCCGACCGGGACTGGCTGGCCGGCGTGAAGGCCAACGCTCGGCGGTTGGCCCGCCCGCGGGCGGCCTTCGACGTGGTCGAGCGGTCGCTGGCGTTGTTGCCAAACGGGGTCAGGGGTCAGGGATCAGGGGTCAGGGGTCGGCGGCCCCCGACGCCTCTCCCTGCGGGGTAACGGCCATGGGCAGCGGTGCGGGCCTGGCCGCGGACAACTGGGTGGACCGCCTGGGGCTGGGGGCGCTCCACGCGTTCGCCCGGCTGTGGCACCGGTGCCGCGGCAACGGCCGCTCGCCGCTGCCGCCGGCCGGTCCAGCCATCGTGGTGGCCAACCACCCCAGCCACGCGGACCCCGCCTTTCTGACGTCGGCCTGCGGCCGCCGCTTGCACTTCTTTCACGCCAGGGAATACTACGACGTGTTCTTGCTCCGCCGCCTCTTCGCCCGCTTCGGCTGCATCCCGGTGGCCCGCAACGGCCGCGACGTTGCCGCCCTCCGGGAGGCCCTGCGCCGTCTGCGCGACGGCGCCGTCCTCTGCATCTTTCCCGAGGGGGACCTCAGCCCGGTCGATCACGAGCCGGCGGCGCCTCCCAAGGGGGGCGCCGCCCTGCTGGCGCTTCGGAGCCGTGCGCCTGTGTATCCCGCCCGCATCGCGGGCGGACCGACCGCCCGGCGCGTGCTCCAGGACTGGCTGTACCCGTCCCCCGGCGTGCACGTGACCTTTGGGCCCGCCGTGGAACTGTCGGCGTATCACCACCGGCGGATCGACCGGAAGCTGCTGGCTGAAGTGACCGCGCTGTTCATGCACCGCATCGCCGACCTGGAGCCGGCCTCCTTCACATGATGAGCCGATGGCACCCCCTCTGGCAGCTCTTCCTGGTGCGGATGCGCGAGTACTGCCGCGAGCCGGCGGTACTCTTCTGGACCTACGGCTTTCCGCTGTTCCTGACGGTCGGCCTGGGCATCGCGTTTTCCGGCGGCCGACCGGACGCGCCGCAGCTCGGCACCGAGCAGGTGCACGATGACCTGGCCAACGAGCCCGGCCACCGCTACATCGATTTCCTCATCCCGGGCCTGATGGGGCTGAATGTCATGGCCGGCGCCCTTTGGGGGGTCGGCTTCGTCATCGTGGACATGCGCGTGCGCAAGCTGCTCAAGCGTCTCCGAGCCACGCCGATGCGGCGCAGCGACTTCCTCCTCGCGGTCCTGGGCAGCCGCGTGGTGTTCCTGGTGCCGGAGATCCTGGTGCTGGCCCTGGTCGGCTGCGTCGGCTACGGCATGCCGGTTCGCGGCAGCGTGGCGACGCTGGCCGTGGTCATCCTGGCCGGCAGCGCCGCCTTCGCCGGCCTGGGTCTGCTGCTCGCCTGCCGCACGGAGAAGACCGAGACCGTCTCGGGCCTTATCAACCTACTGGTGATGCCGATGTGGATGCTGTGCGGGACCTTCTTCAACTCCCGCCGGTTCCCCGATTTCGTGCAGCCACTGATCGACGTCCTGCCGCTGACGCAGCTCAACGACGCCCTCCGCGGGGTGGTCCTGGACGGTGCCTCGCTGGGCCAGGTGGGCCTGCCGGTGCTCATTCTCGCGGGGTGGGGCGCGGTGTCGTTTGCGCTGGCCCTCTGGTGGTTCCGCTGGCAGTAGCGCAAGAAACGGGCGGCCGGCCGAAGAGCCCTACCGCCCAGGCCACTGCGGTACCAGGAAGATCAGGTCGAGGCCGGAAGACTTGGACCACGCGAATAGCAGGACATCGCTGCCGTCTTTGACGCCGCCGTCGTCGACCAGGTCAGGGCCGACACTCCAGAGAACCCCCTGGCCCGCCGCCACCCGTTGGAAATCGCCGTGTTCGTCGGTCCCCGAGACCTCGCGCCGCCTGTCGATCCGCTCTCCATTGGAGACCCGGTAATGAAAAGGCTTGCCGCTGAACGGATCGGCCGGGAGTGCGGTCAGGTAGCGTGGGACCAGGTCTCGAAGGCGTTTGGCGGGTTTGCCGTTCTCCGCTTCATGGAGAGCGAGCGCCAGCCTCATCCGGGCGGCACGGACGCGGCAGAGGTCCAGGGTTTCGGAAGCGCGCACGCCGGGCTCAATGTGTGCTGCGGAGTACAGCAGTTGTTGCCCCCACTCCGGGCCGGGACCGAACGGCCACGGCCGCCGCACGCCCGAGGCCTCGGGAAGCTCCCAGTAAGGCGTGCCGGCCGCGTCGAGCCTGGCGGTGAACATCTCGTTTAAGCGGCGGATCTGGCGGGCCCTTTCCCACGGGGTTTGCCAGGCCAGCGCCACCAGCTCGGTGTTCAGCCCGGACAGCGACTCACGGGATGTCGCCTTCTTTGAGGAGGGGAACAGCTCGTGCGGCACGGCATCAAAGCGGCGGAGCAGATTGACGTATTCAGCCTCGAGGTATTCTGTCGGGGGCGGCGTCTGATCTTCGTGCCGGGTCAATTCGTTCAAGGCACGCCGCAGCAGTTTCGGCCGCGGGCCTAACTTGTCAAGCCACTGGTCGAGGCCACGGAGAGCCGTCTCTTCGGCCCCCCGGCCTGTGCGATAGGACATCTGGAGGGCGCGGTGGCGCAAGTTCCGCGATAGGGCAAGCGCCCAGACGAGGTGGTCCAGGGCTGCCCTGCCGTCTCCCCGGGCCTGGAGCTGCAGGGCGCGGTCGGTGAGCAGGCGCGCCATTTCGCCCGATTGCCCGACCGCTGCCAGAGAACTCTCCTTAGTCGTCGTCAGCGGGTCCGCAACCACGCCCAGCGGCAGGGCGGCCGCCTCTTCCAGATGCTTCGGCCAGGCGCTCTCGAACATCCGCTCGATCCACCGCCCGAGTTTGGGCTCAGCCTGCGGCCACGCGCCGGGCTTCTTCTCTTCCGCAGTGAATTCGGTGGCCGCCTGCTGGATCAGCCGCCCCGCCTTGTTTTTCTCCGGCGTCGGCAGGCTCGCCTCATAGGCCGCCGCGTCTACCGGCGCGCCGACGTCCTGCACCTGAAGGGGACGGTAATACAAGTTGCCCGCGATCCACGCGGCTGCCACGCCGCCGCACGCGGCCAGCCCCAACGCCGGCCTCCGCGTACCCAGCCGGGCGCCCGCCCATGCCCACAGGAACAAGCGGCCGGCCGCCAGCAACAGCAGCGGCACGGCCAGCACCTGCCAGGCCCTCATCCCGCCAAGGAGCAGGGACGGCAACCACAGGCCCACCACGAGCAGGCTCACGAGCAAGGCAATGACCACTCCCACCGCGCTCTTCCGCGACACGATGGCGATGACCTGGCCGATGGCAAAGCCGTAGACCAGCCAAACGGTTTGGAAGAAGCCCAGGCCCATGGCTGTGACGATCATGCTGTCGCCCAGCAGATGCCCCACAAAGTTCGAGCGCGAATAGGTGGCGTGAATCCACTGTTCCTCATCGCCGGCGCCCACGCGGATCGCAGCTCCCAGCAACGTCAAGAACGCCACGCCCATGGCAACGGCCAGCCAGCAGGACAGCTTCACCAGCCAGAAGCGCCCCAGCGGCAGCCGTTGGCCGCCCAGGAAGCGATAGGACTCCTCGGTCTGCTCGCTGGCGAACATCCACGTGCCGCACAGCACGCCGGCCAGCAGCGTGAAGGCGGGCCAGATCACCAGGCCGTAGACGGGCAAGAGGAATCCGAGCAGCAAGCCAACCACGGCGAGCGACAGGGCCAGCACCCGCCCCTGGCGCACGGTCAACCACAGAAGCGCCCGCAAGCCGGCCAGCACGGAGAGGCTATCATCGCCAGTGCCCGTTTGCGTGGCGGTTTTGCGCTCCCAGTCGCGGCGGCAGAAGACGGCCCACGAGCCGCACAAGCCGGCCAGCCCCGCCCCGTACAGGCTGAGCACGGGCGCGAGGTGAACCTCGGAGTACGCGGGCAGGCGCATGATGTGCTCAATCTCGAGGAGCGCGAGCGCAAAGATGTTGGCGCAAAACGCCCAGCACGCCAGGAAGAGCACGAACGCGAGGACGACGGCCGTCAGCACGTTGCGGCACAGGGCCGAGCCGCACAGGCCCCAGACGAACCCCTCGCAGGCCACGGCGGGCAGCAGCCAGAACCAATGGCCGGCCGCCAGCGCGCTTGGACCGAGCCCCAGCGGCCACATCACGGCTGCCAGCGCCAGCCCCTGGGTCAATGCCAGGGCCAAGCCGGCCGTCACCTTGATGACCCACAACTGCGTCCGCCGCGCCGGCAGGGTCTCTAGAAAAGTCAGCGTCTTCGCCTCGTGCTCGCCGGCCAGCATCATGGCGCCGCACACCAACCCGTAGATCCCAGCCATGCTGATGACGATGACCACCAGGGGCATGAGCCTGTCCGCCGCCGCGGCTATCCCCTGGGGGGCCAAGAGGTAGGCCAGGCCGTGGACGAACACGGCCGTCAGGCCCAGCATGGCCACCCAGACCGCGCGGTGCTCGCGGTATTCCTTCCAGGCCAGGGTGCGGATCACGGCGCTTCCTCCTTCCGCCCCAGCAGGACCAGGTAGACCTCTTCCAGCCCCAGCGGCGTCTCCTCGAAGTCGGAGATGCCCTCGGCACTGCGCAGGGCTTCGATCGCCTGCCGGTTGGGGTCCTGGATCACGGCCTGCCACTGTGTCCCGGTGCCGTTGCGCTCCAGGACGGTGCCGAGCGGGGCCGGGTCGGGCGGCTGGGCCTCGAAGCGCAGCTTGAAGCGGACGATGCGGCGGCGCAATTCGTCCGTGGTCGTGGCCAGGAGCAGCCGGCCGCCGGCGATGAAGGCCACGTGGCTGGCGACGCGCTCGACCTCGGCGACCTGGTGGCTGGAGATGAGGATGGTACGGCCCTCGCCCGCCAGGCCGACCATGCTCGACAGGAACTCGCGCCGCACCAGCAGGTCGAGGCCGGACGTCGGCTCGTCGAGGATGAGCACTTCCGGGTCGGGCGCCAGGGC
>Ga0307477_10004554_pt1 | contig 10056 bp, 8 predicted proteins | sample atmos_gasesECM2C_FD_203316 | JGI IMG/M metagenome (GOLD analysis project Ga0307477, IMG submission 203316) | Hardwood forest soil microbial communities from Morgan-Monroe State Forest, Indiana, United States - atmos_gasesECM2C_515 | ecosystem: Environmental > Terrestrial > Soil > Temperate... | reverse complement strand
CGTGTATGGCCGCACGTAGCTGAAAAGCCTTTTTAATTGTGGTGAGAACAACGAAGCCACGCTTCTGGGTCCCCCGGGCTGTGCACTTGGTACGCTATTCGCCGTGCGGCGGTGTGTCAAGTTTTGGAGAGCGTGCATGTCCCTGCGACGCGTGCGCAAGAATCGGTTTATTTGTCGATGTCGCGGTGGATTACTTTTGCGGAATAATCGTGCTTCTCCAGCGACTTCCTTACCGCTTCGCCGAGCATCACCGAACGGTGCTTGCCTCCGGTGCATCCGAACGCGATGGTGAGATAACTTTTCCCTTCCTGGATGTAATGCGGGATCAAATAAACAAGCAAACCCTCGATGCGTTTGAGAAACTCGCCGGTTTGCGGGAACGAGCGGATATAGCGGCGAACTTTCGGGTCCTTGCCGGTGAAACGCCGCAGCCGCGGAACGAAATGGGGATTGGGAAGGAAGCGGACGTCGAAAACCAAATCGGCATCCGTGGGCACGCCGTAGCGATAACCAAAGCTCACGACGGAAACGAGCATGGGGCGCTTGTCGGGATTCTTGAAGCGCTCGGTGACGAAATGGCGAAGCTCGTGCACGTTGAATTGCGAAGTGTCGATGACCACGTCCGCAAGTTTGTGGATGTGCTCCATCATCGAACGTTCCTGGCGCAGGCTCTCGCGCACGGAGACGTCCTTGCCCAGCGGGTGCGGGCGCCGCGTTTCGCTGTACCGGCGCAGGAGCGAGTCTTCGCTGGCATCGATGAACACCAGAGTGATGGGATGATCCTTGCGCAGGTGCTTGAGAAGTGGCGGCAATTTTTCGAGCTGCGCGCCCTCGCGCGCGTCTACCAGCAAGGCAGCGCGCGCAAAATCGCCTTCGCCAGCGGAATGCAGCTCGGCAAAAATGGGAATCAGGTCGACGGGAAGGTTGTCGACGCAGTAGAAGCCCATGTCTTCGAAAGCATGGAGTACGGTGCTTTTTCCGGAGCCGGAAAGTCCGGTAAGAATGACGAGCTGGCGGGCTTCGCGTCTCGCTGTCTGTTTCACAGGGCGCGGCCGCTCAGTTTTTCACCCGGCGCTGGTGGGTGCTGGGGATGCGCATATCTTCGCGATATTTTGCAACCGTGCGGCGCGTGACGTGAATGCCGGCGTCGTCGAGCTTCTTGGCGATTTGATCGTCAGTGAGCGGCTTGGTGCCGTCTTCTTCCTCGATCATTTTCTTGACCAGACGCTTGAGGGTGAGCAGCGACATGCCGCTGCCTTCCGGACCGTTCACCGATTCGCTGAAGAACGAGCGCAATTCCAGCACGCCTTGCGAAGTGTGCGCGTACTTGCTGGCCACGGCGCGGCTGACCGTCGAGGGATGCACGCCGACTTCCTCGGCGACCTCCTTGATCATCATGGGCTTCAGTGCATCGGGACCTTGATCGAGAAATTCGCCTTGCCGCGCGATGATGGACTGGCAGACACGCAGGATGGTGTGCTTGCGCTGCTCGATGTTTTTCATCAACTGAATCGCGGCGGTGAATCTTTCTTTTACGTAATTGCGCACATCGCGGTCGGCGGCATCGCGTACCAGCAAACGGCGGTAAGTGGGGCTCAAGCGCAACTGCGGCATGTCGTCTTCGTTCAAGAAGGCCTGCCATTGATCGTCGACTTTGCGGAAATAGACGTCCGGCTCGACCAAGCGCGGCTCGGCTTTGTTGTAGCGGAGTCCGGGGCGCGGATCGAGCTTCTTGATCACCTCGAGAGCGCGCTTTACGACTTCGAGCGGGCGGTTCAGGGCGCGCGCGATTTCCTTTAGCTGGTTCGATTGCACCTGCTTGAGATGTTCGGAGACAACCTGCTGCGCGAGAGTATTCTGCGGGTCGAATGCCTTCAATTGCAGCAGCAGGCATTCGCGCAAATCCTTGGCGCCCACTCCAATGGGATCAAAATCCTGAACGACGGCGACGGCGTCATCCAAATCATCCTGGGAATATTTTCCATTTTGCGCCAGCTCTTCCGTTGAGGCCGTCAAATAACCGTTCTCATCGAGGTTGCCGATGATGCTCTCCGCGAGTTCGCGCACGGCGTCGGAGCAAATCGTCAGGCTCAATTGCCAGGCGAGATGATCGGTCAGGCCGGTGGCGGAAGAGAGAAACTTTTCGAACGAAGGCCGCTCGGAAACTTCGCGCTCTTGCGAGCGCCCGCCGTCTCCGCCGGAATCCAGGTATTGATTGAAGAAAGTGCCGACGTCGAATTCGTCAAAGGGATTGGCTTCGGGCTTCTCTGGAACTTTTTCGGTTTCCGCCTTCAGGAAGGTTTCGTCGCTGTAATTGTCGGATTGCGTGGGCTCCTCGCTAAGCTCTTCCAGGACAGGATTGGCGATCATCTCCTGGTTGATCATCTCGCGTAGCTCGAGGCGGTTGAGCGCAAGGACGCTCACCATCTGAACCAAGCCGGGCGTCAGAATCTGCTTCTGCGACACCTTAAGATTCAGTTTGAGCCCTTGCCACGCCATAATTTCTCTGCTTGCTCCTAGTTTAGCCGGAAGTGATCGCCTAGATACACGCGCCGCACTTCGGGATCTTCGCTCAACTCCGCGGGACGGCCCTTCCTGAATATTTTCCCATTTCTGAGGATATACGCGCGGTCGGTGACGCTGAGTGTTTCCCGCACGTTATGATCCGTAATCAGGACGCCAATTCCCGAGCGGCTTAAGTCGCGGATGATCTCTTGCAAGTCTTTCACGGTCAGAGGGTCGATTCCGGAAAACGGCTCGTCCAGCAAGATAAAGGATGGTTGCAGGGTCAGCGAGCGCGCGATTTCCAGGCGCCGGCGTTCGCCGCCGGAAAGTGTGTAGGCTTTGTTTTGCCGCACGGTTTCCAGTCCCATCTGCACCAGCAATTCCTCCAGCCGGTCGCGCTGCTGTTCCGGCGTCAGGGGCAAAGTCTCCAGCACCGCAAGCAAATTTTCTTCGCTGGTCAGTTGACGAAAAACCGAGGGTTCCTGCGGAAGGTAACTGATGCCGCTACGGGCCCGGAGGTACATGGGGAGGTCCGTGATTTCATCGCCATTGAGAAGAACGCGGCCGGAATCGGGACGGGCAAGACCTACTATGATGTAGAAAGTTGTCGTCTTTCCTGCGCCATTAGGTCCGAGGAGCCCAACGACTTCACCCTGTCCGATCTCCAGCTCTACGTCGTCCACGACTCTGCGTCCGCGATACGACTTGCTCAACTCGACAGCCTGGAGCTTCAGCATACCTCATCATTTCTCGACTCGGTGTTTCGTCAAAGTGCGAGAACCATTTTCAGAATCGACGATGATCGTATCATCCGCTAAATAGAAGGTCAATTGACGCCCGGTGGTGGTGCCCGCGGAACCGTCGTACAGCGTGGGGTTTCCGCCGCTCATCACGAATTTTCCGCTGGCCGCGATGTATTCTCCGGTCTCCGCGGTCGCTTTCCGGCTGCCTTCTTCGACGATCACGCCGCCAGTGCCGACCGCGCGGCTGATTTGCTGCGCGCCGCCGGGAGGACTTACCCCGCTTGCGCCGTTGGGTGCGGGCGCGGCACTGCGCGTGAAATAGAGATCGAGAAGCGGTGCGCGCATGCGCTGCTCTTCCGATTGCACCACAACGTTTTGTTCGAGGTGCGCACGGCTTTCCTTGTCGCTATAGGTCAATGTTCCGGACGTGGCGTGCCATAAGTGCTGCGCCTTTGCAGAGCTTCGCGTTACAGGCGCCGAAGCTGGAGTCAAAGTGCCCGATTTCTCCTGCGCGCGATTGCCGGGACTTTCCGCCGATTGCGCCGTGGCTTGCGGAAACACCGCTCGCACATTGCCGGCTGCGTTGAGCACGCGCGTCTCGCGCAGCAGCTCGATGGATTCTGCTTCGAGCACCGAATCACCCTGCCACAGGCGAGCATGACCGGAGTAAAATGCCCGGCCCGTTTTCGAGTTGGCCTGCAACGTGTCGGCCGTGATATTCGCTGGCACCGGGGCCAACTGCACGGCGCTGGAGCGCGAGGCAAAATCCGTTGAGCGCACGCCGCCCTCGGCGCGGATGTCTCCGGTCCCTTGCGCAAAGACGATTCTGGCCGCGTGTGTCTCCGTCGATGCGTCGCGGGCCAGGGCCTTGCCGGTCAGCGTGGCCGTTTGCGATGCGCGCACAAAAACTGCGTGCGTCGCCTGGCCGCCGCGCTCTCCTTCCTTCAGCTTTACGTCGCCGTCCAAATCCATTTGCGACCACCCGCCGGTGGCCTGCAATTCGGCAATGCCATTGCCGGCGGTTGCGGTTTGCACCGGCCGTCCGCCTATGGCGCGCTCCGTTTGCACGTTTCCAATGGCCTGGAGCTGCCGCGCCTTGCCCGACGAGGCGAAGTCCAATACCAGCTTGTCCGCTTGCAATTTTGTTTTCGCAACGGCGGCGCCGGGTTGCGCGGGCGCGTCGGTCCACTCCATCGTTCCCGCCGCCAATGTTTCGGCCTTCTGCGCCTTGCCGGTTTGGCCCGACTCGCCTTTGCCAAACTCCATGCGAAACGCATTGGTCCGGAGCAGGCGCGATTCGCCATTGCCTCCCTGCGTTTCGAGCAGCACATTGCCATTCAGATTCACTTCCTTGGGACGCCCCAGCCAGGGCCACAATTCCAGGGTGGCGTATTCGGCGCTCGCTTTGTCCTGCTCCGCAACGCCGTTGCGCGAGCCGCGTACCGCTCCTGCCGCGTCCACGCGCGTCACCGCGCCTTCCGGTGAAAAATGCGCGGTCAATGTATCCGCCTCCAGCTTCGCTTGTTCGCCAGCCCCCTGCGAGGTCACAACCGGCCGATTGCCGCTCGTACCGGAGGCCACCAATGTTTCCGCGTGAAACTGCTTGTCTAGCGACACCTTGATTTCGCCAGCGCTCAGCCGCTCGGTCTTCGTTTCGGCTTCCGCCGGCCCCCACAGGTGCAGCAAACGCGAGTCACGCTCAAAATCGAGGCTCGATCCTTTCACCAGCATTTCCTGTGGCGCAGCCGTCTGCGAAGCTCCGGCCCTTGGCTTCGCGGCACTCGCCTTCGCGGCACTCGGCGTACTCTCTTTCAACGTGAAGCGCACATCGCGCAATAAATGGAGGGCGCCTTCTTCGGATTTGTATTCCAGCCCGACCGCTTCTCCGCTTCCGCTGGGGAACGCAAATGTGACTTTCTGGTCCGTTTGCGCCAAGCCGCTAGCGCGGTCGAACTTCACACCGCGCGTCTCGATATGCGTGGTCACCGCTCTCGCCGCCTCAGGGTGGCCCGAGGTGCGCTGCGCATCCGCCGCGCTCATCAGGTCGATTTGCACCTCACCACTGCACTGGATGTCTCCTTTCTCCTTTCCATACTGGCAGCTCCGCGTGTGAATCACGTCGTGGCGGTCTCCAACCTTGCCGAAGATGGTGATGCGCACGTCCTCCAGCAAGCTGGCATCTTGCCCCTTAAATTCCGTGGACTTCGAGGCGGACACCTCGTAAATCGTCCGGGTCTTGTCGCCGTGTTTGAAATTGATCTCCGCAGACTGGCGAGAAACATCGACCGGAGCGGCCGGCGGCGCATTTTTCTTCTCGATATGTCGCACCCAGTCCCGCCGCAGGTAGGCCAGCAAAGTCACCGCCGCAAGCACCAGCGCGACCATCGCCGACCAGCGCGCATAGCGCGCCGCTTCACTTCGCAACATGCACTCAGTTAAGCAAACTTCTTGCAGGCTGTATAGCAGGAGGAAGCGAGGGCGGGTTATCCAGCCGATTCCGCGCTGGCCAGAGTATCCGGGAGGATACCCATGTTCGCGGCGGCTACGCTGTCCCGGCTGGTATTTTTCACCAGGTACATAGCTTCGTCGGCGAGGTGCAACAATCCTTCTTTGGTCTTCGAATCCACCGGATAGGACGCCACGCCGATGCTCGGCGTTATGCGCACCTTGAGCCCGGCCTGCTCCAGCCAGGGCGCCTCGCGTATCATCTTGTGCAGTCGGCGCGCGACATTCAGCGAGTTTTCCTTGGACGTTTGCGGCAACAAAATCACAAATTCATCGCCGCCGTAGCGAAACGCAAAATCGATCAGGCGGCAATGCGTCTTCAGGGCGCTGCCGATTTCCGCCAGCAGTCTCGAGCCAATCAAGTGCCCGTGCGTGTCGTTGATTTGCTTGAAGTGGTCGAGATCGATGAACACCAGGGAGAACTCGTAGTTGTAGCGCTGCGATCGGTAAATCTCCGTCTCCAGGATAAAGCCCATGTGCCGCGCGTTATACAGCGTGGTGCAATCGTCGGTGATGGTCAACTCGTGGATGCGCTTCACGTGGCGCGCGTTTTCCAGGGCAATCGCGGCAAAGTCCGCCAGCGCTTCCAGTAAATTCAAATCGCGCGTGTCGAATCCTTCTGGCCCAAAGCAATTGATGAGTTCGATTACGCCCAGGCAGGTGTCGCGAAACTTCACTGGGACCGCGACGATGGACTGCGTTTCCATCTTGGTCTTTTCGTCGACCTTGCCGAAAAAGCGCGTGTCTTTGGAGGTATCCGGCACGACCACCGCTTCGCCGTGCTGCGCCACCCAGCCGGCAATGCCCTGCCCGACCTTGATGCGCACGTCCTTCAGCGCTTGCGAAGCCTTGCCTACCGCCAGCTCGAAATACAGCTCCTGCTTGGCCTCATCCAGGAGCAGCAGCGACCAGTTGTCCGGGCGGAGGAATTCGTCGATCTTCTCCATGATGGTGCGGAGAACCTGATCCAGTTGCAGCGATGACGTAAGCGCTTTTCCCAGTTCCTGGAAAACCGCGAGTTGGCCCGCTTCGCGTTGTTGAGAGGGCAGCGCCGGGTTCCGGCGGCGTTCGACGGTAGGGAATGGCTTGACTTCCTCCACGTTCGGTTAACCTGACCCTTTTGAATTTCGACCGGCCACGGCAAACCTCTACCGGCCTGCCGCGTGACGCGACTCGACCCCACACCCGCGAATCTTCGCAAGTATAGGCTCCCCGCAAAAACCGGCGCAACACACTCGTAGTACAGGCGTTGCTATATTGCCATCATTCTGCCCGCTCCCTGCCGCTTGCTTTCCACAACAGAGCGATCGATGGTTTGACACGCTTCGCGGCCCCGCCTATAGTGCCGACGAGGGGAGCCCACACCTTCCGCGAGTGTGCGCCGCCGTCAGCCGCCGCGCCTCGCGCTTCTCGCCAGCCGCGCTTTGGTCGCGCTGGCTCCGCAGGACAGGGTTCGATCCATGGCCACCGGAAATTTTGGGGAGCGTCTGAAGCGCGAGCGAGAGCTGCGCGAAGTCTCGCCCAACGAAGTCGTTGTGGCCACGCGCATCAGCCTGCGATTTCTGGAAGCCCTGGAAAACGAAGACTGGGACAAGCTCCCGGGCGGCATTTTCAATCGTGGCTTCGTGCGCGCCATCGCCCGCTACCTGGGCCTGGACGAAGAAAACCTGCTCGCGGAATATGACCAGGCACGCGGCGATCAGTCCGCCGAAGCCGCGTCCGCACCGGAGAATCGCATCCCTTCACCACCCAAATGGGTTGCCGTGGCCTTCGCGCTCGGCGTGCTGGCGCTGATCGCCGTGCTGATAGCTGCAGGCGTCTACGGCTGGCGGCGGTACTCTGCGTATCGCCATGCCAAGCAGGCGGCGGTTGCCACGCAGTCGCTAGGAGCGGCGCAACCTGCTTCCCTGATGGCCGTTGACCCGCCCCAGGCGAATTCCGCTGCGCTGGATCTTTCCGTCTCCACCTCCGCTGCCACACGCGTGCGCATCCTGGCCGACGGCAAGGTGGTGCTCGACTCCGAAATTCCAGCGGGCCAAAACCGCCATTTCTCAGCGGAAACCGCTTTTGAGGTCACCGCGGCGGACTCCAGCGCGGTGTTGCTGGAATTGAACGGCCAGACCATGCCGCCCATCGGTTCCCCTGGCGCCTCCGGTACAATAGTGCTTAGCCAGAAAGACTTGAGGCCGGCACCCGGTGGAAACTCTCAGCCCTGACCTTATTGAAGCCCTGCGTCACGGACGCGCCACGCGCGAGCGCAAGATCGCGGTTTGCTCCGGCGGCGCGCACCTCTCGGCAGCGGATCGCGCCGAAATTCTCGCCGTGTTGGCACATGATGCCGATGAGGTAGTGGCCAACCGCGCCCAGGACGCTTTTCTTTCGCAGCCAATTGAATCCATCGTCGAGGCTCTCGCCCGCGAAACCGCTCTTCCCGCTCTCTTTGCGTATGCCGCGAAAAATCTGGCGGACAAGCGTGGAATCGGCGACGCCATGGTGCGCAACAAGAATTGCGGCGCGGAATATTTGGTCCACGTTGTCCGCTCGCTTTCCACTGAGAGCATTCAGATGCTGATGGAAGAGCTCGATCGCGTCAGCGAATCTCCTGCGCTGGCCGGCGCATTGGAGCACAGCACTTCGGTCACGGCCGAACAGAAGGCGCAGTTGCATGAGCTTCGTAGCACCGCGATCGACCACGGCGCCCTGGCCGAAGCCGCTCTCGAGGCGGAGCCCGATCTCGGTAAGCGCCAAACCTTGCTGCAGCGTCTCGCCACCATGACGGTCGCGCAGCGCGTACAATTCGCCATCAAAGGAGGCGCCGAAGCACGCCGCACCCTGATTCGCGACTCCAACAAGGTCGTGCAGCGCGCCGTGCTGCAATCTCCCCGCCTGACCGACCAGGAAGTGGAAGCCTTCGCGTCGATGTCCAGTTTGACCGACGAGATTCTTCGCCTCATCGCCAAAAACCGCAACTTCCGCAAGAACTACGTCGTGGTCCGCAATTTAATGAACAATCCGAAAACGCCGCTCGACGTGAGCCTCCACATGCTCCCCATACTCAATGTGCTCGACCTCAAGCGCCTCTGTACGAACAAGAATATCCCGGAGACACTGCGCTCGACGGCGAACAAACTTCAGCTTCAACGTAAACAAAACAAATAGTTGTCGACACCTCTGCATAGAGCGCCGGCATGGCCGCGCATTCGCGGCTTCCGCCTTCGGCTACGTTCCACTCAGCTTCGGGTGCTTGCGGTGGAATCCAGTGGCTTCCTGATACGCGCGCGCGAACACCAGCAGCTCCGCCTCGCGGTATAAGTTGCCGAGAAACGTTAGGCTGACCGGCGTCCCGGGACCGCCGATATTGTCGTCCTCCCCATTGTCTTCCGCAGGAGGCTTCGGCGCTTCGTCGCCGCGAAAGCCGTTCGGCAAAATCAGCGCGGGCTGGCCGGTTAGATTGGTGATTACCAGTTGCTCGCTGCCCGTCGGCGCTACGATTACATCCACGGTGTCAAAGACCTTAGCAACCGCATCCATGGCCAGGCGCCGCGCGCGGCTCGCCTGGATATACTCCGCCGCCGGAATGAACCGCGCCGAGCGAAACGTGTTGGGCCAATCGTCCGCGGACTGCGCAGTTAGCAGCTTATCCCGCCCCGAGCGTGTGAGCTCATCAAACGCCGCCGCGGCTTCCGCGGTCAGCATCGCGACCATCGCATCGTAAGGAAACTTCGGCATCTCCACGGGAATAAGTGCGACGCCCATTCGCCGCAATTGCGCCAGCGCCGCTTCGCTGAAGCGGCGGTCGTACTTCGCCCGCTCCTGAAAAGCTTCGCGCCTTTTGCGCCGCTCCTCGCGCTTCTTCTTTTCTTCCTCAGTCGCCGCAGGCTCCTCCTTCTGCGCGTCCTCTTGCGGCTGCGGCGCGCGTTCGAAATCGCTCTTCAAATATCCCACCCGCAATTTCCGCCAATCCAGGTCCGCATCCCAGTTGAACGCCGCATTCTTCACCGCGCGATCCTTCCCGTCCGGCCCGTAAATCACGCTCAGCACTAGCGCGCAATCCTCCACCGAGCGGCAGATCGGCCCCAGCTTGTCCATGCTCCAAGACAAAGCCATCGCACCGGTGCGCGGCACCAAACCGAACGTCGGCCGCAGGCCCGTGCAGCCGCACCGCGTGCACGGCGACGAAATTGATCCCAGCGTCTCTGACCCAATACTGAAGGCCACGCAGCCCGCCGCCGTAGCCGATGCCGGACCCGCCGAAGATCCACTCGAACCTTGCGCTACATTCCACGGATTGCGCGTCTTCCCG
>Ga0307477_10004552_pt1 | contig 10061 bp, 10 predicted proteins | sample atmos_gasesECM2C_FD_203316 | JGI IMG/M metagenome (GOLD analysis project Ga0307477, IMG submission 203316) | Hardwood forest soil microbial communities from Morgan-Monroe State Forest, Indiana, United States - atmos_gasesECM2C_515 | ecosystem: Environmental > Terrestrial > Soil > Temperate... | reverse complement strand
GACTGCAGCTCTGACTGCTCATTTGGCTCGTATTGTCCGACGTCTCGATTGTTCTGCGACCATCCCTGATCTCCGGTCGCCGTTTGCTGCGCGAAAAGGCTCCCTGGTTCCATCAGAAAGAGGAGAATAACTGCCCCGAGCACAAACGAACCGCTGAACTGCCGTGCCGCGTTTTTCAGGGTGTTCGTGGCGGTCGCGGCACAGCGCGCTGCATCATGCGACAGTCGAGAAAAGGTGGCAGCGCGCGGGGCATACCGGTGCATTTGGGGCTTCATTTTTCCTTTCGGCGTCCGACGAAAATGCTCGCACGAGGAGAAACCGATACTCCAAAGCCGACGCCGACTGGTTCTGTCACCTTGATGCTTGAAATCAATCAGGAAAGCAATGCAGGGCGAATCAATTCTGGGTCAACAGGGAAGTCTCTGAAAACACAAGCGTTCTACTCGCAGATGAATTCCTTCCAGTCACGTCAAAGTGGTCGCGCTGGTTCCATTTCGACTTCCCGACCATAAAGCCTGGTAACCGGTCCTACCTTCGCTCGTGCGAATGCATCTAAGCCTTCGGAATCATGCAGAATTTCACCCGCCGAGAACTACTTAAAATCGGAACCGCGGCTGCAGCTGCAGAATTGGTGTCGTTGGGTTTGCAGGGTTGCAGTATTTCCAAATTGGTTCCGTCCATTTCCTCTGGTTGCGCCAAGTTGACCGACATCGAACATGTGGTGATCCTGATTCAAGAAAACCGCTCATTCGATCACTACTTTGGAAGCTACCGGGGCGTCCGCGGATTTTCCGATCAAAGCGCGGCGTTTCAGCAACCTGATCCAGCGAACACCACGACCTCACCGGTGGGACAGCTCCTGCCGTTTCACCTGGACACCTCCCAGGCGAATGCGGCGTGCACGCACGACATTAGCCACGACTGGGTGCCGCAACATCAGAGCTGGGACAACGGCAAGATGGACGGCTTTGTGAGTTCGCGTCTACCGATTGATCCCAACGACGCGGTATTGAGCATGGGCTATTACACCCGCGCAGACCTTCCTTATTACTACGCTCTGGCCGACGGTTTCACCATCTGCGACAACTATTTTTGCTCGGTAATCGGCCCGACCGATCCGAATCGCCTCTATACGATGGCGGCCTCGATTGATCCAGATGGGAAAAATGGCGGCCCGATCTTGCAGACGATCGTTACAAATCGCTCAGCAATGTACGGCCGCCTGACATATACGACCATGCCCGAGCAACTTCAGGCTCGGGGAATTTCCTGGAAGGTTTACTCTTCACCGGATGAGAATATTCTGGGAGGGATTCTGTCGGACAATGTGCTCTCCTATTTCAAGAATTTCCAGGATCCTTCAGCGGTGCTGCATCAGAATGCATTTGGGCCACAGTTTCCCGTCGACTTCCTTTCCGATGTGGCGCTCGACAATCTGCCCCAAGTGTCCTGGCTGATCGGGTCGATCCTGACTTCGGAACACCCTCCTGCGCCGTCGCTGTTCGGAGAGAATCTTATTTCCCTGATCGTCAGTGCTCTCATCGCGAACCCCGCATTGTGGGCGAAGACGGTTTTGTTGGTTACCTACGATGAAAATGGTGGATTCTTTGATCATGTTCCACCGGTCACGGCGCCCCCGGGCACGCCCGGCGAATATGTGACGGCGCCCGCGGTTCCGGATCCGACCGTAGTCGGCAGTCCGGCGATTACCGGGCCGATCGGTTTAGGTTTTCGCGTACCTTTGATGATCATCTCGCCGTTCAGTCGCGGCGGATTCGTGTCCTCGGACCTCTTCGATCACACTTCGGTTTTAAGATTTCTCGAAACTCGATTCGGGGCCGAAGTGCCCAATTTGAGCGCCTGGCGCCGGGCCGCGGTCGGAGACTTAACCAGTGCGTTCAATTTCAAGAATCCTGACCAGTCGATTCCGAGTTTGCCGCTTACTCTGCAAGGCGATGCACAGGCGATCCAGGAATGCGCCGCTAACCTGGCTGGAACGACACCATTCATAGTGCCATCCACGCAGACCCTTCCGACTCAGGAATCCGGGACACCTAGTCGTCCCAGCGGAATATGCTAGCAAAGAGTAATGAGCGAGGGTTTCGGTGGGAGCTGAGTGGATTCAAGTTTCATGGTGAGAGCTCCGAAGATGTGCACGGGTACGGGCTCGATGCAATAGCTGCCGAGGCGCTCTGGAAGAAAAGTGAAGAACTTATCGGAAAATTGTTCTAGCGATTCTCCGATCACTTTCAACCGGGTTCTTTTCTGTGAAGGAAGGGTAAATGCAGATATCCGTTGGCCGGAAGCGTGTCGGCGTCGCAGCGCGAGACCATCCTCGATCCTTGCAAACCGCTACTCGCCCGACCAATACTTGTTGAAGCCGATATAGTCAGAATCCAGGTAGGCAAGGATCTTGCGGCGCAGTTCTAGAATGTCGACGGATCCCTGCTTCTGATAAAGCACCTTACCGCCAGGAGCCAGCAACACGGTGTAAGGCACGGCTGACTCCCACTTGGGATCGAATGCCGCCTGCAGCGACGCGGTGTCGTCCGACGCAAAGAGCAGATTGCGGCTGGTGGCGTGCATCTTCTCCAGCAATTTCATGACGGTACGTGTTTCGTCAGGCATGTTGGTGGATACCGTGACTAATCCCAGATCGCGGACGCTGTACATCCGGTAAGTGTCTTCGAGATCGGCGAACTCGGCTATGCACGAGCCACACCAGGTCGCCCAAAAACTGACCAGAAGCATTTGCTTGCTGGGATTGGCGCGCAGCGTCTTCAAGTCGGCGGCAGTCGCCATCTCCAATTGCACGGGCTGCGCCTCAATCTTCCGCAAGCCCTCGATCCGCGAAGACGCTTTCTCCTGCCACTTCGTCGAGCAACCGAAAACTCCGGTGTGTTTCACAGCGACTTCCTGATGCGCCAGTATCGCGTCGATCGCATTGCGCGCATCTTGCGTCTTCACCAACTCTATTCGGTAGCTGTTGTCAAGGCGGCCTTCGTAGCGCAGACGACGTTCCTGATCAAAGATAAAGGCGTGCGGCGTTGCCTGCGGACCATAGGTCCTGGTCACCGCCTGCGTGTCGCCATCGTAAAGATAGGGATATTGCAGATGTTTGTATTCGGCGCGGATTTTCATCTCGGGCAGGCTGTCGCTGATATCCGAGGAGTCCAGTTCATCGATCCTGATCGCCTTCGGATCGTTGGGCTGAATCGCCACCACGGCCACGCCCCGGTCCTTGTAGTCCGCGGCCAGCCTCCCGATACGCTCTTCATACATCTGCGCGATCGGGCAGTGATTACAAGTGAAGATCACAACCAGGATTGGACTCGCCGCATAATCGCTGAGCTTGTGGGTCTTTCCATCCACGCCGGGTAGTTCGAAGTCCGGCGCGGGCGAACCAAGTGCGAGGACCGGATGCGCGTCTTGTGTCCAGGCGCTTAGAGAAATCAATAAGAATAGAAAAACTCTCCACATTTTCTTCTGTCCCCTATGCGAGGCCGCTAGGCGAGTCTGCGTGCAAATTCCATGTCTTGCCGCATGTCGTCGTTCACGTCGCCCTCTTTTTCGTATTCCACAGCCACCAGTCCCGCAAAATTCTGCCGGTGCAGTTCCTGCATGACCGCAGAAATCTTAGAAATTCCTGTTCCGAGCAGCACGTTCACTTCGCCGTCCACGGCCTGAATATCTTTGAGGTGCACCAGCATCAGACGAGTTCCCAATTTGCGTACGGCTTCGACGGGATCATGGCCGCAAGATGCAAAATGTCCCACATCTGCTGTGGCGCCGACCGTTTTGGAAAGTCCCGCGAGAGCGCTCAGCACATCCTCCGGACTCTCGTAGGCGAACTTCTCGCCCTTGAAGTAATGATTGTGGATTCCAAAGGTCAACTGTTCCTGCGTAAAGCGCCGATCGATTCGATTCAGAATGCTACCCGTTGCGTCGCCTGTAATGTTGCTGCTACCCAGCAGCCTCGCAAACCGCACAGCGTTTTCTAAATCCTGATCTTCTTTGATGGTTGCCGTGTAGTAGGACACGCAGCGGATTCCCGCCCGGTCAAGTTTGGTTCGAGCCGAACGAAACAGTTCCTCGGTGGGGTGGTTCATCAGCATGAACTCACCGCGCGACATTTCGATTTCCCCAACTCGCAGCGCATTCAGCTGAACAATCATTTCGTCCATCGAGAGATTGTGATAGCTATAGGTGCCAATGCCAACGTTCAGCATCGCCGCAGCGTGCAAGGGAAGTGCGGCTGCGGCCAAGCCGCCGGCCACCGTCTTTACAAAACTTCTTCTCGTGATCGCATCTTCCCGAATCAATGAACCCCTCGCTGTCGTGCTTTTTCGCCAGGCTAATTTGCGGGCAGCGGACGGGACGTCAGTTCTGCATTTTCCAGCCCCATCGCCCATTTGATGGCCTCGGTAATCATTTGTTGGAACTCCGGTTTGTCCCAGTTCGCTTCCACGTGCCCCAATGTCGTGTAGTAGACGCGCCCTTTGCCGTACATCTTTGCCCAAGTTACAGCAAAATCGCCGTCGGTGCGATGGACATGCTTGTTCTTCATGTCGAGCTTGCTGACATCGAGCCGCATCAGCACTCGCACCTTGTCGCGTGAGTAGTCTTTCATCTGGTAAATTTCGTCGCGCAACGTAAAAGAAGGCGGGAATTGTTGCATGCCCGGGAAACCCGGGTCCTCCACGAGGATAGGTGCATCGAAAGTAGTCCACGGGTGCTCGTCGTAAGTCCCGCCGACCATCTCTACAAATTCGGGCCAGTCCACGAACGTGATGGCAGCGCTGTGCACGCCAATGAATCCTTTGCCCTCACCGTGGACGAACGATAGGAAGTCGGCCTTCTGTTGGGCATCCATTTCGAGGTTGCCACCGGTAAAGAAGAGCACGGCGTCGAACTCGTTCAAGTTCTTTGCGTTATATTCCAGCTTCTTCTTCGTTAGTACCTCGGTGTCGGTGCGAAGTGTGGTGTCCCAAAGCCCGGTTTCCCGCCCCAGTCGCTCGATGGTCGCCATAGCATGGGACACGGAGTCGTGCCGGTATCCTTTTTCTTCTCCGATCACAAGGAGGTGTTTCTTTGGTGGGGGACCAGACTGAGCCGTGGAAAATGCAGAGAGCACGGCGAGGATGATCAGGGCGCGAGGAGCAATCTTCATATTGGAGTTGTCGGTGGTGCTGAATGTTCAGCCTTTCGGCGTCAATGATCAGCGATTGAAGCCTTGCTGTTCGCAGCAACTTTCTTTTCCGGCTGCAAGTCTTTGGGAGAGATCCGCGGATCGTAAACCAGGTTAAAGAAGCCAACCATCATTTCGTCCCAGCTCTGCTGGCCCCAGATCACGGTCTTGGTGGGGTCTGGATTCTCAGGATTGTTCGGCGAGTTGTCGAAATGCGCTGTGCATTCAATTCGCGCCCCAGGGGGCAGCACAATCGGTTCGTCGAGGTTGTACCAAAGCTGCCAGTGCCAATTGTATTGAGGCACGCGCAAGATCGTCCGCGTCTCACCGCCAGGGAATACGATGCGGTATTCAAAATCCTTTCCCCTGGCGTGCATGTGTGGGTGAATCGAGGCCAGGATCACCTCCTTGCGAATTTCAAAGGAAGCATCCACGCGGTAGTTGGGATCGCCGGGGGGAATTTTGAAAGTGCCATTGACCGCCGACAACGTCTGCACTCTTTTCTTTGGCGGCTCTTTGGCGAATACCAGGCCCAGCTTGGTTCGGTCTATCACCGCTTTTCCATTGGGCGTGTAGTGCACCTCGAATACGATGTCGGATCCGGCCTTCACCAATTTCGCCTCGCCTACCGGTAAGACTTCCGCGGGCTGGCCGGGAGCATAGCCAACCAGAAAATCGCTGGGCAGAGCGCTGGTGTCAACGTTCTCATCCGTCTTGGCCGGAGGAGCTTCGAAGAAAACTCCTTGCTTTTGGTCTTTGAAGTAATTCGATCCGGGTTCTCGAATGTACGCGATGATGTGGTGAACCACGGAGCGCTCCGTAGGTCGGACTTCGACGGCCTGCACCCATTTATCTTCCGTGAAGCCGGTGGGCACGATGACATATTGGTACTCGACCATGCCCGATTCCGGCACGGGGAATTCTTTGGGCAACTGAAAAATCGCGTCCGGTTTTGGAATGCCCCATCCTTCCACGAAGTTCACGGGTGGAGGCATGTCTTTGGGATCGCCTTTGGGCGCGCCCGCGGTCACCCAAGCCACAATTGTATCGATCTCTTTTTGAGAGAGCGATCTGTCATTTGAAAAATGTCCAACCTGAGGATCGGCAAACCAGGGCGGCATCCGTTTCTGCTTCACGTCCAGCTTCATGGCGCCAGTCCATGGCCTCGTCTCCTCGTACGTGAGCATTGAGAAGGGGGCAGCTTCGCCCGGCCGATGGCAGCTTTGGCAGTTTTTCTGCAGGATCGGCGCGACATCCTTCGTAAACGTCGGAGCGTTCATATTGCCCATCTGCGAAGAGAGATGCGCTGTTGAACAAACTGCAAACAGCAAACCGAGCACCGTGCGATTCATTGCGTCGAGGCCTCTGCGGCCGAGTTCCTATCCTCGGAGCCGGCTCAGCGATCATATCAAGAATCTCCGACGATTCCCTGACACACTAGGCGTCATGAAATCTTCCGCGGCCACTCGCAAACTTGCTGTCGAAGCGAGCGCCGGCTGAATCTTGAGGCTTCGAGACTGTAAATGCTGAGTGAAGTGATTGCCGATCTCGATGCAATCGGCACTAGGCCGACCGGATCGACATCGAGAGGCGCTGCCGTGCACCGTGGGACAGTCGCTTCCGGGTAAAAGAGATGCCCTTCCTAAATGACAAGAAACAGATGGTATTATCGCGGCGGGAGTCACCAATGGAACCGACAAAACCCAAACTTCCGCGTGAAGCCATCGAACTCTACAACGATTTCATTCATGGTGAGATTAGTCGCCGCACCTTTATGGAGGGCATACAGCGACTAGCAGGCGGTCTGGCGGCAGCCACGGTTATCAATGCATTGATGCCGAATTATGCGCTGGGCCAGCAGGTTTCCCGCACCGATGACCGAATCAAGGCCACTTACGAGACCGTTCCCTCCCCGAAGGGCAACGGAAGCATCAAGGGATATCTCGTGCGCCCGATCAGTGCTGACACCCGCTCCGAGACGGTAACGAAGTTGCCCGGCGTAATCGTGATTCATGAGAATCGAGGTCTGAACCCACATATCGAGGACATCGCGCGGCGGTTTGCCCTGGCGAACTTCATGGCGTTTGCGCCCGACGGACTCACATCCCTGGGCGGTTATCCGGGAGACGACTACAAGGGCGGCCAGATGTTCAACAAGGTCGACAAGGAGAAGATGTCCGAGGATATGGTGGCTGCGGCCATGTCGTTGAAGTCGCGCCCTGACTGCACGGGAAAGATCGGCGCTACCGGGTTCTGCTACGGAGGTTCGACCTCCAATATGCTAGCGGTTCGACTGGGAGCAGACCTGGGGGCAGCGGCGCCGTTCTATGGTGGTCCTCCCGCCCCAGAGGACATCCCGAAAATTAAGGCGGCGATCCTGGTACATCACGGAGAACTCGACACCCGGCTGGCAGCAACGTGGCCGTCGTACGACAAGGCGCTGAGCGCGGCGCACGTTCCGCACGAAGGCTATATTTATCCGGACGCAGGACATGGCTTCAATTGCGACGCGACGCCAGAACGGTATAACAAAGCCGCGGCCGATTTAGCCTGGCAACGCACGATCGACTGGTTTAACAAATACGTGCGTGGCTAATTCCGCGGGTACAATCTGCCATGTTGGACGCGCCCGAACCGGTTCGACTGCCTGGTTGCCCGATTTATGGCTCCGTAGCAGGCTTCGCCCTGAAGATGCCCTTAAAGCGTTCGCGGTACTCAAGGAAGACCAGTACCCACAGGACAGAGGCCACCAGAGCCGGACCAATGCTCGCCGGCGCAAGCGTCAGGTGAAACGCAAGGATGTTGTAGAGCTCCGCCGCCAACACTGTCAGCGCAAGTGGCACGAAGTAGCCCGAAAGCAGGAGCAGCCCACCGAGCACCTGCAGCGCGAAGAAAAACGCGGCAAAATGCGACTCGCTGACGGAGACAAGAAACTGAATCGCGAGCGGATTCGTCGGGGGCGGCTGGTGGATGAAGTTGAGAAACCCATTCAGCCCAAAGACCGTAAAGATCAGACCCAGCAAGTAGCGAGCAATAATTGAAGTAATTTTCATGCGTGATCTCCCTGGAAAGTCTGCGCGTGCGTCTGCACGGCCTGAAGGTGCGGTGCAAGAAACGTGTTCCGGTCATGCCCCTGGTTCAACGCACTGGTCCCCCCTGCGGTGAGGAAGGTCGTGTCCGTCACGCCAAGAAAACCAAATACGGACCGCAGATACGGCTCCACGAAATTGAACGAAGCCATCTGCGTCCGGGCGTCGACCCACCTACACTAAATCGCAGATTACCCCGCTCAAGAACAACTATAACGGAACGACTCCCGATCCTGGCTATATTCCTGGATGGAAATTGACTCTGGGCGGGCTGGCTTCTGGCCTGAGCACCTCTCTCGATATTCGGAGTCTCCTGACTCGCTTCTCGGTATCTGACCAGATTACGAGGCTGGTTTGCGTTGAAGGCTGGAGTGCGATCGCGTGGTGGGCTGGTTTGAGATTCGATGATCTGTTTCGCGCCTACCCACCGATGTCGCAAGCGAAATGGGCGCGTGTGGAGTCTTCGGTCAATCTCGATGCCTCGGGGAATCCTGACCCTTACTTCATGTCACTCGACCTGGCGACGGCCCGGCATCCTCAGACGCTGCTCGCCACACACTTCAACGGTCAGCCCCTTACCGTGGATCATGGAGCACCGCTTCGTCTGTTGGTGCCCGTTAAACTTGGTTTGAAGAACGTGAAGGCTATTACCAGGATTACGTATTTCGCTGAAGAGCCAAGAGACTATTGGGCCAAACGTGGATATTCCCGCTACGACGGAATCTAACCCCTTTCAACATCAGAGATTGCTAGGGTCCTCGCCGCGAGCGATGGAAGTTTATTTGCGAGGTGCAATCAGTTAAGCGACGTGGAGGAGTCATTTTCATGAACTCTAAGGAACCATTATGGACAAGTCTGCAGTAAAGCTGGCAGCGGGCGGCCAACCCGCGCGCGACTTCCTCTGTCCGGCGCCGATTTCGGCGAAAGAGCCGAAGGTGGATGGATCTAGACTCAGCGTGAGTGCTTTGTGGTGAGTGTCGAGTTTTTGAGCGGAAGGCATAGCTAATGGTTCCGTTGGGCAAATGTCTGAAACGCGTGAAGCGCGCGCATACAGCTGCCGTTGCGGCACGGCAGTTGATGAAACTGCGAGCTTTGGAGTGACGTTTTGCCCCCGAGTACCATCGATCGGCTTTCAGATCTGAAAAGCACTTTCGCGGAGATCCCGATGAGCGTTGAGACACTTGGTCAAACCTGGCTGCCCAACATGCGATCCAGATTGAATGCGGCGCTGATCAACGCGAGATGAGTGAAGGCCTGGGGGAAATTGCCCAGCGCCTCGCCCTGCGGCCCGGTCTGCTCTGCATAAAGCCCAAGATGATTCGCATAGCCCAACACTCGTTCAAAGAGCAATCTGGCTTGATCCAGCCTTTCGGGATGCGCCAGGCCTGCGCGTGTCAGCGCTTCCACAAGCCAAAAGGAGCACATGTTAAAAGTACCTTCCTCGCCCGGGAGTCCGTCAATACGGGACTGCGGCGGATAGCGATGCACGAGGCTGTCGCTGACAAGGCCCCCGTGACTGGGGCTTTCAAGGATAGCGTCGATGGTGCTGAGCATCCGCGGATCGGTCGGAGCCATGAAGAAGACGAGCGGCATAATAAGGAGGGACGCGTCCAGATCCTCACTACCGTAAAACTGTGTAAATGATTTGCGCTTTTCGTTCCAGCCCTGGATCATTACTTCTTCGTAGATGCGGTCCCTCTCGCGGATCCACTTTGCGCGATCGGCTGGAAGAGCACGCTTGTCGGCCAAGCGAATACCCCGATCCAGAGCAACCCAGTTCATGA
>Ga0307477_10004551_pt1 | contig 10062 bp, 8 predicted proteins | sample atmos_gasesECM2C_FD_203316 | JGI IMG/M metagenome (GOLD analysis project Ga0307477, IMG submission 203316) | Hardwood forest soil microbial communities from Morgan-Monroe State Forest, Indiana, United States - atmos_gasesECM2C_515 | ecosystem: Environmental > Terrestrial > Soil > Temperate... | reverse complement strand
ATCGGCAGCATGGACATCGCCACCTGGTCGGCCAGTGCGGCAGCGGCGATACCGGCCAGCAGCAGCGGCGCCGTCGACATGAATGCGAAGGTCGACATAGCACCGCCGCCTTCCACCGGGCTTCGCGGCAGATCGACGCGCATGGTGATGAGAGGTATTAATGAAAGGAGTCCACAGAGCGCCCCGGTCAGGAACGGAGCCCAACCCTGGGTGCCTACCAGCAACAGCAACGCAGGTCCAATGGCGAATCCGACCGATTGGAGCATCGAGTAGAGGCCGAGGACCCGTCCGCGCGCATGCTCGGTCGCAAGCTCGATCATCCACGTGTCGCTGACGACGAAAAGACAAGCGAGCGACATGCCCAGGAGCAGCCGAAGAGGCATCCACACCCAGGGGTTGGCGATCGCACCGATCAGCACGATAGCGACGGCCGCACCGGCAATGCTCGCAGCGGCCAGCGCACGGCCATCGATACGGTGCATGAGGGGCGCTGCGAACTGCGCTGCGAGGATCATTCCCAGCGGCATCATGGCCGTGTTCAGGCCGATGAAGCCTGCCGGAAGTCCGCGGCGGTCGAGGATCACGGCCAGCAGCGGGTAGCTCAGTCCCTGCATCGCGGTAAAAAGGGTGGAGATGGCAGCCACCGCGGCGATGGGCCGCCAGGGGATGCGCGTGGGAACGCTTTGCGCGGTGTTTTCCAGCTGTGGCATCGTGGTTGCCGGCTTACCCGCCGCCCTGGATATCACATTGATTGTATTAAAGCTTCCTGGCGGAAGTCGTGCTGCTGATGGCCGTGGTCAGCGTGTACGATCTGAAGAACTCGCGAGGCCTGGGAGGCCGGCGAGGCCTGGGAGGTGGGGTTGAGATTCATTGCGCTCCTGATGATGGCGCTCTCCTTCTGCACGACGGCTCAGGGGTATGACGATGCCGCCGCAAACGCGCGCAAAGTCCTCGCCATCGTGTCAGGGGAGCTGCGCGTGCCCGGACTGCGCAAGCCGGTGCGTGTGCTGCGCGACAAATGGGGTGTGGCACACATCTACGCGCAGAATCAACACGACCTCTTCTTTGCGCAAGGGGTGGTCGCTGCCCAGGATCGGCTGTTTCAGATGGAAGTGTGGAAGCGCGCCGGCCAGGGCAGGCTCAGCGAGATCCTCGGACCGTCCGCCCTGCAACGCGATATCAACGCGCGCGCCCTGCAGTACCGCGGCGACATGCAGGCCGAGTACGCGAGCTACTCTTCCGACACCCAGGCGATCCTGAGCGCGTTCACGGACGGCATCGACGCCTACATCGCAGCGCTGCAAGCGCGCGGCAATGCCGGCATGCCGATCGAGTTTCAGCTGGCGGGATTCGAGCCGGACGCCTGGCATCCGCAGGACTGCCTCAATCGCATGGCGGCTTATTCCATGACGGGTAATGCGGAGGATGAGCTCACCCATGCGCGGGCGCTGACGGAGCTCGGTCCGCAGAAGGGGGCGAAGGTGTTTCATTTTGATCCGCCCGTCGCCCTTGATCCCGTTGCGGGCGTCGATCTTGCGGGCCTGTCACCCGAATTACTGAAGAACCTGGTCGGCAGCGACAAGCGAATCGAGTTTCCCGGCCCGCCACGCGAGGGGAGCAACAATTGGACGATCTCCGGTGCACTGACCGCGAGCGGCAAGCCGCTGCTGGCCAATGACCCGCACCGTGTGATGGCGCTCCCCTCGTTGCGCTACATGGTGCATCTCGTCGCTCCGGGATGGGATGTGATCGGCGCGGGGGAGCCGAGCCTTCCCGGGGTAGCGCTCGGTCACAATCAGAATATCGCCTGGGGATTCACCATCTTCGGCCTCGACCAGCAGGATCTGTATGTCGAGGAGCTGAATCCGGCCAATCCTCTCCAGTACCGCACCGAGGCCGGGTGGACATCGATGGTCATCCGCCGCGAGGAATTCCTGATCAAGGGAGCGCCCGCGAAAAGCATCGACCTGAAGTTCACGCGCCATGGTGCGGTGCTGTGGCAGGACGGCAGACGCGCGCTGGTTCTGCGTTGGGTCGGAAGCGAGCCGGGGACGGCCGGGTACCTTGCCTCCCTGGCGATAGATCGCGCGCAGAACTGGAGTCAGTTCGAAGCGGCGATGACCCGCTGGAAAGTCCCCTCGGAAAATATCGTCTATGCCGATCGCGCCGGCAACATCGGCGAGCACTCCGCCGGGCTCGCGCCCATACGAAGCTGGAGCGGGCTCTTGCCGGTGCCCGGTACCGGCAGGTACGAGTGGAGCGGGTTCCTGCCGACCTCGAAGCTGCCGCACTCGCTCAACCCGCCCGCCGGGTTCATAACCACGGCAAATCACCGCATGATTCCCGAGGACTATCCCTACAAGGTGGGCTTCGAGTGGGAGCCGCCGTATCGGTTTGAGCGCATCCGTTCAGTCCTTGAAAGCGCCCGGCAGGCGCACCGCAAACTCACGCTCGCCGATATGCAGGCGCTGCAGAACGACGTTACGTCATTACCGGCTCGCGATCTTCAAAGCCTGGTGCGATCGACGGCCCTGCGCGATGACCCATCGCTGGTGCCATTCCTGCGCTGGGACGGAGAGCTGACGCGGGAATCGACGGAAGCCGCGCTCTACGAGGTCTGGCTGCGAGAGATCTGCCGCTCACTCGGCAGGCGGTTCTCCGCGGAATCCAGCGACCACTATCAGAAGCTAGGGCCCGACGTGGTCGTGCCTCTGCTTGCACATCCGGACGGGGATCTGTTCGGCGCGGATCCGGTCGCTGCCCGTGACGCACTTCTGCGGGATGCCCTGCGGGCCGCGCACCGGTCACTCGAGGAACTTCTGGGAGGCGACGCTTCACAGTGGTCGTGGGGGCGCCTGCACTCGATCCGCTTCCGTCATGATCTCGATCAGCAACCCGGGGCGAGCGAGCCGTTCGATCTCGGGCCGCTGCCCAGGCCCGGCGATGGCTACACGGTGAACGCCAGCGGCTTCGACGCGTCCGGGACATCATGGGAACAGAACGTGGGCGCGAGCTATCGGCAGATCCTGGACACCAGCAACTGGGATCAATCGCTCGCCGTCAATACCCCGGGTCAAAGCGGGCAGCCGGGTAGTCGTCACTACGCCGACCTGATGCCTCTTTGGGATGCCGGGCGTTATTTCCAGTTGAGCTATTCGCGAACAGCCGTCGAGGCTAGCGCGGTGGACACACTGCTGCTGCGGCCTTAGAGCGATCCGCATTCACGGTGAATCGGGCGCGGTCATTCACGGTGAATCGAACGGCCGCGACCGGGGGCGCCGTCCACTGACCAATAGAGTGCCAAACCCGCATAGCAAAAGGGCCAAAGTACCCGGCTCCGGGACCATGGTGGCGCTCATCCGGGTGACGTCCGCTGTCACCCCCTGCAGGCTGCCGTTGCCAAAGCCACTCGGGTCGTTCCGATTGTAGGTCTCTAACAGGATCTGCGCGATCGAGGTACTCGGGGGGATGAGGCTCGAAGCAAAATTCATGTTGAAGAGGAACGGGAGGGTTTTGCCGATCACGATCACGTTGTCATAGGCGTTGTCTGTGCAACCTGAGCCAAGGGATATGAGTCCCAGGCTGGCGGTCGCAGCAGGCTGGGATTTGCCGTTAATGGTGAGATTCGACACCGCGAGATTGGAGGCCACCGCGTTTTCGAGACATCCGGGGTTATCGGCGATGAACTGATCCCCGATCGCGGTATTGACATCAAACCGCACCGTGTACAGCTGATCGGCTTGCGTACGGCCGGTGAAGTCGATCTGTACCTCCTGGGCGAACACAGGAAAAGGCAGCAGGGCCAGAAGAATGAACGCTCTCATTTTTCTCTCGCTTAGTTTGGGTTCGTAGCTGGTAGCGTACGCTTCTTATCGCCCGGATCCACGATTCTTACTCTCCGTCCGCGGGAACGCGGGCGGTAAGTCGTTCAGCCACCCTGCGCCGCTCACAAAGCGCGCCTGACGTCCGTGGGCATCACATGGTACGTGGATGGGCGAGCTGCTAGCATCGATATAGTCAACGGGAAATAACGATGTCCCAGGGACACTGATGCGCAGGGTGATGACCTGGCTCCTCACGATCGGCATTGCCCTATATGCTGCGACGCGTGCTGCTGCCGAGCTCAACCCGCCGTTAATTGTGTTTGCCGCCGCATCGCTTACCGATGCCGTGGGGAAGGTGAGCGCTGCGTTCACCGCAGACACTGGAATCGCCGTAAAAACGTCATTTGCCGCGAGTTCCGTGCTCGCGCGACAGATTGAGGCCGGAGCGCCGGCGACGGTGTTCTTCGCGGCCGATGAAGAGTGGATGGATTACCTCGAGAAGCGAAAACTGCTCGCGCCAGGCAGTCGCAAGGATGTGCTTGGGAATCAACTCGTGCTGGTGGCGCCTGCCGACAGCAGCGCTACCGTCAAGATCACTACAGGTCCGGCACTGCTGCAGGCGCTGGGTGGTGCGCGGATTGCCACCGGCGATCCGGACACAGTACCTGTGGGCAAATACGCCAAAGCGGCGCTCATCAACCTGGGCGTGTGGCAGCAGCTCCAAAGCCGGCTGATACCGGCGGAGGACGTACGGGCGGCACTGGCCTTTGTCGCACGGGGCGACGCGCCGTTCGGGATCGTATATCTGACCGATGCCAGAATTGAGCACAGAGTGAAGCTGCTCGATGTCTTTCCTCAAAGCGCATATCCGCCAATCCGCTATCCAATCGCGATGACCCAGGGTGCCAAGGCCGACGCCGGGCGGTTCCTCGAATTCGTAACGAGCCAGCGCGCTGCGGCGATTTTCCAAACTTACGGGTTTGCACTCGTGGGGCGGAGCCAGCCATGACAGCTACGGCGGCGCCCAGGTTGAATCGGGAAGATGCTCGTCCATCGCTTTGCCGGGGGCGCATTGCTGCGAATAATATTCGCTCTGCATGCCGCCAATTCTGCCGCGCTCCTGGTAGATGATGTTGTAGTAGTCGAGCGCGTTTCTTTTTGCGATGTCATCCGGAACACCGAGGAGCTTCGCCGCACGGTAGTTTCGCTGCACGGCCTCACATTCGGTTTTCGTTTCGTTGAGCTCGCCCCGTATGTGCATGCTCTCGTGCGTGAAGATACCGAGGCTCCAGAGTTCCTTCTCGCTGGCGCGCTGCGGGTGACGCAGATACGCCCTCAAGGTGCCGCACCAGGGATGCTGGATGCCGATTTCACCGGTGCGCGGATTGGCGTGGGCGGCGGCGAGCATCTCGGCGTCGAGCATCGTGTCCCAGACGGTATTGCAATGAACCCTGGCGCGATGGTCGTCGGCGAGCTCGGTGGCCCTGGCGGATAAGAACCACTCGAAATACCAGGTATGCACGGGCGGCCAGGCAAAGAGCGCGCCCAAGGCCAGGACGATGGCGAGGTAGGGCTTCGACACCGGCAGGGGTGAATCAAAACCGGGCGGAGGGACGATGCTGGTGCGGATTTCGTGGTACGCGCACCAGAAGAAGAAGAGCGAGGTGAGAATCCAGAGCATCAGGGAGAGCGTCAGTTACCTCAGCGGCACGGGTTAGCCGCGAGCATCGTCACGGTCTGATGGGAGACTCTCTCATCACAACGGACCAAAGTCTGTGCGCTGGATAACGGCTCATGGGTAGGGCGCCGGCTTGCCGATCCAGTCGGGGGAACTGTTGTGCGGCGGCGACGGGTTCCGTGCGCGGCCGGCGGCTGCGCCGCCGGTGGGCGGGGCGGACGCAGCCGCAGCACGCTGCTGCGCACTGCGTTTACGGTGGCGCCAGAACCCCCGGCGCCCTGGGACCACTCTGTCAGAAACGATAGGTGGCGTCGACACCGTACGTGCGCGGCTCTCCGACGAGTGCGTAGTCAAAGCCCAGCGCCCCGGTATCGAGATCCTTCTGATTGAGTGCGTAGGCAAGATACTGACGGTTCGTCAGGTTCTTGATCCATGCGCCGATGACGAAACCGCGCTTTTCCGTGCTCTCGAGGGTCACGCGGGCGTTGGCAACCCCGTAGGCGCCCTGCGCATCGCGTTGGGTGTTGAAGGCATCGAAGTACTGCTTGCCGTAGAAGTTAGCGTTCGCGAATAGCCGCACGTCACCCACAGCGAGGTGCGCAACCCGCCAGCTGACATCGACGCTGCCGCTATAGTCCGGCGCCTGGATGAGCTGATTGCCCACGCAGCAGACGCGCGGGACTCCGGGAGCCTGCAATTCGTTGGCGTGGAGCGTCAGGTCAACATACTTGCTGTGCATGAGCCCGAGACTCGAGCCGATCTCGAGAGCGGGGGTCACTTTGGCTCGGAACTCGAACTCGGCGCCGTCGACGCGCGACTTCGGTGCGTTGACCGTGCGGAAGCCGGTGCCCAGACCTGCCGGCAGGGAGAACGCATCGAGAAACTGCTGATTCCTGTAGTCATAGTGGAACAGCGCAGTGTTGAATATCCCGCGGTGCTCCAGGAATTCAGTTTTAAGACCAAGCTCGTACGAGTAGAGCTTTTCCGGCTCTGCGAAGGTCAGCTCGGTCTGATCGTTGTAGGCCTGGCCGTTGAAGGCGACCCCGCGATAACCTTCGCTGATGCTCAGATACGCCAGCAGGGTGTCGCTCGGCTTCCAGTCAGCGCCGATCTTGCCACTGACGTTGTTGGTGTCATTGTCGAGCTCCGGGTGCACTCCGAGTCCTTGTGGCGCAAGTCCCTGCTGGAAGAAGTTGCGTGGCGCGGTGGCACCCGGAGGCAGATCGCCGATGGTCTGCGTCCACCAGGTGCTGGCATCGATGTCGGGGCTGGTGCCGAGTGAGCCCGGACTCGGAAGACCGCCCTCGAGTGCATAGAAGTTGTCAATGGCCACCTTGTCCTTGGTAAAGCGCGCCCCGGCGCGCAGCGTGACTGTCGGCGCGACGGTGAACGTAAGGTTCGCGAATAACGCGCGGCTGTCCTTAATCTGGTCGAAGTTGTTGTACTCATCGAATCCAAAAAGAGGCAGCGATGGCACGATGCCGGCGCTGGTCGGCGGTATCTGCGGGAACCAGAAGCCGAGGTTGTATCCATCGAAGAAGTGAAACTGCACGGTCGCGTGCGTGCTCTCGCGCCCATAATACAGACCGGCCAGCCAGTTCAAGGGACCGGTATCGTGCGAGGCGAGCCGGATCTCCTGCGAGAAAACATTGACGCTCGAGAAATAAGTATTGGGGTCATCGATCCGCGCGGTGATCGGCAGTCCGCCATCGTCGCTCTTCTCGTACCAGCGTCCGTAGTCGAAGCCGCTAACGGAGCTCAGCGTGGCGTGCCCGCTCAGCTGCCAGTCGATCTTGAGTGCAGCGCTGTCGTTGCGAATGTCCTTGTGGACGGCGTATTTCGCGCCGTTATCGAACCAGCTTATGTTGCCGGCGAATCCGGTCGCGTTCGGGTCGTTGGCGATCGCATGTGCGCCGTAAGGCGTCCCGCCGGAGCGGGTCGCTGACACCTTGAGTGTCGCGGTTACTGTATCGGACGGCTTGGCGAGGAGCGTGAGGCGCGCGGCGAGCGCATCGACGCCGTTCAGCGGCTCCACGGGCGGCGCGCCGGCGATAAAGTCCGGCGCAACACTATGGACCCATCCCTCGCGCTCCTCATAATAGAGCGCCACGCGCCAACCAAGCGCATCATCGACGATGGGCCCCCCAACAGCGGCGCGCACCGAGCGGTCGACGTAGTTTCCCGCGCCCAGCGTGACATACCCGTCGTACTGGCTAAGGCTGGGATTGCGCGTATAGAAATTGACCGCGCCGCCGGTTGCATTCTTGCCGTACAGCGTGCCCTGCGGCCCGCGCAGTACCTCGACACGGTCCAGATCATAAGTCTGCAGGGCCTGCACCGCGCCGACGGGCTTGTAGACCTCGTCAACGTACATGGCGATTGGACTACTTTGATTCTCGCTGAAGTCCTGCGTGGTTACGCCGCGCAGCGTGAAGGTGGGCTGCGCTTCCGGCCCGTAGGGCAGGTTGAGCAGCATGTTAGGCACACTCGAAGTGATGTCGCTCGCCTGCCGCACGCCGCGGTCCGTCAGGTCAGTCGAAGACAGCGCCGTAACCGCCAGCGGCACGTCCTGCAGCTTTTCGAACCTGCGCTCCGCCGTGACCACGATCTCGGTGAGCTCGGTAGGGGTGGCCTCCTGGGCCACGCTCAGGATCGGCAGTCCTGCGAACGCCAAGGCGACGAAGCGCAGCGCGCGCCGCGCAGAGCGACACCCGGTCTGCATGGCGAACCCCCTTTTGATTGTGAGTATTAAGTATCGCCTAGTGAGTGTTACATACTATAACGCGGGACGAAAGTCCAGACGAGTTAAACTGCCGAGCCGAGCCGATTTCAGGCGAGCGAAGACCGTGGCCAAATCCAATAAGCAAGAATCAGCGATACCACTCAATCAGTCGGTCGAGAAGGCGCTCGCAGTTCTGCGCGCCTTCGCCGGCGATCGCCGCGGGCTCAACCTGGGAGAAATCGCCGACGCGGCGGGCATCACCAAGAGCTCGGCACAGCGCATTACCCACACGTTGCAGCACCTCGGGTACGTGCGGCGCGATACCCACGCCAAGCGCTGGGTCCTTACTCCGCATGTGCTGACGATCGGATATGCCTACTTGTCCGGACATGCCCTCATCGAGGGTGCGACCAGCCACCTGCTGGAGCTGAATGTCGCCACCGGCGAGTCAGTCAGTCTGTCAGAACCGGACGGTACGCAGATGGTGTACATCGCGCGCTTCCCGAGCCATCGGCGCTTCCACATTCACATGCCGATTGGCCGGGCCTTGCCGATGTTCTGCACCGCGGCGGGTCGCGCCTACCTGTCCCGCCTGCCGACGGACGAGGTAAGCGACATCCTTGATCGCTCGGTACTGCGTGCCCTGACGCCGCATACGGTGACGGACAGGAGGGGCGTCCTCGCGCTCATCCGCAAGGCGCGCGAGAACGGCTATGCGAGCGCTAACCAGGAGTGCTATCGCGGCGACCTTACTGTCGGAGCTGCCGTCATGGGCCCACACGGCCGGCCCGTGGCGGCGATCAATATCTCAGGTCCGACGAGTCGCTGGACTCTGGAGGACCTTGTGCACCGCTGGTCCCCGCTGTTGATGGAGACCGCACGAGCGGCTTCGAGCGGCATGGCCGATCGGATCGCGCTGGCCCGAGCCTAGCCGCAGGTGCGTGGACGGCACCGATCCTAACAGTGCGAGCTAACGTCGACCCGCCAGCGCGTCCGTTCGTAACACCAGACGCAGCTCCGGTTATTTCGTTTTTGTCTCCAAGCCCAGCCTGGGCCACAAAAGCTTCGGAGCAGGCACTGTCGTCGAAGTGGACGTAGGCCCGGGCAGCGGCTGTGGAATGACTATGATCGGCTGCTGCGGCGGACCATGTCCGCCTCCCTCCTGCGCGACCGCAACCGTCGCGGCAGTCGACGTCATAACCATGAGGGTGACCATTACGTGTCGCATACTCAGTTCTCCTCGGGTGCAGCAGTACGCGGCGCTGGCGACGTGACCCTGCGATCCGTCACGACATCGCCCGATGTCGTTTCCGCGAGAAAGCGCCGTACCAGAGATCTGTCCCGGGAGACGGTCGACTCTCACTTCCTTACAAAAGATCGCCGGTCTGCTGAGAGGCGCGAGCTTCAGCGAACAGTAGAACGTGAGTGCGGAGAACTCTGCCGATTCGGCGGATGGCCGCCCGGTCCTACGGTGCGAAGCCCAACAAGGAGGCTATGAAGTGAGCCGAGTAAATGTCGCGGTTGCGGTCGCGGATGACGCGCAAGACCGCATCTATGAAGTTGCCGCTGCCTGCCGCGCGCTTGGCCTGGACCACAGCGCGACACTCGCGGTGGTCGGGGTATTGACAGGTTCGATGGAGTCCGAGGGCCTGGCGAAACTGTTGACTGTTCCCGGAGTCCTGACGGTTGAGATCCGCGAGCTGCGGTCGGGTATTACCGAGAGGATCCAGTGTCGCGGGCGCGAAGCTTGAAGGGGAACAAGTCGACCATGCCTGGAGTGTTAGTCTCAGGCTCCAGGCGAAGGACGTAACTGCCCTCGACCAGGCGGGCAGCGTCCG
>Ga0307477_10004549_pt1 | contig 10063 bp, 14 predicted proteins | sample atmos_gasesECM2C_FD_203316 | JGI IMG/M metagenome (GOLD analysis project Ga0307477, IMG submission 203316) | Hardwood forest soil microbial communities from Morgan-Monroe State Forest, Indiana, United States - atmos_gasesECM2C_515 | ecosystem: Environmental > Terrestrial > Soil > Temperate... | reverse complement strand
AGGCGCCGCCGCCAGCCATCAGAATTACTGTCGGTGTTCCCTTGCCGGTGCAGTACAAATGCAGCTTGCGGCCGCCGATGTCGATCAAACGGCCCGGCGGCGGATACGACTCTGGAGATGCCTTCTGCTGTGTGCAGGCAGGAGTAGTAAGCGCGACGATGACAACGGCTATGCTCAGGAGCGATCGCACGGGCGGGGGTCTCCGTTGAGAGGGATACGACGCCTGAACCAGGAAAGTTCAAATAAGACTGACTGCTAATTGTTGATAAATCTTAGTGCCCTATCGCAAATGAGCCGGCGCCGTGCAGCCGCGTGAGTCCACAGGTGTGTCCCGCCGAGGCATTTGCGATAGGGCGATTTGGAGGAAGCCGCTGGCGCGGCGGACGCGGTGCAGCTATGGGTTTTGCATGCGCGATTCGCGATTTGTTCGTCGCAGGGTTGGGTTGCGCGGACTGGTAAAAGATGTCGGCAAGAGTGTTGGTAGGTCCGAAGAGGCGATCCGGTACGGGTAATTTACGAAAGTAAGTGGTGGATTGAGGCGGATTGCGGTGAGTACAGACACTACGGCTGTCGGAGCAAAAGCTCGCGCTGTGGAGAGCGGGATGGTTGGATGATTAGGAAGAGTCAAGGTACGCGCTCCTGGTCGAGAGTTGCCAAGCAGGAATGACAGAGAATCTTTCGACGATAAGCATGGGAGTGGAACATTTTGGGCAGCGGAAGAAAGTGGGCTGAGTGGGGGAAGAAGTGATGGCTGCGGGTGTGTGCGCGGTGGGATAGTCGGCGAGCAGGCGCTGACAGAGCGGCAAGAGTCTGGTACGGCTGCGAGTGGCGAGGAAACCTCTTGAAAAAGACGTAGCGATTTGGCCTCGTATCGTCATCGATGCAACGGTTATCGAGATGGCAAAAAAATACCAGGGCTCACCTTGGCCGGAGTACTACCGCAAAGACGTAGACGGGGAGTTCTTTCTTGATTACCTTTTCGGCGCAGTCACGGATGGTCTTCTCGTTGTTGGAGCAAGAGTCTTAGTCCCACAGAAACTCTACAGACACACAAAGATAATGCGGAGCGAAAGATTAATTCTTTGGCGGATAAGGATGGCAAGGTTCTTGAAAAATTGCGCTGGGTCAGCTCCTATCACAATGATGTCGTTCGACGGCTGCAGGAACTTCGCTTAAAGGGTCCCGATCCGTTTGATGTTTTCGACCAACTGCCGCCTGAAATTCCTGATTCGCTGCTGATTTCTAACGAATTGCTTAACAAGTTGTGACCGCTCAGCACATCCCCATTACGCTCTTCCGACCAGTTTCGAACGCTTCAGATATGAACTGAATCGAAAGAAGTCGAAATTTGAGTGAAATCGCCTGCTAACGCCAGTTAGGAACTGGCGTAACCCCCGTCCGCTCTTCAGGGGTCGCACCAGCCCGGTTCGCCCGCGTGCGGAATGGTATTTAAACGGTGTCCAGACTTGCTCAGACACCTGATTGGCAGGGTTGGTAACGTGATCGCCATGGCAAATCTCCTCGCTCGTTTACTCGTCCTAAGTCTAGCGATCACTGTGACCGGCTTCGCCCAGGATTCTGTGCCTTGGCACGATCCGTCCAAACACACCGTGCAATTCGTAACGGTGGAAAAGGGTATCCGATTAGAAGTGCTCGATTGGGGCGGCACGGGTCGACCGGTTGTACTGCTGGCGGGTTCCGGAAACACTGCACACATTTTCGACGGCTTCGCTGAAAAACTATCCGGAGCTTGCTGTCACGTCTACGGCATCACACGACGCGGGTTTGGCGCTTCCACTCATCCTGATCCGGGCTACGACCAACAACGACTGGCGGACGACGTCCTCCAAGTCCTCGACGCCCTGAAAATTGTTGCGCCTGTTTTGGCTGGTCACTCCATGTCCGGAGAGGAATTAACAACGTTGGGAGACGAGCACTCGGATCGCCTGGCTGGGCTGGTCTACCTCGATGCAGCGGACGACCCTACCGACTTTCCAGGGAGTAGTGCGGCCTATATGGTGCTCTTTAACAAATTGCCCGCAGCCATGCGTGCCAACGGATCTGAACCGGACGCCTCGGTCCTAAGATCTTTTCAAGCCTTTCATGATTTCAAAGTGTGGCAGAACGGCTTTGAATACCCAGAGGCCCAACTGCGCGCCAGTTTCGACCAGAATCCCGACGGTTCAGTGGGCAGTTACAATACTCCCGATAAAGTCCACAACGCGATCGGCAGGGGAGCCCTGCCCCGCGATTATTCTCGAATCCGTGTGCCCATACTGGCGTTGTTCGGCACGCTGAGTGTCAACTATCGGTATCAACCAAAGGATGCTCAAGAACGCACAGCCATCGAAGAGTTCGACGCCGCAACCGAAGTCTACGCCGACAGGAATAAGAAGAACCTTCTGAAGGCCAAAGGTGGCGTTCGTATCGTTGATCTGCCTCGGGCCGATCACTACCTATTTCTGAGCAACGAGCCAGGCGTACTGCGCGAGATGCGGGTCTTTTTGGCAACTTTGACTTAGTAGCAAGTACACCCCCAGTCCTTAAACTGGCACCCGCTGCCCTTAGCTGTTGAAACATCGCCATTGCGCGTTTTGACCTCAGCAAAGGCGAACGGAAGGCGCAAGCTTGTGAAATAGCCTGTTTTCAGCAGTCACCCGAGCTAAATTGCACGCTTCGTTTTCAGAGCGTGAACGAGGGTGCGGAATGAAGAGGCCTTCTGGACAGACGCTTTGAGTTCATTTGCAGTAACCGACTGAGTGAGGATGTCGTCATCCGCGTCGATTGCATCGTTTATGACATCGCATACAAACTGAAACGGCGCTTCAATCACGGGTCGAAGCGATAGGCTGACTGGAACCTTTTTCCCGACTAATTTTGCGTACAAACCCGCAGGCTTCACGGGATTGATACTGTCCACCTGCCAAGCATGGTCGTTGCTGTCGTAGAGAACGACACGTCGCCTGTTGTACTTCTTGATTGCAGACGTTGTCCACACGGATAGTTCTTCGGCGGCGGACAAGTACTGCACCCATCCGTCGTTTGCAGCGATTAGAGCTGGGAACGCGACTGATCGCAAATTCATGATTTTGCTGGCGAAATTATAGCTCCACTGATTCATGATTCAATCGAGCATCAGGTCAGTTGTTGAAAAATCTCTATTACGCTCATCCTATGAAAGGGGATGTCAAGGAAAAAATTCTCTCCCCTCCCCTCTGCGGGAACCAGGGCGTGACTTACATCCAGCCCTGCCTCCTTCTTAGAGGGGCTTTTGATGTTGATTTTGCCGCTTTGGATCGCAGCGTAGTTCAGCGGCGATGCCAGGCCCAGTTGATGATCCCGACTTGATTGTTTCATGTAAACGCAGCGCTTGACACCAGTCGGTTACGAAGCTACGCAAGCCCAGCGTTGGCTTAAGTGCCAACCATCATCCTATGTGAGGCTCGAGGCCTATGGCTTTTTTGGGTTATCCGAGAGAGCATAGGATCTTTCCCAGAGACTCGGTGCTGAATACAGCGCAGCACACGGCGCCTAATGAGCGTATGGATACTCTCTCTCGAACCCGAGCGTCGTAGAACCGATAGGGCACCACGCAGGCATGAAAACCTGGGGATTCCCCTGGAGTTCTGTGCAACGCTCAAGCGGCTTGTGGCTTCAGTTGTTCGGCGTCGAAACGTTCCTCCTTTTTCCAAAGTGTCAAAGCAATGGCCGCGATCTTACGTGCTAACGTGAGCCGCGCCATCTCGGGCTTCATGCCTTTGTCCAGCAAAGCCACATAGAAGTCGCGCAACGGACCTACCCCACAGCTGGCCCGGGTCGCGGCTCCTTTAAAGATGTCTTTCATCTCGTGATTGTGATTCCGATTCAGACCGCGGATCTGTTGAGGTTTCTTGGAACGTTGCAGTTGTCCATTGACATAGCAGTATTGCGCACTATCGCGCGTCTCGATGCCCAGACCACTGTAGGTCCACAGTTGTCGCTTGCTCCGGAAGCGGTGCGGCGTTTGCATCAACGCGAGCAAGCGGGCGGCCCGAATCGGACCGATGCAGGGAATCTGGCGCAGCAGTTTCGAGGCTCTATGTTTCCGGCTCTCCGCCAATAACTCGGGGCGCAGCGTTCGCCGCAAGGCCTGCAATCCATCCAGCTGTTGATAGAGCAGCTCGGCTCGCCGGCGCACCCCCGCGTGCTCGATCTTGCCTAACCATTCCTGGCGATACCGCGGAGCATAGACCTGAGTTCCCCCACAGGGAATACTCCAGCCACGATACAGAGCCTTCACCCGATTCATCACCCGGATCAGATCTTTGCTGATCGTCTGATAACTGCGCGCCAGCTCGCGCAGCGTCCGCAGTCCATGTTCTCCGTGATAGACCGGTCGCAGCATTCCTGTACGCAATAAGTTAGCCAGCTTGTGCGCATCCACCTTGTCGCTCTTATTTCCTTCCTTTAATAGGGCATTGCGGCGGGGATCGCAGACCAGCACTTGGTGCACGTGGGGCTGGAGCAAATCGTAGAGCCAGGCTGCCCAGGTCCCTTCTTCCCAGGTGACATGCAGTTCGCCTCGCAGACCATGGATAAACTGCAGGATGCTACTGGCTTTGGTTGCGATGATCGACTCCATCACCAGTTTGCCACCGTCATTGATGACAGCGATCACAATCGCTTCCTTATGCACGTCCATTCCGATATATTGAACGTCACGACTCATGTGAGTTGCCTCCTTGGGGGGAAGCTCATTCGTGCTAACGTCTACCTTTCCCCCAAGGCTAAACTGCCATGTTCAGGGCCGCCCTTTTTAGAAGCCGACGTTAACCATCCTGATTCCGGCGTGCAGCCAACGCCCCACGCAGCTTCAATCTTCTGAAGCGGGGCGTTCTTTCATAATGCATCTTGCCTCGCGACCGGGAACGAGCGAAATCGCCTGCTTGCAACAGCCACAGGCAAGGAATAGGAGTATCCTCTTTGGAATGAAGGTCGTCCGAATTGTGGCGATAGCCCTCGGCACCGTTGTCGTGCTCTACTTTCTCGCCATCAATTTCCTCCCCGAGTGGACGATTGTGGGGGTTCATTTTAGCTGGCCGTGGTGGCAGGTGCTCCTCATCCTGATTGCGCTGGTGGTCGCCTTCGTTTGGTTGATTATGAGGTTCTCTCGAAGAAAACAGCCCCGCAACTGAATTGGCATCACATAGCCATTTCGTCGGGAATCGTCGGCTGTTACCGTCTCCCCTATCTCACGGTGACTCGAGCGCAAAGATGCCGCACACGATGGTTCCCACCGGTGAAAGGGCAAGCAAGCCGGCGCAAATCCACCGCGCCCGTGGGTTCATTTCGGAGATGCCCTCTGGAAAATGCCGGCCACGCCTAGCAAGAGCAGAATGCCAGAGAGTACAAACGCTGCATTCATGAAGGGAGCGGTGGGTCCGAGACCTAAGCCGCTGACCGGTCGGCTGACGGGCGAGTAGGGCGCGATGTGTGTGCCCCACAAGGTGTAGCCTGGGCTGAGAAAGCCGAGTGCTTTGCCCACTCCTGTACCCCGGAATTCGACACGAACGAACAAGAGTCTTTACAATCCAAATCATCAAGATGCGTTTTCGTTCGTATAGAGTGGGTCGCCCGCTCTCCGATTTGGTTGAGAATTTCTGGCTCTGCGATGGCTATGTATCTCCTCATCTGCGCGAGCGGATTTTCCCAAGTGGGACGTTCGAACTCGTATTCAATCTTCGCGATGGGGACCTGCGAATTTATCGTGCGCGCCATCCCGATCGGTGCACCCGTCTTCCCGGGGCGGTCGTATCCGGGCCATATGGAGGTTACTTCGTCACCGATAGAGCAGCAGAGGCATCCCTAATGGCCGTGCACTTCAAGCCAGGAGGGGCGTTTCCCTTCCTCGGACTTGCGGCTAACGAACTGTTAGATACGCACGTTAGTCTTCAGGACATTTGGGGGCGCAGTGCGCTTGAGATTCGCGAACGGATATCCACCGAGCGCACAGATGCGCGTCGGCTTCAAATCTTGCAGGATGCACTTTTGTCACGTTTGGTTCACCGACCGGAACGTCATCCTGCCGTACTGTCGGCGCTCGAGTATCTTCGGCACGATCCTTCGCGCGCTGTTGTCGGAAAGCTCGCCGGAGAAGTCGGACTCAGCAATCGTCGATTTATTGATGTGTTTAATTTCGAGGTGGGTGTTAAGCCAAAACTGTTTGTGCGAATCCAGCGATTTCAGCGCGTGTTGCAACAGGTGCACCGCCTTCCTTTGGTTGACTGGGCAGAGTTGGCGTTAAAACAAGGCTATTTCGACCAGTCGCATTTGATCCGCGATTTTGTTGCGTTCTCCGGTATCAGCCCTGCTGACTACCTGCGCCGTCTGCATGATCTTCGTAAAGATGGAACGCACCCCATTAAATTCAACCACCTCCCATTGGCTGGGTGACTTCACTTTTTTCCAATACAACCGCTCGGCCCCTTCTTTACTCTCGGTACTCTCGGTTCTTGGGGGCTGAAAAAGGATCATGAAGAAGATATCGCTCGTTCTTGCAATCGCATTCGGGGCGGTGTTTTTTGCCTGGTCACAGACAAATTGCCTCCAAGCAAAGACGAGTCCATTAGATGGTACCTGGGAGCTGGCCGCCGGTCAGCAACTCCCCAAGGGTGCACGTAACGTTAAGATCATTTCGGGAGGGCACTTCATTTTTGCTGCTTACGATACGAAGAAAGGGAACTGCTTGGTACAGGAGGTGGAAACATACATTTTGAACGGCAGTTCCTACAAAAGTATCCGCAGATTACGTTCAGATCGAGTTCGTTAAGGCGCAACAAAGGGACAGTTCAACTGCTTGGGAATTTGACGCTCAACGGTGTCACGAAGTCAGTAACCCTAGACCTCGATGGACCGTCACCCCCGCAGACAATGAGCGGCAAGACAATTAGTGGGTTTTCTGCAACGGGCTTGATCCGCCGAAGCGACTTTACTTTCGGATCTTCAAAGTTCAACACAGTTATCGGCGACGATGTGAAGTTCACAATTGACGTAGAGATCGAGAAACAGTAACCGGAAAAGCGACCAGGACTCCGAGTTCGTCAGTCAGCATCAGCTCGTCAATCCTGTAACGCTCGTAGATCGGAGAACCCAGTGAAGACTCTCGCTCGAATCTTGTTCGCATTGGTCATTGGCTTGCTCGGATGCAATCGGGCTTCGAATGGAGCCAATACAAACGTAGGAGATCCGAAATTAACGGATACCAGGGCACGGGACGCGGCGGATATCAAAACACTGGAAGAGCGGTTTACGACTGCGTTTAGAGCGAAGGACGTGAACGCGATCATGCAGCTCTGCGTTCCGGACGACAGTCTGCACATCTTTGATGTGCAGCCACCACGGGAGGTTAAAGGCCGGGCTGCCTATCGCAAAGACTGGGAAGACGCCTTCAATTCGGTTTCCGGTCCATTAGAGGTTGAGAACAGCGACATGGACGTGACGTCAGGCGGAGACATTGCTTACGTTCACTATATTAACCATGTTGTGGGCACCATGAAGGACGGGAAGAAGGCGAATTTCACGGTTCGGGTCACCGATTGCTTGAAGAAGATCAACGGCGTGTGGCTCATAGCACATTCGCACGTTTCCGTTCCGGTCGATATGCGGACCAGGGAAGCGGATATGCAATCTAAACCCTGAGTGGAGCCAACGGTAAGATCCAGGCCTGTGTCAATTGTCCAGTATGGCATGTATCAGATCATTGCTGCTCGAGGAAGGCCGTCCAATTAGGGAACTCTAATCGACGAGGAGAAATGAACCGATGAGAAGGCTGAAATTACAAATGCAGATCACGGCTGACGGCGTCGTGGCAGGGCCGGAGGGTCAACTGGATTGGATGACGTGGAACATGGATGAAAGCTAAAGAACTTTCGCAAGTTGTGTGAGAACGAGATCGACGTACTCAGCGTCCTCGATAGAAAATTGCCTCTTCTTGATTACGACGTTGATATTGAGGAACACCTCTGCTTCTTGCTCGCCCTCCCCGATGAAGACTTTGGTCGCTGTCCAGTTACCGGGCGGCGCTGCATTGAACCCGCCGCTAGCGTCTTGCGAGAGATTGTCTTCGATGTTCACAAAAGTGAATGGGAGACTCTGCAATCGCTGAACTTTGGATGGGAGGGCCTTCGCTTCAAGTGCCTTTTTCAGGTCGAACAGAAGAACACTTGCATCTGATCCAGGTTCGGCCACGAATGTGCCTTCCCCCATTCTCATAGGAGAATCTTTGGAGTCTTTGGCTCCCACCGTTTTCGCGGGATAGGGCTGGCCATTAAAGCGTAGAGAACGGGTGATCCGGTCGGCGGCGTGCTCAGCATTTCGTGACCCCTGAGGAGCCACGATGAAGAATGGTATTTGACCCTGAAACGGGCGATGTGTACGTCTATGCACCTCCCGATTGGCCATTCCTACCTTCATGGGAAAAAGTGGATGCAATTAGCGCGGCCAGCGAACCACTCCAGCCCGTCCCTCCTCAATGAGCGCAATCGCCGTTTACAGCAGCGTCGTCTAAACTGGTGTTGAATCGGAGAAGTTCTCTACTCTGCCAAGCAAGGATTGGTGGGCGCAAATGAGGAAGAAAGGGATATTGATCGCCGCCTGCATTGCGGTCGTCCTCATCGGTGTTCTCGCAGTGCGCGGGAACGATTCCATCGGAACACGTTTCGCTTCGAGGTTCGGAGACTCGATGGACTGGGAAGGCAGATGGCTTGCGGGCAGGCATTCAGTCAACTGTGGCAGAGTAGAAGTACAGGGTGATCCAACAGCCGCCACCGAGTGCGCGCTACGGGCGCAAACCGAAGGCAAGCCGTTTAGGGTTGTGTACAACATCATGGGCTACGATGCTCCTGTCGCGGGAGGAATCGTCAGGACACCTGACGGTGAACTCTACGGTTTGAGCTTCGATGGAGACCCTCACGGGGGTGGTGGCGTTTCGCTGTTTGGGCAGCGAGTCAGCAGGTCTACTTGTCCTAAACCGCCCCACCTCTGGCCAGTCTGGCGAACAAAAGGCGCAAGGTTGCGATAACGCCTGGTAACGCCATTTTATCCTTGAGGGTAGATTGCGAGGCGCTGTGGCAGGCATTCTGGAGTCGCTGACGTACAACCTGACAATCACCGAGCATTCGGACTGGGAACGCTTTGTGCAGAGGCTGAGTCACCTCGTTCAGACTGGTCGGGTGCGAAGAGTCACACCGACGAAGCGTCTCAAAGCCAACGATGAAGAATGGTATTTGGACCCTGAAACGGGCGATGTGTACGTTTATGCACCTCCCGATTGGCCATTCCTACCTTCATGGGAAAAAGTGGATGCAATTAGCGCGACCAGCGAACCACGCCAGCCCGTCCCTCCTCAGTGAGCGCAATCGCCTGATCTCGACAGTTGACGAGGATCAAGGCTGCTGCCGGGTTCCATCAGGCCCAGTGGATGATGCCACCATGCACCCAAACCTGAAACATCACCCAGAGAGTCGCCAGTACGACGAGTGCGCGATACGGTCCTCGTCCAATCAGCAGGCATACGATTGCAGCGATAGAAAGTGCTCTCGATACATACATCAGACGCTCGATAGTCAGCAGAGCAACAAAGGGAATAGTGGCATGGTACATCTGGCAGACTCGCCAACCCCAATAGCCCAAATAGGCCAGCGTGCTCGCTGAACCTGCTACCAGAGCTACCATGTAGGAGACCCTTTGCCGCCGTTGAACCTGCTTGCCGTAGTAGAAGAGGTTGATCTTCGCCCAAGCCAATCCGAATACAAGGATCGGCGACAACAGAATCAAAGCTGCAAGCGATATTCCCAAGGCATAAAGCATGTTCATTGGTTTAGACAGCAGATCGTACACCTCTGTTCCTGCCGACTGTTGAAATATCGCCATTTCGCGTTTTGACCCTCGACCGAAGGTCGGGCCGATTCTCGGTGAGCGTTATCGCCTCTATGAGAAGGTCATAAAAGTCAAGGCCGACGTGGCGGCCTACCTTATTAATTGCTTTCCATCTGCATAAGCCTCCGGTGGTGACGTGGGGAGCTGT
>Ga0307477_10004547_pt1 | contig 10064 bp, 7 predicted proteins | sample atmos_gasesECM2C_FD_203316 | JGI IMG/M metagenome (GOLD analysis project Ga0307477, IMG submission 203316) | Hardwood forest soil microbial communities from Morgan-Monroe State Forest, Indiana, United States - atmos_gasesECM2C_515 | ecosystem: Environmental > Terrestrial > Soil > Temperate... | reverse complement strand
GCGAATTGCGCATGATCGGCAAGGCCCTGGTTTCCACCAAGCACCCCATCCTGGTACACATTATTCCCAACCGGCGCTGCAACCTGGCCTGCACCTACTGCAACGAATTTGATGATTTTTCCAAGCCCGTTCCGCTGGCAGAGATGAAAAGCCGGCTGGACATCCTGGCCGGCATGGGCACCTCGATCATTACAATCAGCGGGGGCGAGCCGCTGATGCACCCAGAGATCGACCAAGTCATCCGGCACATCCGGCGCCGCGGCATGATCGCTGGGATGATTACCAACGGTTTTTTGTTGGACCAAAAAACGATCGAAAAACTCAACGCAGCCGGACTGGAGCATTTGCAGATCAGCATCGACAACGCCGTGCCGGATGAAGTTTCACTGAAGAGTTTGAAAACGCTGGATACGCGGCTGGAATGGCTGGCGCAATACGCCGTCTTCCAGGTGAATATCAATTCCGTGCTGGGGAGCGGGATAAAAAATCCCGAAGATGCGCTGAAAATCGCGCACCGCGCGGTCGAGCTTGGATTCACCAGCACGGTGGGAATCATTCACGACCACAACGGGCAGCTGAAGCCGCTGGGGCCGCGCGAAGCGGAAATTTTCGAAGAAATCATGACGCTAGGGAAGCGCTCGTTTTCGCGCTTCAACGAATTCCAGCACAATGTGGCGCGCGGCCGTGAACACAACTGGCGCTGCCGCTCCGGCTCGCGCTATCTGTATATTTGCGAGGACGGCCTGGTGCACTGGTGTTCGCAGCAGCGCGGATATCCGGGCGTTCCGCTGACGCAGTACACACCGGAAATGCGCCGCCACGAATATTTTACGGAGAAATTCTGCGCGGCTCGCTGCACCATTTCCTGTGTGCAGCAGGTGGGAATCCTGGACAACTGGCGCGATCCGCAAACGCGCAAACCGAAGCCCATGGCTCCGCCGCCAGTTCCCGTGCAACTGGTGCAAATCGGCTCCGTGCGCGGCGACGGCTAGAAACGCGCAAGAGAACAAGGCGAGGTGGTGTTCGCTCTCTTGTATTTCCTTTCCATGCACACGGACGCAGGCGGGGAATTGACGGCAGGCCTTAGGTTCTAAAAAATGTGAGCATGGTAACTGCGGCGATTGAGATCGAAAATCTGACCAAGGATTATCCCTTTGGTTTTCTGCACCTGAAAAAGAAACCGTCGCTCGAAGGGCTGAGCATGAGCGTCGAGGATGGTGAAGTTTTCGGCTTCCTCGGGCCCAACGGCGCCGGCAAGACCACAACCATTAAATTATTGGTGGGGCTGATTTTTCCAACCGCGGGCACCGCGCGCGTCCTCGGAAAATCCATCAGCGACATTTCCATGCACGCCGATATCGGATATCTGCCGGAGCAGCCGTATTTTTACGATTACCTGACTGCCGCGGAACTGCTCGATTATTTCGCGCGATTCCATGATTTGCCCGCTCAAGAGCGCAAGACGCGCGTGGACCGCATGCTGAAAAAAGTGGGCCTGGAGACAGCGCGGAAAATTCAATTGCGAAAATATTCGAAAGGCATGTTGCAGCGCGTGGGCTTGGCGCAGGCCATTCTGCATGATCCGAAAGTGGTGATCCTGGACGAGCCTATGTCCGGGCTCGATCCGCTGGGGCGGCGCGAAGTGCGCGACATCATTCTGGAGCTGAAGCAGGCAGGAAAAACGGTGTTGTTTTCCACACATATTTTGTCTGACGCGGAAATGCTTTGCGACCGCGTCGGAGTGATTGTGGGCGGGAAACTGCGCGGGGTGGGCGCGCCGGACGAAATTGTGGGGATGAAAGCGCAGGGAATGGAGATTTTGTTCGAATACGCGGGAGCAGCCGCTGGGTTACAGCCGCTGCTGAGCAAGGCGACGCATACAGGAGGGCGCTATCACGTACAGGTCGCCGAAGCGGATTTGTACGCAACGTTGCAACAACTAGGCAGCGCCGGGGCGAAGATTTTGTCGGTCGCACAGGTTAAGTCCACGCTGGAAGAATATTTCATGCACCTGGTGGAAGCCGACCGCGCGCAGGCGCCGGCCGTTGAGGTGAGCGGAAAGTGAAGCGCGCGTGGATAGTGGCGCTGAATACGTTTCGCGAAGCAGTGCGCGATCGCGTGCTGTACAACCTGGTATTTTTCGCGCTGGCCATGATTGCCGCGTCGATTCTGGTCGGCCAGGTGTCCATTGGCATCGAAGAGATGGTGATCGTCACGCTGGGCTTGAGCGCGATTTCGGTGATCGGATTATTGATTGCGGTGTTTATCGGCGTGGGTTTGGTGTCGAAGGAAATGGACAAACGGACGCTGTATGCGCTGCTGGCCAAGCCGGTGCGGCGATGGGAATTTTTACTGGGGAAATTCGGCGGGCTCGTGCTCACCTTGACGGTAAATACCGCAGCCATGGCCGCAGGTCTGTTTCTGGCGCTGAGTTTAGTCAAGCAGGGGGCCGAGCATTTGGAAGGACCGGTGCTGGTTGCGGTGTATTTCATTTTGCTGAAACTCGCGCTGGTGGTTGCGCTAGCGCTTTTGTTTTCGTGTTTCACGACGCCGCTGCTTTCTATCTTGTATACGGCTGGCCTTTATATCGCGGGATTGTTCGTTACGGAAATGCGTAACTTTCAAAGTGAAACGATGTCGCAGGGGTTGCAAACGCTGCTGCGCTGGCTTTCTTATCTGCTGCCGAACTTTGAGAATTTTGACGTGATGGCCGCGGCGGCACACGGGCGCGCGATTCCCGGAGTGTTGATCGCGCAGAATACGGCTTACACGGCGCTATATTGCGCGGTTGTGTTGGCCGCTGCGGCAGCCATTTTCAGCAGGCGCAACCTGAAATGAACGCCGAAAAATCATACCTCCTGCTGGTGGCCATCCTGCTGCTGGGATTTTGCGGCGTCTGGGAATTGCAGCACGCCATCGACGCCCGGCGGGCAGATCTGCATGAGGAACAAGACGATCTGGTGCTGCGTTCCGGCCCGTTGCTGAAGACCATGAGCCTGGAGTACGCTCCGCTGATCGCCGATCTATATTGGACGCGGGTGGTACAGTACTACGGCAACAAGCACGCAAATCATCAGGCCAACATCGAACTGCTGTGGCCGCTGCTGGATGTGACCACGACTCTCGATCCCAACCTAATCCTGGCTTATCGTTTCGGCTCGATGTTCCTGAGCGAACCGCCACCGAGCGGCGCGGGAAAGCCGGAGTTGGGCATCGAGCTATTGCAGCGGGGAATTCGCGCGAATCCGGAATTCTGGCGCTTTTACGAAGATCTGGGTTTCATCTATTACTTCGAGCTGAAGGACTATCACAGGGCGGCAGATGCTTTCCTGGAAGGGGGCCAGAAGCCGGGCGCGATGTTGTGGATGAAAGCATTCGCCGCCAGGATCAGCGAGAAAGGCGAGACACTGGAGACTTCGGTGATGCTGTGGAGCGAGATTTATAACTCCGCGAGCGATCCTTCCATCAAGAAAAACGCCAAAATACACTTGCAACTGCTTCGCGCGCAGGCCGATTGCGGGCAACTGAACAAGATCGCCGCGGAATACGAAAAACGCACCGGGCGCAATCCGCGCAGTATGCGCGAGCTCGTCAATGCCGGTTTGCTTCCGGCGCTGGCAGTGGACCCGGAGGGCTTCGTGTATACATTCGACGCGCAAGGAAAAGCACGGCTTAATCCTGCAAGCCCGCTCTTCAAAGAGCAGTCCATCAATCAAAAAACGCTTTGAGCCAGATGGTTACTCGCTAACGCAAAGAAGGGTCATGCGGGGATCGATTGTGATTTTGTTGGGTGCGGCCTGGGTAGTGAATTGAAAGGCGGTTTCGTGGCCAGCAGCGATCACTACGCCCAATTCCGTGGCATGCCCGCCAGCATTCGCGTACAACGGCACCGGGGCGATGAACGAACGCGGCACGCCGCTCTGAAAGAGCTTTCCGCGCACCAGGAAACCCTTCTCAGAGTGGTGCACGGAAAATTCCACGCGATAATGCGGAACGCCGGTTCCGCGAACCCAATCTTCGAAAAACCACTCCATGGAGCGACCGCCCTCGAGGTCCATGCCGGGGGTCATCACCGCTTCGATTTCGCGCTGCAGGTCTGCGCTGGAGAGGGCGCGGTAAGCATACTTGCTGGCCAGCGTGTGGAGCAGCCCCACAAACCGCGCGTCGGGATCTTTCGCGCCCGGCTGGCGCAGCATCTCGCGCAGCATATGAATCACCCAGGAACCTTTGCCGTAAATGACTTGTTCGAACCCTTCCGGCGATCTCGACGACGTCAGGCGCGTGCCTAAATCGAGAGCGCCGATTTCAGCGGGCGGCTGCTCCGCGCCCGGCAATTTCTCCACCAGGCGCTGGCGGTAGCGCGCGAGCCATACACGCAAAGAATGATTGGCGTTCTTCTGGCTGTCGGCAAAAAGGAGCGCCAGGTAGTTGGCGATGGCTTCGTCGATCCATTGATCGCGATAGGAGCTCCAGCCAACAACGTTGCCCCACCACTGATGAGCCACTTCGTGAAAGGGAACCAGCTCCGTGAAATGCTCCTGCCCGCTCTCAGTGAGCCCGGCGCGCTGCTGCGCCGCGGCAGGAAGGAAGGAAAACGTGGAGATGTAAAGAAGTCCGGGCCAGCCCTGGCCGAAGGTTCCCGGAATTTGCGAAACGCCGAGCTTTTGAAAGGGAAACGGCCCGCTGTAATTTTCGTAGAAACGAATGGAGGAATCGATATCGCGTCCCAGTTGTTTGAGCGCGTCCGCAGGGCTGGGCGTCACGGGAATCATCGGCATCATATTCGAGCTGTTCCGCCCCTCGGCGCCCAGCGGCGACGGCATGCGCGAGACGTCGAAAGCGGGAGAGCCCAAACGATTGTTGAGCGCCTGCTCCAGCATCCGATTGGCGTAGACCTCCACGGAATGGTTTCCGGTGGCGAGGGAAGCAAAAGCGTAATCGCCTAGATTGAAACCAGCGACCGACGCTGGCTTTTCCGTGCGCCAGTGGCCGACGCGGAATTCGCCATCTTCACGTTCGTCAAGCTTTGTTCCGGTGGCTACCAAGCGCAGGCGCCGCGGCCAGTGCATGGTCAATTCGTAATCGGCGAAATCCGCGCCGTCGCCGAAGTGCGGATACCAGCTTTCGCGCGCGCCAACGTAGAGCACGGCGTTTCCGGCATCTTCAATCACATTTCCATGATAGCGGAAGCGCAGGGTGAACTCAGCGCCGCGCGCGGGCGGTGACGGTAGAGCCACATAGAGAAAGTCGTTGCCTAGCGTGCTGCGCTCGCGCAAAGTCATTCCCTCATTTTGGAAAAAAGTAAGGGCTTCGCCGTGCTCACCGCTGACCTCGTCGACGTTCAACAGGTGCGAAAGCTGCAGCGAGAGGCAACGTTCGCCGCCCGTTTCGGCGCGAAAGCGCACCTCCGTCTTCGCTTCCAGCGAATTGTTGGCGAAGATGGAAGTGTCAATCGAGTAGCGCAGGGCCCGGAAGCGAACCGGAGGAGGAGCGTTGCCCGACGCATTGTAGGAGGCCCATACGTCGTAGAACGTTCTGCCAGGGTTTTTTTTTGGCTGGCCGAGCAGCAAAGATTCGCGGCGCAGAGGGTCCAGAACCAGGTCGAAAGGACCGGTGGTGACACCATCAATCGCGCCGAAGAAATAGGGTTTGGGAGCTTGCGAAAGCGAGTCGAACAGAACACGAAGCGACTGGCCGGTATTTAGCGTGGCCAACGGCGCATCCCAGCGGGCCGCGAACGCGGAATCCTGTTGCGGCGAAACTTGGACCGCGCGAAGCTGGCGCAGCAGGTCGGCGGCGGTGTCGTCCGTGAAGCGCAAGCAAGCCGCAGTAAAATCCTGATCCAGGATCGGCGCGCCCAAAAAGTGCGCCATCTGCTGCTTTTCGACGGGATCGCGTGGCGCAGCGAGAATATGACCGCGGCCGAAAAACACAGCGCCAGTGGCGCGAGCGTCGAACAACTGCAAGAAAGCGAGCTTGCCCTGCTCAAAAGAGAGCTGCACGTCGCCGCGGCGGAGCTCAATGCGATTGGCGGGTTCAATTTCGTAGAGCGTGGCGGGATCGACGCGCAGCGCGCTCAGTTGGGCGTAGACCTCGCGCGCGGTTTTCTCCGCCGGCCAGACTTCCGCGCCCGCCAGCAAAAAGGAGAGCCCGAGGAAAGCGACCCGGAACCGCATATGTGAGTGTAGTCACTTTCGGCATGGCGGGACAAGGAGGCAGGTGGCGGCGCGAACTGACGAGCCTAAAATCAATGGATGCGGCTTTACCTGATTCTCGCTGCCGGTTTGTGTCTGCTCGTCGCGAAAGATACGTGCGCGGACACTATCGTTCTAAAAAATGGACGTCGCATCGTGGCGGACAGTGTGGTGGTGGATGGCGACAAGGTGCGCTACCTGACGGCGGCGGGCGAGTTGGCGTTGCCGAAATCGATGGTCGATCACATCGAAAAGGGCGGGGCCGGGCAAATGCCGGCGTCGGCAGGGGCGGCGAACCTGGCCATTACCCCGCCCAGCCTGGAACCCAGCAAGGCCAACGCCGCGGCGGAGAGCGGCGCGGTGCACGACGGCGTGGTGGACCGCGAATTCCTGGCTGAAGTTGCGAGCGAGGCGCGGTCTGGCGGCGCGGGAGCGAGTGAAAAAGCGTCCATCGCGTACCATGCCGCGGCGCAACTGGAGCTCGTGCGCGGCGATATGGAGCATGCGCTTGACGATGAACGTACCGCGCTAACCTACGCGCCCGATAATCTGATCATGCTGCTAGACGTCGCGTACCTGCACTTGCGGCGCAGCGAATACAAGCAAGCCCTGGACTACCTGGAACGTGCGCAACGCGTTGCTCCGGATAATCCCGACGTGCCCAAGCTCACGGGCTGGGCGTATTACGGGATGAACAAGTTGAGCCAGGCCGTCTCGGAATGGGAACGCGCGCTGGCGCTGCGGCCGGACGCCGAGGTGCAAGCGGCGCTCGACAAGGCGAAGCGCGATCAGCAGGAGGAAGAAAATTACCGAGAGAACGAAAGCAGCCACTTCACGCTGCGCTACAGCGGCGAGGCGGAGCCGGGGCTGGCGCGCGAGGTGCTCCGCGCCTTGGAAATGCATTTTTCGGCCATCGAATCGGAGCTGGGTTACACTCCGCCGGAACCGATCGGCGTGATTTTGTACACGCAGCAAGCGTTCGCGGACATTACGCGCGCGCCGGGGTGGGCCGGTGCGCTGAATGACGGGCGGATTCGCGTGCCGGTACAAGGATTGAAACAGTTGACGCCGGAATTGTCTCGCGTGTTAAAGCACGAGCTGACGCACAGTTTCGTCCGGCAAAAAACGCGCGCGAACGCGCCGACTTGGGTGCAGGAAGGGCTCGCGCAATGGATGGAGGGAAAGCGCAGCGGTGCGGCTGCCGGGGTGCTCTTGCAGGTGTATGACGCCAAGCAGGCAATGTCGCTCGGCGACTTGGAAGGATCGTGGTTGCAGTTGTCCAACGAGGTTGCGGCCTATGCGTATGCGTGGGCGCTCGCAAACGTGGAGTACATCGTGCAAGTTGATGGAATGACCGACATGGAGCGCATCCTGGACCGCCTCGCTGGGGGAAGCACAGCGGAAACAGCGTTGCGGCAAGTGTTGCGGAGCGATTATGAGGAACTGATGCAATCCACCGCGCAGTATTTGCGCAAGACTTACTGAAAATAGAATATTGGTTCAGCCGGCCGCCGCCGGCTGTGCGTCAACTGTCGCGCAGCAGCGCGGCGAGGAGTGCGGCGCGCTCGGGCATCGCTCTTACGAGGGCATACTCGCGCGCGGAGTGCGCGCCATCGCCAACCGCGCCTAAGCCGTCGAGCGTGGGGACGCCGAGAGCGGCAGTGAGATTGCCGTCCGAGCCGCCGCCCGCGACGCATTCCCCGATCGACAAGCCCATTTGAGCGGCCAATGATTTCGCGCGAGAGAAGAGCACGGCGCTGACTTTGCGCTCCATGGGAGCGCGATTGAAGCCGCCGCGAATTTCCAGGCGCGCTCCGCGCGTGAGGGGCCTCAACGCGCGCAGGCGTTGCTCGAGGCGGCGCATGTCGGCCAGGCGCAGGGCGCGAAGGTCGATCACGGCGCGGGCACGTTCGGCGATGACGTTGACGCGCGTGCCGCCTTCGACGATGTCGGCGTTCACGCTGATGCCGCGGCGCAAATCGTTCCAAGTTTGCAGACGCGCGATCTGCCGCGCGAGCTCGTGCACGGCGTTCACGCCTTCCTGCGGTGCGAGGCCGGCGTGCGAGGCGCGCCCGCGCACGATGATTTCCGCCTCGCCCACGCCTTTGCGCGCTGTTTTCAGCAGGCCGCGCGGTCCGAACGACGGCTCGAGCACAAAGACGGCGTCGCTGCCGCGAGCTTCGGCTTCAATCAGCTTGCGCGAGGACTCGCTGCCGATCTCTTCGTCGGAAGTCCAGAGAAAAACGATGCGTTTGCGCAACGGAGTCTGCGTTTGCTGCAAAGCGGCGAGGGCGAAGAGCGCTTGCACGATGCCGGCTTTCATGTCGAACACACCTGGACCGTAGACTTTGCCCGCGGATACGCGAAAGGGCATTTTCGCGAGCGTTCCGGTGGCGTACACCGTGTCATAGTGGCCGAGAACGAGGAGCTGCCCCGCGGCGCGCGACTTCCGGGGCTGCCAAGTGATGCGCAGATGATTGCCGCGATGCTTCTGCGCGAGCCGCTCGATGTGCGCGCCATGTTTGCGCCACTCCGCGGCGACGATTGCGCAGCAGCGGTCGGCAGGTGTTTTCTCCAGGCTCGGCGATTCCGCCAGGACAAACGTGCGCAGAACGGAGAGCATTTGCGGCAAAAGCGGTTTCAGGAAGCGCAGCAGGGCCGCGGGGGAATTCGAGTCAGTCATCGCCGGACATGCTAACAGCGCCGTCGTGCAGGTGCAAAGTTTCGTCAGCAAGCGCGCGGCTTCGCATATAATTACGGGTTTGCCGGGAATACGGGGGCCGCAGGTGTGCGCGGCTACGGGAGCGCCGATGATACTCGACGTGACGGAAATTCAGAAGATTTTGCCGCACCGCTATCCGTTTTTGTTTGTCGACGCCATTGTGGAAATGGAGCGGCTGAAGCGCGTGGTCGGCATCAAGAACGTGACCATCAACGAATCGCATTTTCAGGGGCACTTTCCCGGCAAGCCCATCATGCCCGGCGTGTTGATTATTGAAGCGATGGCGCAGACCGGCGGGTTGCTGCTGCTGCAGGAAGTTCCGGATCGCGAAAACAAGCTGCTGTACTTCGTCGCTGTGGACGGCGCGCGTTTTCGGCGGCCGGTGGTGCCTGGAGATCAGTTGAAACTGGAGGTTAAAGTGGTTTCCTGGCGCGGCGATTTCTGCAAGCTCGATGGCCGCGCGACGGTCGACGGGCAGCTTGCGGCGGAAGCGACGCTGATGTGCAAAATGGTGGACCGCGATATTCCCACCAAGGTGGAAGACGCCGCGAAATGAGCGCGCCGCAGATTCATCCGCAGGCGGTCGTTGCGGCGGGCGCGAAACTGGGTGCCGGCGTCCGCGTCGGCGCGTATGCAATCGTCGGCGAAGGTGTGGAGTTGGGCGAGGGCTGCGTGCTGCATGCGCATGCGATGGTGCAGGGGCCTTCGAAGATTGGGCGCGACAATGTGTTTTATCCGTTTTGCGTTGTGGGCGGCGATCCGCAGGACTTCCGCTTCGCGGGCGAGAGGACCGAGCTCGCGGTCGGAGACGGGAACACGTTTCGCGAGTATGTGACCATCAGCCGCGGCACGGCTGGCGGCGGAGGGAAAACGACGATTGGCAGCGGAAGTTTGTTTCTGGCGTCGTCGCATGTGGGGCACGATTGCCACGTCGGCGATCAAACATTGTTTGTGAACGGCGCGACGCTCGCCGGTCATGTGACCGTGGAGGACTACGCCACGATCGGGTTCCAGTCGCCCGTGCATCAATTTTGCCGCGTCGGACGCTATGCGTATATCGGAGCGTCGACGGTGATTACGCAGGATGTGCCGCCGTTTTCGCGCGTGGTGACCGAACGCGAGACAAAAAGCTACGGCGTCAACACCAT
>Ga0307477_10004546_pt1 | contig 10065 bp, 13 predicted proteins | sample atmos_gasesECM2C_FD_203316 | JGI IMG/M metagenome (GOLD analysis project Ga0307477, IMG submission 203316) | Hardwood forest soil microbial communities from Morgan-Monroe State Forest, Indiana, United States - atmos_gasesECM2C_515 | ecosystem: Environmental > Terrestrial > Soil > Temperate... | reverse complement strand
GTCCTCGAGCTCCTGAGTGCAACCGCCCTCAGAGTCGTCAATCCAAAGGCGCACGATGCTCGAGAGATCCGAACCGCTGCGAAAGGACCGAATCTCCCAGGTGAGGTAGAGGGCCGTCCCGCTCGGGTCCTCCAACACGAACGAGAGTCGTTCACCCGGCACCGACGCGAGCACGGTCCCTCGCAAGGCACTCGGGCCCGACCCGACTTGCACCGTGTCTCCGGGGTTCCAGCCACTCTGTACGGTCAGGCCGGCGTGCAGGTAGTGCGCACCAGGACAGGTGAGCACCGCCCACACCCGGCTAGGGTCAGCCGCCGCGGCAGTCGCGAAGCAGGCAGTCGCAGGCATGGGCATGATGCCCAGTTTGCGAGGCGCAGAGGCTCGTGACTACAGCCCGATTGGGCCATTCCCGCAGTCGACCCTGACGGTGACACAGCCAGATCTGGTGACCCCCAGGCGCGGCCGCGAGTCTGTCGGGCAGCGGGCGATCTCCAACCCCGCATCGCGGCGCACGCGGACACCCGCCGTGGGCAGAACGATCGAAATGGTGCCACCGTTCTGCCACTTGGTGGGCTGGTCGCTGGGCTCGTCGCTGGGCTCGTGCTCGATCGGGCGGTCTGAGGCCACCGCGGCAGACGGCCTCACTTCGGCCTATTAGCGTCGCAGTCGCAAACGCGCCGGGGCAAGCAGGGGGAGATCGAGTGTGAGCGCAACCGGCCGATCGGCCGCGATCTATCGAGCCTGGCCCCGATGGGCACGCATCGCACTGCCGATCGTGGCCGCGGCGCTCATTATCGGGACGATAGGCAGCGCCACAGGGCCGAAGAAAAGCCGGGTGCGGGCTTCGACAGCGACGCCCACGACGACGGTCGTCAGCACGACGAGCGGGCCGCCGCCCGGGCCGACCGATCCGCCGGCCAGCGTCCTCGCGGCCACCGGCCTCTCCGCTCCTCCGGGCCTCATAGTCCAGGATCCGACGCTCACACCGGGCGCCACGTTTGTCGGCGTGACCGCGGCAGAGGTATGCGTGGCCGGCTACGCGGCGCGCGTCCGTAACGTGCCGCCGGCCGAGAAGAACGAGGTGTTCGCTGAATACCACCTCGTCGACACGCCCGGCGCATACGAGGTTGATCACCTGATCTCGCTGGAGCTCGGCGGGTCAAACGACATCCGCAACCTCTGGCCGGAGCCGTATGCCGGCAGGTACGGGGCTCACACCAAGGACAAGGTCGAGAACTACCTGCACGATCAAGTGTGCTCCGGAACGATGAGCCTGACCGCCGCTCAGGTGGGCATCGCCACCCACTGGTGGGCCTACCTCGGCTCTGTCGGGCTGTCGCTACCGGCAGCCCCAGCCGCGGGGCCGCGGACCGCGACGTCTCCTCCCGCGACATCGGCTCCCGGGACCGAGCCGACTCCACCCGCGACAAGTCCGCAGACCGGGCCACAGGCGGCGAAGCCTGGCGCGTACTGCAGCCCTGAGGGGTCTACCGGTATGTCGCCGGACGGGGTACCGATGTCGTGTGTTCCCCGAGGCTGCGACGGGGCCACGTACAAGGACGCCCGTGACCACTGGCGCAGGACAACCTGCTAGCGGCGGGAGCCTTGTGTCGTAGAGCGAGCGAATCCGCCGAAATTGCGAGACGGTCAGGGCCGTACTTCGTAATGAAGTTGTCCGATCCTCGGTGGAGGCGCCTCGGGCAGCCCCAACTTTCCGGCCGCCGGACCGAGTCGGTTAGCGACGAAATCGTCAAGTTGCTCCTGCGAGCGCCACACATCGCAGATCAACAGGCCGTCGCCCGTCGTCGCGCACACGTGCGAGATCAAACCTTCCGGCTCATCCTCGGGCCGCGTCGTGCCCATAGCTTCGTTGAGCTGGTCGTACTGCTGCGTGGTCACACCAGGCAGCTCCAAGAACATGACGATCGCCATCAGCGCCCCTTTCTCCGTAAGGTCGATGCCAGCTTGGCACGGCGGCAAACACGGTGCTCATGGCCGATGGCGCGACGACATGCTCGCCCACATCGTGCCGTTCTCAGGCGTCAGCGATGCAGTTTGAGGACCGGCGCGAGAGCCGCCCGTCTGCGACGCAGAAGAACTGCCAGTCGCGGCCACGTTCGGTGTCGGGCAGGCGGCTGGGGTGGCTGAGGAGCCTCTGCGAACGCAAGCAGCCCCTCTCCCATCTGCTCAGAGTGGCGCATCAGGGCTGCTGACACAAGGGGTGCCGGGTGGGTCGTGTCGTGCCACCTCCCGTCGCTGCAGCTCGCTCAGACGGGGGGACGAGGTCGGCCCGGCGCTACGGTTCGAGCGAGGATGCCGAGAGTCGCCCGTAGCGCGCTTTCCGGGATGACGGGGAAGATAGCGGCGTCCTTCCAGCTCTGGTCGACCGATGACCAGTCGTAGTATGAGGTGACGAGCGTTCCCCCTTCGATCGGCTCGAGCCGGTAGCCGTAGACATGGCCGAGGCTGAGTTGGCCCCCGATCGTCCATGCGATCTCGCGATCTGGTTCGTACGTCACGATCTTCACGGTCACGTCGTACAGACCGAGCGGGTAGTCGTTGAGCGCCTCGCGGTCCATGTGCACGACGAAGGTGTCACCGACGGCACGGACCGGATCGCCCGTGGCAGCCATCAACATCCCTGAGCTGTCGATCGCTACATGCCCGTGTGGGTCAGTCAGCACCACGAAGATCGCCGCCGGATCAGCCGCGATCGCCCGCTGGACCTCCAGCCGTTCCGTCATAGCGCAATACTCGCGCGCTTCTTCGTGATCCTGCCCCAGGCACGTTGTGCCCGTGAACTACCGCACCTTGGGCCCACGACGCCATGGCACTCCCGAGGGGTCGGAAGGCGCGGGCTCGGGCCCGGCCCTGTCAATGGCGTAGCGCTGCGGGCGCGACGCCGCTGTCGTAGGCAGAATGTGCCGACGACTAGCTAGGGGAGGAAGCCATGGGAACCGACGAGGCGGCGAGAAGGGTGCTGATCGCCGAGGACCAACGCGGGATGCGAGGCCTGGTTCATCTCTTGCTCGACGAGCAGGACGGTATCGAAGTGGTGGCCGAGGCGAGCACGGGCCAGGAGGTCCTGGAACGCTTCGTCTCGACCCAGCCCGACGTCGTCGTCCTCGACCTTGGGATGCCCGTGATCGACGGCGAGATGGTGCTGCGGACCCTGCGGGCGACGCGGCCCGAGACCAGGATCGTCGTCCTCTCCGGGCAAGCCTCGGCGATCATCCGACCGCGGTTGCTGGACGAAGGTGCGGATGCCGTCGTCGAGAAGGGAGTCGACCACTGGGAGGCAACGCTCATCACCGAGGTCCGCGGAAAGGGCTAACACCGCGGGCTCGGGCCAAGGCTTGGAACCCTGTCGGGTAGATCCGATTACTGCGATACCTCGGCAAGCGTGAACTTGCTCATGCATCCAGTTCTGCCAAGGTCCGTCTCCATGCCGGTAGCTGTCGGAGCCGAGGCGCCAATCCTTCCCACCATCGCTGCGTGTCTTCGGTTCGCTGGTGACGTCGTCGGAACAGACGGACGGCACTGGCAACGTCGTCGAGATACCACCGAAGCCGATAGAGGCTCATGGACGCAGGATCGATGTGGCGACCCGTTGTCGCCTGATAGCGGGTGATCTCGTCTCCCCTGTCCGATGCGATCAGCCACAGGTCCCGCTCCGGCGCCCCCAGCGCGGTCGTGTCCCAATCGATAAGCACGAGACGCCCATCGACGGACATGACATTGCCCGCATGTGGCTCGCCGTGAGTGATCACCGGAACCGACCGGGTTTGACGAGTGGCCGCGACGAGGCGGTCGAACCCTCCGACGACCTCGGTCAGTGCGGAGGCGTGCTTGGCTACCATCCGGCGGGCCGCGTCGGCGAACGGGCCTCCCTCCCCTGGGCGGTCCGGGTCCTCAAGCGCGATTTCGAGGTCACGGCGGCCGCCAAACGAGGGCTCATCGAGGCGTGCCTTGGGCGCGACGGCCGCCGCGACGCTATGGAGGGCGACGAGCATGTCAACGACCTGACGCCGCCGCTGCGGGTCGGTGTGCGGGCCAAAGGGGTACGACTGACCCACAAGGAGCGGGAAGACGGAGACCGCGTACCGCGGCCCGAGGTGTCGCACCGTTTCGTTGTGGATGCTCGGGATCGGTGCCACGACAAAGTCGAGGTTGGCCTCGTCTCGAAGTGACGCGGCGACGCCCAGGGCACGACGTAAACCGTCGTAGACCCCTTCTCGATTCTCGGCCATCCAATCCTTGTCGTCGAGGTCGTCAACGGTGACGAAGAGCGATCGGCCCCGCTGGTCGGTCATCCTCCAGTGGTGGCTGCCCCCACCCTTCGGAACGTAAGCCGCCGCGTCGGTCCTTACGGCCCAGCCCCTCGCCACTTCCGCCATCACGTCGGTGTCGGTCAGATCCGGCGGCCTTGCTCTCACTGAGGCGCAAGCTAAGCCCGTACGACAACCCGGCGCCCGCATTTAGAGCCCGAACTGCTGGGCCCACACCAGCGTTCTCGGCTGGGCGTAGGGGAACCCCAGACCTCATGGGGGTCATGGACCGCTGGGGGTTGGTGCCCGAGGACGCTCAGGTCGGGATGCGGTAGCGGAGGTACACGACACCATTGCCGAGTCGGCGATCGTCCAGCAGCTCGAGGTCGGCGCGAGTGCCGCTCGGCAGCGCGGGCTTGCCTCCCCCGACGAGAACAGCACGGATGAACAGATGGCACTCATCGACCAGCCCGGCCTTGAGAGCGTGGGCCGCGAGGTGCGGGCCACCCACGGTGAGATCACTGGTGGCCGAGTCCTTCATGGCGCGTACCGAGGCGGGGTCGAAGTTGCGCTCGAGCCGGGTCTTGGCGGTCGACACGGCGTCCAAGGTCGTGGAGTAGACGACCTTGTCCGCTGCCTGCCAGACGGCGGCGAAGTCGGCCATCAGTTCCGACTGTGCGGCCAGGGCGGGGTCGGTCTCCCACACGGCCATCGTGTCGTACATGCGCCGGCCGTAAAGGTAGGTGCCGACGGGCCGCACAACATCGGTGATGAACGCGAACAATTCGTCGTCGGGCGCGGTCCAGTCGAAGCTGCCGTGTTGGTCCTCGGTGTAACCGTCGAGGGACACGTTCGAGACGTAGATCAGCTTGGCCATGCCGCTACCCCTCGACGATCGATCTCGACGGCGTAGGCGCCAATCAGCCCGTGGACGGCGTTCTCATCGAGCACGAGCGCACGGTAGGCCCGCGATCGCCGTGAACCAAACGGACGTGCCGATTTCGATCACCTGGGGATGGCGCTGCAGCGGCAACAGGAGCAACTGAACCTGATCGCTGCGGAGGCTGACGACTGCGTCGGGGCTGGCTCGCTACCTCAGCTGCGGCGCGAGGCCGTCGACCTCCATCTGGGAGTACTCGTTGTCACTGTACGGACCGACGGCAGCTTCAACAACCTCCCGCACCGCCCCGACTGACTCGCCTTCCCAGATGCAGATGCCGAGTCGGTGATCGGGGGTGGCTGCATGGATCGGCAACGCGACGGTTGCGGGGAGTCCGGCCTCTATGGCCTTGGCCTCGGCTGCCTTGAACCCCTCGGGGTCATGGATTCGATGGATGACGGTAACGAACATCATGTCCTCCGGTTCGGGGGCCGTATGGCCGCCTGCCCCACTGTGCGCCTCGCTATCCACCGCTGCACGGGTGATCCTCACCGTGCCATGACAGCAATGGTCCACAGCGCGGGTCGTTCGCGTTCCGCGTGGATATCAGTACCGCAGCATCGTCGGGGTCATGACGCTGTCGGATCGACGCGGGCAGCGCCCAACTGAACACGGCTTCATCGTTGGATTATCCGACCGCGTCCGCATTTCGCCATCGCCGCGTCAGAAGGAGATGGACCTCGTCTGGCCGTACACCGGGGTCGTTCCCGCGCCGGCCTCCTCGTCGATCGGGCCGGGGTTGCCGAGGTTTACGACCGGCGGCGTGCCGAGAAAGCCGCAGGACGGGGGCGGGGTCACGGTCACCGTTCCGCTCCCCTGCAGGGTCAGGCTCGCGCACGACACCCCGCGCAATGTCAGGAACTCGACCGGTTGGCGGTCGACCTTGAAGTGCCAGCCCCAGATCGTAAAATCGGTCTTGATGCTGCGGTAGTCAAATGTGGCCGGTGGTGGCGGCAGGAGCGGTCCGGCAGACCTGCCGGCGTGCTGGAGGCGGTCGTAGGCGAACTGCTCGAGCCCGCGGAACCATGCCGTGCGGTAGACGTCGGAGTGGTCACCTTGGTGGATCGCCCATGTGTTGGCTACGCCCTGGGCGGCGAACGCCTCCTCCATGTCGACGTTCATCGGCGTAACCAGGACCTCGAAGGGGATGCCGCCGGCGTCGGCTGGCTGGGTCTGGACGATGTTGTTCCAGAACCCGTCGATGCCGAAGGCCTGCGTGCTCGTCGCTGTGTAGGCGCGGGCGTTCATCGCCAGGTCGGGAGGCATGTTGCCGCGGAAGTACGCCTGGTCGGCGGCCGGATCACCGAGCGCGTCGAGGGCGGTGAGGAACGTGCCGACCTGCGAGGGCAGGGCGCCTACGGGTACTGCGCCGGTCGGAGCCGGCAGGGGCGTGTATGCGATCGGGATCGGGGAGGAGACGCCGACCGGGGAGGTGACTCCGGCCGGCTGGGGCGCCGGCCCGAACAAGAAGTTGTGCGCCCCCGAGACCGACATCATCGTGGTCCACTCGTCGGGATGCTGCAGCCCGTTCTTGTAGGCCCCATAGCCGCCGAGGGAGACCCCGGCGATGGCCCGGTAGTCGCGACCGGAGCCGGCCGGCAGGTTCGCTTCGACGAAGGGCGCCAACTCGTCGATGAGGAAGCTCTCGAACCGGGGTGGCGGCGTGGTGTAGCGCTGGCTGGAGCCGTTCAACGCGTACTTGGGGTTCCAGTCGGCCCAGTAGCTGTCCTGGCCCGCCGGATCGGGCCCGTACCCGCCCTTCAACGTTTGGCCGAGCGGGGCGACGAGGATCATGTCGAGGGCGCTGGCAGGAGACCACGTGCTGGGGTGGGCGTAGACCCACGGCTGGGAGGCGGCCGCGGCAGGAGGCGTACTGGTCTCCGCCGCGATCCACCCCGAGGAGAGGGTGTCTGACGTCGGCGAGGTGCCCTGGGGGCCGAGCATCTCGGTGTAGTCGCCACCGAAGCCGTGGAGCAGGTACAGCGTGGGGCACTTCACCCCGAACTTCGGGTCGCAGTCCGGCGGTACGAAGTACTCGAACGGCGCCCCGATCCCGTCGCCGAGCAGGTGGGTGGTCAGGTACTGGCAAGCCACCTGCCCGACCACAACGGTCATCGGCTTCGTTGGGGTCGGCGCGGCTGCGCAACCATCAAAGATCGTCGACGCAGTGGCGGCGCGCGCGCCTCCGCCCCCGCTCCTGAGGGCGACTGGAGCGGCCAACAGGCCTGCCATCGTCGCCACAGTGACCACCATCCGGGCGCGCATCGGGATTTCCTAGCCTCCGCCCTGGTGGCGGACGACCCAGGCGGCCGGAGCCTGGTAAGGCGCGTGGCGCTGGTTCGCCCACGAGGTGGGGTCGAGCGCGGCCGTGTCGATGCGGTCCACCTGCGACCAATCCATCGCCGCCGAAGTAGCCGCCGCCGCTATCGCTGCGGCCTTCCCGAATCGACGCATCGTCCCCCCCAACCTCGGCCGGCGCGCGCCAAGGCGCGGCAGGACCCCGCCATGCAAGTTCGATGGCCGATACGTGAACTCCTGCACCGTTTCTGCCGGACCGGTAGATCGTCCGGTCGGGCTCAGGTCCCGGCACTGGGGTGTCATCGTACGAACACCCCCTTCCCGTTGTCGCCGGTCCAGTGATCTTCCTGTCGCGAACACCGCGCTCCGCGCTCGCGATGGCGATCGGTAGAGTCCAACTATCCATGGGCGGGGGTGTACAGTAGGCGTATGCCAAGGATGCAGGTGTACCTACCGGACGACCTCTATCGGGCCGTCAAGGAACGCGACATGCCCGCCTCCGAGTTGCTGCAAGCGGCAGTTCGGGCCGAACTGCATCGCCACGAACTGTTGGAAGAGACCGACCGATACCTCGCCGAGCTCATCGACAAAGTGGGAGAGCCGTCTCCTCAGGCCCTTGCTCGCGCCGAAGCTCTCTCGCGGCGGATTCGACGCGAGGCTCCGGATAGGCGCGCCGGCTGAGCGTGCTCGTCCTCGACTCGGGAGGCGTCACTCGCCTTTCGCGCCGGAACCAAGACACTGCAGCGCTGATCGCGGTGTTCAGGCACGACGGTATCTGGCCACCACTCGTCCCTTCCGTCGTCCTGGTCGAGTCGCTTACCGGGCGTCAACGCAATGACGCACTGGCGAATCGGTTCTTGAAGACGTGCGACGTCGTCGAGGAGATCTCTGTGCATCTGGCCCGTCGGGCTGGCACACTGCGAGCGCTCGCTCGTCGAGGATCCGCCGTGGACGCGGTCGTCGTCGCCATGGCTGAACCTGGCGGCGCGGTCTTGGGTGGCGATCTTGGCGATCTCCGAGCGCTCGCTGTCTACGCCGACGACGTGACCGTGCACCGGGCGTAGCGAGGCGACAGCCCGAACGGGTTCTCCAGCCAGCGCAGTCACGACCGAACCTCTCGGCCCAAGCGACCCGGTCAGCGGCGTGGTTGGTTACGACTGCGACCGGGTTTCGACGCGCGCCATCCCCGTGCAGCTGAGATGCAAAGGTCGGCCCATGTGGACAGGAAGCGCTCGTCGTCGATACCGAGAGGGCTGGTGCCGAAGGTCCATGTAGAGCGGCGGTAGTTGACAAGGGCGCCGAGGAGGACGACCGACACAGCTTCGACATCGACGGTACCGGCCGCGTCGCCTAGCCAACCCTTGACCATGCCGGCGGTCACCACGTAGCCGGCATCGACGAGGCTTCGCCGGAACGAGTCCCGCAGCTTCGCGAGACGGTCTCCGTCTTGTTCCAGGATCCGCACGATCGGCTGCTCTCGGTCGAGTTCGGCCAGCAGCCAACGGCCCATAGTCAGCACCTCGGCGCGCATATCCGCTGAAGGCAGCTGTTCGAGAACGGCCCCGGAATTGGCGACCGTTTCGAGGTGCTGCTCGAGGGCGACCTGGAGTAGGGCTTCCTTGCTGGGGAAGTGGCGGTACAGGGCCCCTCGTCGGGGTTGGAGGCCGGCCGCGGCCTCGATGTGGCCGACGGTCGTCTCCCTGAACCCCTTCTCAGAAAACAGTCGAATCCCGGCGTCGAGGAGCCGTTGTTTGGTGGGTTGACGTGCGGTCGTGGTCCGTGTAACCATGCGATTACTATAATCGAGCGATTACAGGACTGGGGTGGGGTGCGGAACCAAGCTGAGGACACAAGACGTCCAGAGCGCAGCGCCTGCATCAACAAGCAGCAGCGGGCGAGCCGATGATGCCCGCCCTCGAGGTCCGCCCCGACGGCGGAGGCCAGGCCGGCGCGCCCGCTCCACCGACTCGACGTTCCCATCGGCCCCGGCTGTTTGTCGCATCGTTGGTCGTTGCCGCGCCGGGTTGGCTTGGATGGCTGCTCCATGGCCGCCAGGGCAACCTCGCTTCACCCGTGACGACAGCTCTGATCCTGGCGGCCAACGTCGCCGTCACGCGGTTGAGCCCTCCGCTCAAGGGTCGGGCCGTTCGACTCTTCCAGAAGTACGTTCTCAACCCTCCGATCCGCGTCCTGCTTCTCCTCGGCGTACTGCCGGTCGGCTACGCCCTGCTGGAGACCACGGGTCGCGTCTCCGGCAAGCCCCGTCGCACGCCCGTCGGCAACGGCCTCGTCGGTGACACCTTCTGGATCGTCGCCGAACACGGCTACCGCGCCAACTACGTTCGCAACCTCCAAGCCGACCCGACGGTGCGAGTCAAGGTCAGAGACGGCTTACGGCCCATCTGGCACCGAGGGGTCGCCCACGTCCTCGAAGCCGACGATCCCCACGCCAGGCAGCGTGATCTGAGCCGATGGCATCCTCTTCGGGCCCTGAATGCCGCACTCGTACGCGTGCTAGGCAGTGAGCTCCTCACGGTCCGCATAGACCTCGACCACATC
>Ga0307477_10004545_pt1 | contig 10065 bp, 11 predicted proteins | sample atmos_gasesECM2C_FD_203316 | JGI IMG/M metagenome (GOLD analysis project Ga0307477, IMG submission 203316) | Hardwood forest soil microbial communities from Morgan-Monroe State Forest, Indiana, United States - atmos_gasesECM2C_515 | ecosystem: Environmental > Terrestrial > Soil > Temperate... | reverse complement strand
AGTCGCCTTTCCTCAGCCTTATCTCAGACGAGCGCATCCAGCAGATGCTGAAGCTGATGGCCAAGCCAGCCGACGCACGACTTACCCCGGAGGTCTCCCGGGAAATCTGCGAACGAACTGCCAGCGCTGCCGTTCTCGACGGTTCGATTGCAAGCCTTGGAAGCCAGTACGTGTTGACGCTACGCGCAAAGGACTGCCGCAGCGGAGATGTTCTGGACGAGGAGCAGGTGCAGGCCGCAAGAAAAGAAGACGTTCTAAACGCCCTGAGTCAAATTGCAAGTAGGTTTAGAACCCGTGTTGGTGAATCGCTTTCAACGGTTAAGAGCCATGACACAGCTCTCGCCGAAGCCACGACGCCCTCACTCGAAGCCTTGAAAGCCTACAGCGCGGGCTGGCAGGCTTCCTTTTCGTCTGGTTCGGCTGCTGCTGTGCCCTTTCTCAAGCGCGCCATCGAGATTGACTCCAACTTCGCCAGTGCCTATGCGGCACTCGGCCGCATGTATGGCGACATCGGGGAATCCGCCCTATCTGCGGAGAATACGAGCAGAGCCTATCAACTGCGGGATCGTGCCAGCGACCAGGAGAGGTTCTTTATCTCCCTCAACTACGATTTGCAGGTTACGGGAAACCTGGAGAAGGCCCAGCAGACCTGCGACTTGTGGGTGCAAGCTTATCCTCGTGCGTGGTTGCCGCACGGGCTGTTGTCAGGGGGGATTTACAACACACTGGGCAAATATGAAAAGTCAGTCGACGAAGCCAAGATCGCCATAGAGATCGACCCGGACTTTTCCATAGGATACAGCATTCTTGCGGATGGCTACGAGGCGCTGGAGCAAACCGGTGAAGCGGAGAAGACCCTCCAACGAGCGTCCGAACGCAAACTTGACATCCCTGACTTCCATGTCCAGCGATACGTCATTGCTTTCTTGAAAGACGACAAGACGGGAATGGAGCGGGAAGCCGCTCGGTCTGTGGAAAAGCCCGGCGTGGATGACTGGATGTCCAACGCGGAAGGGTTCGCATCGGCTTTTTCCGGTCACTTGGAAGAGGCCAGGAGGAAGTCACAACTGGCAGCGGATTTGGCTCGGAAGGCGGACCGGCGGGAAACAGAGGCGCTCTACGAAACCGATGCGGCGGTGCGGGAGGCGCTGTTCGGAAATGTGGCCACGGCAAGGCGGAGAGCGGGGCACGCGCTTGAGTTCTCAAGGAGCAGGGATGTGGAATATGGAGCTGCTTTTGCACTTGCTCTCTCGGGAGATTCTTCTCGATCTCAAACGCTGACCGATGACATCTCCAGGCGCTTCCCCGAGGGTACGATAGTCCGATTCACATATTTGCCGACGCTCCGCGCACTTCTGGCGTTGAACCGCAGCCAGCCGGGAAACGCCGTCGAACTACTTCAAACCACAATTCCTTATGAGGGCGGGACGACGATCGAGGGCGGTTCTGAATTCCTTCTGGGGGCGGGTAATCTCTACCCCGCCTACGTTCGCGGCGTTGCCTATCTGGCGGCTCGCCGAGGACGGGAAGCCGCTGCCGAGTTCCAGAAGATTCTAGATCACCGCGGCATCGTGCTCAGCGATCCCATCGGCCCATTGGCGCACCTGCAATTGGGTAGGGCTTACGCACTGTCGGGTGATAAGACCAAAGCGAAATCCGCTTATCAGGATTTCCTTACGCTCTGGAAAGATGCGGACCCGGACATTCCCATTCTGAAGCAGGCCCAAGCCGAACACGCGAATCTCAACTAAGGTATTGCCGCGCTCGTAAGAGAACTTTCTCAAGATTTTCGGGAGGAAACTGAGAGTTCGTGGCAAGTGCGCGGATTTGTGTGGGTGAATTTCATGTTGGCACGGAACTAAGACCAGCTCGTATATATGCTGGTGTGCCAGAAATGTGGTCGAACACTTGGAGAGTGGATCTCTATAGAAGCACGCGAGAAGGAATTGCGAGAGTTTGCGAAGAGAGTCGAGCTGCTCACCTAAGTCGCTTTCTCCCGTTTGACATGCATCATAACGCTCGCAGGTATCATCTCAGAAGCTGACGCTGCTGTTTCGCAAAAGGAGAGTTCCATGCCAAACGAGAGCAAAGATCTTCCTGTGCTCGGTCACATCGACGGCCTGGTCAAGGAAGAGGAGCGTCTCTATGCAAAGGGTGAACTCACAGATGACGACCGTGACCGCTTAGGGAAGATAAAGGTCGAACTGGACCAGTGCTGGGATTTGTTACGTCAGCGTCGAGCCTTGCGAGAGTTCGGGCGTGACCCGGATCAGGCAAAGGTGCGACCGCCGAAGGTCGTAGAAAACTACGAGCAGTAGCGCCGCGCGGTCTTTCCGCCTACCTGAGGGATCCTAACCCCATTCATGCCTATTATTCAGGTATGGCGTGCTGGTCTGCCATGCAGCGCTTGAAATCGGGCAGGCTTACCCCCTCGCGAGCGGGCGTGCCATCTGGCGCGGCTCGCAGATATTGCGCGGGCCACGAGACGGGAACGCCCAATTCGTTTGCGACGTAGAGTGGCCAGTAAGGCTGGCGCAGGAATTCGCGGGCCAGCAAGACAACATCGGCTTTCCCTTCTTGAAGGATGGCGTGGGCCTGAGCAGCGGTGGTTATCAACCCGACCGCGCCGGTGAGAAGGCCCGTCTGACGGCGAATTTCCTCGGCGAACGGGACTTGATACCCGCTGCGGACTGGAATCTTTGCTCCGGGAGAAATCCCGCCTGACGAGCAATCAATCAGGTCAACGCCGAGCGAACCTACAAGTTTCGCGAGCTGGACAGATTGTGCCAGATCCCAGCCGCCCTCGATCCAGTCGGTGGTTGAGATACGCAGAAAAAGCGGGGCGCTCTCCGGCCAGACGCGCCGGACGGCGGTAACGACTTCGCAAAGAAGCCGCGTGCGATTTTCGAATGAGCCGCCATAGTTATCCCTTCGCTGATTCGAGAGCGGTGAGAGAAATTCGTGGAGCAGATATCCGTGCGCGGAGTGAATTTCGACAACACCGAATCCCGCCTGGCAGGCGCGGCGCGCCGCCGCCACGAAGGCTTTGACAATCTCCCGAATCCCGCTTTCGTCCAACGCCGCGGGATGCGGATACCCGTCCGCGAAGGGAATGGCGCTGGGCGCGACGGGCGTCCAGCCACCTTTGGATTCCGGTACCATTCCCGAGCCTTCCCAAGGGCGCAGCGTGCTTCCCTTTCGTCCTGCATGCGCGAGTTGAATTCCGGGGATCGCGCCTTGTTCACGAATGAAACGAGTGATGCGTGCGAGCGGCTCGATGTGCTCGTCCTTCCAGATCCCCAGATCTTCGGGACTGATGCGTCCTTCGGGCGATACCGCGCAAGCTTCCGTGAAGACCAACGATGCTCCGCCGACGGCGCGGCTTCCGAGATGGACCAAATGCCAATCCGTGGCAAAGCCGTCCCTGCTCGAATACTCGCACATGGGAGAAACAACGATTCGGTTGCGCAGCGTCACTTCGCGGACTTGAAGCTTGTCGAATAAATGCATTGGGATGTTCCTTTGAGCTTAGACAAACGCCCGGTGGGTGTCCCGGGGATCAATAAATCGGGCCAACGCCCGCCTTGAGTCTTGCCCTATTTCGTAGTCCTCTGGTTGGCAATTTCAAACGAAAGGCGGAGGAGTTCGATTGCTCTGTCCACGTCAGATGCTTGCCTCAAATAAATGCTGACCCAGCCACTGTCGGGAAGGATGTGTTGGAGCTCGGCGCGGCCACCTGTAACCAACTCATCGCGGACGGTCTTCGGAAAGGGAATGTCGATCAAGCTGTCGCCATGCACGCGGCCGATCTCTCGCCTCCCCAGGCAGTATTCTGTACCTCCAAAGCGGTGCGGTTGGGACGTGATCCCTGACCAGCCTTGCAGGGCCGCATCGATTTTTTCTTTAGCTCCAGAGACAGCCATTCACTCCTCGCGCGAGATCATCTATCAGATGTGAATTGCCAGATGGTAGTTACAGACTTTAGGGACGCGGATAGACGATGCGGAGGAAGGGCTTGCGCGGTCGGTCTTCAGGGCGGCGGGCAGTGAAGCTCTTCATTGTCGGCTTACAGCCTATTGTGTATAATCGCAGGTGAACCTACACACCCGAGGGAGCCATGGCCAGGACAGCACTCACGCGCACCAATCTCTTGCTTGAGACCGGGAAAGTCCGGCGGCTTCGCAAGGCTCTTCAGTCACGCAGTAATTCCGAGGCCGTGCGGCGCGTAATCGACGAGCGCCTGGCAATAGAGGCTGGACTTCAGGCCCTGCAGGATCTGCGAAAGCTTGGAGGTCCGGAGGACGTCTTTGGGCGCGCTCCAACGAAGGGGAGATGACTGCCCTACCGGCCGGACCCCTTCTGTTCGATACTGGCATTTACTTCCGGTTCAGCCGGGGAGAGAACTACCTCTGGCTAGGCGAGGATGCTCGAGTCTTCCAGCGCACCATCCTGACGGCCGTTGTGGCCGCCGAACTCTATGCCGGTACCCACGACCATCGGGGAAAGCGAGTTCTGGATGATCTTTGCAAGGCGCACCGAGCCCTCGGTCACTTCTCGTCTCCTCCCGCGGCGGCATGGATAGATGCCGGCATTTTGCTGCGCCGCGCGCGGAGTGCCTACGGGCAAATGGATTTCGTCCGCCACTTTCGCGATCTACTGATCGCTCTGGAAGCTGCGCAGGCTGGCGCCACACTCGTGACCGAGAATGCGAGAGATTTCGCGCGCTGGAAATCTCTCCTCTCCTCCACCAGGAAGACGCTGAAACTGTTTGAGCCATCCAAGACTGTGTAGCGCAGAATCTGCGGACCGAGTTGCTGAGTTTCTCGCCATTGGGACGCCACGTTTAGCTCATGTGTATTCCTTGCCGCCGTTGGTTCTTTCTCGCCCGATTCTGAGTTCGGTCTCAAAGTGTACGTCCGCTACGCCTGCCAGCTTCTGCGCCAGTTCAGCACGCTTCTCCGCCTTTAGTAGTGCTGAGGAGAGTATCGGTCCCGTTCCCGTTGGCTCAAAGCGATCAGCTCCGTTTCCATGGGCCCCTCGGCCTCCCATGGAAGCGGACATTTCTACTTTGCACAAACCGGACATTCTCATTTTGCGGCGACATTCGCCAGAGACATTCTTGACACCGACAAGGCTGGACATTATGCTCCACATCCGCCCTGCTGATGTCCCCTCTGGCGCGCGATACGCTCGAAACGCAACCGTCCGAGAACAATTGCGCTTGCAAGGTGTACATGTTTCCGGTTTCAAATCCTTTAGCCTATTCAATTCACGTCCGCAATCTCTGCGGAATCGAGAAGTACCTCTTCCTCGCAGTCCTGCTACTAACGACCCTGGCCCCTCTCTCTTTCGCACAAGCCGTACCTCCGCCTCCTCAAGGCGTACAGACCGATGCTTCCTTCGCTGATAGTTGCAGGCTGAGTTATGTCACCAATGTTTTCGCGACCACCCAGAAGAGCAGCTGCTATACGCCGGAGGTTCCGTACGCGGGGAATCTGGGCCCTACGAACGGATATACCGGCGAGACCCCGTGCAACGGCAGCTCTAACCCGAACCACTATCAGCAACAGGTAGTGGCCAGCGTGCCGATTCCGAAACTGTAGCAGAGGGTCTTGCCCGAACGGGAGAGGGAGATGCGCGCGAGTTTTCCGGACTATGGGCCCGATAACCATTACAAGGAAGGAGTTCTTATGAGCAGACGCAATTCCGGGTGCACCATCTTCCCCGTGGTGTGTTTCATAGCGATGGGAACGCTGCCGGTTGCAACCTTCGCCGACAATCCTCTGGTCATCCACGAAGTGAAGCACGATTTCTCACGTCCGCTGCGGGATATGGCAGCATCGGCCCAATCTGTTCAATCGGCCGCGCAGCAAGCGCGCTTTCCCCAGAAGACTGGACCGGCGATCACCAGCTCTCAGCCGGATCCCGTAGCTCAAGTTCCTTCCGGCGCGCCCGTAGGTGTCCATGTGGGTCTCAACTTTGACGGTCTGAGCGCCGCTGACACCGTTGCGAGCGGAGGCCCCTTCGTGCCTCCGGATACCAATGGAGCCGTTGGAGCGACGCAATTCGTAGAATGGGTGAATGTGACCTTTGAAGTCTTCGACAAAACCACGGGCGCAACAATCATGGGTCCGACACCGGGGAACACTTTCTGGAGGGGATTTGGCGGAACCTGCGAAACGCACAACGACGGCGACATCGTCATTCAGTACGACAAAGCGGCGGGCCGGTGGGTCGCAGCGCAACCGGTTTTCTCTTCTCCATTTTTGTACTGCGTGGCCGTCTCCACTACATCGGACGCGACCGGCAGCTATAACCGCTACGCTTTCTCCTTTCCCACCAATGCCTTTCCGGATTATCCCAAGCTGGGTGTTTGGCCAGACGGCTACTACGCGACCTTCAACATCTTTTCGCCCAGCTTTGCGGGCGCAATGGCCTGCGCCTATGACCGGACAAATATGCTGGCAGGAAATGCCGCTACTTCCATTTGCTTCCAGCAGTCCAAGAGCGTTGGCAGCCTGTTGCCCTCCGATCTTGACAGCAAGACGCCGCCAACCCCAGGCGAACCCAATTTCTTTTTGGATCTAGCCGATTCTACCCACTTGAACCTCTTCCGGTTCCACGTCGATTTCGCCAACCCTTCTAACTCAAGTTTCACCGGACCAACTTTAATTGGTGTGGCTCCCTTCAGCGAACTCTGCGCAAAGGCAACGGATCGCGCTTGTATCCCCGAGCCTTCTCCCGGTGAAAGGGTTGACTCGCTCGGCGACCGGCTGATGTACCGTCTCGCCTACCGCAACTTTGGCGATTTTGAATCTCTGGTGGCGACTCACAGCATCGAAGGAGGCGCCTTCTCCGGGGTACGCTGGTATGAAATTCGCAACCCAGGCACGTCGCCTTTTCTCTTCCAGCAGGGTACCGTCGTGGATCCCAGCCTTGATTATTGGATGGGCAGCATCGCGATGGACAAGGCAGGAAATATCGCTCTAGGCTTCAGCGTTTCGAGCGACTCGGTCGATCCGAGTGTGGCTGTTGTGGGCCGGACTCCGAACGATCCCTTAGGGACGATGGAAGCCCCACTTTTTCTCGTTGACGGCACCGGCGTGCAGGTGAACAGCTTCAAGCGCTGGGGTGATTACAGCAGTATGTCCGTGGACCCCGAAGACGGTTGCACATTTTGGTATTCACAGGAGTATTACAAAACGACCGGAGGCTTTAACTGGAGTACCCGAATCGCTTCATTCAAGTTCAACTCGTGCAGATAAAGCGCTGTCCCATACGATCCGATCTCTTCCTCCTACTCAGCCGAATTACGTTCGCAATTTCAGATCGCCTTCGACGCGTGTAATTTACGCGATCGCGTGTGTCTTTTAAACGCGCTAATAACGGAGTCCGTTCATCATTGAAATGTGGGTTCTTTGAAGAGCATGGCGTTGACATGTGCCCGACATGAAAGTATGCTGGTAGCATGTCAAAAATGATTCAGCTTCGTAACGTACCCGATGCCTTGCACCGCGGCCTGAAAGCTCGCGCTGCAATGGCAGGCATGTCGCTCTCGGACTATCTGTTAGCTGAGATCAAGGAAATCGCGGAAAGGCCAACGCTCGCAGAATTGCGGGAGCGACTGCACACACGTAAGCCGGTTTCAGCGCAGATCGATACCGCTCATCTGGTGCGAGAAGAGCGCGAGGCGCGTTGATCGTCCTGGATGCTTCTGCTGCCGTTGACTGGCTTCTTCAGACATCTGCGGGGCAGAGCATCGAGAGGCGTATTTATTCGCGTAACGAAACCCTGCACGCGCCTGACCTCCTAGATCTTGAGGTCACGCAGGTATTGAGGCGTCTAGCGTTGCAAGGAGCGGTCTCCGCACGTCGTGCTGACGAGGCGGTCCGCGATCTGCTCGATCTGCGGGTTACTCGGTATCCTCATTTCGTGCTTCTGCCCCGCATTTGGCAACTCCGTCAGAATTTTTCAGCCTATGATGCCGCCTACATTGTGCTTGCCGAGAAGCTCGGAGCTGCGCTAGTTACAAGGGATGCTCGACTCGCAACTGGTTCGGGCCATGCGGCACCCATCGAGCTCTTTTGATCCGCCTCAGCTGTGGTAGGCAAAAATTCCGTCCGTGTCTGAATCAACAGGCGAATGCCGATCACGAATCTCGTCGCGATGACTGGCTACATAGCCTCGGACCGCCCTGAGCGCAATGGGATCCGGCTAAACGTGAAGTTGACGAACGGTTGCCTCAGCATTCAGACCCGAAAGGCAGTAGAGAGTCTGCCTGTAGCGGTCTCGTTCTCCCATAGCCTGAAAGCATCGCTCTCAAACCTACAAAGTATGTCCCTCGCTATTACGAAAATTCCGCCCTCGCATCGAATTGTTTGAAGATTTGACGTTTTCGAGAATGTGGTACTGACGCCGAAGGGATGGACTGGAATCGCGTAGGGTTCAGTCTGCTCGGCGTGTGCTCGGAAGAACCAAGGAAGGCCGATATGGGAGTCACGGTGGCGTTGCAGCCGGTCGAGCGGAGTGGGAGGGATAAGCGCCTACCCGAACCCTGCATCTTCGTTGTTTTCGGAGCATCAGGAGATCTCACAAAGCGAAAGCTGCTGCCGGCCCTCTTTCATCTGAGGCAGGTAGGACTCCTGCCGGAAGAGTTCGCGGTCGTCGGAGTGGCGCGTCGCGATCTGTCCGAGACGTTCGTTCCCGAAATGAAGGATGGAATCGTCAAAGGAGGAGGCGTCGCTGAAACGGATTGTCGGCTTGGTTCCTTCCTTGATCGCGTGAAGTACTTCCAAACGAATTTTGACGACGACGACGGTTTCGAAAGACTCAAGCACTACCTTGCGGAATTGGATGAAGAACTCGGGACGCGCGGCAACCGCTTGTTTTATTTGGCGGTCGCGCCTGAGTATTTTTCGGAGATCATCGCCAGACTCGGTGCACACGGCATGGTGCAGTCGGGAGAAGAGGCGGACCAATGGGTCCGGGTCGTAATCGAGAAACCCTTTGGAACGGATCTAGTATCGGCCAAGAAGCTAAATGACGATGTGAATGCGGTTCTTTCGGAGAATCAGGTATTTCGGATCGATCACTACCTCGGCAAAGAGACGGTGCAGAACATTCTTTTCTTTCGTTTCGGCAATGGAATCTTCGAGCCAATCTGGAATCGGAACTACGTTGACCGGGTGGAGCTTACGCTCGCGGAAACTGTGGGTGTCGAGGGACGGGGGCCATTCTATGAAAAGGCTGGTGCGCTCCGCGACATTCTGCAGAATCACGCGATGGAAGTCCTCGCTTTGATCGCGATGGAGCCACCGGAGTCGTTTCAAGCAGAGGCTGTGAGGTCAGAAAAACTGAAGGTCTGGCATTCGATTGCAGCCATTCCACTCGAACACGCGATCCGCGGACAGTATGGGCCAGGGACGATCGAAGGAAAGCAAGTTGTCGGCTATCGCCAGGAAGATCGTGTGAGTCCCGAGTCAGGCACGGAAACGTTCGCCGAGGTTCGGATTGAAATCGCCAACTGGCGATGGGCGGGGGTCCCGTTCTACTTGCGGACGGGCAAACGCCTAGCGAAGAGATTTACGGAAGCGCGCATCATCTTCAAGTCTTCACCGACTCAGCTCTTCAAACAGAATTCCGCTATCGGCGAAGCCGAACCGAATCTCATAACGCTCCGCATTCAGCCGGATGATGGCATTTGCCTTCAGTTTGGAGTCAAGCCGCCGGGACTGACTACGGACCTTTCCAACGTCGCTATGCGATTCCGCTACGAAGACGCATTCGGCAAATGGTCCGCAAACGGGTACGAAAGACTGCTCCTCGACGCCATGTTGGGCGACGCGACGCTTTTCTCCCATCGCGACGGGGTGGAAGCAACGTGGGCCCATTTCACTCCCATTCTTGACGCGTGGGCAAAGGACGCTGACGCAAGCTTTCCTAATTATTCGGCAGGGTCATGGGGTCCCGGCAACGTAGCAAGACCCTTTGGGGATGGACCCCCATGCGATTCTTCCAAATGAAAAGGCGGCTAGGTCCCCGGTCGCTTGTTGCGCTTGGAAGACT
>Ga0307477_10004544_pt1 | contig 10072 bp, 11 predicted proteins | sample atmos_gasesECM2C_FD_203316 | JGI IMG/M metagenome (GOLD analysis project Ga0307477, IMG submission 203316) | Hardwood forest soil microbial communities from Morgan-Monroe State Forest, Indiana, United States - atmos_gasesECM2C_515 | ecosystem: Environmental > Terrestrial > Soil > Temperate... | reverse complement strand
TCCCACGGCTGATCGCGGCAGTGGAAGCGGGCGCGGACCTCGCACTCGGCTCCCGCTACGTCGAGGGAGGGGACACCGCGAACTGGGGGCTCGTCCGCCGGCTGCTCTCGCGCGGCGCCTCGATCTACACCCGCGTGCTTCTGATGCCGATCCACGACGCGACCGGCGGCTTCAAGTGCTTCCGCAGGGCGGTGCTCGAGGCGATCGAGCTGGAGACGATCGATGCGGCCGGCTACGTCTTCCAGATCGAGACGACGTATCGCGTCCTGCGCAAGGGCTTCCGCGTCGTGGAGGTGCCGATCCGCTTCACCGACCGCACGGCGGGCCGGTCGAAGATGAGCCGGGCCATCGTGCTGGAGGCGATCTGGAAGGTGCCGGCGCTGCGCATCCGGGCGCTTAATGAACGCCGCTAGCAGCAAGCGCGGCATACACCTGTACGACTGCGGCTTGTTGGAAGAGCTGCCGTCGCGGAGCGCGCCAGAGACCATCCGCGTATGCCTGAGCGGCCGCGACGTAGCCGCTCCGCCGGTCCACCGCGGCCAGCGCCAGGAGACGACGGAAGAAGATCGCCGCGAACGCCGCGGGCTCGTTCGACCAACGGCCATGGAACTTGGCGAGGGTCGCGTCGGCGATGGACTCCGCCTGGGCTAGATCGGCGCGCGCGTGCGTGGCTTCGTAGAGCAACCGGTAGGCCTCGAGCATGCTGCCCTGGTTGTAGCTCCACTCGGTGCGGTCGACGCTTCCGTCGCCGGCGACGTGATCGCCGTAGAGGCCGTCCGGATCGCGCAGGCACTGTTCGGTCCAGGCGACCATCCGCTGCGACCAGCGGAGATAGGCAGGACGCCGTGTGAGGAGATAGAGACGCAGCCCGACGATCGCCCCGTTGGCGGTCGAGACGGTGTTCCGGTCGTCGTTCCCGGGCGCATCGGTCCACTGGACTCCGCCCGGACAAGTTTTGTGCAGATCGTTGTCCCATGCTTGGGTGACCGCGTGGAAGATCTGCACGGCCTTTCGCCGCGCGGCCGGGCTGCCACGGTCGGCGTCCCAGTCGAGCAGGTCCTGAGCGATCCACTCGTTGTCGTCCCAGTAGATGTCACCGCTGGGTGTGGCGCGGTAGAGGCCGTGGACACGGAAGCGCCTGTCCAGCTCGGCGAGGCGTGCCGGAACTACGCGACGCGCGTGCGAGCCGACGACGCCCAGGCGCGCCACTGCGATCGTCGCAGCGAGCGCCTGCGAGAACGGCCACGCGTGCGAGCCGACACGACCGCGGGGCGTCGACCGGTAGTCGCCGCTGCCCTGGTCGAGATATACGCGCTCCAGCCCCAGATACCCGCGATGGGCGCGCACCGCGTCCTTATTTGCGTGACCGAAGTCCGCTGCCAGGAGCGTGAGCACAGCGCCTGCGACAGCGGCCGCCCGCACCAGCGCCGCGATCCTGACCATCGACGCACCACCGTAGCCCGATACGCTGGCTGGCGGTGCGGGAACTCGACGCAACGAGCTGGGAGGAGGAGGTGCTGCGAGCCGAGCGGCCCATCGCCGTCGACTTCTGGGCGCCCTGGTGCCGGCCCTGCAAGGCGGTGGAGTCGATCCTCGAGGAGCTTCCCGTCGACGTGGCACGGGTCAACATCGACGACGAGCCCGGGATCGCCGCCAGATATGACGTGCTCTCGATCCCGACCGTGATCCTGTTCGCCGGCGGAGAGCTGCGCGGCACGGTGGTCGGCGCGCGTCCCCGGGCGTATTTCGACGCCTGGCTAGCGGAAGTGCTCCCAGCCGGCTAGCTCGTACGGCTTCCCGTCGAGTATCGGCTCGACGCCTTCGCCCTCCTCCACACGGCCGATCACCGGGAAGCCGAGCGGATCCCGCGTCGTCGCCAGCAGCTCGTAGTCCTCGCCGAAGCCGAGGTCGTCGAGCTGGGCCCCGGCGGCGAGCGGCACGTGCTCCAGCTCGATCGCCAGGCGAACGCCCGAACGCTCCGCGATGTGCGCGGCGTCCGGCGCAAGCCCGTCCGAGATGTCCAGCATCGCGGTCGCGATCTGGGCCAACCGCTTCCCTTCTTCCACGCGATCCGGCACGGGAAGGAGCCGGCCCTCGCGAAAGGCGGCGCCCGCCGCGCCGAGCGGGCCGGTAACGATCACGACGTCCCCGCTACGCGCTCCGGCGCGCCCGGGCACGCGGTCCGACCGGCCGAGCGCAGTCACGGAGAGCAGGACACGGTCTGCGCGGGTCGTGTCGCCGCCGCGCACCGGCACGCCGCGCTCGTTCAGGCCCTGGTACAGCTCCAGTACGTCGTCGAGCTCCGTCTCCGCAGGCAGCCCAAGCGAGACGAGGAGCGCGAGGGGGTCGGCGCCCGACGCTGCGAGGTCGCTGAGATTGACAGCCGCTGCCCGCGCCCCGAGCTGGCGCCAGCCGAGCAGGTCGAAGCGGAAGTGGACGCCTTCGACCAGGGCGTCCTGCGTCACGACAAGACCGTCGACGACGGTCGCATCGTGCTCGATCCCCTCCGCGAGACCCCGCCGCTCCAGCTCCGCGAGCAGCCCGAGCTCGCCGAGCTGCGCCAGCGTCGTCACGCTTCCGCGATCCGCGCCCGCCCGTCGAGCGTGTCCGGGTCGAGCGCGGCGAGCGCGTCGTAGAGCCGTGCATGGAAGGTGCCAGGCCCTCCAGCTCCCGCTGCGGCATCCTCCGCGGCAACGCCGAGTGCGGCGAGCGCCTCGGCAGCTCCCTCGAGCGGCTCCTCCGGCTTGGCAGCGAGGAAACAGCCGGTGAGCGCGGAGGAGATGCAGCCCGTGCCGGTCACGGCGGCGAGCAGCGGGTGGCCGTTCGCGACCGCGAGCGCCCGGTCACCGTCGGAGACGTGGTCGACCGGGCCGGTGACGGAGGCGACGAGCCCGAGCTGTTGCCCGGCCTCGCGCGCGAGCTCCGCAGGCTCGAGCCCGCTGGCGATCGACTCGACGCCGCGCACCTCGGCGTCTGCGCCGACGAGCGTCGCCACCTCGCCCGCGTTGCCGCGCAGCACGGTCACGTCCACCTCGCCGAGGATCCGCCGGGCGGTGTCGGTGCGGTACTCGGTGGCTCCCGCTCCGACGGGGTCGAGCACGACCGGGATCCCGCGGGCGCTCGCGGCGCGGCCTGCGATCAGCATCGCCTCGATCCAGTTCTCCGAGAGCGTGCCGATGTTGAGGACGAGCGCGGAAGCGAGCGCGACCATCTCCTCGACCTCCTGCGGCGCGTGTGCCATCACCGGCAGCGCGCCGATCGCCAGGGTCGCGTTCGCCGTCTCGTTCATGACGACGTAGTTCGTGATCTGGTGGACTAGCGGCTTGCGCTCCCGGAGCTCGAGCAGCGTCCGTCCGGGCGAGACGCTCATCGCGACCCCACGCCGAGCACGTCCACCGGCCCGTCGCCCGCGCCGATCTCGACGAGTCCCTGCGCGACCGCGCGTGAGGCAGCGGCCGCGGCGCCTCGTGCCGCGTCGAGCAGCGAGAGCCCGCGTGCGAGCAGTGCTGCGAGCGTCGCGGAGTGCGTGCAGCCGGCGCCGTGGGTCGCGGCCACCTCGCTCCGCTCGAACTGGATCTCGTGGTGCTCCGTACCGTCGTAGAGGTGGTCGACAGCCTTTTCGCCGTGGCCGCCGGTGACAAGCGCAGCGGGTGCTCCAAGTCCGACGAGCATCTCGGCCAGCACCTCCGGGCGCGCGTCCGAGCCGGTGAGCGCCCGCGCCTCCATCACGTTCGGGGTCACGACCGTGGCGAGGGGAATGAGCCGGTGAAGGAGCGAGCGCACGGCGTCGTCCTCCAGCAGCTGCGCGCCGGAGCTCGCGACCATGACCGGGTCGACCACGAGCGGCAGCGGATGCTCCTCGAGCCAGTCGGCGACCGTGTCGATGATCGCGCGGGAGAAGAGCATGCCCGTCTTCGCGGCGTCGATCCCGATGTCGCCGGCGACCGCGTCGAGTTGCGCTCGCACGAACCACGGCGGCACCTCGAAGACGGTCGTCACCTCGCGTGTGTTCTGCGCCGTGAGCACGACGATCGCCGACATGCCGTGCACGCCCGCCGCTGCGAACGCCTTCAGGTCGGCCTGGACCCCGGCTCCTCCGCCCGAGTCCGAGCCAGCGATCGTGATGCAACGTGGAATCAACGCACTCCCTTCGCCGGCATGACCCGGATCAGGTTCTACGGGTGTGATCTCAGCCTCTCCACGAGGCACCCCGGTGGGCGAACCCTAGCGCCGCAGGCCCAGACGGCGCGTGGCCTCGGCGAGGTTGAAGTCGTAACCCCAGCCGAACGCTCTCGGTGTCACGAGCCGACGATCGTCCGGGTTCCACCAGCGCAACTTGAAGCGCGCTGCCGTCGGCCGCCGCCAGTCGTAGGGGACACCGAGGAACTTGCCCCTTCGCTGTCCAGTCATGGATCGAGCGTATCGATGCGCCGGCTTCCGCCAGCTCTCGCCGCCACGGCAACGCCGCAGATCCTCGAGCTGCTGGGAGAGGGGCCGGGCCGCGTGCTCGAGCTCGGCTTCGCCGGGATCCACGCTGGTCCGCTCGAGCTCGCCGGCTGGAACGTCGTCGTCGTCGAACCCGATCCAGCCTTCCGCGCGCGCGCAGAGGCGCGGGCCGGATCGGTCGCAGAGACGCCAGAGGGCAGGTTCGACGCAGTCATCGCCCCGGCGGACGCGGACCTCGATGGAGTCGACACGGCGAAGATCATCCTCGTGGACGAGCGCGGTGTCGCTTCAATAGACGGATGAAAGGCGCGCGGTACGACGGCATCGCGGACTGGTATGACGCGGAGTTCCAACCCGCTCCGCTCGAGAGCGAGACGTGGCAGACGCTCGTCGACCTGCTCGGTGCCGGCGACGGCGCACTCGTGGACGTCGGCTGCGGAACGGGCAGCTACGCGGCCGCGATCGCGGAGCTCGGCTGGACCGTGACCGGCGTCGACGTCTCCGAGGACATGCTGCGTCGGGCGCGGGAGAAGGGCGTCGACGCGGTGCAGGCCGACGCGACGGCGCTTCCCTTCGAGGACGGCTCCTTCGACGCGGCCGTCTCGGTCTTCACACACACGGACGTGGACGACTTCTCCGCCGTCGTAGCCGAGGTAGTACGGGTGCTGCGACCCGGCGGGGCGCTCGTCTACATCGGCGTCCACCCGTGCTTCGTCGGGCCGCACTCGGTGTACGACGTCGACCGCGGCGCTCCCGAGCTCCATCCGGGCTGGTACCGCCTGACGGGTCGTTACGACAAGGCTCCCGGCATCTGGCGCGGCGCCGGCGTGCGAATCCGGGTCGGAGCGAGCCACCTGCCGCTCGGCCTCTTCCTGCAGACCTTTCTTGATGCCGGCCTGCGGCTCGAACGTGTCGAGGAGCCCGCCGAGCGCGAGTACTCGTTCGGGCTCGGATTCCGCTGGCGCCGGTGACGAGCGTCGCCTCCTGGGACGAGCTTCTCGCGGGCGACGAGCTCGCGCACCTGACGACGGAGCCGGCGCGCGAAGCTCGGACAGCGCCGCTGCCCGAGGAGCTCCAGCCGGCGCTGCGTGAGGCGCTCGCCCGCCGCGGCATCGACGAGCTTTACGCCCACCAGGCCCAGGCGTACGCGGCCGCGCGAACCGGCGGCAACGTCATCGTCACCACGGGCACCGCCTCGGGCAAGACGCTCGCCTTCAACCTGCCGGTGCTCGACGCGCTCGCCGCAGACCGTCACGCGCGTGCCCTCTACCTCTATCCGACGAAGGCGCTCGCCCAGGATCAGGCGCGTTCGCTCGGCGACCTCGGCATGTCCGGCGTCCGCGCGGCGATCTATGACGGCGACACACCGACCGAGCGCCGACGCCAGATCCGCGGCTGGGCGAACCTCGTGCTCACGAACCCGGACATGCTCCACGTCGGCGTCCTGCCGCGCCATGATCTTTGGGGCGACTTCCTCCACAATCTCCGCTTCGTCGTCGTCGACGAGGCGCACGTCTACCGCGGAGTCTTCGGCTCGCACGTCGCCAACGTCCTGCGGCGTCTGCGCCGGCTCGCTCGGATCTACGGCGCAGAGCCGCAGTTCCTGCTGGCGTCGGCGACGATCGCTAATGCGGGCGAGCTTGCGCACGCGCTCACCGGCGAGGAGGCAACGACGGTCGAGGACGATGCGGCGCCGCGCGCCGAGCGTACGGTCGCACTCTGGAACCCGCCTCTCCTCGACGCCGAGCTCGGCCTGCGGGCAAGCGCGCTTGGCGAGGCCTCGCGCCTCCTCGCCGCGCTGGCGGATCGGGGCCTGCGGACGATCTGCTTCACAAAGAGCCGCAAGTCGGCCGAGCTCATCCACCGCTTCGCAAGTGATCGGCTTGATGCGAAGACTGCTGAACGGCTCGCGCCATACCGGGCCGGCTACACGCCGCAGCAGCGACGCGAGCTCGAGCGGCGCCTCGTCGAGGGAGACCTGCTCGGCGTTACCTCCACCGACGCGCTGGAGCTGGGCATCGACATAGGAGACCTCGACTGCGCGATCTCCGTGGGCTTCCCGGGAACGGTCGCGAGCCTCCGCCAGCAGTGGGGACGTGCGGGCCGTCGCGGACACGGCCTCGCGATCCTCGTCGCCTCGGAGGACGCGCTCGACCAGTACTTCATGCGCGAGCCGCCGGCTCTGCTCAGGCGGCGGGTGGAGGCCGCGATCCTCGACCACGCCAACCCGCGCGTCCTCGACGGGCACGTCGCCGCGGCCGCGTTCGAGGCTCCCCTCGACGCCGGCGACGCGGCGACGCTCGGCGCCGAGGCGCTCGAGCGCGCGCCCCACGTGCCCGAGCTCCGCCACACGCGGCGCGGCTGGGTCTGGGCCGGCAAGGACTCACCCGCAGCGCGCGTTCCACTCCGCTCCACCTCGCCGGATGCGTTTCTCGTGGTGGAGGCGTCGACCGGCGACGTGCTGGGGCTCGCCGAGCGCGAGCGCGCATACTCCACCGTCCACGAGGGTGCGATCTACCTCCACCTCGGCCGCCAGTACGTCGTGTGCGAGCTCGACCTCCACGCGCGCCGCGCCCTCGTCGAGCCCTTCGAAGGCGACTGGTACACGCAGGCGAAGAAGGAGACGACAACGTCGATCGAGGAGCCGCTGCAGGTCGAGCGACGGCTCGGGCTCGAGCTCTCATTCGGCCGCGTCTCGGTGACCGAGCAGGTCGTCGCGTACCAGAAGAAGGCGGTGGCGGACGGCTCGACGCTCGATACCGTCCCCCTCGACCTACCGCCGACGACGTTCGACACCGAGGCGGTCTGGTTCGTGCCGCGGCCGCACCAGCTCGAGGGGCTCGAGGCGATGCCGCTGCTCGTCTCGTCTCTCCACGCTGCCGAGCACTCGCTCATCGCGCTGCTGCCGCTGTGGGCGATGTGCGACCGCTGGGACATCGGCGGCCTCTCGACGAACCACCACCTCGACACCGATGCGCCGACTGTCTTCGTCTACGACGGCCACGCGGGCGGGGTCGGGATCGCCGAGCGCGGCTTTACACAGTTCGAGGGCTGGGTCGCCGACACGGTGCGCTTGCTCGACGGCTGCCCGTGCGAGCGTGGCTGCCCCTCTTGCGTCCAGAGCCCCAAGTGCGGCAACCTCAACGAGTTCCTCGACAAGACCGGGGCACTGACACTTCTGACGAGGATGTCGAATTCGGGCTAGCCCGTTCGTCATAGGGTCGTCCACCAACGAAGGAGGCGACGATGCAGTACATGCTCTTGATCTACGGGTCCGGCGACTGGCAAGAGCTCAGTCCCGAGCAGCAGAAGGAGATCGGCGCTGCGTACTTCGCGTTCAGCGAGGAGCTACAGGCATCCGGGAAGATGGTCGCCGGCGACGCGCTGCAGGACACCTCGACCGCCACGTCTGTCCGGGTCCGCGACGGCGAGACGCTGACGACGGACGGGCCCTTTGCCGAGACGAAGGAGGTGCTCGGCGGCTACTACCTGATCGACGTCGAAACGCTCGACGAGGCGCTCGAGTGGGCGGCCAAGATCCCCGGCGCCGCGTACGGGACGATCGAGGTGCGGCCCATCGTCACCGACTACGAGGCGCTCACGGCATAGACGAGCTCGCCCGCGCCTACCGCGACGAGCGGGCCCGCTCGATCGCGATCCTCGGCCGCGTCCTCGGCGACCTCGACCTCGCCGAGGACGCGGTGCAGGACGCGTTCGTCCGGGCGGCGGAGCGGTGGCCGCGCGACGGCGTCCCACGCAATCCCGGCGCCTGGATCGTCGCGACGGCACGCAACCGCGCCATCGACCGGATCCGGCGCGAGCAGACGCTCGCGCGCAAGACGGAGCTGCTCGCCCGTGCCGAGGGGCTCCCGGACGACGAGGAGACGACCATTCCCGACGAGCGCCTCGAGCTGATCTTCGCCTGCTGCCACCCTGCGCTCGCCGCGGAGGCGCAGGTCGCGCTGACGCTGAGCCTCGTCGGCGGCCTGACGACACCCGAGATCGCGCGGGCCTTCCTCGTCCCGGAGCCGACGCTCGCGCAGCGGCTCGTCCGCGCCAAGCGGAAGATCCGGGAGGCGGGAATCCCTCTGCGGGTGCCGCCCGAGCATCTGCTGCCCGAGCGGCTGCAGGTTGTCCTGGCGACGATCTACCTCGTCTTCAACGCGGGCTACGGGCCGCCGGTGCGGCGCGACCTGTGCGGCGAGGCAATCCGGCTGGCCGCGGTGCTCGCGACCCTCATGCCCGACGAAGCCGAAGTCCATGGCCTACATGCGCTCCTCCTGCTGCAGGACGCGCGGCGGGACGCGCGTGTCTCGCGCGCCGGGGAGCTCGTGCTGCTGGCAGACCAGGATCGAGCCCTCTGGGACGTCGACGAGATCGAGCAGGGACGGCGAGCCCTGGACCGGGCGCTGGTACTGCGCCTGCCCGGCCCACACCAGCTCCAGGCTGCGATCGCGTCCCTGCACTTCGAGGAGGAGACGGACTGGCAGGAGATCGCTCTCCTCTACGGCCGTCTCGTGGAACTGGCGCCCTCGCCGGTGGTCGAGCTCAACCGCGCGGTCGCCGTCTCGATGGCCGACGGGCCGGCCGCCGGCCTTGAGCTCATCAGTGCGATCACGGGCCTCGAGGACTACTACCTCTTCCACTCGACTCGAGCCGACCTGCTTCGCCAGCTGGGGCAACCGTCCGCGACCGAGTACGCGCGCGCAATCGCGCTCGCTCCGAGCGAGGTCGAGCGCGCGTTCCTACGCCGTCGCCAGGACCTGCTTGCGTCGGAGCCGTAGCAGCGACACGGCCTGCGAGGTCGGGCGGAACGGGTCGTGCACGGTGGCTCCGTCGTCGATCGAAACCGCCGCGACCGGCACGCCGTCGAGGTCGGCCACGAGCCAATCGCCGTCGTGCAGCTGCCGCTCACTGAGCGCCGCGAGACGCTCGAGCTCTTCGCGGCAGGCGCTGAGCCGCAGCTGGATGGCGGTCCGCACCGCCGGCGGCGGCTGAACGAATGCCTCGTGCGCCCGCCGGAACCGCACCGCGCTGCGCTGGAACTCCGCCATCCGGTCGAAGGCGATCATGCGACTGATCTCCGGGTGCATTGCTCCTCCTTCTCTCGCCGTGCTACCCTAACCACCGTTCGGAGATTACCAGTTACGTAACCTCCGATGCAAGGTCAATGGTTACGGATTTACATACCCAGCTCGAGCTCGTCCGCGACTATGTGAACACGCTCGACCTCGGGACCGGCATCGACCGGATCTCGTCGCCGGACGAGCTCGCGATGTGGCTATCCGAGCAGGGGCTCGTCGACGATCTCGTCGAGCCGAGCGACGAGGAGCTCGCGGGCGCCCATTCGGTGCGCGAGGCGATCAGAGAGCTTCTGCTTGCGAACAACGGGGTGCACGCAGACGACGACGCGGCGTCGAAGACGCTCGAAGCCGCGGGCCGCGAGGCGCATCTGACGGTCCGGTTCGAGAACGGCCGTCCGCTGCTCGCTCCCGAGGGCGACGACACACGAGCCGCAATCGGACGGATCGTCGCGACGGTAGCGGAGCTCGCGCCGACCGACGAGTGGAAGCGGCTCAAGGGCTGCCGGGACGAGAATTGCCGCGTCGCCTTCTACGACAAGTCA
>Ga0307477_10004543_pt1 | contig 10072 bp, 7 predicted proteins | sample atmos_gasesECM2C_FD_203316 | JGI IMG/M metagenome (GOLD analysis project Ga0307477, IMG submission 203316) | Hardwood forest soil microbial communities from Morgan-Monroe State Forest, Indiana, United States - atmos_gasesECM2C_515 | ecosystem: Environmental > Terrestrial > Soil > Temperate... | reverse complement strand
TGAAGATGCCGACGAAGACCATCGCGGGAATCGCGCCAATCCAGTAGAAATGCGAGGTGGCGATTCCGTACTTCGCTCCGGAAGCGCCCATGCCGATGACTTCCTGCGCGCCAAGGTTCGCGGACATGAACGCGAGCCCGGCAACCCACGCGGGAATAGCACGGCCGGCGAGAAAAAAGTCCGTGCTCGTCTTCATGGAGCCCTTCAGCGCCACGCCGATGCCCAGCACGAACGCGAAATATAAGCCCAGGATCAGCCAGTCGATTCCCGTCATTCTGCATGGCTCCTTCCATCCGCTCGCAATGGGACTTGGATGGGGACGCGCGTTTCTTGCAAAAATCGGCGCTTGCGAAGCTCGGAGCGTACATGAGAGGAGAGGACTGCCGCAAGCTTTTGTCCTACTTCAGGTTTGCTGCGGTTGCAGTTAAGATTTTTTGGTTTGACAAGAGGCTTGTCCGCTTTTATGTTCTTTGTTGTTTGAAGACTTCGTTTTGGCTCAGCTCTAACTGCGCAGCGAATTTTGATTTCAGGATTGGACCATGCCATACAAACTGACAGTAAACGGACGGCCTGCCACGGTGGACGCTCCCGCGGACATGCCGCTCCTGTGGGTGATTCGCGATGTGCTGAATCTTCGCGGCACCAAGTACGGCTGCGGAATCGGTTTCTGCGGCGCTTGCACGGTGCACATCGGCGGGCGCGCCGTGCGCTCGTGCCAGACGCCGGTATCCGCCGCGGACAACGCCAAGATCACCACCATCGAAGGGCTCTCGACCGACGGCTCGCATCCTGTCCAGGTTGCGTGGGCGGAGTTTGACGTGCCGCAGTGCGGCTACTGCCAGCCTGGGCAGATGATGTCCGCTGCTGCGCTGCTCACCAAAACTCCCAAGCCAACCGATCAAGACATTGACGCGGCGATGAACGGAAACATTTGCCGCTGCGGAACGTACATCCGCATTCGTCAGGCAATTCACATGGCCGCTACCTTGGCGACGAGTCAGCCGACGCGCGGTGCGCGCTCGCCAAGCAACGGCAGCGCGTCGGGTCAGGATTAAGGAGGCGCTTATGGCAACCGCGACTATTCCAGGCACCATCGGGCGCCGCTCCTTTCTTCGCGTAAGCGCGATCGCAGGCGGGGGCTTGCTGCTCTCTGCTTACATCGATCCGAAGGCTCTCGGGCAAGCGCCGCAGGGTCCGCCGCCTGCCAGCCTCACGCCGAACGCCTTTATTCGCATCGCGCCGGATGGCATCGTCACCATCACCGCCAAAAATCCTGAAATCGGCCAGGGCATCAAGACCATGCTGCCAATGCTTATCGCGGAAGAGCTCGATGTCGACTGGAAAGATGTGCGCACCGAACAGGCCGACGTCGATTACGCGAAATACGGATTGCAGGTTGCCGGAGGCAGCACCGCCACGCCAAACAATTGGGATCCGATGCGCCGCATTGGCGCCGCGGGCCGGCAAATGCTGGTCACCGCCGCTGCGCAGACGTGGAAGGTGCCGGAGTCGGAATGCACCACCGCCTCGGGTCGCGTGCGTCACGAATCCTCGAAGCGTTTGCTCGGCTACGGCGAACTCGCCGCAAAGGCTGCGACCTTGCCGCCGCCTGATCTGCAGACCGTACACCTGAAAGATCCCAAGGACTACAAAATCATCGGCAAAGCCACACCGCAGGTGGACAACGCCGCAATTTTGACCGGCAAGCCGCTCTTCGGCATCGATTTCACCGTGCCCGGCATGCTTTGGGCTGTGTTTGAGAAGTGCCCCGTGTTCGCCGGCCGGGTCATTACCGCGAACGTAGATGAAATCAAAGCGATGCCCGGTGTGCGCCATGCCTTTGTCGTCGAAGGCGGCAGCGACTTGACCGGATTGCTCTGCGGCGTGGCCATCGTCGCCGATAGTTGGTGGCAAGCATGCACAGCGCGCCAAAAACTGCAAGTCAAGTGGGACGAGGGCAAGACCGCGCAGCAAAGCAGCGAAGGATTCGCGCGCCACGCCGAGGAGCTCTCCAAGCAGCCGCCCGCGCGTTCGCTTCGCAAGGACGGCGACGCCGAAGCCGCGTTGCAAAACGCGCCGAAGGTTGTCGAGGCGTACTATTCCTATCCATTCATCGCGCACGCGCCTCTCGAGCCGCAAAACTGCACCGCGCATTATCAGGACGGCAAGCTCGAGATGTGGGTGCCCAGCCAGACACCGCAGCGCGGCCTCGGCCAAGTTGCGAAAACGTTGGGCATCAGTGAAAAGGACATCACCATTCACCTCACGCGTATGGGCGGTGGCTTTGGCCGGCGCCTCACCAATGACTACATGATTGAAGGCGCGTACATTTCCAGAGTCATCGGAGCGCCCGTAAAACTCTTATGGACGCGCGAAGACGACATGCGCCACGATTTTTACCGGCCCGCGGGTTATCACTCGCTGAAGGCGGCCGTCGATGCCTCGGGCAACCTGGTCGCCTGGCGCAACCATTTCATCTCTTTCGGCGAAGGTGAGAAATTCGCATCTGCCGCCGGAATCTCTCCCGACGAATTTCCCGGGCGCTTCGTTCCCAACTATGCATTGCATAACTCTCTGATGCCCACTGGCGTGCCGACCGGCGCGATGCGCGCTCCCGGCAGCAACGGGATTGCTTTCGTGATGCAATCCTTCATCGATGAACTCGCCCACGCCGCTGGCAAAGATCCCGTGCAATTCCGGTTGGCGCTGCTTAGCAACACCCCCCTCGCGTTCACGCCCTCGGAAGGCGCACCAGCAGGTGCTCCCCCGCCGCCCTTGTTCGATGCCAAACGCATGCGTGGCGTGCTCGAACTCGTCGCCGAAAAATCCGGCTGGGGTTCACGCAAGCTGCCGAAAGACACCGCCATGGGCGTGGCCTTCCATTTCAGCCACCGCGGACACTTTGCGGAGGTCGTCGAAGTCCATCTCGCGCCCGGCAATAAGATTCGCGTCAACAAGGTGTGGGTCGCCGGCGACGTAGGCAGCCAGATCATCAACCCCAGCGGCGCGCTCAACGAAGTGCAAGGCGGGGTGATCGAAGGGCTCAGCCACCTGATGGGCTACGAAATCACCATCGACCGCGGCCGCGCCGTGCAGAGCAATTTCCACGAATACCCCCCGGTGCGCTTGACGCAAGCCCCGCCAGAAATCGAAGTCCACTTCCTCAAGACCGATAATTCGCCCACGGGTTTAGGCGAGCCCGCGTTGCCGCCGGTTCTACCTGCCGTGTGCAACGCTCTTTTCACGCTGACTAGCAAGCGCATCCGCACGCTTCCTCTTGCGAAGCAGGGCTATTCCTGGGCCTAGCGCTTCCGCAATTCTGAAGTGCGGCCGCTTGCCGCCGCTTTCACAGCTAGTTTCATAGCAAGCCGTCGCCCACTGCGATGCGCGCGGTGTCATCTTGTGGGATACTCGCGCTGCTCACGCGGCCCCAAGATGACGCCCGCACAACAAGTACATCCAGCCAGCCCGCTACTCAAAATCCCACGTCGCCGATGGGGCATCGCCCTGCTCCTCGGCTTCGGTGTGCTGGTGAACTATTTCGACCGCGTAAACCTTTCCGTGTCGCGCGATGCGCTGCAGGACGCTTTCGGAATCTCCGCGGTAATGTTCGGATACCTGTCCAGCGCCTACAATTGGACCTACGCAGTCCTGCAGCTTCCGTCCGGGCTTTTGCTTGACCGTTTTGGTGTCCGGCGCGTCGGACTTGTCAGCACGATTATCTGGAGCGTGGCGTCGTTCGCCGCTGCTGTTTCCGGCGGGATAGGCGCATTGTTTGCCTCGCGGCTTCTTTTAGGGATCGGCGAGGCTCCGACATTTCCGGCCTACGCGAAGGCCACCGGCTACTGGTTTCCCAAGGACGAACGCAGCCTGGCAACCGCGATGTTCGATGCCGCGGCAAAATTCTCTTCAGCCATCGGCATACCGGTGTTGGGCCTCGTACTCCTGCATTTCGGATGGCGCTGGAATTTTGCGGCCACCGGCGTGATCAGCGTTGTCTTCTTAGTTTTGTTCAATGCTTTCTATCGCAACCCCAGCGAAGATAAACTCCTCTCCAGCACCGAGCGTGAGTACATCGCTCGCGGCGGAGCGCAGCCGGAAGATCGCGCGCGTGCCGCCAAGGGCGCGCCCCTCGCCTATTTGCTGCAACAGCGCCGGGTGTGGGGACTTGCTCTGGGCTTCGCGTCCTACAACTACAGCTTCTACCTGCTGCTGACCTGGTTGCCGAGCTATCTCTCTACCGTTCATCACGTGGACCTGCTTCATTCGGCTCTCTACACCAGTGTCCCTTGGCTCATCGCCACCGCAATGGATTTGGTCATTGGCGGCTGGCTCGTCGATGCGCTCATTCAGCGTGGCTGGAATCCGGTGCGCGTTCGCCAGGTCGTCCTTATCGGAGGGACCGCCCTTGGGCTGGGCGTTTTAGGCGCGGCGAATGCAAACGGCGCCGTAAGCGCTCTGTTCTGGATCAGCGTTGCGTTGGGAGGCTTGTCAGCAGCATCCCCGGTGGGATGGTCGATTCCCTCGCTAATCGCTCCGAAAGAAAGCGTTGGCACCGTTGGAGGAATCCTGAATTTTTGCAATCAGCTCTCCGGAATAGCCGCTCCGATCGTGACCGGCTACGTGGTGCAGGCAACACACTCGTTCTTCTGGGCCTTTGCGGCCGCAGGCATTTTCCTGCTGATCGGAATTGCCGGCTACATTTTCCTTTTGGGATCAATGGAGCCGGTGCCGGAGCCCGCTTGATTCGTCGCGAGGCGTCCGAGTCCATTCCGAAAGGAATAGGGACGCAGTCCTTCCGGCGACACACTCGATTTCTTGGGGATTCTCGGCCCTCAGGGGTGCTCGAGGAATTCGCTTAGCAGCATATGGAAGTGGTGCACGCCGTTTTCGCGGCGCACCGAATATCGTCCGCGATCATACGTCGCCGAGCGCAACCCTCGCTGCACGCTTTCGCACAACCCGATATCTTCCTGCTGTACCTCGTCGCTGAACTGCACGGCCTTTTTCACGCGCTCCTGCATCTTGGACGAGCCCGCATCATGGAAAAACCACTCGAAGATGGTCAGCGTCTTTTCCTGCGAGATGGGCAGGATTAAATTCGTGGAGACGTTATCCGGATAAATGTTCACCATCAAATTCGGGAATATCCACAAGTAAAGCGCCTCTGGCGGCCCGGTTCCGGGCAGATAAAACCGCTCGCCAGCGTCTTCGCTCTTCATCGCGCGGATCGGCGCAAACTGCTGCGAATAGTAGCGAAAGGTGTCCGTGCGGTATTGCGCATAGTCGATCTCGCGCATCAAGCCGGGATGCGCAATCGGAATGTGGTAGCCCTCCAGATAGTTGTCGACGTACACCTTCCAGTTGCAATCAATCACGTACTCGCGGCGCTCCGCCAATTCTAATCCTGCAAACTGGAATCCTCGCGATTGTTGCGGTATTTTCCCCAGAAATGCGGCAAGCGGCTCCGCCTGCGCGTCGAAATTGACAAAAATGAATTGCTCCCAGGTTTCCAATCGCAGCGCCACCATGCCCATCGTGCTGCGATCGAACAATTCCACGCCCTCCACGTCCGGAGTGCCGATCAGCCGCCCGTCCAGCGTATACGTCCAGCCGTGATACCCGCAGCGCAAAACATTTTTGCACCCGCTCCCCTGCGCAATCGGACCCGCGCGGTGGCGGCACACGTTGCTGAATGCACGCAGCGTTCCTTGTTTGTCGCGCACTACAACGATCGGCTCGCCCGCCAGGTCCGCTGTAAAAAAGGTTTCGGGGTCGGCAATCGTCCGTTTCAAGCCGTTCAGTTCCCCGCAGGCCTGCTGCACCGTCCCAACCAACTGCCAGGTGCGGCGGAAAATCTTCTCTTTCTCAATCTCCAAAATCGATGGATCGGTGTAGAAGCGCGACGCGAGCGTCTGCGCGCACTCGATCCGCTCGTTCACGTCCACTTGCAGCGATTCCTTCTGCGCGATTGGTTTAGCCGGCATGTCTCTCGTTCCTAGAATTTTCGCGTTTCCTGCCGCGACCAGCGCTCGATCACTACTTTCGACTCCGTGTAAAACTCCACGGCGTCGCGTCCTTGCCCGTGCAGGATTCCGAAGAAACTTTCTTTCCAGCCGCTGAACGGAAAATACGCCATCGGAGCCGCCACGCCGATATTGATCCCGATATTACCCGCTGGCGCTTCATAGCGGAATCGCCGCGCCGCCGCGCCGCTCGTAGTGAAGAGCGATGCCTGGTTGCCGTATGGGCTTCGCGACAAAAACTCCATTGCTTCGTCCATCGAACTCGCATGCACCAGGCTCAAAACTGGCCCAAAAATCTCCGTGTGCGCCAGTTGGCTCGACGAAGGCAACCCGTCCAAAACCGTGGGCTTCAAGAAATTGCCTTGCTCGTGATTCGGAATTTTCGTGTTGCGCCCGTCCACCACCGGCTTGGCGCCTTCACCAACACCCTTATCAATCAGCGATTCGATGCGCTGCTTGCTCTCTCGCGTGATCACCGGCCCCATCTGCACGCCTTTGTCCAATCCTGGTCCCACGCGAATCGCCGAAGCCGCCTGCGTAATCGCGTCGCGAAACGTCTTCGTCGCCTCGCCGATTGTGACCGCGACAGAAACCGCCAGACACCTTTGCCCCGCGCAGCCGAAGGCACTATCGCTGATAATCTGCGTGGCCAGCTCCATGTCCGCATCCGGCAGCACAATCACGTGATTCTTCGCGCCGCCCTGGCATTGCATGCGTTTCCCGCTCGCCGCCGCCCGCGCATAGACATGCTTCGCCACCGGCGTCGAGCCCACAAAGCTAATCGCCCGAACTTTCGGATGATCGCACAACGCATCGACCACCTCGCGCCCGCCGTTCACCAGGTTCACCACACCCCTGGGAATCCCCGTCTTCTCAATCAACTCAATCGCTCGCCGCATCGTCAGCGGCACGCGCTCCGAAGGCTTCAGCACCAGCGTGTTCCCGCACGCAATCGCGTACGGCAAAAACCAAAATGGAATCATCGCCGGAAAATTAAACGGCGTAATCGCCGCCACCACGCCTAGGGGCTGGCGGATCATCATTTCATCCACGCCAGGCGTCACGTCTTCCAGGTTGTAGCCCTGCATCATCATCGGAATGCCACAGGCTACTTCCACGTTCTCAATCCCGCGCCGCAATTCCGCCTTCGCTTCGCCGAATGTCTTTCCGTTCTCCAGCGTGATCAGCCGCGCCAGCTCGTCAATATGCTCCTCGAGCAAATTCTTCAGCTTGAACAAATACTGGATGCGTTCGCCGGGCGGAGTCCGCCGCCACGCGGGAAACGCCTCTGCCGCCGTCTGCACCGCCGCATCGACGTCGGCCCGCGTGGAAAGCGGCGTGTGCGTAAGTACTTCCGCCGTCGCCGGATTGATCACTTCCACAAACTCCGTTGCCGTCGATGCCCGCCACGCTCCGTTGACGTAGTTCCGGAGCCTCGGCTCCTGGACGGTAGTGACACTGCTCATGAAGTGCTCCCTGGTCTGCTTGCCTGAAGATCGGACTTCGCGCGCGCACTCGCCGCCGCGAAGAATCAAACCTGCCCCAGATTACCAAAAATATGTAAGGTTGAATACGCAGCGCAAAACGAAGACGCAACCTTTCTCAGCGAACCGATGCCTCCGCGCGCGCATTCTCCTCTGCTCGCGCGCTCTGGTAGATTCGCCACGCCAGCCACCCAACAACCGCAACCATTCCGATCCACCCGATCGCGCGCATCGCCCCGCCTATGTTCTGGTCCTTCATCAACAATCCCCACTGCCCGAACAAGATTGCCCAGTCGTGGTCGCCCGAACCGACCAGCGGCAATACCTGCGCCCGCGCGTCCGCCATGTACGTGCCGATGTACGGAAAATTTTCGAAGAACCAAAACCCGCAAAACGCGGTCCCTGAAATCTCGCGATGCCAAAAGAAATAAGCGCCGCAAAGCAGCGGAACAATCAGCTCCGCCAGCGTTCCGCCCATAATCATTATCGTGTAGCCAAATGGGCTGAAGAGTGGGTGCCCGCATTCATGAATCATCAAATTCGCGTAGTCAAGAAACAGGAAGCCCGAGCGGTCCGCCGCGGCATACACCAGAAACAAAAAGTAGAAGCAGAGCCAGCCGATTCCCGCATGGCGCGAAATCGGCTTCCACTCTCCGAAATATTCTTCCAGGAAGCCCACTCAGGCAAGGGTAGCAGGCAAAGCCGCGCGAGGCCCCGAGATTCCAACAGGCGTGCCGAAACAGTTCAGCGTGCGTTCCAGACCTGTTGCTTTTCGACCGCGGCCAGCGCCTCATAGGCCGCGCCCAGCAGAGGTGCCGACTCATTGAGCACCACGGAAACCGGAATGTTCGCCAGCAGATTTTCAAAATGCCATTTGTCCTTGAACGACCGGAAAAAACTCCCGTCCCTGATCTTCTCGATGATTTTCACGGCAATCCCGCCCGCCACGTAAACTCCGCCCAGCGCCAGCACCTTTAGTGCCAGATTTCCGGCCTCCGCACCGTAGATCAAGGTCCACAAATCCAGCGTCTCCACGCACACGGGACAAGTCTTCGCCAGGCCTTTCTGCGTGATCTCTGGCGCCGGATCGGCGTCCGGGTCTTCGAACGACGCGTGCCTCACTTCCGGCGCAAGAAACTCGTGCAGCGTGCGAAACCCGCGCCCCGACAAAATCAGCTCCCAGCTCACCTGCGGGTACCGCCGCCGCATGAACCGTAACAACTCGATCTGCTGCTCCGTGTGCGGCGCAAAATCCGAATGCCCGCCCTCCGACGGCACAATGCGATAGCGCGCCCCGTCCCACACCAAAATCGACTGCCCCAATCCTGTTCCTGCCGCCAGCAGCGCCCGCGTCCCACCCGGCTCCGGCTTCCCGGGATTCAGCACGCAAAATTCCTCCGGCGGCAAATGCTCGATGCTGTGCCCCGTCGCGCCCAAGTCGTTCATCAGCACAATCTTAGCCACGCCCAATTCCGCCGCCAGCGTCCGCGCATCCACCGTCCACGGCAGATTCGTCGCGCGCACGTGATTGTCGATTACCGGACCCGCAACGCCAAAACCCGCGGCCACCACGGGATCAGACGCAAGGTGCGGCGCGGCCAGCCGCGCGAATTCCTTCACAATCAAATCGAATTGCGCGAATTCCTTGCTCGCAAATCGTTTCCGGAACACGCACGTCAGCGTGCCGTTCTTCTCCGCGAACAGCGCGAGATTACATTTCGTTCCGCCGACGTCACCCGCAAGAATCACCGTTTCCCCCTCTTGCTAATTCCGATCGCTGGTGCCACCGTCGCCGAATTACGGGTTGTACCAACGTCTTCCGCCGCGGTCGAGCAGAAGATCCGACTCGCGCGGCCCCCAACTCCCCGCCGGATACTGTGGCACCGTCGCCGTCTTCGCCGCGCTCCACACATCCAAAATCGGCTCGACCAATGCCCACGCCGCCTCCACGCTGTCCCCGCGGTCAAACAGCGTCGCATCCCCGCGCACGCAATCCCCCAGCAGCGTCGCGTACGCGCTTCGCGTCCTCACGTCGCCGAAAGCCTCGCGGTAACTGAAATTCATCGCCACGTGCCCGATCCCCATTTCCGTTCCCGGTCTCTTCGCTCCAAACGAAACGGAAATCCCTTCGTCCGGCTGAATGTTTAGCACCAGCCGGTTGTCTTCCACCTCGCGCTCGCGAAACACAATGTGCGGCGCGCGCTTGAACTGAATCACAATCTCCGTGCTGCGCTTCGCCAGTCGTTTTCCGGTGCGCAAATAGAACGGCACTCCCGCCCATCGCCAGTTGTCGATCTGCAGTTCCATCGCGACGAACGTTTCCGTCCGCGAATGCGGATTCACGCCCGGCTCTTGCCGGTATCCAGGCACAGGTTTGCCATCGATCGCGCCAGCCACATATTGCCCTCGCACCACCGCCTGCGCCACCATTCCTAAATCAAAGGGACGAATCGACTGCAATATCTTCAGTTTTTCGTTGCGCACCGCCGTCGCATCGAATCGCGCCGGAGGCTCCACCGCCACCAGCGACGTCAGTTGCAAAACGTGGCTCTGGATCATGTC
>Ga0307477_10004542_pt1 | contig 10074 bp, 5 predicted proteins | sample atmos_gasesECM2C_FD_203316 | JGI IMG/M metagenome (GOLD analysis project Ga0307477, IMG submission 203316) | Hardwood forest soil microbial communities from Morgan-Monroe State Forest, Indiana, United States - atmos_gasesECM2C_515 | ecosystem: Environmental > Terrestrial > Soil > Temperate... | reverse complement strand
GCCCTGGGCCTCTCTCCCGGTGAACTTCGATTGCCGCGCCGATGACTTCGAAGCTGAGTTTGTCTGCCTTCTCATAAAGGGGATGCACAGGCGAAGATTCTAAACAGAAGATAACAAAGGAAACAAAGGCTTTGTCCTCCGCCGCTGCGAAAACCTTCGTTCTCTTCGTTGCCTTCTGTAAAAAATCTAATCTTTCCGCGTAACAGCCGGCCAAATCTCGCGCAGTACATCAGTGAACGGCCAGAAATAACTTCTTATGACGAGAGGCCAAAGAAAGGCCAACAAACAACAGAAGGAAATTAAATATGAAAAAACGAAACATTACATTCACAATAATTCTGCTGGTGCTTGGCTGCTTTTCGCTTTCACCGTCGGTGCAAGGAGCTGGCGATTCGCGCCAGCTGGAGAAGTTCACCCAAATCGATGTACCAGCAGCCATTTTCACCATCGCCCTCAATATCAACCCGCAAGGCGAGATCGTGGGTTTCTATCTTGACAGCAGCGGCAACCTACATGGTTTTCTGCTGAGCAACGGTGTATTTACGACCATCGATGGACCGGGAGCCTCCACTCTCACCATCGTGACCGATATCAACCCGCAAGGCGAAATCGTGGGTCTCTATGATGACAGCAGCGGCAACCGACATGGTTTTCTGCTGAGCAAGGGTAGATTTACGACCATCGATGTACCAGGAGCCACTCTCACCGTCGCGTCCGGGATCAATTCGGGAGGCGACATCGACGGGAACTATTTTGACAGCAGCGGCAACCGACACTCTTATCTGCTGAGCAAGGGTGTCTTTAAGACCGTCGATTTCCCGGGGCCCGGGACTGGGTTCGTTGCGGGAGGGATCAACCCGCAAGGCGACATCGCAGGGTTCTATGAAGACAACAGCGGTAACGCCCATGGTCTTCTACTGAGCAAGGGAAAATTTACCACCATCGATGTACCGGGAGCCATGCAGACGTTTTTGTCTAACATCAACCCGCAAGGCGACATCGTAGGAAGCTATATTGACAGCAGCGGCAACAATCATGGCCTTGTGCTAAGCAACGGTAAATTTACTACCATCGATATACCGGGAGCCGTTTTTACGGAAGCGAATGGGAGCAACCCGCGAGGCGACATCGTGGGAGACTATGTTGACAGCAGCGGCAACGATCACGGTTTTCTGCTGAGCAAGTAGTAGCCAGAAATAACTTCTAAACTAGAAGAACGGACGCTCTGCTTTGGGGAGCGGCTGCCGCGGCGACCCAGTCCGCCAGTTCGCCGGTTCGCCTGGCGGAGGAATCCGTCCCATGGCGGAAAACTTCACCACGGATTACACGGATAACACAGATTAGGGAAGGGATTCAGAAGCAGTGGCAGGGCGCGACAGCTCGCCACGGCACAGCCTATCCATGGGAAGACGGGGCCGCCTCCCTGGCGCCGAATGAATCTTTTAAACAGAAGATAACGAAGAGAACAAAGGTTGTGTTTTGCTAGGGCCAGGTCGTGTCCAAAATCTAAAGCGAGATATCTTTGCTTTCGTCTTCTGTTGACTTCGCAGCTGAGTTTGTCTGCCTTCTCATAAAGGGGATGCACAGGCGAAGATTCTAAACAGAAGACAACAAAGGAAACAAAGGCTTTGTCTTCCGCCGCTGCGAAAACCTTCGTTCTCTTCGTTGCCTTCTGTAAAAAATCCAAACCGTATCCGCAAGAATCTTCGCTGCCTTCGTTGCCTTCTGTAAAAAATCTAACCTTTCCGCGTAACAGCCGGCCAAATCTCGCGCAGTACATCAGTGAAAGGCTGGAAATGACCCCGAAAGCCTTCCGGCCAAAGAAGGCCAAAACAACAAAAAGGAAAATTAAAAATGAGAAAATTAAACATTACATTCGGAACACGTGCTTTCCGCCGGGCATTATTGCTCGCGGTCTTGCTCGCTCCATCCATCGCTCTGGCGCAGTGGCACGCCGCTGTCGGCGCGCAAAGCGATAGCAAAGCACGTCAGGCCATGGCGTTTCTCCCCAATGAAATCTGGATTCACGCCGGCGACAGCATCACCTGGAGCATGGAAACAGACGAGCCCCATACCGTGACCTTCCTCAAGGACGGCCAGGTTCGCCCCTTTTTCGCGGACGGGTGCCCGGGGTTTTCATCTGATCCAGCCACCTTCGACGGTTCCCAATGCGTCACTTCCGCCCCACTGGTCAAAGGTCAGAACTTCACCATAAAATTTCCCGCGACCGGCAATTACAAGCTGACCTGTTTGTTTCACGAAAACCAGGATGGCACGATCCACGTTTACGACTCTTCGCAGCCCCTTCCGCATGACCAGGCCTTCTACGACCAGCGAGCAGCCGACGAACGCCGAGATCTGCTCGTCCAGACTCGGATTGATTATAATTCCGGAAGCGATAATGAACCCAACCGAAAGCAATATGCGGGAGTAGGCGCTGGAGCGGGAAGCATCACCGCCACTGGCGGCGGGAGTGAGAGCTTATCCCTGGTTCGTTTCGTCAAGGACCCGGTCGAGATTCGCCCCGGACAGACCGTGGAATGGGTGAACAATGACCCGGTCCTCCCGCATACGATCACTTTTGGGACCGAACCGGTCGATATTCTCGACCCGTCTCCGGATGTGACGGTCGATGCCGATGGCGCCCAGCATGCCGTCATCGAGGCCGCTGCCGATAGCACGCACTCGGGATTCATTGTTGCAGCTCCGCAGGAACGATTAGGCGTGGCCCAGGCTCCGCTTGGCACGACGCGGTTCCGCGTCACTTTCCCGAAGGCAGGGATCTTTCCCTACATCTGCGCGCTTCACGACGGGCTTGGGATGACTGGCACCGTAATCGTGAAGCCTTAGGTTGAAATAACTTCGCTCTGTTGAAAACCTCGGGTAGACTAAGGTAGCGGCGGCGCCCCGCCGCTTTCCTGTTCGAGCGAGAGCGCGACGAGGGCGCCGCGTCCACCCAGCTCGCCTGCTTTTCAACAGAGCAAAATAACTTCTAAACCAGAAGAACGGCTGCTTTGCTCCGCGGAGCGGTCGCTGCCAGTCGGACGGGCTTGTCCGTCGCGAACCTGCAGCTTTCAGCCGCTTACCGAAAGCACCTCGGCGCCGCGCAATGGGGAGTGTGATTCGTTAAAAAACTTACATCGCCTGCTCACAGCTTGCCCGTCCTGGTCACAGCCTGCCCGTCCTGGTCCCCGTGGCGACCGCACTGGAGCTTTGGCGAAGGAGGCAACGCTTTAACGATTCCCACAATTTCCGCGTAACAACCGGCCAAATTTCGCGCAGTACATCGGTGAACGGCAGAAGTGACCCCGAAAGCCTTCGGGGCCAAAGACGGCCGAAAAGAATAAAAAAAGGAAAATTAAAAATGAGAAGATTAAACATTACATTCGGTACAATTCTGCTGGTGCTTGGCTGCTTTGCGTTTGCGCCGGCGGCGAAGGCAGACCCGGCTATCGCAGGTTTATGGCATAACCACTTTATAAGTGATTTCATCCCACCGTTTGAAACTTACTCGCAATGGCATCCTGACGGACTGGAAATTGATACGCCGAATTTTGCACCGGGGGTATGCATGGGGACTTGGGAACATACGCAAGGGAGGACCTTCAAGCTCTTCCACGTGGGATGGACGCCCGGTGGTATTCCTAGTGCCCCAACGAGCGTACGGTTCGAGTTGAGGGAACTGAATACCGTCAGCCATGATCGCAATAGCTTCGATGGCACCTATGATCAGAAGTTCTTCGACGCGAATGGAGACCTCGTCGCTGAGGACAAGGGCACGATCCACGCAACGCGCTTTTCGGTAGAGGACTAATCGACTGAAGCGCCGGCGTGATTAGCTGGTTTACGAGAGCGCCTCCTTCGGTCGGCCTGAAAGCGCACCGAAGGGGTTCCTCGCCCAATCTACGAACTTCCCTGTCTTAGACAGAAAAATCGAGCGAGAGAAGTTGCTGCCGGCCGCCGGGCCTCAGCGCTTGGGCATGATCGTGCGCGTTAGCCAGAAAATTCTTCAACAAGGCGAGCAGGGCGAACGGAACTTGCCTTTCTCCCGATAAGCGCGTGCATAATTTTTTCGCTCGCGAGAGATTGCCTGTGCTTGCTGGTATGCCTGTCCCGATGGCGATGCGAGAAATAGCCTCGTTAAATTGCCCGATTCCAGATAGTAAGGGTGTCATGCCGATTGAGCACTCATCGGGGGTGAAGTTCGAAATCGGGCATATCCTGTTCATCGACATTGTCGGCTATTCCAGGCTGGTTATCGACAAACAAACCGAGCTGAGCAACCGCCTCAATGAAATTGTGCGCACCTCAGAACAGTTTCGTCTGGCCGAATCGGAAAATGCTCTGGTGCGTCTGCCGACCGGAGATGGGATGGCGCTGGTTTTTCGGAACAGCCCGGAATCGCCGGCGCAATGTGCTACGGAAATGGCCGCGGCCTTGCGGGCGTACCCGGAAATCAAGCTTCGCATGGGGATTCACAGCGGCCCGGTAAACCAGACCGTCGATGTAAATAATCGGACGAACGTTGCCGGCGCTGGAATCAACATCGCGCAGCGCGTCATGGATTGCGGCGATGCCGGGCATATTCTGTTGTCCAGGCGCGTGGCCGACGATCTGGAGAATTACGCCCGCTGGCAGCGCAATTTGCATGACCTGGGCGAAATCGAAGTAAAACATGGGGCCAAAATCCATGTCGTAAATTTTCAGGGCGACGGATTCGGCAATCCCGCGCTGCCGACCAAATTCTCGGAAAGAGCGCCACCGTCGGGAAAAATCCCAGCGTGGCAAAGATCGCGCTGGTTGTTGCCAGCTGCGATCGTTCTTCTCCTGGTCGCAATCGCCGGCACGGTTTTATTTTTTCGCCTAACGAGACAACGCGCATTATCCGCATCCGAAAAAAGCGTCGCAGTTTTACCATTGGAGAACCTGACCGAAGAAAAAGAGAACGCTTACTTTGCCGACGGTATCCAGGATGAATTGCTGTCGGACCTGGCCAAGATCAAGGATCTCAAAGTAATCAGCCGCACCTCGGTGATGCAGTACAAGGCCGGCATTACGCGCAATCTCAAGGAGATCGCGCAACAACTGGGTGTAACCAACGTAGTGGAAGGCACCGTTCGTCGATCGGGGAACCATATTCGCGTTTCGGTGCAGTTGATCGACGCGCTGACCGATCGCCACATCTGGGTGCAGAACTACGATCGCACCCTGGCCGATTCGCTCGCTCTCCAAGGCGAGTTGGCCACGGAAATCGCCTCCGGCGTGGGCGCGACCCTAAGCCCGCAGGAAAAGGCGCGCGTGGAAGCGACACCAACAAAGAATACTGCCGCTTATGATGCCTACCTCCGCGGGCGCGCTCTTGAGGCCGGGTGGGCAACGGACTTCTCCAATTTTGAGAGCGCGGCACGGGCATATCGAGAGGCTGTAACCTTGGATCCCACCTTCGCCCTAGCATGGGTGTATCTTTCCTCCGCCGATAGCGGCCTTTATTGGGAGGGAGTTGATCCGACTCCCGCACGGTTGGCGGCAGCCAAGGAGGCCGCCGATCGCGCCGTCGCGCTCGATCCCACTTTACCGGAGATCCATCTGGCCCTCGGCTATTATCGCTACTACGGGCTGCGTGATTTCAAGGGAGCACTAGAGGAGTTCCAACTGGCAGAAAAAAGTCTTCCTAATGACGTGGGAGTCTTACGCGCGATCGGGCTGATCCAGCGGCGCTTCGGGCATTGGGATGAAGTCATCGCGGTTATGCGACGTGTCTTTGTGCTCGATCCGCGAAATATCCAGTCAGCGGCAATCCTGGCGAATGCTTACGCAGCCAAGCGTAGTTTTTCCGAGGCTATGGCCGCGGCCAATCACATTCTTGCCATCGAGCCGTCCAATTCAGAGGCCATCGGGCTTAAAGTAGGTTGTTTTTGGGGGATGGGAAATCTCGAGGCTGCGGACGAAGTGCTCGCGAATCCTGCTGCTAGCGCGCATCTCCGCGCCCACCAGGCGTTGAACAAGCACAAGTACTCTGAGGCGCTCGATCTTTTTACCAAGGCGTTAAAGGAGGCACGCGGTGACGAAAAGAACGAGCTTCTTCTCGACCTTGGTATGGCCCAGCAGCGCGCCGGCAATTTGGCCGCATCCAAAGCTGCCTACCAACAGGCGATAGAGGGGGTCACACGAGCTTTGGCTGCAAACCCCGGTTCATCGGAACTACATTCTCTTTTGGGTGTCGCTTATGCCGGCTTGGGTGATGCGGCCTCTGCAGTAACCGAAGGACAAAAGGGGATGGCGTTGGACCCAACTTCCGAAGATCCGTTTGAAGGTCCGCAACGAGAGGAGGACATGGCGCAAATCTACGCTTTGCTGGGCAATGCCAATGAAGCGCTTCCCATTCTCAAACGCTGGATTCAGGTTCCGTCATCGACCTCGATTACGCCAGCGCTGCTGCGCATTGACCCAGATTGGGATCCGATCCGCAACGATCCTCGCTTTCAGGAATTGGTTACAGAAAAAAAAGCTGAGCCGGGAAAATGACCGAGGTCCCTCCGAAGCTGAATCCGATTTCGTGCCAATGTTGTGATTTCGCGCAGCGGAGCACGCGCAATCCTTTAGTAAAGAGTAGGAATACCATTGAGAAATCTGCCTCCACTGGCGTCGCCCTCTTACTCCTGGCAGGCTATTCATTCTTTTCGGTGACTGGAAGCGCGCAGGTTGCGGTCACGGGAGAGAACAGTGCGACTGCTGAAACGGAACAGGTCATTGTTACCGGATCTAATATTCCAACGGCTGAAGAAGTGGGACCGAATCCGGTCCTGACCATCAACCGCGATTTGATCGATAAATCCGGCGAGCGAACAACGGAAGAGTTGATCAGAGATTCGACGGTCGCCGGCCCTAATGGTGTTCCGAGTTCGAATAATGGCTCGGGCTTTACACCGGGAGCCTCATCCATTTCCCTGCGCGGCTTTGATGCCAGCGACACGCTCACCCTGATTAATGGCCATCGAGTCGCTCCCTATCCAGTCGGGACGGCTAATGGCGCGATCACGTTTGTCGATCTCAATTCGATCCCACGGGCTGCGATCGAAAGCATTGAAATCTTAAAGGATGGCGCTTCGAGCATTTATGGCGCGGATGCCGTCGCTGGTGTGGTCAATTTCAAGCTTCGCCAGGACTATCGCGGAGCAGAATCCACTCTGGAATACGGGAACACGCTTGACAAAGACTCGGGCGAATACGCCGGCTCGATGCTTTTTGGAGTGGGGGACGGTAACACCGAAGTTATGGGGCTTTTGAACTTTTATCATCGCAACTCCATCTTCAATCGCGACCGGGGTTACTCGAACAACACGCTGTCGATCCCATCGACCAATTCAAGTCCGCTAAATCTCGAGCTTTCGCCAGCAGCCGTTTTGGCTGCCGGCGTCAGCCCAACTCAAATTCCCCCGCCTAATCCCAATGGCTTTATTTTCGGCCACGCCCCATTTTTTACCAACGGCAACGCGCCGGCTTCGGATTATACCTATACGCCTGTCCGCGCCGTCCACTTTAACTTCAATGCCTTTGCTACAGCGCTCCCCGACTCGGAGCGTTACGGCAGTTTCGTCACGTTCGATCACAAAGTATGCGGCGACCAATTGGTGCTGTATGCCGACCTGTTTTATCAAAATGTCAAAACCACTTACCAGCTAGCTCCGGTGGCGACCGGGAACTTTCAGACTCCTGGAAATGTTACCCTGGCCATTCCGCCGCACGCGCCCGGGCCAACTCTCGGCGGACCGAGTTACGAGGAAACCGGAGTGCCGATGGGGGCATTCAATCCATTTAACCCGTTTCAGCAAATCATTTCCGGTGGGACCAAGGCGCGCCTGTTTGAGTTTGGCAATCGCATTCAAAATAACCAAACAGACGCCTTCTTTTCCACACTCGGCGTGAAGGGAGAGAAACTATTCGATGGGAACTGGGGTTATGATGCCACGTTTCGCTATAGCGAGATAAGAAACATTTCCACGGGATCGGAGGTGTCTGCCTCGCGCTTCAATCGCATCTTGAACGCAGCGGATCCAATTTTCGATCCCACCTCCGCGCAGTTCATTGGAACCACGACTCCTTACAATCCTTTTGGCGATTTCCGGGTGCCGATCCCGAACAATGCGCTAGCGGCGAACTTTGCCGTAATTCATCCAAGGGAACTCGATCTTTCCAAACTCGCGACTCTGGATTTGAACATCTACACAACTTCTCTTTACAACCTTCCTGCCGGCGGCATCGGTCTGGCCTTTGGCGGACAATTTCGCCGCGAAAATCTGGAACAGAAACCCGATGACTCGCTGGTGGAGGGTGACATCCTTAGTTCGAACCCGGGCAACTTTACGCATGCCGGCAGAAAGACCTATGCGTTCTATGGAGAGGTTCTTCTGCCTGTTTTCGGCGGCGACTCTACCGCCCCCGGCTTTCATGCGCTTGAGTTCACCGCTTCGGCGCGGTTCGAAGACTTTCGTGATAACGATACCAATGTGTTAGTGCCAAAGGTTGGCGTCCGCTGGCAGCCGCTCGACAGTTCATTGACCTTGCGCGCAACCTGCGGCGAAGGATTTCATGAACCGTCGTTAATCGAGTTGTTCGGAACTCCAACACAAGGTGTGACCCAAGTATTCGACCCGGTAACTAAAACGCTGAGCGGCGAAATTCCATTTATCATCAGGAGCAATCCCAATCTCCAACCGGAAGATTCGCGCAACTTCACTGCCGGCGTTGTTTACACACCGAAATTTGCGGCCGGCCTGACTCTGACAATCGATCTCTACGATATTGAGAGCAAAGGCCGGACGATTGTTCCCGATTTTCAAGATGTAGTCTTTCGGTCGGTGCGCGGACAGCTACTGCCGGGGGAAGTAGTTTCTCGCGATGCCAACGCAGATATTTCCGAGATACAATCGGCATTTCAAAATGGCGGATCCCAGAAAGCGCGCGGAGCCGATTTCAGCATGAGCTATCAAACCCCCGTTTGGGTCGGGACACTCACCTGGTTAACGCAGGCCACTTTTCTCGATTCATTTCAATTCGCGCAGCTTCCCAACGAGACTGAGAAGGAGCTACGCAGTGGTGAGGCATCTGAAAGCTCTGACGAAGGTTATTTGAAATGGAGAGCCAATTCCCGGCTCGACTGGGCCTGGAACGGTTTGGATCTTGGAATGACCGCTCATTACCTGGATGGCTTTCATGAAATTCTCAATGTCGGTCCGCAATTTCCTAACAACATCAAGGAGCATTGGGTAAAACAAACCTGGTTCTTTGATGTCCGATGCTCCTACAATTTTCATTTTATCCCGCCGGTCGAGCCCCGTCCGGTCGCCGGCTACTCCCAGAGCGCGTCGGAAACTTCGCCCGCAGGTGATGACAAATCGAGAGCCGGCTCTCAGGCGGCGAGCTTTGCCATGCCACTCTGGAAGCAGGCTTTGAATAACATCAGCATCACACTTGGCTGCAACGACGTCTTCGGTCAGGATCCGCCGCACGCAGCCGCGATCGAGAACTATGCCGACTTTCTTTACGATTCGACCGGTCGTTTCGTTTACGTGACCCTGACGAAGAAGTTTTAGGTCGAATGGTAAGCCGGCGTTGATCTGATTGATCTCTGAGAACGTCCCCGCAAACTTGACGGCTTTAAGAAACGGGTTGAATCGAGCGTGACCGAGGAGATCGATGCCAATCTGGCGCTTCGGTAGGGACGGCACGCTACGCCGTCCGCGGACATCGCGGGCGCAATGTCCCTACCATTCAATACTCGCGCTCGAGCAGATAATTCGCGAGCGCGTGGAGCATCTCATTTTTAGGACCAAAGATCGAAAGAACGCTATGCGCCTGTCGCGTAAGGCGACCAGCTTCTGCGCGCGACGCTTCCAGGCCGATCACTGCCGGATAAGTTGCTTTTTGTGCCGCAATATCTTTTCCAGCGCTCTTGCCAAGTTTTTCACTCGTTTGAGTGACGTCGAGGATATCGTCGATCACCTGAAATGCCAAACCAAGTGCGCGCCCAAAGTTCGTGATCGCTGCCAGTTTTTGCACGTGGGCGTTGGCGCT
>Ga0307477_10004541_pt1 | contig 10076 bp, 6 predicted proteins | sample atmos_gasesECM2C_FD_203316 | JGI IMG/M metagenome (GOLD analysis project Ga0307477, IMG submission 203316) | Hardwood forest soil microbial communities from Morgan-Monroe State Forest, Indiana, United States - atmos_gasesECM2C_515 | ecosystem: Environmental > Terrestrial > Soil > Temperate... | reverse complement strand
CGTCCCAACGTAGCCAGCTTCGACGGGCACGCGCGGGTCGTCCAGCGTACAAATGCCCGTGGTCTCCGTAAGTCCGTAACCCTGCAGCACCGGAACCCCGATCATCAGGAAAAACTGCTGCGTCTCCGCGGAAAGCGGCGCCGATCCACAAATCAGCACGCGAAGATGCGGCCCGAATCGCTCCCGGATCTGGCTGAAAATAAATTTTCGGCCCAGTCCCAGCCAGAACGCGTCGCGAGCACGGCCGCGTCCCACATGCTGGCGCTGCCACGCTTCGCGCGCCTTCCGGTAAAGCGACTGAATGAGCGCCGGGCGCTTCGAAAGATTCTCTTCGACAGCTCTGCGCACGCGTTCGAGCAGCGTCGGCACATTCAGGAAATAGTGCGGTGCGGCCATTCGAATTTCATCCGCGAGCTTGTTCAGATCAGCGGAAAGCACAAGAACGCTTTCGCGTGAAAGATACGTGAGCAGAACAATCCACGAAGCTGCAAAATTAAACGGCAAGTAGTGGAATAAGCGGTCAGGCTCGTGCGTTTCCCCCATCAATTGATTGAGCCGCTCGGTCGTGCATGAAATCATGTGCGAAACGTTCCCGACGTTCAGGCAAACTCCCTTCGGTTCCCCGGACGTTCCGGAAGTGTAGATGATGGTGACGAGATCCGCGTCCAGACCCGGATTCGGCAGATCGGCAAGCGGCGATCGCGTCGCGGCCTGCCCCAGCACGTCTTCCGTAAGGAAGCGCCGCGGCGCTTCCGGCCAGGCCCGGGCAATGCCTTCCCCGAGCGCGGCATCACCGACAAACAGCATCCGCGGCTGGCAGTCCTTCATCATCTCCGCGAGATCGGCAAGAGCCTGGCGTGAATAAAGCGGCACAACAATCATCCCTTCCGCCATCAGCGCCAGATCGAAGACGACCCAACCCATCGAATTGGGCGCGAGCAGGGCGCAGCGATCGCCGCGCTGGAGGCTCGAACCACGAACGAAGGCCCGCACACGCTGAACCTGGTCGAGCAATTCTCTTCCCGTGAAGCTCACAAACTGTTCGCCGCGAATTTCGCGAAGAACGACGCGGCCATCCGCGCGTTTCAATTGAGCGAAAACATTTTCAAGGAAATTGGGCATGAAAAATCAGCGCGTCGCGGCGAGCGCCGCAGGCGAAGAGTCGTAGCGTTCAGCGAGCTGAACCAGATTTTTGCTCAACGGCGGGAGATAGCCCTCCCACGAGAAAACGCCGGAGCGGGTGGGAAATTTGGGATAGGTACGCCGCACCGCGTCCTCGAGGAAAGTACCCATCCTGGCCATGACTTTCAGGTTGCGGACCACCGTGCTTCCGATGCCTTCGCGCACCGAATCGGCTTCCGCCACCAGCGTGTCCATCATTTGGATGAGCTTGGGCTCGAGATCGGGATCATCAACAGTCAGCAGGAGGTGCCCATGCCCTCGTTCGCGCATCAGATTTCGGATGCGCTCGTCCATCGTCACGCCTGCCGAGGCCACCAAATTCGGCATGCAGGTGACGATGCCGTGATAGCGTGAGGAAACCATGTACGTGCAGGCACGCAGAAGGGAGACGAGCTGAAACATGTCGTAATCATCGGAAGTGAATACCGGTGTGCCGGGGATTTTTGCCGCGATTTCGCGGCAAGCGACGGCATCGAGCCGCTCCATGGCCACCAGAATCGGAAAAACACGATGACGCTGCAGGAACGCCTGCGTCGCCTTCGTGAATGCCAAAATGTATTGTTGAAACTTTCGATCCACTTCCGCTCCGGATTCGAAGAAATAAACCGTGCGGTACTGACTGTCTTTGTAGGTACCCGTGGTCGCGCGGGCAAGATACTTCCCAATGGAAGCTTTTACCGGCCACACGAATGGGTGAATCGGGCACAACACGAGAATAGGGGTCTTCTCGTCCCAGCCGGCTTCCCGCAGCACTTTGCGGGCGTATTCGGGAGCGTGCGGCTCGAACGTCCAAGCCGTGTCTGTGCCAAGCTCCGTGGTAATGCCGAGCGAGTTCAAAAGTGTTTGTGATTCGGCATTGCGAGTGATGACCAGCGATTCCTGAACGTAGCGCTCGCACATGGATTCAATCAGGCCGTCCATGTGGCCCGCCTCACCGCCATACGCAAGCGAAAGCTTGTTCTCCGCCGAAGCCAGCCCCAGCGATCCGATCATCATGGTGGTCAGCGCGTTGGCGAACTTGCTTTTGAACATCGAGCCTTCGCAGGCCACCACGCCATGATTCTGTCGCACCTCGCGAAAGAGAAAAGGCGGGTAAACGTCCGGAAGGTGAACCTGCCGCGTGCCTTCGAAGTAGCCTTTCGTGCGCCCGAAATCCTGGGTCATCACGCTGAAATCGACCTGGTCCGCCCCGAGCACATGCCGGACCTGCCGCAGCATCTCCTGAACGCGCACATCGCTGCCGGTGTTCCGCGTCCCGTTGTATCCGGCAAACAGCAGCTTCAGTTTTTCGCCCGGTGTCCAGCTCTCGCCGAGGCCCATCATCCAGCCGAAGCGCCGGATTTCGATCAGCGCGCTGACCCACGCGACCAGGAGAAAGTCCGTCATGAACGGGCGCCTCCTGCTGCGACAGTCTTCTCGTCAATGGCATTGGATGGCCAGGGCTTGGCCGGGTACCGGAATTTATTGTCGCGGCTGAATTTCAGGAGTGGAGAAGCGTACGTCGAGAATTTTGCGGGCGCTTCGCCCAACTCGGCAACAACGCGGGAATTGTCGAATACCGTATTCCAATCCAGATACGGCCAGAACACTTTGAGCAGGGAAGCGGCGTGCCCCACGGCGCCGCCGCGGTTCGCCGCCCAATTCACCGTGGTAGAAAAAGGCCTGCCCATCCACGGCCAAAATAATGGCCGATTCATTCCACCGGCTTTGGCAATCGCCTCCCTCAGCTCCTTGTACGTCTGCGAACCCGTGCCGGAGGATAAGTGGTAGATCCCGTGGGCCGGGGGCTCTTTTTGATGAATGGTCACGATCGCTTGGCCGACATAATTTGCCGGCACGATGTCGATTCTATCGTGAGGGCGCAGCGGAAGAACAGGCAGCATGGCCAACACATGGAAGGCTTGCACCATGTCGAATTGTGAAGTCTCGGCGCGCCGGCTGTCTCCTAGAACGATGGCGGGGCGGAAAATTGTCTTCGCCACATCCGGCAGTAGCCGGTGGGCCATGTGCTCGCAAAATTTCTTCGTGCGCGCGTAAGGATCGTAGTCGGAGCGCGACCAGTCGATCGCCTCGTCTTCCGTCACCACTTCGTTCTTCCTCTTCCCCGCCACCGCGACGGTCGAGACATGCGAATACCGGCGCAAGCCGTTGCGATCCTGTGCGCGCCGCGCCAATTGGATAACCTCCAGCGTGCCGCGCAGATTCACGTTCAAGCACTGCTTCTCCGATTTGCGATTCAGCGACGCCGCGCAGTGAATCACCGAATCCGTGGTGTCCACCAGCGCGTGGTATTCCGTATCGGGCAAGCCAAAAAGTTCGGCGGTCAGGTCTCCGCGAAAAATGCGCACCCGCGAATTGAGGTATTCGAGGAATTCAGGAAATTCAAAATGCAGTTGAAGGGAAGTCCAGAGCCGTTCGCGGGCTTCCTGTTCCGTTTTTGCTCGAACGAGCAAATTCACTTTGTCGCGGTAACCAGTAGAGAGTCCCGCTACAAGATAACTGCCCAGGTAGCCGGTCGAGCCCGTTACGAAGATCGCCATAAGGGGTCGGACGATGTCGCGGCTTTGGAGAGCGCCGCTTCGCGCGCTGGTTCGGTGGGCCAATCGAGGACCCGCGGCTCGCGCGATTCGAGCGGGCGTCCCTCCATGAGTGGATAACACCAGCGGCGCAAAGCCGGAATGTGCACGTTGATCCAGTAATCCCACCAGTCGACCGATTCCGGTCTGAAGTCAAAGAGCGGCCGTTCTTCGGGTGGCAGTGCGGCCGAAAGCAAGCGTGCGTTTTCGCACTCGAATACGTGCTCATTGTGCAGAATAAAAGGCTCGTAAAGCTCAATGAGCTTTTCCGCGCGGATGAGGTCGCGCTCGGCTCGGGCGAGTGGCGGCTTCTTCATGCGCAGCGAGATGGCCGCGCGGTTGATTCCGGATACGACCGCTTTCTGCATGGGAATCGATAGCCGTTCGTAACGCTGCTTTGAGACCGGGATCGTTTCAAACTTGACCTTCAGCCAGCTGTCGATGCCTTGCGTGGTCCGGTAATGCTTGCGATGCGCCAGTCCGGTCAGCTCGATGCTGCGGCCCATATTTACCGGGTTGATCGCCGAAGTCGCGAGCTGATAGAGCCGGGCGTGGCGCCGCGCGATCACTGCGGACGCGATGAGCGTCATCCCGCGGCAAACCATGTCGACGGGAATCACGTCGAGGCATTTCCGCGCGTTCGAAGGGAGCTGGCGGAAATTCGTCCCCAGCAAATAGGAAAGCGGCCCGGACGTATTGATTCCTTCGTTCCAGCCGGTGAAAGGCGAACGCTCCGAGCTTTCCACGATCGACGGTCTCACGACCGCGATCGGAAGATCATGTCCGCGGCGCGCGAGGATCGACTCGCCAAGGCTCTTCGTAAAGGTGTAGGTGTTCGGCCAGCCGAGATGCTGCGCCCGGCGCAAGCCAATGCGGGTAAGCCGGTTCCGGGCCCAGCGTGCGCGGTTACGTTTCAGCACGCCGTCGAGTTCTCCCGCGGGCGCGGCAGCTTCGTTTCCGCCGCGTCCCAGCGCCTGGCGGCGAAGCCCCTTGTCGAGTTCCGGACTTTCCGCGCGTTCCACAACGTGGCGAATCGTTTCACGCAGCGAATCGACCTCGCGCTCGGCGTCGAATTGCGGGTCGTTGGCAGGATTGTAATTGTCCCGCAGCTCTTCGGTGACGCGGCCGTCGCGCATCCCCACCACGTAACAGGTGGAAAGATGCATCAGCCCGGCGTGATTGCACTTTCGCAGGAATCCAAGCAAGTGGATTGCAGAATCCACGTTGGAAGAGATCGCGTCGCGCAAATCCGGATTGAAATCCGTCAGCCCGGCGCTGTTCACGATCAGGTCGAGCGATTTCGCCAGCCGCTCCTGGGTAAGCAAATCGAGCCCCAGCCCGGGCAAGCTCACGTCTCCTTCGACCACTTCCACTTTTTCTTTCAGAAAAACCCCGAGCTTCTCGCCATGGCGCTCCTGAAGCGTGTCGAAGGTCGGCGATTCCTCGACGATCTTTTCGAAGCGTCGCTTCGCGGACGTCGTGCGGTTGCGCCGAATCAACAACGTGATCTTGCCTATGTTGGAAATATTTTCGAGCAGATCGACGAGCCAGACCTTGCCGATAAATCCCGTCACACCGATCAGCAGCAGGTGCCGGTGTGCCAGGTTCTCGCGGACCGAAAGTTTCTCGACTCTCGGCGTTTCCCCGAATAGCGCGACGGGTTTATCCCGCGGAACTGCGGGTCGGGCCGCGGTCTCCACCGCGCTCTCCAGTTGCTCGGGCTTCCCCGTCCAGCCCAGCCGGCTCAAAAGTTTTTCCCGCGGAATCCTGCCGTCCGTGCCGCCGCTCGCAATCCACGCGAACGGTCCGCGCGGGCGCACGATCGGATCGAGCAATCGCCCGGTCGCCTTGCCGTCGCGGTATTCCAAGCGGTTCGCGATGAACGACTCCACTCCGAAGTGATGAGCCAGTGGCCGAAGAACGTTTTCCAGCAGCTGCCCAACCAGCACGACGCGTTCGCCGTTGCGGACCGCTTCGACCAGCTTCTCGGCGGCCTCGCGGCGCAATTGCGGCTTCAAAACGTAGTGAAAATACTCCTCGCCAAGCAGATCGAGCCGGTCGCGGCTGACTCCCCGGAGCAGCGTATGCAAAAACCGTGTGGCAAACGTGCGGCTCGCGGCATACGCCAAGGGCCGGGCCAGCGCCATGCCGGCCATGCCCAAGCGCCGCGCCCAGCGTTCCGAAAAGCTTTGCGCGTTCCACGTGAAGAAGCCCACCGGCCGCATCGCGCCAAGTTCAAGCAGCGATCCTTCCACCCGCCAATACGTAACCGGGTTTTTCCCGGTTGCAGGCAGGACACCCTTCGAATTGGATCCGGAATGTGCCATAGGGGCCTACGACAAATGGCCACCAATCCGCCGTGAGTAATACTCAAGAGAATAACGATGAGTAACGATGTTTCTCACCTTTTGGTCAAGCTGCTCTGGAACGGATTCTCAGCCTGCGCCCTTGTCCACACGGCCGTGTGGCCCCAACCCTGGCCAGCCGCAGGCTGCTTCAGAAAGTGTAAAAGTAGCATTCTCAGCGCCTTCTCGCAAGGCAACCAGCCGCCGCCGAGGTTGCCGCCTTGGACGCTGTTTCGATGGTGATGGGGAGACGCCAGGCGTGGCAACTCGGATTGACTCTACACGCCCCAGCCATACCGCTCGGCGTGTTCGTAAGTGCGCTGCATCTCTTCCCGCAGGATTTCCGTGAACACTGAGCCGCCCACGGCGCGCGCACCCGCCTCCATGATATCCGGCGTCCTAAAACCGCCGGAAAGCACGCGTGCCAGCGATTGCTCCACCCAATCCGCCTCCAGCGTGAGCCCGAAGGCGTCCCGCAGCATCATCGTCGCGCTGAGAATGGAGCCAATCGGATTCGCCGTGTCGGTCCCCACCAAGGACGGCGCGGAACCGTGAATCGGCTCGAAGAGCGGCGCCGACGACCCAAAACTTGCCGACGGGATCAACCCGATCGATCCCACCAACGCCGCCGCCGCATCGCTCAAAATATCTCCGAACATATTGGTGGTGAGCATCACGTCAAACTGCCCCGGCCGCAGCGTCAATTGCATCGCCGCATTGTCCACGTACATGTGCTCCAGCTTCACGGTCGGATAGACGGCACTCATCGCCGTCACCGTGCGCCGCCACAGCTGCGAACTCGCCAACACGTTCGCCTTATCCACCGAGCAAAGCCGCCGCGAACGGCTCTCCGCGCGCGCGTAAGCAAACGTCGCGATGCGCTCGATCTCCGGCGTCGAATACGACTCCGTGTCCCAAGATCGCTCCACTCCGTTTTCAGTCGAGTTCCCGCGCTCCCCGAAATACATCCCGCCCGCCAGCTCGCGCACAATTTCCAGGTCCAGGTTGCCCAGCCGCTCCTGCTTCAGCGGCGAAAGCCCCTGCAGCGGTTCGATCAGTTTCACCGGACGCACGTTCACGTACAGTCCCATGCCCTTGCGCAGCCCAAGCAAGCCGCTCTCCGGCCGCTTGCCCACCGGCAACGCATCCCACTTCGGCCCGCCCACGGCGCCCAAAAATACCGCGTCCGCTTTTCGGCAGGCCTCCAGCGTTTCATTGGGCAGCGGCGTCCCTGTAGCGTCGATCGCCGCGCCGCCGATCGCAAATTCCGCAAACTCAAATTGATGATTAAATTCGTGTGCCGATTCGCGCAGAATGGTAGCCGCCGCCCGCGTCACTTCCGGGCCAATCCCGTCTCCTGGCAGCAGTACGATGGTCTTCTTCATTTTGGTCCCCGAATAAATACAAATTTCGCGTCAACCGGAAGCGCTCTGAAAACGAATACAAAAAGGCAGGTTTCCGGCGTAGTAGTCTTCTTAGCTGCGGAAAACTTAGGCCGCAGACGATGATTCCGCGGCCATTGCCGCGGGGCGCCGGCGGATCACTTCGTGCGCGATGGCCACGACGTCGCGCGAGCGCACTTGCTTGGCCTGATCGGCGAGCGCGGTCACTCGCCGATAAATCTCCGCCAGCTCCGCGTCGCTCGCTTCATAGCCCAGGTCTTTCAGCGTCAGCCGCAGCGCGTTGCGCCCGGAATGTTTTCCGAGAACCAGCGAACGGCTGGGCACTCCCACGGTTTGCGGCGAAATGATCTCGTAAGTCAGCGGATTCTTGATGATGCCGTCCTGGTGGATCCCCGCTTCGTGCGCGAACGCGTTCGCTCCCACCACCGCTTTGTTGGGCGCCACTTGCGCTCCCGTAATCGCCGTCAGCATCCGGCTCGTGGGAAAAAGTTCTTCCAAACGAATCCCCGTGGTCACGCCGAAGCTTTCTCTGCGCACCGCCAGGGCCACCACGACTTCTTCGAGCGAAGCGTTTCCCGCGCGCTCCCCGATTCCGTTGATCGTGCATTCGATCTGCCGCACGCCCGCGCGGATTGCCGCCAGCGAATTGGCCACCGCCATCCCCAGGTCATCATGGCAATGCGCGCTGAGCGTGATTCCGTCGGGATCGCCCAGGTACTCACGCACCCGCGTGAACATCGCGCCATACTCTTCCGGCACCGCGTAGCCCACCGTGTCCGGCAGATTTAGCACCGTCGCTCCCGCATCCACCGCCACGCGGCACACTTGGCAGAGAAAATCGATATCCGTTCGCCCGGCATCCTCGGCGGAGAATTCCACTTCTCCCACGTGCTGGCGGCCGTAGCGGATCATCGAAGCGATGGCTTCCAGCGCCTGCTCGCGGCTCATATTCAGTTTTACCTGGAGGTGCAGATCGGACGTGGCAAGAAATACATGCAGCCGAGGTGCGGCTGCTGGCTCGAGCGCCTCGATGGCCGCGGTCACATCTTCTCTCTTCGCGCGCGCGAGGGCCGCGATCGGCACGGTGCGGATTTCCTGCGCGACTCTCTGGACTGCTTCGAGGTCACCTCGCGAGGCGATCGGGAATCCCGCCTCGATCACGTCCACGTTCAGCGCCGCCAGTTGCCGCGCCAGGCGAATCTTCTCCTCGGTGTTCATCGAGAAGCCCGGCGATTGCTCGCCGTCACGGAGCGTTGTGTCAAAGATGCGTACGACGTCCATAGGGTCTCCCATGCTCTAGTAACGCACAGCCGCCCTCCTGTAGTCCAATTTATCTTTGTTCTACTTTTGATAATCTTGCCTTATACTGGCCCGCGGGGGAATCGCGTGGATCTCGGCGAATTGCAGGTCTTTTTGATGGTCGCCAAGGAAGGCAGCTTCTCGCGGGCCGCCGAACGTCTTTACCGCACCCAGCCCGCCATCAGCCTGGCGATTCGCAAGCTCGAGGATTCGCTTGGCCAGCCCCTCTTCGTCCGTGGCGCCCGCCCCGTTCGTCTTACCGACGCCGGAACCCTCCTCAAGGATTACGCCGAGCGCCTGATCAACCTCCGCGATGAAGTCAAAAAAGGGCTCACCGAACTGGAAGGCCTGAAGCGCGGTGAACTTTCCCTCGGTGTCAACGAAAGCTCCATCCATGCCCTGCTCCCCGCTCTTGCCAAATTTCGCGAAAAGCATCCCGGCGTCCAAGTGCGCGTGCATCGCATGTTTTCCCGGGACATTCCTCATGAAGTCCTGAACTACCGCCTGGACCTCGGCGCCATCTCTTACGTGCCCCGTGATGACCAGCTTCTGGCCACCGAAATCTTGAAAGATGAGCTGACCCTGGTCGTGCCCCCGAAACACCTCCTGGCCAAGAAGCGCGAAGTGGATGTCGCCGAGCTCGGCGGAGAAGTCTTCATCGCCCACATCGTCGAATCCCCTTTTCGCCGGCGCGTCATCGAATTATTTGCCCGCCACCGCACGGCGCTCAACATGCCCATCGAAATGCCCACCATCGAGAGCATCAAGCGTTTCGTGCAGATGGGTATGGGCGTAGCCATCGTCCCGCGCATGTGCGTGCAGTGGGAACTCGAACACGGCTGGATGAAGGAAGTAAAAGTGCGTCAATTAAGCATGCCGCGCCACGTCTATCTCGTTTCCCGCCGCGGCGCACGCCTTCCCCACGCCGCCGCCGAACTCATGCGCCTCCTCCGCGAAGAATGAATCCTCGCCACGGCCGAGGGCTGTCTCATAATCCTTTAGGAGGCCGGAGCTGGACTCGTCCTGAGCGAAGTAGAAGGAGCTCCGACATACAGGCCGGGCGCAACTGGGCTTTAGTCCAAGACAAGGACATTTAACGAGTATCTTCCGCGAGTTTGCAGTGTGGGTCGCTTGTTTCTTCGACGGGCAATGTCCAACCTAAGTGTAGACTTTGCTGAAAGACGTCCTGCCATACCAGCGGCGCAATCTCGCACGGCTGTCGGCAGCCTCGAAAACGAGTCACACATGAAAAGTCGTACGTGAAGGCCCGC
>Ga0307477_10004540_pt1 | contig 10076 bp, 9 predicted proteins | sample atmos_gasesECM2C_FD_203316 | JGI IMG/M metagenome (GOLD analysis project Ga0307477, IMG submission 203316) | Hardwood forest soil microbial communities from Morgan-Monroe State Forest, Indiana, United States - atmos_gasesECM2C_515 | ecosystem: Environmental > Terrestrial > Soil > Temperate... | reverse complement strand
TAAATAAAAGGATTTTGGTAAACGAGGCCTTTGCCGACGTACTGCTCTGCTTCCGGCACGCCCAAATCCCGGTCGCGCCACGCGCCATTGGCGAGAATCACCGCCGAAAAGCCCCACTCGAAAAGCTGGGGGAGGCTAAAATCCCGGCCTAGCTTGGTAGAGGGGATGAAATACACATTCGGCTTCCTCATGCGCGCGTCGATTCGGGCGTATTCCTGTTTGCGCTGCTCGACGTGCCAACGCGGCAGACCGTCTTCGATCTTGCCGTACGGCCGAGTGTTCTGCTCGAACACGGCGACTCGAATTCCGTGATCCGCCAGAATTTCCGTCGCCACCGAGCCCGAAATCGCACCGCCAATTACCGCCACGAAATGATGCCCAGGATTCGTCATATATCTGCCACCCCGCGGTTGCAGCGCGATTGTACAACGCAAATCGTACAAAGTGTCCCCAACCACCGAGGGTTTGTAAATCATGCTCATCACGCAGGTTGGGCGGAACTCCGATAAGCTTCACCCTGTCGCCGGACGCATGAGTCGAACGTGTGGTCGGAACGTCCCGTACCGGCATTCGGGATGCGGCATCTGAACGTTGGAATGTCTACTTTAGCGTAGACTGCGCAGATTTCGCGGCTGGCAGCACCACTTGTTGGTCCAAATACACGGCGGTGAACTTTCTATCTTCGTTTATCTCCAGTGCGGATGGTTTGCCGCCTTGGTAGTAGCTGGAAAGCATGCCGGTATCAATGAACATGATCCTTCCGCCAAAGCCAGGCCGGATGCGGGCCGTTTTTTGAACGGTATGGCCCACGACGATGTTTGTGGCGTTGTAAGCCGCCAAGATCTTGTCAACCTTGGGGGCGCCCTCTTCTTCGCTCCATTGGTCATAACCGCGATACCAAAGCGGACCGTCCTCGCGTACGCAAAGCCAGCCGCCTAGCGCAAGAAACTGTTCGATCCTAGCCAGGCGTGTGTCGTTCGATCTGGCACGCTGCTTGCGCTCAGCAATCAATTCTGCCTGGGCAACGGCAATCGCTTCCTGGAGGGTGAAGAATGGCAAGAGCACGTTTTCATCGGCCAGATACTGGCGGGCCTCATCGTATTGATTCATCTCACCGCGAATGCGGTCGTTGATCTGATCTAGTCCTAGCGAAGTCAGATCAGGGTTGATTCCGCCGTGCAAGAAGATGACCCCGCCGATCTTGACTAGCGCGAAACGGTGGCGCAGCCACTTGCCGTAAATTCCGGCGGGACTAAACGCCGCGCGGTGTTCGATGAATCCTAGCGGGTGCCTGATCATCCACTCCGCTTCCGTTTCCGGCAGCACGGGCTGATTAAGTTCGGCCAAGAGCTGCGGATGAGCCTTGCGCCACTCGAAATACTTCTGAAGAGCAGATTGCCGACGATTTTCGGACCCGCTATCCATAAAGCTTGCGTAATTGCCCGCGCTAACGTAGCGAAGGTCACCCATGAGATTCATCATTTCGTGGTTGCCCAAGAGCGCGACGACGCGGCCGCCAGCCTTGGCCGATTGCTCGTCGAGCGACAGCATCAAGTCCAAAACCTGGCGAGGCTTTGGTCCGCGATCAATGAGATCGCCAAGCTGGAGGAAAGTGGCGTTACCGCCCGTCCAGTGGCGCTGCTCGTCGATGAGCCCCACGCGTTGCAAAATGGAGCAGAAGTCTTCGAAATCTCCGTGGACATCGCCGATGGCGACCAGCAATCGTGTAGAGTTCGGCGGGGCAGTTTCCGCACCGACCGGCAGAGCCAAAAGCAACACACCTATCAAATGTATTTTCTGGAGGACGCGAGATCGGAGGTGAAACAATTTCACGGTCATGTGCCAGCGGCTTGCTGAGCTAAGTTCCGTGTTAGTTGCGTGGAGCTAATTGCGGGCCGCGCGTATCAGCGCATCTTAGGCTTGTCTCCGGCGGATAGTCAATCAAGCCCACGGCCCGCTGCACGAGGATAGCCAGGTATCCCGCAAAAGGTTATACTTCGCGCACTGAATTTCTCTGGTCTTCCTCTAGCATGGCTTGTGTGAGGCGAAGCTTCATGTTTCGTCGTCAACTGTGGCGGGCATTGCTCCTCGCGGGACTTGGTTGGAGCATGGGCGCCGGTTTTGCAGGTGCTCAGCTATACAATGTGCCGTCCCAAGGGGAAAGGTTTGGCGGCGACCTCACCAGTTTAAGTGCGCTCCAAATGGCGAAATTGGATTCCACCGTATTCCAATTCTATACCGCACACACGTCGCCCCTACAGGACCCCGCGAATTCGGTATCAAGGCTGGACCTTGCGGCACCAAAGAACGCGCGGAAAGAATACGAAAAAGGCTATCTGCACCTGATTCGCAAGGAGTTGCAAGGGGCTATCGATCATCTGGCGCGGGCAACATCTATTTATCCCAGTTTCGTGGCAGCGCATAACGCACTGGGCATCGCCTATCTTAATCTCGGTCAAAACCAGCAGGCGCACGACGAATTTGCTCGAGCGATCGCGCTCGACGATCACCTGCCAGGCTCGCATCTAAATCTTGGGTGCGCTCAGATGCAACTGCAACGTTACACTGACGCCGAAGAGTCCCTGAAAAAGGCCTCTTCGATTGCTCCCCTTGATCTTGCGCTACTTACGGCTTTGACTTACGCAGAATTTAAGAACCGTAACTATTCTGCCGTGATTGCGACCACACGTCACGTGCATCACCAAAGGCATGAGGACGCCGCTCTGGTGCATTTGTTTGCGGCCGGGGCGTGGGAGGCGCAAAATCATCTCAGCGAAGCGCAAGATGAGCTGGAGACGTTGCTGAGCGAAGATCCAAAGTCCCCCTTATTGGTTCAGTTTCGTAGACTTCTCGATCAAGTAAAAGAAGAACAAGTCAACCGGGAGGAGGCCCGGCGGCGTCCGGTTGATCCGACCAATTCGGAGTCCAGCACCCAGCCTTTCCCCAAGGCGGAGGGGGTATCGCTGCAGACTCGGCAAGTTTCACAGGGGACGGAACAGAATCAGATTGCCGCCGCCAAGCCGGCGGCGGACCCGGCGTCCAGTGCCAGCTCTGAGCAAACGGACGCGAATATCGCGCACCAAGTCATCCGGGTCAAAGTGGAAGAGGTCGCGATGTTGTTCGCCGTCACCGATCACGGAAAGTCCGTGACCAACCTCAGCCCTTCCGACATCCAGATTCGGGATGACGGCCGACCTCCTGAGGCCATCCTCGGATTCCACAACATAACTCAACTTCCCTTGCGTATCGGACTGGTCATCGATATGAGCAACTCCATAACCGACCGATTCGTGTTCGAGGAGGCCGCGGCCAGCAAGTTTTTGGAAACCGTCGTCACGGACAGGAATGATCTTGCGTTTGTGATTGGCTTTAACTGCTCTGTGCTTCTTGCCCGGGACTTCACGTCGGACCAAACTCTCACAGCTCGCGCTCTTACACAACTTGCGCCTGGCGGTGGAACCGCTCTGTGGGACGCAGTGGCCTTCGCTGCGGATAAGCTGGCCAGTCGCCCGGAAGCACGACCCGTTGCGCGGGTTCTCGTTGTGATTAGCGATGGCGAAGACAATTCGAGCCGTGTTTCACTCCAGCAAGCAATCTGGGCAGCCCAGCGGGGCGAGGTCGCGGTTTATACGGTAAGCACGAAGGAAGGCGCGAACTCCGAGTCCAATCTATTGGTTGGAACGCCCGCATTGAAAACATTGTCGGGACAAACGGGCGGCACCACTTTCACGTCTGGTTCGGTCGGCGACCTCGGGCGACGTCTGGCCGACCTTCAGCAAGTCCTTCGTGGGCGTTATTTGGTTTATTACACGCCGTCTTCCCCGCAAACTGACGGGCGATTCCATGCCGTGGACATCAAGGCTGAAAAAGAGGGCCACAGGCTGAAAGTCTACGCGCGTAAAGGCTACTACGCTTCGGCGCTGCTTGACGCTGGAATCTAGCTAAAGCGACCCTTAAATGCGGAATGCAATCCGGATCGATCGCGTTAATCAGGTATGTGGCCACGAAGACGCCAGAATCACGTGCGGCAACGAAGGTCCGACGTTTCCGCGTAGGAACGAGATTCACCTTGGGTAAGTCCCGATTCGTCGGCTTGCCGGCCGGCGTGAATACTCCCCGACACCGCACCGATGTCGACGTTCCTGCTCGGTAGCCGCCACCATGGCTAAAGCCTGCCCCAGCGAAGGATTCTCCTGCGACGCCTAAAGACGTCGCTCCCCCGACTGAAGGTCAGGGGCTTCCACTTGCCCAATTTTTGTCCTTTCGGTTAACCCCTGCATCTCCATCCTGCGAACCGATTGCCTTACACTGGAAGGAAAGGCTGAAATCACGCACCGAAATTTCGCATTGGGGAGCTCACATGAAGAAGGCGTTCTTGCTTGCCGCCGGTGTTTTTTGCGGGGCGATTCTCGTGCAGGCGGGCAACAAACCGCAAAGCGGTACGATCATTTCCGAAAACTCCGTGGCTTGCGGCTCCACGGTGGAAAAGGGCAAGAAGAACAAGCAGATCAGCGTCGAGGTCCTCTGCCAGGAGTATGTCGTGCGCACCGCCGGCACCGACTACCACATCCGGCAGGTGAAGCCCTCGGACAAGGCGTTGATCCCCATCAACACGCCCATCGAATTCACACTCGACAGAGACAAAATAAGATTCAAAGCGAACGGCAAATCGTACGAATATCTCGTGGTCTCCGAAGCCGCCGCCGCTACCACCGCCGACGCCACCAGGCCCTGACGCTTGGTGTGGCGCACCCTTTGGAGTTTGGTTTTTCAAAGGGCACGGCTTTTGAGAGACGCCGAGCTCCCCCCGCAAAGACCGCGGGGAGTCCCCACAAACCTCCCGCAACGATGTTTGGGCGCTGTGCGAATAGGAACAGCGCGCACCGCTGCACTGTGGGTACTATCCTCGCTGGTGACGATGCTGCGTACGACGGTCTGCGGTGGAGCAGCGTTTTGCGTCGAGCGACACCACGAAGGAGAATCAAAATGAAGATGAAGACGACGTTAGTTATGGGTGTGTTGTTGCTCGCGCTATTTATTTCCGGGTGCAACGTGAACCCAGCGCCGGCCGCAACCGTAGGACCAGCGGGACCGCCGGGACCGGCAGGAACGGCAGGAGCGGCAGGCCAGACCGGCCAATCTGGGCAGCCGGGGGATCCGGGACAGTCAGGGCAACAGGGCGCGACGGGTCAGGCGGGTCAAACCGGAGATCAAGGACAGGCGGGCCAGACCGGGGAGCAGGGCCGACGGGGTAAGGACGCACCATGTCCAGCAGGGGAGCATAAATATACAAACCCTGATACTGGAAAAGTGCGTTGCGTTACGGACTAATGGCCTGCGTCTAAGTCCGAACTCCGAAAAGAATGTCGGCAGCAATCCACCGCCAATATCGTGGCGGTGGGAACAGGTCCTCACAGCTGTCCACAACGGGACAGACACTTGTGCTAGGCGTGGTTAGGATCGTGCTTTGATTTGATGGGACGCGTGGCGGCATGTCCATTTTGGAGTGACTACACACGGTAGCCCGGGCGGGCCTTTGCAGTTTGACCGCCTGGAAGCTGCCCTTTGCCGCCAGGTGCCATTGAATTGCCACGCCAAGACACGCCGCGCGGCCGCTTTGATCTAAGAGCGAAGGCAGTCCGTCGCAGAGAGGAAAATTCCATGTCATTGATCTTGTTGATTCTTGTCCTGGTGCTCTTGTTCGGCGGCGGAGGAGGCTATTACAGCTATCGGAGATGGGGGACGGGCGGAGGAGTAGGGATTGTCGGGCTGGTCGTGATCGTCCTGTTGGTTTTGTACCTGTTCGGCGGAATGCGCATGTGACGCGAGCGGGGATTTTTGCGCCAGCGGCGTCGGCGGCTACCGTCGATGACAGGAGAACGTGATGAAGGGATTCCTGTTCGGCGTCGTGACGATGCTTCTGATTCTCGCGCTAGGACTGTTATTCGCACTACTGGGTTTCGTCGGCATGCGCGCGGACAATCCTCCTTCGAAGATGGAGACCACACTCTCCACGCGCGCCATGGACGCCAGTGTGGCACGCGCGGCCCCGAAACTGACGAATCCTGTGGCAGCGGACGAGACGAATTTGGTCGCCGGGGCTCGTCTCTATGTCGATCACTGCACGCTGTGTCATGGCGATCCGGCGCATCCCAAATCGGCGCTCGCCGACTCGCTCAATCCCCTTGCGCCGCAGTTCACCAATGACATGGCCGACATGCCGGAGAACCAGAATTTTTACATTATTCAGCACGGCATTCGGTGGACGGCCATGCCTGGATGGAAAAACGTCTTAAGCGAGCAGCAGACTTGGCAACTGGTGACACTTCTCAGCCATATGCACGATCTTCCAGCAGCCGCCAAGCAAGTTTTCGCGGAAGCAGGGCCGCGAACCGCGCCGTCCTCCGCCTCGCACTGAACCATGGCGTTTGCGGCGGCTCACGAACTCGATGAACATCCTGGCTGCTGAGCATCGCTTCCGACGCAAATGACGGCGACAAAAAATCTGCCTGCCCAAAAAGTCGAAAAGGGCAAAGGATTCAAGTTTCTGAAGAGATCCTTCGCCGTCTTGGGACCCGGCCTGATCACCGGGGCGGCCGACGATGATCCGTCGGGAATCTCAACCTATTCGGTCGCGGGCGCAGCGTACGGATACGCGACGCTGTGGATCGCGCTGCTTACGTTTCCACTGATGGCCGCGATCCAGTTGATGTGCGCACGGCTGGGCATGGTTACGGGGAGCGGGCTGGCAGCGGCGGTGCGGATGTACTATCCGCGCTGGGTGCTCTGGGGAGCTTGCTCGATTCTGGTGGTCGCTAACGTCATCAACATCGGCGCTGACCTCGGCGGGATGGCGGAGGCCACGCAACTCATCACGGGAATTCGAGCACTGGTCTGGATTCCGTTCTACGCGCTCTTCATCATCGGGCTGCTGATCTGGATTTCCTACCAACGAATGGCGAAGATTTTCATGTGGTTGACGCTCGTGTTGTTCGCCTATGTGTTGGCGTCGTTTTACGCGCACGTCGATTGGAGGCACGCGCTGGCAGTGACGTTCGTGCCCCATCTGGAGTGGTCACGCGGATTCCTGGCGGTGCTGGTGGCAATTCTGGGCACCACGATTTCTCCTTATCTCTTCTTTTGGCAGGCGGCCGAAGAGGTGGAAGAAGAACGGGCCAAGGGGCGAACGCTTGCGCAGAGCAAGGGCGCGACCGCTGGGGAATTACGAACTGCGCGCGCCGATACCGTCGCGGGCATGTTTTTCTCTAACTTCATCATGTATTTCATCATCTTGACCACTGCCGCCACTTTACATGCACATGGAAAAACCGACATCACAACGGCCCGGCAGGCTGCCGAGGCTCTGCGTCCCCTTGCCGGCGATGGAGCCTATCTCCTTTTCACGTTGGGCCTGATCGGCACCGGAATGCTGGGCGTGCCGGTTCTGGTGGGATCGTGCGCTTATGCGGTGGCGGAAGGAGCAGCGTGGCGCGGCTCGATGGCCGACAAGCCAAGAAGAGCGCGCAAGTTCTACGCGGTGATGGCTGTGGCGATGGCCTTGGGGCTGGTGCTGAATTTCGCCGGTTTTAACGCGGTAAGAATGCTGTTCTGGTCGGCGGTCATCAATGGACTCCTGGCACCGCCCCTGATCCTGCTGGTAATCCTCCTGACCAGCAGTCAAAAAGTTATGGGCAAGCGTGTGAATTCGCCGTTGCTCAGGTATTTGGGGTGGGCTACTTTCGGCGTGATGACTGCGGCAGCGGTGGGGATGATCCTTACATCTTGAACTCGTTAGGATATTGACAGGTCCCCTTTGTCAGGATGTGTGGCAAACAAAGGGCTTGCGTGGGGCCGATGGGCCGGTGCTGGGCAGATGGGTTTGGCTTTTCGGCTTTCTAATAAGGACGAGTGTGGCTGTTGTTCGGCTTGATTTGGTATCATTCACGCCACTGAAGTCCCTGCCCACCACTGTGACCACTTGGAGGCTACGCGCATGTGGGAAAATAGTCGGTATTTTTGGGTGGTCCACTGCAAGAACTATTGGTTCCACGCTCGGAAGAATCTATTTTTCAGGCACAGAATCGCGCTTGCCGAGACAGACGCCATCAGCTCTCGTCCGGCTATCGATTCCCGTTTTAGGGCGCGCTGCGATGAATGCGGCAAAGAGTATATGTATAAGCCCTCCGAGGTGCTCAGATTCGAGCAAGAGCCCCCTGAGTCATTCACTCCACATCCGCTATTTCGCGATGAAGGAAGCGGTGCGCATCCGGTTGTCACGGAACGGCCAAGCGAAAAAAATTGAGGGCGGGTGGGTTTGAAGTGGGTGGAGACTCAAAGGGCCAGATAGACGACTTGGACGAACTGGTCGGCGTTGAGCCTGCCTTTGCCCCAGATGGGGTCGAGATCGACGAACGGCTTTTCCGCGACGGCCTCCTGGGCGGATTTTCCGGCGGACTTCAATTTTTGAATGCGATCGCGGGCGGTGACGAGCATGTCGCGCAATTTCGCGAGGCCCGCTTTGTCGCCGAGCGGGCCGTGCCCCGGGACAATCTTGGTGTAGTTGTTGGCCAGAGGGAGAATTCTGTCGGCGGCCGCGATCATGCCGCTGATTTTGCCGCCCGTGCCGGAGTCGATGAAGGGGTAAAAGCCGTTGAAGAAAGTGTCGCCCATGTGGATGACGTTGGCCTTTTGAAAATGAATGTAGATGTCCGTGTCGGTGTGCGCGGGAGCAAAGTGCTGGAGCGCGAGAGTCTCGCCATTGGCTTGCAGATTGTGGCTGGCGGCGAAAGTCTGCTGAGGCAAGGCCTCCGCGGGCGAAGAGTCGAAATGCAAGGCAAAGACCGGTAGATCGTGCGGCTCGGACATGCGCTTTTTTGTGTTTTCGTGTGCAAGGACCGTGGCCCCCGCGGCGTGTAGAGGGGCATTGTTATCGGTATGGTCGAAGTGCCAGTGGGTATCAATGACGAATTTCAAAGGGGCGTTGCCGATGCCGTCGAGCGTGTCTTTGAGCTTCGGCCATGCGGGTGAAAGGAACGTGTCTACCACGAACTTGCCGTCGGGTCCGTTCAGCACCACGACGTTTCCGCCGGGGCCGGAGAGCAAAGTGAGATTGTCCGCGAGCTTTTCCGCTTCGATGGGAGCCGCGCCCATCTGCGCGCGAATACTCGCTAGTAGGTCGGCTGGCGAAGGCGCTTGTTGCGCGTAGCCTAGGGCGGAGGCGTGGAGCAGCGTCGTGGGGAAGAAGTGCGCCAGGAAGGCGCTGCCCGCCAGCGTGGCAGAATCTTGCAACATTTCGCGGCGCGAGGTTGGCTTTTGCATGAAAACGGATTTCATGTTCTTTCAGCCTTTCGATTGAAGTTTCGATTGCGGTGAGCTAGGGTTTCGCAATATACCGCAGATTGTTACTCGACGCCGCCAAAAACTTGGGGACCGGGCTGAAGCCCAGTTATAAGCGACTTCAGGTTCCGCGGGCCTGAAGGCCCGCTCTCCCCCGGACCCTTCGAGGCTCAGGATAAACTAGAAGTCCGGGGCTTCCACCTGAAGAGGGGTTCCTCGCAGTTTCTGGATGTGTGGCAAACAAAGGACTTGGGGGGGCTTACTGGCCGATGGGCCGGTGCTGAGAAGGAAACGCACGGAGCAAATGCGTAGGGACTCCGCCTACTGGATTTTGTACGCTTTATAGATAAGGTAGGGATACCCGCTGTTTCAATCAGGAAATTGATTAGGGGAAGGGGTTAAACCAGCCACCTCATCCCATTTCGTCCGAAGGGTTCCCGCTTTGGAGGGTGTGAAAATGTTTAACTCTCAGGATCTTCGCAAATTTTCCCTTGCGGTAGCAGCGGCGGCGTTTCTTGCCGTTGCAGGCTGCTCGAACCAGGCCACGGACCAAGCGACGAACCAGGCTCCAGCGCCGGCCAAGAAAGCGGCCACGGGGAAGCCTGTCGCCGCCAAAGCTGCGGCAGCTAAGCCTGTCGCTAGTAAACCTGCGGCAGCCAAGCCGGCCGTCAAGAAAGCTGATGCTGGCAAGGTTGTCGCTGTGAAGGGCACGGCGCCGGCCAAGCCGGTCACCGTCTCAA
>Ga0307477_10004539_pt1 | contig 10077 bp, 13 predicted proteins | sample atmos_gasesECM2C_FD_203316 | JGI IMG/M metagenome (GOLD analysis project Ga0307477, IMG submission 203316) | Hardwood forest soil microbial communities from Morgan-Monroe State Forest, Indiana, United States - atmos_gasesECM2C_515 | ecosystem: Environmental > Terrestrial > Soil > Temperate... | reverse complement strand
CGTGAAAGTCGGTCTCCGAAAATGCCTTGATGCTGTCATAGACATTCTTGAGACCGCCCTGCATGCTCCATAGCCAGAACTGATCCAGCATCCCCTGCGAGACTTTCGCGCCTGGCCGATTGGCGCCATAGAACATGATGGCGAAGTCTTTCCAGAACTGAGAACGGTCCTTAGCGACACCGCTGCGCAGTCCATCAAATACTTCGATCGGAATCCCGTCCGGATTAGCGGCTGACTTCACCATGACCGGAGGTACAGCGCCGATCAGAACGGCTGCGGCAACCCTCTTTGTACCGTGCCGTCCGATGTAGCGTGCAACTTCGCCTCCTCCCGTGGAGTGGCCCACCATAGTGACATCTGTGAGATCGAGCGCCTCGATGAGAGCTGCCAGATCATCGGCGTACCCATTCATGTCGTTCCCCGCCCAAGCATGACTCGATCGCCCATGGCCTCGCCGGTCGTGGGCGACCACGCGGAATCCGTTCTGGGCGAGGAACAACATTTGGCTGTCCCATGCATCGGAACAGAGCGGCCAGCCGTGGGAAAATGTGACAACCGGCCCATTTCCCCAGTCCTTATAGAAAATTGTTGTTCCGTCTTTCACTGTGATCGTGCTCATATCATTTCTCCTTAAAGTTGTGGCAAAGCATGTTCGCGGTCTTGACCTACTTCTCTGGTACTACTATGGGAGCGCCTTTGTCCTTCACGAAGAACACGACGAATTTCGCCGGTTTGGTCTGGCTGGCGTTGCGGCCGACGACGTGAACGTCATCCGGGCCTTCATAGAAAGTCTGACCAGGCGTGAGAGTCACTTCTTTTCCGCCTCTCACCTGCATCACGATGGAGCCTTCCAGAACATAAATGAATCCATGCGCGTTGTGACGGTGGATTGGGTCTGTACTGCCCGGAGGATACTCAACTGTGATCATCAGACCTTCCTTACCGGGAAGCTCGGGCAAATCTTTCGAAAAAAGCGGTGTGACCTTCGCCTCCTTAGGTTGGTCTTTGGGCTGCAAAGTTACAGACATCAGACACACCAACATCAAAACCAGTTTTGCAACTGTCATAAACAATCCTTTCGTTTTGGAGCGAGACCACTAAGATTTCATTGGTGGTCTGCGGCGGTGCTGGCAATTACGCGTAGTGGTGGAAGAGTTGCAGTTCTGCACGCAGCCAATCCTCCGTGTCTTGACCGTCCTGCCTGCCACGCGACTCGTACAGACTGTAGGCGAGTTTGGAAATCTCGTCTCCCGTAGGAGCGAATCGGCCGCCGGTGTGTGCTCCCATCCCCCACTCACCTGCGGCCTGTGAAGTGACGAAATCACCTGTTTTCGTCTCAACTTTCTTGTCTATTCTTCCGATAGAAACGGCCAGGCCGTTCGGTACGTCGTTGATGCAAATTTCTTCAACTTCCATGGTGTCAGGATTGTTTCGTCGCAGTTGCGACCGCTGCGGATGGCAACTTCGCAGTCGGGGGTTGAGATGCAGAGCTCTTAAGCCAGTCTGCAAAGTGCGTTTCGCCAAGCCGGGCGTCTTTGCCGGGGACGAGTGTTCGCTCATCGAGCTTTGCGCCAGAGTACAAGGCGTTTGGATCAGCGATGACCTCCCGGGAATCATTGAGGGGCGCTAAACGACGCCTTACGAGTTCGTCGATGCGAAACGTTTCCGGTCCTCCGATTTCGACGGTGCCATTGAGAGGCTGGCCGACGGCGACCTTGCCCACAGCGCTAGCGACATCGTCGGCGGCCATCGGCTGAAAAAGCGCATCTGGCAAACGCACCTTCTTGCCGTCGAAAGAAATGTCGGCGAGCTGCTTCAGGAATTCAAAAAACTGCGTCGCCTGAACAATGGTGTAAGGGATGGTTCCGTTTTTGATCAGCTTCTCCTGAACGATCTTGGCTCGGAAGTAGCCGCTTTCAGACAGCCGGTCGGTTCCTACAACCGAAAGTGCGACGTGATGCTTTACGCCTGCAGCAGCTTCGTGGTTAAGCAGGTTGCGAGTTGATGTTTCGAAGAAGCTCATCACCGCCGCATCCTCCCACGCGGGAGCATTTGATACGTCAACGACGACCGATGCGCCTTTCAGCACTTCGGCTAGTCCCTCGCCGGTAACTGTGTTGACGCCGGAATTTGGAGATGCGGCAATCGCCTCGTGCCCATGCTCGCGCAACTTGGTAACGAGCTTTGACCCGATGAGTCCAGTGCCGCCGATCACTACGATTTTCATGATTGTCACCTTCATTCAGTTTCGACCGAAGCAGTTCAGACCTGTCCGTCGTACCTAGTAAGACCGACCATCCCATCGTTTTGTGACAGATGCAGATGATTTGTTTGCTCGAGCTCAGATGCACGAGGTGCTAACGCCGAATCATCGACGAACGTAACCGTCTCGTCAAGCGGGGCGCGGCCCGTACGGGTGTAACTCACCGCGGGGTCCTCGTACCGGATCGACATGCCGCAGAAGAGCATGAGCCCATCCGGGGGTGACAGAACCTCCGCGGCTGTCTCGCGAACCTGCGACCATGCCATCTGCGGGCAACTGTGCAGCCCTTCGGCGCGGAGCAGCAGCACGACGGTCTGCACATACATGCCGACGTCGGCCCATTGGGGCCGGCCCAGGTCGCGGTCGATGTAGCAGAACAAGGCGGCGGGCGCGCCGAAACAGTTCCAGTTGGCGATCGCCGCCCGCTGGCGCGCCTCCCAGTCATCGCGCGCGATGCCGAGCGCGCTGTAGCGCTCCTTGCCGAAGGCGGACCGGCGCTCCCCGTAGGGGGACTTCAGCGCGGGCGGGTACATCTCGTACTGCCGCTTGTCCCACGGATCGCCGTGGGCCACGCGCTCGACGGCGCGCGTCTTGAGTTCGGCCAGTCGCGCGCCGGTCAGCACGTAGGTGTTCCGCGGCTGGCTGTTCGATCCTGGCGGCGACCAAGCCGCGGCGGAAAGCACGCGCTCCAGCACTTCCCTCGAGACAGGCTGGTCTTTGAATCCGCGCACCGCCCGTCGGCTTGTGACTGCCTCATATACGTCCATTATCGCCTCGCCCTGAATCGGGCGACGTCCAGAACTCAGCCTCTGCGGCCGCCAGGTGGACCCGCAGGTCCGGACGCAGCCGGTCCCTCACCCCGTCGGCGAGCAGCCCACCAATGTGGTCCATATGCAAGTGAGTAAGCACTACGTCGGTCACGGATGGGAGATCGATGCCGGCGGCTTCCAATCGCTGGATCAACTGCCCGGCCCGCGGCAAGTTCAAGTCTGGGTCCGCGCCGAGCCCAGCGTCGATGAGTATGGTCCGGTCGCCGCTCCGCACCACGACCACGTTCAGCGCCCACTCGAGCACGTCCGGTGGGAGGAAATTGTCCTCCAGCCAGGCCCCCCGGACGGCAGCGTCGACGTTGTGGCCCAACATCGCGCCTGGCAGCGATAGCACTCCATCGCTGACCACCATCACCTCAATCTCGCCGACCTTCAGCGCGTAGCGCGACGGAACCAACTCGTCGCGCCCCGGTCTGCCGGGGTGCGAGGTGTTGTCCAAGCTCATTTTTGTAACGCTCATGTTTGTCTCCTCCTGCTAACCGCGGTACAAGTGCGCCGCATTGTTCTGGTCCGCCCATTTCAATGGTGCCGTTGAACAGTTCATTCAGTTTCGACCGAAGCAGTGCAAGGCTGCCTGTCGTATTCGCTAAGACCAAACGCCCTATCGTTTTGTGACACGGATTTATGGTTGCGCGTAAAGCGACGAGAAGAAAAACCTCGATACGCTCAAAATCAACAACTTACAACGCTTCCGGCCGGAGAGATGAAAGCGCATGAGCAGCGGTGAAAAGACGAATAAAAGTATTCGAACCAAAAATGGCGACGGTTAAGTGAGATGACAATACGGGGAACGGCTAGACTTCGGGCCGAGTTTTCGTTATTTTCGCAAATAAGTATTTAGGCGACGCTGGCTCTGGCAGGAAGGTGTGTGCCTCATGGCAGAAGAGCGGCCACCACAAACTCCGCCAATGCAGACCCCACCTTCGGTTCACCTCGACGCGGAGATCCATGAAAAGTCTGACAGCCTGTTAATCTTCACCAGCGTGCGCCCACGTCTTTTCGGCATCGCCTACCGCATGCTCGGAAGTGCGGCGGAAGCCGAGGATATTGTCCAAGACGTCTGGTTGCGATGGCAGCAGTCTGCAAATCGGAGCACGGTTGAGAACCCGGCCGCATACCTGGCAACGATAACGACACGACTGTGTATCAATGTCGCGCAGTCTGCCCAATCCCGCCGCGAAACCTACATCGGGACGTGGCTTCCCGAACCGGTGGACACGAGCGCCGATCCCGGGGTAGGTGCTGAACGCGACGAAGCACTCAAGCTGGCGGTCCTGCTGCTCCTTGAAAAACTCTCTCCCACAGAACGCGCCGCATATGTTCTGCGCGAAGCGTTCGATTACTCCTACCGCGAGATCGCGGACATCCTGCAGATGAAAGAAGCGAACGCCCGCCAACTCGTTACGCGCGCCCGGAAGCACGTCGTCGAGGGCCGCCGCACGTCCGTCAGTCCGGGCGAGCAGAGGCGCCTTCTGGAGGCCTTTGTGACTGCGGCGCAGAATGGAGACATGGCCGCGCTGGAGGCACTCTTCGCAGAGGATGTTGTTTCTTACTCAGATGGCGGTGGATTGGTGCGCGCGGCAGGCCCGGTCTCTGGTCGCAAGCGTGTAGCAGCGTTTGTTGCCGCTCTCTCCTGGTGCTGGAAGGGCGTGACACTTGACTGGCTCGAGACAAATGGACAGGCAGCTGTTCTCATTTTGCACGATGGCGTTCCCTTTGGGCTTACGGTTGATGCCTCCGCGCAGGGCATCAATGAGATCATGTGGTTCCTGAGGCCAAGCAAACTTGCTGCGGTTTCGAAGTCAGTCCAAAGAGTGGGCGAGGGACCTGCAGTCCGCTGAGTGCCCTCCGAAGCTGCCTTTACCGATTATGTCGGCGTGGCAAACAGTTCCTACTAAATTACTAAATTAAGAGGAAATTCGAACGGAAGCAGGAATTGTTACCACTTCTGTTACCGATATACCGTAGCCGGGTATAGACACTTCCTGGAATCGCCGCCAAATTGGAAACGATCAAAAACTGGATGTGCCGGATTAGTCCTGACAAGTCGGCATCTCGCCAGCAATACAACGGTCACTGCGAGCGCGTGCATCGATGCGGTCATTCTTCCCGGCTTTCAACAGGGCATTCTTGTGCGGATCGCAGGCCACCACTCTTATCGACTAATCTGGATCACAATGGAGCCCATGCGTGAACTGCTGGCATATTCCCGATGTGCCTTCTGAATTTCCTCAAGCCTGAAGGTAGCCTTGACCGGCACGGAGATTTTTCCGGAGCTAAGCCATTCAAAGAGCAACTCCAGATCAGGCATGAAGTTCTTCGACGAGCGCCGGAGGCCGAAGAAGGTGGTTCGTTTGCCAGACCAGAAGAACAGATTCTTGGAGAATAGTTTGAGGATCGCTGGAAACGCGGGAGGGCGAGCTCTCTTCGTCAATGCTGGGAGGTTCATGCCGTAACCCACAAGAATGCCTCCCTTCCGCAGGGCAGAGTAGGACTCGTCAAAGCTTTCGAAGCCGAGTGGATCGAAGACCGCGTCCACTCCGCCAAGTTCCTGCATGGCAGTGATCCAGTTTTTATTGGAATAATCGAAGGGAACAGTCCCGAGTTTGCGAAGTTCCTCGTGCTTAGATAATGAAGCTGTGCCGAAGACTTGAGCTCCCTGAATCCGTCCGAGACTAAGGAGCGCCACTCCCACCCCGCCACTCAAACCATGAACAAAGATCTTCTGGCCGGATTCGATATGAGCGGCATAGTGCAGCATCTGGTAAGCCGTAACCCAGTCGAGGACCAGAGAGACAGCAGCCTTCAGATCACCTCCGTCGGGAACGCGCACCAGAAATCGTTCGGGAAGGTTGATCAACTCTGCCTGGCCATCGTATTTTGAAAGACACGCAACGCGATCGCCGACTTTGAATTTTGTGCAGCCTTTACCGTTGACGCGCACCCTGCCGAGGACGCTGTAACCCGGTGTGAGTGGGGCCTTTCTCTGAAAAGGATAAGTGCCACGGCGCATGTTAACGTCGGACCCTGAAACAATTGAATATTCAACCGAGAGTTGAACTTCCCCGGCAGGAGGATCGGGGAGATCATCTTCGACGACCGCGAGTTTGGTTTCATCGCCGAACTCTGTAATGACGACCTTGTTCATCTTGGACATGAGCTCAGCTTTGGTCAACTCCGCGGATCAGTATATAGGAGTCGACTTCTTTTACGACGTTGCTCATCACTAGCGTTTGTAGGTACTGATTCAAAAAATAAGTTGGTTACTTCCGGCTTCCGTGACTCGCTCCCTATCAGCATCAAACGCCTTGGAAAACGTCTCCGATGAAGTCTTTAGGGCTCCTAAACCCGTTGCCCCACTTTGCGTCTGAGGCGGCTGTAGGCTTTGCGGCGACAATTTCATTGAGCGATTTGCCTTGTTTCTTAAGGGCCGCCACCCTCTCGCGAGTGCCAACCAGCAAGTCGCGATAGAAGGCTAGCTGGGATTTGTCGCCAATCGCGCCGTGCCCTGGGATGACAATCATCTTGTCCGTGACTTTCGCCAAGTTGACTTCGGTAGCGCGGATCATGCCGTCGATGCTGCCACCCGTTGAATAGTCGATGAAGGGATAGTAGCCATTCCAGAAGGTGTCAGCGACGTGGAAAATATCGGCCTCTGTAAAAAGAACGGAGATGTCGCTGTCGGTGTGTGCGGGAGCGTAGTGCTTGAGGGCAATAGTCGTCCCGTTGAGTTGCACAGTCCGCTCGTCTTCAAAGACTTCCGCGGGAATTGCTCCGGGGGGCGAGGGCGGGAAGGTGAAGTTCCAGCCCTCAACTCGCGTCGTAGCAGAGAGGTGCTTTCGCGTGTTCGCGTGAGCGAGAATAACTGCACCCGCAGAGTGCAGCCATTCGTTGCCATCGGTGTGGTCAAAGTGCCAATGCGTGTTGATGAGGTGCTTGATCGGATCGGAGCTGATTGATGCAAGCGCGTCGGCGATCTTTGAACGGGCGCCGGCAAAGCCAGCATCGATAAGGAGCTTACCGTCGCGACCGGGAAGCACGGCGATATTTCCTCCAGCGCCCATCAGGACGCTCACGTTGCCGCGGAGTTTCTGGACGGTGATAGTAGCGGCTGCGGCTGTTTTCCGGGCTGTCTGCCGAGCCCATCATCTTGAGCGAATAAATCGCGAGGAGCGAGCAAACCAACGGTGGCAGCCATGCTGGTGGATATGAGAAAGCGGCGGCGGGAAACACCGGAATCTGATTTTGTGCTCATGGTTGTCCTCTCTTCTCCTGCGTTAATGCTCGGCCGCTTGGTTGGTATGGAATTGCCCGGCCTTTGCGGGAATTCCGAAAGACCGGGTAAACCAGGCACTACGCTGCCGCCGTCGCTGCACCTTTCCCGCACATCGTGCGGCACCCACACTTTGCTTAGAGCTCCCCAAGACTTTTTTTTAAAGCGATGTGCTCGGCCATCAACTCGGCCAGGACCTCATCCTTGGTCTGCACCTTCTCCTCCAAGAACTCGATCCGTTTCTGCTTCTCCTCGACCTGGCCGGCGGGGCGTTCCTTCGACTGGAATGCGGAGGCTCCGTTCTCGAAGAACTCTTTTTGCCAGCGGTAGAACACCGTCGGCTGTAGGCCCAGTTCCTCACAGAGATCGGAAACTGGCACATGATCCAGCAGGTGGCGTCTCAGGATGGTGACCTTTTCTTCTGACGTGTAGTGCTTTCATTCTTTTCGCATGCGTCCTCTCCGTCTATATTAACGGAAGAACGCTTTTCTGCATTTTTAGCTGAGGCAAGACATGGGTAAGACCAACGATTGCCTTTTTTGAGTCGGGAGAAGACTTTAGAAGAAACTAAGATCTTTCATGGGATAGTGCCGACGATTTCGCGTCCAGAGTTGTAGGTCGTGGAGACAAGCGGTCGCAGCGATCAAGGCGTCGCCCAGCTCGACCCCATGACTCTTAGCGTACCGTCTCAAAAATACCCCGGCTCGCTGGCCGATCTCGGCATCGATTGGGATCGATTGAACTGCGGCGAAGAGCGCCTGAAGAATTCCGTCCTCTTGCTGGCGAGCCCCATGCCAAAGCTCTGCAACGGTCACGGGAGAGCAGAAGAGCACTGTAGATGCCCGGCTCAGGGCGTCCCACTTTGTGAGAATGCCGGAGTTACGAGCGCGCGAGACCTCGATCAAAATATCTGAATCAATCAAAACGGATTTCAAGATGCGATTCTCTTGAGGCGTTTTCCTTTGCGGAGCCGACGGATGTAGGTCCTTGCATCGGGCAGATCATCGCGGTCCTTCCACATACCTATGAGTGCGGTCATCGCTTGCCTTCGATTGGCGGGAGAGCTTCCGAAACGATCGCGCACAGCCTGACGCACTAGTTCGGAAATAGAAGTACGGCGCTGCCGCGATCGGACGTGCAGCGCCTTCCAGATGTCATCGTCTAGATAAAGCTGGGTCCGCCTCATGATGTATAGTATACATCATCTGCCAGCACACTGAAACAGGGAATCCATAAGCGGATCGGATGACATCACATTTTCTACGCTTCTCGCCGAGCATGATCAGGATGTGAAGACAGTGCAATCGCTGATACGCCCACGCCAACAGCAACATCACCACGCACATCTACACCGATGCGGTCAGCAGTAAGAAGCGGCGGGCGCAGAGCAGAGTAGTGGAAATGATTCTGCCAACGGAAAGAGCGACGCCAGTGTCGGCAGGCGTCGCGTAAATGTGTATTTTCTTGTGTATCGTGCCGATTTTCCAAAAGTGAACTGAGTACTTTGGAAAGAATGGCGGGGACGACGAGACTCGAACTCGCGACCTCTGCCGTGACAGGGCAGCGTTCTAACCAACTGAACTACGTCCCCAACCGTGGAATCGACAAGTTAGCGTAAAACCTTGCAAATAAGGGCTTTGCAAGATTCGCATACAGCGCACTGTTCGCCTGCAGTGCATACGGTAGCAACTGTCCCTGCCAAAACCGCCCATAAACCGCCCATAAAAATCAGCGCGCTCATGCGAGATTTATCCTAACACAGATGTTGCTAGAGGCGAAGCTGAGTCCGATGAATCTTGGCCCGCAAAGGGCGCCACTGAGGGAGTTCTTACGAAGCGAGCCGTTGCTTCAAGGCGGTAAGAGTGCCAGGGTTCGCCTTGACCTTGAGACAAACACCCTTTTCCTCGTACGACTCGCTGAGCACGTGGACGTTCTTGCGAATGTCGTCGAACACACCTTCCTTGCCGTAGGGAACGACAACCGCAGCGCTAGCGGAATCCCTATTGGGTGTGGAGAAGCGACGTGAATCGCTGAGTGGGATTATAATTCGCGAATGGCATCCACAGGGCAAAATACCGAGCAGGCTCGGCAGGCGCAAGATGTTGACGCGATTCCTACTCTAGTATGGTCCGCTCGTCCCGACGGCTCCGCTGAATTCTTCAATCGGCGCTGGCTGGATTACACCGGCCTCTCTGCAGAAAAGGCATTGAATTGGGGCTGGTCTGCAGCTCTTCACACAGAAGACCGCGACAGGCTCATGGATTTTTGGCGGCACCTGCTGGCTTCTGGCGAGGCCGGTGAGATTGAAGCACGCCTGCGCCGGCACGATGGAGACTATCGGTGGTTCGTGTTTCGAGTAGAGCCTGCGCGCGACAATCGCGGCGACATCTTCAAATGGTATGGCGCGAATACGGATATCGAGGATCGTAAGCGCGCCGAGGCATTGTTCGCCGCCGAAAAACGGACCTTGGAAATGATCGCCATCGAGGGAGAGCGATCACAGGAAGCATTGAGAAGCGCCTCTGAGGAGATCCGCAACTCGGAAGCGAGACTCCTGAAGATCATCGACACGATCCCGACACACGCATGGTGTACTTTGCCGGATGGTACGGGAATATTTTGGAACCGGCGATGGCTCGAATATACGGGCTTATCTCTTGAAGTGCTTCGCGGCTGGGGCTGGCAGAATGCCATTCACCCGGAAGACTTGA
>Ga0307477_10004538_pt1 | contig 10078 bp, 8 predicted proteins | sample atmos_gasesECM2C_FD_203316 | JGI IMG/M metagenome (GOLD analysis project Ga0307477, IMG submission 203316) | Hardwood forest soil microbial communities from Morgan-Monroe State Forest, Indiana, United States - atmos_gasesECM2C_515 | ecosystem: Environmental > Terrestrial > Soil > Temperate... | reverse complement strand
TGCTGGGCGTCGACGCCGGCGTCGACGCGGTGCACTCGCGCTCCGCGCTTGTGCTCGGCCTTGTACAGGCGGAGCGTGAGCACAGGCGCCTCGGCCTCCGGCTCGGTGCCGAGCACCACAAGAGCGTCGCACTCCTCGATGTCGGCGATACCGAGTTCGTGCTCGGCGGCGCTGAGGTCCAGGAAGGGCTCCAGCTGATGGTCGATGTGGGGCGTGCCGATCACGTCACGCGCCAGCCGCTGCAGCAGCCACAGCTCTTCATTGGTGCTCTGCGCCGAACCGAACACTCCAACCGAGGCGCCGCTCTGCTTGGCGATCACGTCGCGCAACTCGCGCGACGCGGTGCTGATCGCCTCGCCCAACGAGACGTCGGCGGCCGTGCCGCGACGCGGGTGTACCGAGGGGCGCCGCACGCGCTCGGTGCTGTTCCACGCCGGGAAGCTGTAGCGGCCCCGATCGCACAGCCACATGTCGTCGACCAGCGGGTTGTCCCGCGACACGAACCGCTGGACCGCGAAGTCGCGGCTGTCGATGTTGATGTTGCAGCCGTATGAGCATTCCGGGCAGACGCCGGCGGTGCGCTGGAGATCCCACGGGCGCGACTTGAACCGGTATTCGCGGTGCGTCAGCGCCCCGACCGGACAGATCTCGGGGAGGTTGCCTTGAAACGCGGAGCGCAGCGGCTCCCCGTTGAACGTGTTGACGAGCGTCTCGACGCCGCGCTGTTCCAGCACGATCTCCTTCTCGCCGGTGATCTCGTCGTAGTAGCGCACGCAGCGCCAGCAGAGGATGCATCGCTCCTGGTCGAGCTCGATGTGCTCAGAAAGGGGGACCGCCTTACTGAAGTGCACCTTGTCAGTGATGGGGAAGCGTGAGGCGCCGGGGCCGTAGCGAAAGGTGAAGTCCTGTAAGTCGCACTCGCCGCCGCGGTCGCACACCGGGCAGTCGAGGGGGTGGTTGACGAGCAGGAACTCGAGCATGCCCTCGCGGACCTTGACAACCTCGGTGTTGTTGGTGGTAACCACCATCCCATCGCTGACGTACGTCGCGCACGCGGGCTGAAGCTTGGGGAATCTCTCGATGTGCACCAGGCACATGCGGCACACCGCGACCGGCTCCATCTTGGGATGCGAGCAGTAGATCGGAATATGGATGCCGAGCTTGGCCGCGGCGTCCAGAACGAGCATGTCCTTCGGCACCCTGACTTCACGACCGTCGATGACCACATCGACGTGCGAGCTGTCCTGCGGCGGGTTTCCTTCGGCGGGCACTACGCCACCTTCTCGGCGTATCGCGCCCGGACCGGACACTCGCCGGCGCCGCAGTGCGCCTCGAACTCCTCGTGAAATGCGCGGTACGCGGAGAGGACGAACCACGTCGCGGTGTCACCGAGCGGACAGAAGCAGCGCCCGTCCATGTTCGAGCAGATGTCCGTCAGCGTTGCCAGCTCCGCCGGAGTCGCTTCGCCTGCTTCCAGCCGGTGCATGAGGAGCGATTCAAAGTAGGTCCCCTCACGGCACGGGACGCACTTGCCGCAGGACTCGTGCTCATAGAAGTCGACCAAGCGCATGGAATAGTCGACCAGGCACGTGCTCTCGTCCATGAACACCATCGCGCCGGCGCCGAGCGATGAGCCGCACTGAGCCACCGCCTCCATGTCGAGTGGGAGATCGAGGTGCTCGGGGAGCAGGACCTGCATCGACCCTCCGCCCGGTTGGAACGCCTTGAGCGAGCGTCCTTTCCACATCCCCCCGCATTCCTCGTCGAGGAGCTCGCGGATCGGCGTGCCCAGCTTCATCTCGTAGTTGCCGGGGCGGTTGATGTGCCCGCTGCAGCAGAAGACCCGGGTTCCCGTGCTCTTCTCTGTGCCGATGGACTTGAACCACTCGCCTCCTTGCAACACGATGTGCGGGAGGTTGCAGAGTGTCTCGACGTTGTTGACCACTGTCGGCTGGCCGTACAGGCCCTTGACGGCGGGGAACGGCGGCTTGAGCCGCGGCTGCCCGCGCAAGCCCTCGAGCGAATCGATGAGCGCGGTCTCCTCGCCGCAGATGTAGGCGCCGGCGCCGCCGTGGATGATCACATCGCAGTCGAAGCCGCTGCCGAGGATGTTCTTGCCGATGTAGCCCGCTTGGATCGCCTCGTCCACGCACCGCTCGAGCAGCAACCGCTGCTCGTGATACTCGCCGCGGATGTAGATGAACGCGACGTTGACCTGCAGTGCGTAGGAGGCGATCAGCACACCCTCGATGAGCTGATGGGGGTTCTCGTCGATCAGGTAGCGATCCTTGAAGCACCCAGGCTCCGACTCGTCGGCGTTGCAGCACAGATACCTGGGAAATATGTCCTTGGGAAGAAAGGACCACTTCGTTCCGGTGGGGAATCCCGCACCGCCCCGCCCGCGCAGACCGCTCGTCTTGACCTCGGTGACGAGCTGCTCAGGCGTGAACCTCTTGAACGCCTCGCGCAGGCCCTGATAGCCGCCCGCGCGCTCGTATCCCGCCCGCGTCTGCAGCTCGGGGCTCCCGATGTCCTTGGTCAGCAGCCTGAATTCCGCCATGTCGTTCGCGAATCCTACTGGCCGCTCACGAGGCCGGGCGTGCCACGCGTTCGCTCGAGGATCTCGTCGACGCGCTTCGCGGTCAAATTCTCCTGAAAGTGGTGGTCGACCTGCATCGCGGGCGCGCCGCCGCACGCCCCCAGGCATTCGATGGTGCTCGACCAGGTGAACTCGCCATCGGCGGTGGTCTCGCCGGACGCGCAGCCCAGGCTGCGCTCCATGTGCGCCACGATGTCGTCCGCGCCGCGCAGCGCACACGAGATGTTGACGCACACCACAACTTCGTGGCGGCCGTGAGGGCGCTGGAAGTACATCGAATAGAAGGTGGAAACGGCCTCGACCTCACTCGGTGCAAGATTCAGGAGCGTGGCCACCTCGCGCATCGCGTCGGGGGTGAGGAGGCCTACCTCGTGCTGCGCCGCCCACAGCGCCGGCAGGATCGCGCTGCGCGGCTGCGGATAGCGTTCACGAGCCCGCTCGATCGTCGCCCGTGTCTCCTCCGAGAGTGTCATCGATCGACGTCTCCGAGGATGATGTCGATGGAGCCGATCACAGCGACGACATCAGCGATGAGCTCTCCGCGCACCATGTGTGGAAGCGAGCTGAGGTTGCTGAACGACGGTGCGCGCACCTTGCAGCGATACGGCCGGTTGCTGCCGTCGCTCACCAGGTAGAAGCCGAGCTCACCGCGCGGTCCCTCGACGGCCGCGTAGACCTGCCCCCTGGGCGGACGGAAGCCTTCGGTCACCAGCTTGAAGTGGTAGATGAGCGACTCCATGCTGGTGTTCAGCTCGTTGCGTGGCGGCAGCGCCACCCGGCGGTCGGATGTGTTGACCGGCCCGCCGGGGAGGTTGTTGAACGCCTGGTCGATGATGCGGATCGACTCGCGCATCTCCTGCATGCGAATGAGATAGCGGTCGTACACGTCGCCGTGGGTCCCGATCGGCACGTCGAAGTCGAAGTGATCGTACGAGCTGTACGGCTGCGCCTTGCGAAGGTCGTACGGCACGCCGCTGCCGCGCAGCACCGGCCCGGTCGCGCCATACGCCATGGCGTCCTCGGCGGTGATGGTGCCCAGCCCGACGGTCCGCTCACGCCAGATCGGATTCCTGGTGATGAGCAGCTCGTGTTCGTCGATGAGTCTCGGGAAGGTCTTGACGACCTCGTTGACCAGTCCGTGAAACTCGTCGGGCACGTCCGCGAGCAGCCCGCCGACGCGGATGAACGACGTGTGCATGCGCACGCCGCTGACCAGCTCGTTGATGTCGAGGAGCTTGTCGCGGTCGCGCCAGGCGTACAGGAACGGCGTGGTGGCGCCGAGGTCCAGCGCGCTCGTGCCGTACCAGAGCAGGTGGCTGGCGATGCGGGTGAGCTCGCACATGATGACTCGCAGGTACTGACCGCGCGGTGGAACATCGATGCCGAGCAGCTTCTCCGCAGCAAGCGAGAACCCGAGGTTGTTGAACAGCGGCGAGAGGTAGTCCATGCGGTCCGTGTACGGGATGCACTGCTGGTAGTTGTGCCGCTCGAAGTCCTTCTCGAACCCGGTGTGCAGGTAGCCGATGTCCGGGCGGCATTCGCGCACGATCTCGCCGTCGAGGTCGAGCACCAGGCGCAGCACGCCGTGCGTCGACGGGTGCTGCGGGCCCATGTTCAGCTCCATCGTGTTCTCGTCGAGCTCCACGAGATCCACCGAGTCGAGCCCTGACTCGACGCCGAGCCGATCGCGCCCGCGTTCGTACTGCTCGCTCAGCGGATCCAGCCGAGGCGGTTCGCTGATCGGCGGAAGCGCGGTCATCGCTGCTCTCCGGGAAGCACGGGTGGACGCTCGGCTTCAGGCAGCGCCCATTCGAGGTTGTGCGTAAACGCGACGGGCTCGCCGAACGACACGTAGTCCTTGCGCAGCGGATGACCCTCCCAGTCGGTGGGCATCAGGATCCGCTGCATGTCGTGATGGCCCTCGAACGTGATGCCGAGGAGATCCCAGGTCTCCCGCTCCAGCCAGTCCATGCCGGCAAACACGCCCTGCAGCGTCGGGACGGTCGGGTCGTCCTCGGTGACCTGCACGATCAGCCGGCACCAGTCGTTGTAGTGCAGCGAGCGCAGCTGATACACGACGTCGAAACGTGGCTCTTCGGGTTCGCGATCCGGCCAGTCGACGGCCGTGACGAACTGCGGCAATTTGAAGCGGCCGTCCTCGTGATCGCGCAGGAGCGTGCACACTTCCACGAGGCGATCGCGGGGAATCCAGACCGTCTCCTCAGCGTATGCCTCGGCTCTGCGCAGCACTGCATCGGGCAGCTCGCGCTGAAGCAGATCGGCGGCGCGGCGACCCATCACCGGGCGCGCTGCAGCGGACGGTGCGGCCGGCAGACTCACCCTCAGCTATCCAAGGAGCGAACCGGGACGTTCCCCGGCGATCTTCTTCTGCAGCTTCACGATCGCGTCGAGGAGTCCCTCGGGTCTCGGCGGGCAGCCCGGGACGTAGATGTCCACCGGCACCACCTTGTCCACGCCCTGGATGATCGCGTAGTTGTTGAACATCCCCCCGCTCGACGAGCAGGCGCCCATGCTGATGACCCACTTCGGTTCGGGCATCTGGTCGTAGATCTGGCGGAGAACCGGGCCCATCTTCTGCGAGACGCGCCCTGCCACGATCATCACGTCCGACTGGCGCGGCGAGGCGCGGAAAACCTCGGCGCCGAAGCGCGACATGTCATTGCGCGAGTTGCCGGTCGCCATCATCTCTATGGCGCAGCACGCGAGTCCGAACAGCGCCGGCCAAAGTGAGCTGTAGCGTCCCCACTGGATGACCTTCTCGATCGTGGTCGTGATGACCCCGGCCTGCACGGCGGTCCGCTCTCCCGCGCCGACGCGCGGCAGGGCAATGACACCCTCGTCGCTCACTCCCACTCCAGGGCACCCTTGCGCCAGACGTAGGCGAGCCCGACCAGCAGCGCGAGGATGAAGATCGCCATCTCCACGATGCCGAAGATCTTCAACTGGCGCACGATCGTGGCCCACGGGAACAGGAAGATCGATTCGACGTCGAAGATGATGAACAGCATCGCGGTCACGTAGAAGCTCACCGAGAAGCGGCGCCGCGCGGATTCACGCGGCACGATCCCGCTCTCGTACGGCAGCTCCTTCGCGGGCGACGGCCGTCGCGGCCCGAGCACGGAGCTGAGCAGCGGAACACCCGCGCCGAATGCAACGGTGATGCCCAGGAACACGAGGATCGGCGCGTAGTCCGACAGCATCGGGGGCGATCGTAACAAAGGGTCCGCGCGTTCGGACCCGACGTGCGGGGGGTTTCCCCTCGCATGTACCCTAGGCGCCTTCCCCGCGGAGGTTGCAATGGCTTCGCCAGTCCCCTCGACAGTTCCGGCCGTGGTCACCGGCGCATCGAGCGGCATCGGCGCTGAGTTCGCCCGCCAGCTCGCGGCCCGCGGCCACCGTCTCACGATCATCGCACGGCGCGTCGATCGCCTCGAAGCGCTCGCAGCGGAGTTGAGCGCCGCACACAAGGTGGACGTTGCCGTGCTCGGCGCGGATCTGGAAACCGCGAAGGGACGCACGTCAGTGGCGCGGGCCGTTCGCGATGGGGGCCCGTGCATTCTCGTGAACAACGCCGGCTTCGGAACACGAGGGCGGCTCTCCGACCTCGATCCCGGTCGTGAGCGAGCCGAGGTGCAGGTGAACGTCGTCGCCCTCCACGAGCTCACGCTGGCTGCTCTTCCAGGGCTGATGACGGCGAAGGCCGGCGGTGTGATCAACCTGGCGAGCACGGCCGCCTTCCAGCCCCTCCCCTTCATGGCGACCTATTCAGCCACCAAGGCCTTCGTGCTCCACTTCAGCGAGGCGCTGGCCTACGAAATGCGCGGCAGCGGGGTACGGGTCATGGCGCTCTGCCCCGGACCGGTGCGCACCGAGTTCGGGGGGGTGGCCGGCGTCGAGGATTACATGCAGCTCGCCCGGCCCATGACCGTGTCGGTCGAACGCTGCGTCGCCACCGCGCTCCGATCCTTCGACAAGGGACACGCCATCTGCGTGCCCGGTGCGCTCAACGGCGTGCTGGCGGTCGGCGCCAGGGTCAGCCCCCGAGGGCTCGTCCGCCGCATCACCGGGCCGGTGTTCGCGCCTCGCAACTGACGGCGCGCATTAGGGCACAATCCCCGGCGCGATGAAGGCCTCCGTCTTTCATGGGCTGCGCGACATCCGGGTCGAGAGCGTGCCCGACCCGGTCATCCAACTTCCCACGGACGCGATCGTGCGTGTCCGCCGCGCCACCGTGTGCGGCTCGGACCTGTGGTTCTACCGCGGACTCTGGGATTGGAAGCCGGGCTATCGCACCGGGCACGAGTTCCTCGGCGTGGTCGAGGCGGTGGGCTCAGAGGTGGGCTCGTTCGCGCCAGGGCAACTTGTCCTGTCGCCATTCACGTATTCCGACGGCGTGTGCGAGTTCTGCACCGCCGGCCTGCCCACGTCGTGCATCCGCGGCGGAACCTTCGGGGGCGCCGGCGACGACGGCGGCCAGGGACAGTTCGTCCGCGTCCCGCTGGCGGAAACCACGCTGGTGGCCCTGCCGGACGGCATCGGCGACGACCCGCAGCGCCTCGCCGCGGCTTCGCTGCTCGCGGACGTGGTGCCCACCGGTCACCACGCCGCGGTGAGCGCCGGTGTGGCTTCGGGATCGACGGCCGTCGTGATCGGAGACGGCGCCGTCGGCCTCTGCGCCGTGATCGCGGCGCGCCGCCTCGGCGCGACCCGCATCATCGCGATCGGTCACCACCCCGACCGTCTCGGCGTCGCCCGCACCTTCGGCGCCACTGACGTCGTGGATCAACCCGAGGAGGAAGCCGGCAAGCACGTCCGCGAGATCACCGGCGGCGGCGCACCCCACGTGCTGGAGGCGGTGGGAACGCAGGCGAGCATGGATCTGGCCTTCGCGTCGGTCCGCGACGGAGGCCGGATCGGCTTCGTCAGCGTCCCCAGCGCCGTCAAACGCCTGGCCGTCGACCAGATGTTCAGCCGCAACATCACCGTCGCCGGCGGCATGGCCCCCGCCCGCGCGTACCAGCCGGCCCTGCTGCGCGGGCTGATGGCGGGTGAGTTCGATCCCACCCCGCTGCTCACCATGCGCGTCCCGCTGGAAGGAGTACCCGACGGCTACGCGGCGATGGACCGGCGCGAGGCCATCAAGGTCCTGGTGGAAGTCACGTAATTGTTCCTCCCCCCACTGACCCTGGGCTCGCTTGGTAGGCTCTGAGCAGTGGCCAATTTCCTTGCCGACGGTGCCCGGACGCCCGCAGACAATCTCACCGAGTCGGAGGCACAGCAGCGCGCGGAGCTCATCTCGAATCTCGAATATACGATCGAGCTGCGCATCAGTGACGAGCCCACCGCCAAGACGTTCGACAGCCTGACTGCAGTCGAGTTCGACGTCGCCCGGGAGGGCGCCGCGACGTTCATCAACATCAACGCACCACGTCTCGATGAAGTGGTGCTCAACGACATGCCGCTCCCCGTCACCGACGCCAACTTCGACGGCACACGCCTGCAGCTCACCGGCTTGCACGCCGGACGCAACCGGCTTCGCGTGGCGGCGCATTGCGCATATCAGCATACGGGCGTGGGCCTGCATCGGCTGGTCGACCCGGTCGACGGCGAGGTGTACCTCTACACCCACTTCGAGCCCTTCGACGCGCACAAGGTCTTCGCGTGCTTCGATCAGCCCGACCTCAAGGGAACCGTCGCGATGCGAGTCGACGCGCCGTCAGCGTGGCGCGTGTGCGGCAACGCTCGCGTGCTGAGCTCGCACGTCGATGGCAGACGGACCTCGTGGACCTTCAACACAACGCCTCCCATTCCGACGTACCTGGTGGCAATCGTCGCCGGCGCCTTCCACAGCATTGACGATGAGCACCGTGGCATCCCGCTCAGCCTCTGGTGCCGCGAGTCGTTCGCCGGATACCTCGACGACCAGGCCGAGGCGATCTTCGACATCACCAAGCAGGGCCTGGACTTCTTTGCCGGCTACTTCGGACTGGACTATCCATTCGACGAGTACAACCAGCTGTTCGTGCCTGAAGCCAACATGGGCGCGATGGAGAACCCGGGATGCGTCACGTTCAACGAGGCGCACATCTTTCGCGGCACGCCGACGCAGTCCCAGCTGACGCGACGCGCCGAGACCATCCTCCACGAGATGGCGCACGTGCACGGCTTCGGCGACGTCGTGACGATGCGCTGGTGGGGCGACCTCTGGCTCAACGAGACGTTTGCCACCTACATGTCGAACCTATCGCTGGACAGGGCGACCCCGTTCACAAACGCATGGGTGGACTTCGCCAACACTGTGAAGTCGGTCGCCGCGCGCCAGGATCAACTGGTCACGACGCACCGGATCGCCGACTCCATCCCCGACACCGACTCCGTCCGGCAGAACTTTGACGGCATCACGTATCACAAGGGCGCATCAGTGATGCGCCAGCTGGCTGCGTGGGTCGGAGACGACGCCTTCAGGCTCGGCGTGCAGGACTACTTCCAGCGCTACCGCTGGAGCAACGCGACACTCGCCGACTTCCTCGATTGCATCGAGCGTGCATCGGGGCGCGACATGCAGAGCTGGTCACGGCTGTGGCTCGAAACCACCGGGATGAACACGCTGTGCCCGCTGACCGAAACCCAGGACGGTCGCTACACGCGGTTCGCGGTCGAGCAGAGCGCCAGCCCCGAGCACCCGACCCTGCGATCCCATCGCATCGCGGTGGGCCTGTACTCGCGTTCCGCCGGCGGTATCCGTCGCGTCCGACGGGTCGAGCTCGACATCGAGGGCGCGCTGACGGAAGTCCCCCAGTTGGTGGGCGAATCGGTCGCGGATCTCGTCGTGGTGAACGACGACGACCTCACCTTTGCCAAGCTGCGGTTCGACGAGCTCTCCGTGCGCACGCTGCTCGAGTCGCTCTCGGGGGTCGACGATCCCCTGACGCGGGCGCTGTGCTGGGCGGCGCTGTGGGACATGACCCGCGATGCGGAGCTGCCCACGCGGGACTACGTCGAGCTGGTCGCCCGGCACGCCCCGCACGAGAGCGAGCCGATCATGGTGGAGCGCGTGCTCAGCCAGGCGCTCTCCGCGATCGACCAGTACAGCCACCCGGAGAACCGCCCGGCGGCTCGAATGCGGTTGCACGCCGTCGCGGAGGGGCAGATCACCAGCGTCACGCGCGAGACCCACCTGCACATCACGTGGACGCGCTGCATGATCGCGGCCACCGACCAGCCGCCTGACCTGGACCGCCTGGTGGCGCTGCTGCAGGGTGAGCAGAGAATCCCCGGAGTCGCGCTGGACACGGATCTTCGCTGGCTTGTCGTCGCCCGGCTGGCCAGCGCCGGGAGGCTGGAGCCATGGGAGATTCTCGCGGAGCTCGAGCTGGACCCCACCGACTTCGGCCGCCGTCACGCGGCGGCCTCCCTTGCCGGCCGCCCCGCCGAGCAGGCCAAGGCCGATGCCTGGCG